>ERZ795043.1490-NODE-1490-length-11427-cov-19.055839_pt1 | contig 11427 bp, 11 predicted proteins | sample MGYA00375127_ERZ795043 | MGnify/ENA primary metagenome ERZ795043 (study PRJEB30172, sample SAMN05518447) | compost metagenome | isolation source: Feedstock adapted compost from Newby Island compost facility, Milpitas, CA | place: USA:Newby Island compost... | reverse complement strand
CATCTAACGAACAGATGACGTTAAACATTCCGTTTACAGTGAAGGAAGAGCAACTGAAACTTGGAGCGATTCCGGTGACGGCACAAGTGAATGGCGATTTCGCCATTTATGAACCGACGTCGCCTGCATCGATCCGTGAGAACAACTTCGCAGGCCCGCTTGTGCTGATTTCGCAAGCGGACGCTGATTTGATTGCGGTATCCATCAATGCGCCGAACAGCACGACATACGGAAGCAAGGTGAAGGTCGCGGCAACGGTTAAGAACGCATACAACAAGCCGCAGAAAGACGTGCTGATTCGTTTCTACGCTGACAACACCAAGATTTATGAGGTCAAAACCAATTTCCTGGCCAACCAAACAAAGGAAGTTGGCGGATTTGTCTGGACGGCCAACCAGGTTGGAAACGTCAATCTGTCCGTGCATGTCGATCCGCTGAAAACGGCGATGGACGGAAATCGCAGCAACAACGTCAAAACGCGCATGATCGACGTGAACCCGCATCAATCGGATGTAAGTTCTTGCTCGGATACCAAGCCCAACGGATCGTGGGACGTGACGTACTGGATCATCACTGGATACGAAACACGCACCGGCACTTATACTTGGACCGATGCGGAGGGCAACCAGCACACGGAAACTTACACCTATACCGACTACAGCAGCCCGATTTGGGAGCCGAGAACGGTTCGGTATAACGAATCGCTTTCGGCAACGGTCACGGTTAATACAAAACAGGGGATTCCGACCGATCCCAAGAACCCAAAGGAATCCGACCGGGAAAGCAGAGGATCGTGGGCAATCATCCCGTGGGCGGCCAAAAACGGTCTTGATCCGAACGAGGTTACGCGTGCCGGTTATGGTTTCGAGCTGCAGGTGGTTACGCAGTACACGACCGATTACGAGACGAAGGTGCCGAAGGGATTGGAGGGCACAGCCCAGCCCTTGGGCGGATCGCCGAGCGGTCCGACCGAGGTTGTGGCCAAGATTTACGACACGCGTGGCAAGTACGTGGCACAAATTCAGTTGGAGAAAACCGGCGGCGACAACCGCACCGCGACGTGGGAACTGCCTGAAGAAATCTTCCGGGCGTCAACCGGTGAAGTGTTCCGTGAACGGAAGTTCTACACCGATGTAAATGCGCCGGACGGCGAGTACATCGTTCAGGTGTTCGCCAAGAACGCGGGTCAAACCGGTTTGTCGTACTGCGGAACCAAAAAGGTAATCATCTACGGCAGTATGTACGATGATTCGCAATCGGTGCGTGACACATCTGGACAGTAATGAAGCGTGATTATTGAGGGGGCCGGATAAACCGGTCCCCCCTGTTTAGGTGAAGGACATGGAAATGCAACTAATTTGGATTCCGCTCTTTATCGTGTTAATCATGGCGACAGTCACCGATCTGAAAACAATGACCATATCGAACCGGCTCACGCGAAACGGTCTTTTTTATTTTCTGCTCATCCGTTTAATGTGGGCACTGCTTCCATACACGGATTACTTGGTTGGCGTTCTGGTTGGCGCCGGTTTTTTGTGGCTTATCAACGTCATCCACCCCAACACCATAGGCGGCGGAGATATCAAGCTGATGGCCGTCGTTGGGGCGGCACTTGGGTGGCAAATGACAATACCATTCCTTGCTATCCTGTTTCTTTCGTCGTGGATTTTTGTGGCCGTATATCGTCATTTGAGAAGAAAAACAATCGTAAGGTTTCCTCTCGCGCCGTTTTTTCTGTTGAGCGGTGCAGTTTTGTTTTGGGTGCAGTGGGACGTTTTTAAAGTAATGCTCCAGATGTATTGACGCCTCTGCCGCCTGGCAGGGGCTTTTTATTTTTCCAAAGGTTGAGAGGGAAAGGAGGGATCCCGTGACCCGCGAACAAATTCTGACCAAGCTGCTTGAACATATTGGGGATGGACTGTGGATGCTGGCCGCTCTTGCCAAAGCCGGAAAACCGGTTAACAAGGAACGACTTAAGGAACTGACCAATAATCATTACCGCCTGAAACGCCAAGTAGGCGAACTTCCCATCCGATCTCGACACACGCTTGATCTGCTTGCCGCTCGACTTGAAGGTGCGGCGCTGGTGGATGTGGAGGGTGTTGGACGTGCGAAAATGTACACGTTGTCCGAATTGGGATGGGAACTGATTCGTTTCCGCGAACAGATGAAGGAGAAATCGGAAGGAGGGAAGCAGTAACATGGACATCAGCATGAAACTTGGGTTTCTGGGACTCGGAATGGGCGGTTGCTCTATCGCAGACGAATGCGCCAGCGTGCGGATGCCGGTCAAAAACAACATGAACCCGTATACCGCGTTTCTCATCAATACCAACGAAGTCGATCTTCGCAAACTGCCGGATCGTCCAAACGCGATCAAATATGTGCTTCGTGGTTACGAGCGCGGAGCTGGGCGAGACATTCGGATCGGCGAAGAAGCGTTTTTGCGCCATAAAGACGACATTGTTAAACGGATGAGGGACTTCTTTGCGGATCGGGATTTCCTGTTCGTCGTTTGTGGCCTCGGCGGCGGGACAGGAACCGGAGCCGTCATTGAGGCGGTACGGATGATCCACGCAAACGGGTTCGCTGGGCGATTCGGGCTGATTCTGACACTCCCTCGTGACCAGGAAGGATATCAGGTATTGGACAATGCTCTCCAGCGCCTGCAAGTCATCGCACGAGCAATGCGCGGTTTGGGAAGCATCGTCTTGGTGGACAACCAGAAGTTGTTCGACGCGTATTTGCAGGAAAATCCCGGAGGCAGCGTTTCATCCTACCTGGATCACAGCAACCGGTACATCGCACAGACACTTCACGATCTGAACGTGGTGACGGCTAGCTACAACCCGCTGTCTGGCTACCACTTCGATGGCTCAGAATTGCTCAAGATGTTTCAAACGTCTGGCGTGCTGACGTTCGGTAAATGTGCAATGGACGAAAGCGCGGTGGACGCAGAGAACCAGGGAACGTACATGCCAAAGATCAAGCAGGCAGTTGAGGAAGGCATTCTCTCGGATGGATACGACTTCACGGAGGTGGCCCGCTGCGCCGTAAGCCTTGTTGCCAGCCCACAGGGTGCCAAACGCATTTTCACGCTTGGTATGGTGAACGAAGTAGAACAGCTTCTGACGACGCTGGCGCCGTATGCGGGGGAGCGTCCGGTGGCCACCTATGCCGGGGACATCCGCCAGCTTCATGTCTATACCATCTTTGCTGGTCTTGGTTTACCGAAGCGAATCGCCGCGCTTGTAGAGGCGGCCAAGCAATATGATCGCCCGGCAAAAGGCGGCGATATTCTGAACGCTCTCGGGGGGTACCAAAGCCAGTTCAGACACGAGAACGTCGACTTGGAATCGCTGCTCTTGGACACCCCAGAACAAAAAAAGAAGACGTCAAAGAACTCGGATGATCCTTTTGACTTTTAACTGCCGCTGAAACTGCCGCAGAAAATGCGGAGCTATATTTTTATAGGTGCTGCATTAACTGCGGCAGAGTGCGGCATTAATTGAAGGGGGTTTTTCAAGTGGCCTGGGACGAGGAATCCTTTGGCGAATATGTCCGGCGGTGCTGGGATTCGTTCGAAATGGACCGGCTGCATGAAGCATACAGGCAGTCGGTACTGGTTTCATGTGCGATCGCGGATCAGATTGCGCAAAGGGAACGCGTGCGTATTCGAGATGTGAAGTTGGATGAGTGGGGCAATTACACGTCAGAGACAGCTTTCGAGGATAAGTTCACGTCGGAAACACCGTATCCAAGATGTTACCTTACGGAACACACGGTGGAAGGACAAACCGTCTATCAACTTTCATACGACGGCATGTTGCCGCTGTACTTTGAAACGAACCCCAATACCAAGACGGCGCTTCGCATTTTTGAACGGGAAAGACTTCAGGAACTCAGTCGCTATCACAACGCGGTCAGAGATTACTACCTTCGCGCGACAAGCGATACTGTAAAGCTGTGGCCAAAAGAAATCAAGACCTTCTCCAGAGCGTTCATATATGTTTGTCACTTCTTTGGCAACCTGGTTATCCGCGACTTGGACAACCGCAATCGAAGTATTTTGATCAACGCGGCAAGGCTTTGCGGATTTATCTCCGGTGATGAGTGGGAGAGGTTGGAATTCATGGAAAGCGGATATTTGGATATCGACAAGAAGAATCATGTTTCCGTTTTCATTTCGAGCCAAGAAATAGGTCTTAAAATGGTTGAATATGTAAAAAATCTGTATCGAAATGGACATCGTTTTCGGGTGGAAAAGGTGCCGATTAACGGGTAGCAATTAGACAAGTTTTGAAGAGGGTGCATTTATACCCGAAAACACATGTCCAAACAGACGGAAAGAAATCTTGTGGGACAAGGAAAGTGCACGCTTCAAAAGAGGGGGTGTTGAGCGAAAAGTCTGGGAGGGGCTTCCGCGCGGAGTCATCCGCGCAGGAAGCGCCGAGCAGACAGCCCACCGCCGCACTTTATTCAACCACATCCGCCCCCTTTTTGACTGGGCGAACCTTGCACGCGGAATGCCGCAACAATTTCCAGCTATGAAAGGGGTGATACCCATACGCATCACTTCGCGGGACATGGATATCCTGCGTGATCTCTTCGCAAACGGTGAACTCAGCCGATCCGATATCACGGACCGGTATTTTAATGGCAGCCGGACCTACACTTATCGGCGGTTGCAAATGCTTAAGAACTACGGTCTGATTCGTGGAAGAAGGCGCCGGGAAGATGGTCGAGTGATCGCCGTGTATGAACTGACGGACGACGGAAAAAATCTGCTTGTTCAAACCGGCAGGATCGCGGGTCGAAAGCCAAAACAGATAGCCACAGAACAGCCTAAAAAACGTAATCGCGCGCGTGAATGGACGGAGCGGGATATCGCGATACTCCACAAACTGTACCAGGTGCGTGTGTTGACAAAGAGTCAATTGGAGCAAACATTTTTCCGGGACAGCGAAAGATACGGCAGCAAGCGCCTCGAAGTTATGCGGAAAGAACAGCTGGTCACCTCAAAGGTCGCGTGGTCAAGGGACAAAGGCAGTTTGGAAGCAAGTTACCGCATAACGGAAAAAGGCTTGCGGCTTCTCGCTCAGAAAGGACTGATTTCTGAAGGAGAAGTTCGTGCCAGGGATTTGGAGCCCACTGAAAAACAGCGGGAATACATCTTTGATGTAAACGAGCTTCACTTAAAATGCCAGTCTATTCCCTTCGTGGATTCCCGCTTAATAAAACGCAAATATCACTTAAATCGGGGTGACCTTGTGGCGGGTGCGTTCACGTGGGGCGGCTTGGACTACATGATCTATCGGGTCAACAGCGGAGCAAAGGAACAAACCATCGTCAAAATCTTGAGCGAGATCAGGCACGCCCCGAAAGGCGTGGCAGGATTCCTGGTGTACTACAAGGACGACTCGGCGCGACATTCGTTTGAACGAGTTTTTGAAAACATGAATATCGTAACCGGCGGCTTTCCGGTGCATATTTTGCCTTTCAACGACAAGGGAATCTGGATCACGCAAAACATTATCTTTGACAGCGGCGACAATCTGCTCGGCATCCTGAAAAACTTCGGACAAGTCGTTTCGCTGCCGACGAATCGCTACGGGTTCAAACACGGAATCATTCTGCCAGACGGAAGTAAGTATTATGTCTTGGAAGTATTGAGTGGCAACCGTATTTTTTTGGATCGGATTTTGAGGGAATACACAGGGAAAAACACCGATGTGCTCCTCTGTTGTTGGGAAGACGATCTGGAGCGCTATCAAGAACGCGTGGCGGGAGCGAGATTTATCCGCATCTATTCGGTCCCAATCCCACTTTCAAAACACGTTTTGAATAAATGAGAAAGGAGAGGGAACATGATCCGTTTCCTTTGGCTCGCCCTGTCCCTTATGGGATGGGGCCTTGTTTTTCACTTTTTGCCACGTTTGCCGCCGTATGTGCTGCTTTTACCGTCAGGGGTAAGCCTGATCGGGTATCTGTATGGATGGATCGTTCACAAGCGCAACTGGCTTATCCACTTCTTCGTGATCGGTCTGTGGATAGGTGTGTGGATATCCTATCAGGGGATGGAGGTACATGCCGCGCACACGCATGCGTTGCCCTTCCACATCCCTTCCGCCACCGTAGGTAAAACTCTCATGATCATCACAATGTTCGTTTCCGGCTTCCTAACCTTTGCCAACTACCGGGTGTCGCTCAACTTCATTCAGCGTCGCGGCAACATCGACCGTGATTTACTCGGTCGGCTGTACGGCGACGACACGTGGCGAAGGTTCAAAAGCCTTTTTAATCGCAAAAAGGGGGAGGTGACCATTTCGCTTGGCGAAGAAATCCCGTTCAAAGACTAAACGTTGGACACCAGGCGAACTTCAAAGTTTCTGTTCGTTGCAGTTGCATCGACTGATCCAACAAGGCAAAGGTGCCGACCAGTGCATGGCAGAGTGGAGACGACGTTGGGGAATGGACTATCCATGGTACCGGGGCATTTCCGGCGTTCGCTCTTATGTCACAGGCGAAAGAAGGTGAGCGCGGTGAAACTTGATTGGGGCGGAGACGACTGCTACACGCACATGCTTATCGTAGGCCCTACACGCTGCGGCAAAACGGCAACATTACTCAAACCAATGATCTACCAGCTTCTGTTACTCAAGAAACGTGGCGTGCCGCTTGGTCTGTCCGTGGTGGAACCCAAGGGCGATATGGCGGCGATGGTGGCCGAGATGTGCGGCGAGATGGACATGCCGTGCGTCCATGTGGACCCGGAGCGCGCGGAGAGCGCGGTGTTCAATCCGATGGAAGGCGACATTGACGACGTTGCAGAAGCGACTGTCGTCGTATTGAAGTCGCTTTTTGGAAAGCAGGAAGCGTTTTTCGCCACCGTGCAGGAGCTGGCCGCGCGGAACGTGACAAAACTTTTGAAAAGGCTGTACGGGGACGATGTGACGCTTTCGGATGTGGTTCGAACGATCCGGGACCCGGTAATGTTGGAAGACAGGGTAAAAGAACTGTCTTTCAAATTCGGCGAATATGACGACCTCGTGCAGTTTTTCCACTCCGAACTGCTTGGCGCCCAGAAAGAAAAGTACCAGCAGTTTGTTATCGGTCTTCGGGCACAGCTCGAAAACTTGGTTTCAAACGCGCATTTGTCCAAAGTTATCAGCGGCAAGACCAGCATCAACATCGACCGGCATTTCGCGGAAGGTGGGGTGCTCGCCGTTAACACGGCGATGGGGCGGCTTCGCAAAGCCGGAGATGCCTTCGGACAGTTTGTGGTTATGCACCTTCAAAGTGGCACGTTCCGAAGGCCCGGCACGGAGCGAACCCGGATTCCGCATTTTCTGATCGTGGACGAGTATTCGCGTTATATCAATCCGGATGTGGAACTGTTTTTGTCCATCGCCGCCGAATACCGGGTGGCCGGAGTATTCGCTATCCAGTCGCTCGGGCAACTTGAAGTGGAAAGCGGGAAGATCAGCGCCAGGGCGATGAAACAGTCCATTATGACATCATGCCGCAACAAAATCGCCTTTGGTGGCCTGTCTGCGGAGGACGCCATCGAGTTTTCGCGGGAGTTCGGCAAAAAACGGGTGATTCGCCGGGAAAGCACATTTAAGCAGCAGACGATCGTCCCGAACATTTTGCCGGAGACGTATCGGGACACGGAAAAGGAAGAAGACCGGATTTTCTATACGCAGCTCATGGATGGTCTGCCGCGCTTTCACTTTGTGGCCAAGCTTCTGAAAGACGGGACGCCGCAGCCGCCGAAACTCGGTAAAGGATCGTTCGTGCCGCACGACTGGAAAGAGCGGCGCGAATGGGAGCCGAAACGCCTGTTGTGGCGGATGCCTTGGAAGCGGAAGTCGGTCCAGTCCCTTCAACCCGAACTGGTATGGGGGCGGCCGACTTTTGTTTCTTCGCCAAAATCTGTTGTTACCGAGAACGATTCGGCTTTTGAGTTTGAAAAAGACCTTTTCGAGTAAACCCGTCCTCATGGGGCGGAAAAATCCAAGGAGGATGAAAAAAAAGATGAGCGCTGAACTTAAACGGGTTCTTATCGAAGGGTATCAGGAAGAAAAGGTGGAACAACAGGAGTACGACCAGGCTTGGGCGCAGATTTACGCAGCCAAACAAAACAACCTGATTCTGCAATCCGAAATTACCGGCTTCGAGGTTGTACTCGGGAAGCTGTGCGGCATCGTGTACGTGGGCAACGTTCGCGGCATGATCCCGCTGGAATACAGCGGTGTCGATGAGTCGCGCCAGTTCAAAGCCATGATCGGTGAACCGGTTGCATTTAAAATCGTGACGTATGACCGTGAGGGCAACACGTTTGTCGCCTCGCGGAAAGATGCCGTTGAACACATGGCGAGCGTGACGTGGAAGCGGCTGGAGCACGACGCGGTGATCACCGCTGTGGTGCGGAAGGTCGAGCGTAAAGTTCTGACGGTGGACATCGGTGGCATTCAAGTGGAAATTCCGGCACAGGAGTTCAGTCACGGCTGGACCGACGATCTGCGGGAAGTCGTTCAACCCGGAGATCACTTCAAGGTGAAAGTGATTGAACTGGACAAGGAAAACAAAAAGGTTTCTGTCAGCAAAAAGGCCGTCGAACCTTGCCCGTGGCCGGACTGCACGAAGCGGTATGTAAAAGGCGGAGAATACGTCGGCCGCGTGTCCGGTGTTGCTGAATACGGCATCTTTGTCAATTTGGAACCGGGCGTCGACGCCCTCGTGCCACACATGCGATTTGACCGGCTGCGGCGCGGAAACCGCGTCTTGATCCGTATCCGCGAAATCGATGTGAAGAAGCAACGCATCCATGGACGCATCATGCGAAAACTGTGATTCCAGTAACGGGGCGGCATTAGTCCGTCCCAACTTCATACAAAGGAGGGTGAATCGGTTGCATTCTCCTTTTTCCATTCATCACAACTGGACATTTCGCCCGGCTGACCAAACTGATCAGGAGCCGGGAAATGCGCCGATTCGTTATTCCCGAGAAGCGGAGGCTCTGAAAGCCATCGGGCGGATCGGAATTATCGGCAGCGTACAGATCGGACGGCTGTTCGGGTTTCATCGCCGTCATATCCGACGCATGCTTTATGACTTGAAGCTGGTTCAGCACACGCTTATCAAGAACAAAAACCCAATCCCGGTTTTCACACTTGGTCCGCATGGCGCGAAACTTTTGAATTTGCCGAAACCCGATGCACGCACATGGTCAACGGAACGTATTTTGAAATCGCTCGTCTTTTTCCAGTTCTGTTGTGCCATGAACGACAAACAAAAAACGTTTCAAATCCACGCGGCTCCGCAGCCGTTTACGGGGAAAATCCAGATCGAAAGCGAGACGCGGAATGTGCTTGTACTGCGCGGAAAACACGTCGTTTTGGACGAATCTATGCGTCATCAGTCTCGTGTCATCATCATCGCCGAATCGATGGATCAAGCGAGTCCATTTGGGGAATTGATCCCGGATGCGATGCTTCTGCTCGATGCGGATTTGAAAGCGGATTATCGGTTTTACCGATGGAAAAACGGGAACTGGGCACGTTAAATGAAGTGAAAAACAAGTATCCAAATGTTTTTAAGGTATTTCAGCCTGGAGTCCATGGCGCCAGTGGCTGCCTTACCAAATCGATTGTCTATCTCTATAGCGGAATTTCCACCACTTGACGGGACAATATCCGTTTTTTGTCATCATAAATAAAAATTATTAGAGACGTCTTTTTTTAAAAAATTAATATATATTTTACGACACAATTACCGTGACTTCGACAAAAAGCACGTTTTAAAATTGCTTACAAATTTATTAAAGTATTGGTGGTGATATAGTAGTTTAATAAATTTTGAAATTTCAGGATTCGCTGTAATAATGAAAAAGGAGTGATTTAACTGTGAAAAAAGGTATTATTGCTCTGTTGGTATGTATGCTTATTTTTCTAGGATCGACGCCTGTTTTTGCTAGTTATGGAAAAGAGCATATTAAACTTGGAAACTTCGCTCACAAGAGTACTTCAACCACAATAATAAAAATATATAAACATTCCTCAGTTACCTCTTATGGATATTCGGGCGCTATTGATAGAGGGGCAAGTGAATGGGATAATGCATCAACCAAAATATCATTTCAATCAACAAGTGACGAAGATTGTACGGAATGTATTGCGTTTTATGTCGGTTCAAACACTTTAGATCCAGGTGTATTAGCTGGAACTGGATACTTTAAAAAAAATTGGTTAGGCATCTGGGATCCTATTGACCCAGACGATGTAACGAACGGAACAAATTTTACACGAGCAAGAGTGAGTGTGGACGATGCACATCTTGACGAGGTTGGAGCTGATTCAACATTAAACAAAATGGTAATGGGGCATGAAATTGGGCATGCTCTTTCCTTAAATCATTTTGACATACCACCCGCACACTCTGGGGAACATTGGATGAGTGAAAGGGCTAACTGGCTGACTGCACCAACCACAACTGATAAAGCCCACTTAACATATAAATGGGGTTCATAAAATTCAGTAGGTGAGTGAGAGTGAAACGTATGAAGGTATTAAACATCCATTTTTCAAAAAGGGTACTGACCATTATTATTGGATTGCTAATAGTGGCAATGTTTAGCACATGGTATTTTATAGCCGACCAAAAGATAGAAACAGCATCTTATACTGGTATTATTATTGGCTATGACACGATTGACGAATTAAAAGCCGCCAGTGATCTTGTGGTCGTGGCAGTCCCCACCGGATTCAAAAGGAACGTTGTTTTTGGGAAAGGGATGGATTCCAAGGGGTGGACGCTATCGGAAATTAAAGTTGACAAGATCATTAAAGCCGATCCCAATCCCAAGCAAGATGTAAAAGAGGGCATGAATATCATTATAAGAGAGCCATATTATATCGTGGACAAGGTAATTGAACCAGGAAAATTTAAAATAAAAATCGAAGATTATACGGAGTTGATAAGCAATTTGCGATACGTCTTGTTTTTAAAATGGGACGAGAGAAGTGGAACATATGCTATATACACAGCACACCAGGGGAAATACAACATCGACGGTCGTGATACGGAGGAAATCAAACGAATATCGGGCCACGTTTTGGAATTGAAAAGAGAGATTTTGGAACGTTTTCATTAACATTATAATTCAGTAATCTTCCTATATCTTTTCACGACTGGGGCGGAGGTAATTTACCGTCGATCCCTTATGAGCGACGTCTCAGATAGTGTTCATTTTCAAGTCACTGTTGATAAATAGACCGTTCAAACGGGTAGAGGGAAGAACGTCCGACGCACATGGATGGAATCCAAGGAATGGACTTATGACGTCAGATAAGAATTCTCCACCGAACATTAGCTGTCAAGCGTCTGTGAATATGTCAGGTTAACTGTTCTATGAAAATGTCAGGG
>ERZ795043.1489-NODE-1489-length-11438-cov-25.743301_pt1 | contig 11438 bp, 10 predicted proteins | sample MGYA00375127_ERZ795043 | MGnify/ENA primary metagenome ERZ795043 (study PRJEB30172, sample SAMN05518447) | compost metagenome | isolation source: Feedstock adapted compost from Newby Island compost facility, Milpitas, CA | place: USA:Newby Island compost... | reverse complement strand
GATCGCGTTTCCCGGATTCATCGCGCTCCTCGGCTGGAATGCCGGCGTGAAGCGACTGTCGCCGCTGTCCGGGCTTCTGTTCATCAATTTCGTGCCGGTGACGACCATCGCCGTTTCCCTGTTCCAGGGGCATGCCGTCACGGGCTTTGATGTGGCGGGGACGGGGCTCATCATTCTGGCGCTCGTGTCGCAATACATTTTCGCGAGCCGGACCGGGAGGGAGGCTGCGGCCGGAAAGGCAGCGGTCGGTGAGACGGCCTGCGGGGAGACGGCTGCCGGGAAGGCGGGCGGCGTGACGATCGTCGGGAAGACGGCTGCCGGGGAAACGGCCGGGCGGACGCCTGGGCAGGCGGCATCCGTGCAGACCGCGGTTCAGCCAAAGGTGACGGCGGCGGTGCGGGCGATCACGCATTGAGCAAGAACGGTGAAGCGGCCGGGAAAGCGGAGAAACAGGGCGAAATGCTCGAGAAAGTCGATCAATTCGGCTGCGGAAACGGGAAATCGAGGCGAGATGATCGAAAAAGTCGAGCAACTCACCTGCGGAAGCAGGGAACCGGGGCTAGATAATCGAAAAAGTCGAGCAACTCGGCCGCGGAAACGGGAAATGGACTCGAAAATCGAACGTTCTGGTGCAGATGTGCACCACATTTTCCCTTTTGGCGGATTTTCGGCCTGGTGAGGTGCACGTCTGCACCTGTCGGCATCCGTCAGTCGGCTTCCGTCACGCGCAGGATCGCCGTCGCCCCTTTGGTCGCATGGTTGAACTGGTGGGTGACGACAGGGTAGTCGCCGGCCTCCGTGACGGTGAATTCCGCCACCATGCCGCCGCTGGCCGGCAGCAGCACCGTCTGCATGCCTTCCATCACGTTCGCCGGGTTGCCGTCGAGGTACACCCGGTCAAAGAGGGTGCCGACGACGTGGAAGGACGAGCTGCCGTCGCGGCGGATGACCGGCTCGACGGGCGGCCGGCTTTCCCGCCGGGTTCCGTGACCGCCGTGATGCCCTTCCGCGGGAACCGCCTCCGGCGTTTCCGGTTCCACCTCCGCCATCGCTGCGGGTTCCGCCCCCGCTTCCGGCCGTCCGGCCGGCCCGCCGGATTCGCCGGATGCCGCCTTCCCCCGGTGGCCGGCGGAACGGACGTCCGCCGGGTTCGCATAAAAACCCGCCAGAATGACGAGAAATCCGAGGACGGCCAGCCAGGCGGTCCACAGGCCGTTCCACCGCTTCATGCCCCATCCCTCCTCTCCAAAGCGTTCCGATCGTCCGCCCGCCGCTCAAAAAAACCCGAGCGCTTCCCGGCCGGCGGGCGTCAGCCGTTCCGGCGTCCAGCGGGGTTCCCATACGACCCGGACGTCAACGTCTTCGATGCCGGGATGCCGCTCCAGCACGCGCCGGACGCCGCCGACGATCGCTTCATGCAGCGGGCAGCCCGGCGTCGTCAGCGTCATGCGGATGCGGACGCGCCCGCCTTCGACGTCCAGTTCGTAAATGAGGCCGAGATCCACCACGTTCACGCCGAGTTCCGGATCGTAGACCTGTTTGAGCAATTCCAGCACGGTGTCCTTGTCCACCATCGAAATTTCCCTCCCCGCGCCTTCCGGCCGACGGCGGTGGCCCGTCTCCGGAGGCTTTCCTTTCGGCGCCTTCATTTGGCGAATACGGCGCCCACGTAACCGGCGTACAGCAGCGAGACCGCCGCCAGCAGCCCGTCGCCCAGCGACTGCAGAAGCGGGCTGTTCCAGCCGAAACCGGCGGCGAGAACGAACAGGCCGGCAAAGATGGCCGTAAGCAGCGCGTTCACTTTGCGGTCGTCGATCAGCTCCGCCATCGTCGGCACCTTTTCCCGGCCCGCCCGGCTGCCGTATTTGGACGTCCACCACAGAAACGGAATGATTTTGGACAAATAGGCGAGAATCGTGCCCCCGACCCATCCCCACAGGTACAGCCAGCCAATGACCACCGCCATCCGGGTGCTCAGCACGATGTCCGGAAAGACGGCGGACAGCGGCACGAGCAAAGCCGCCACCGACGCCTGGCCGATCGCCAGGTGCCGCGACCAGCGGATGCCGGCGCCGGGCGTCTGCTTGTGGCGGAACCTGACGATTTGCGACAGATGGACGGCATAAAGCACGAAGGCGGAAGCCGCGCACGTGAGCGCGATCCAATGGCACCAGGCCGGCGCATTGAACAGGAATGACGGCACGCCGGTCCAGACGCCGGCCGCCAGGAAGCCCGCCACCCACCGCTGCAGCGCCTCGGGATGCCCGTGGGACAGATGGAACATCGGGAACAGCTTGAAGCTGAAGGACGTGATCAAAAAGCCGAACCATCCCGCGGCGCCAAGCCACAGATGGGCGCCGAGCAGCCGGTCATGAAACGTCCCCCACCATTCGAAGGCAAAGTTCAGACCCATCAGCATGCCCGCGGCACCGGCCAGCACGAGGTGGAAGACGGCGGCGGCGCATCCGGCGGTCACGTTCGTCCACGCGTTCGCGCGGATGAGCGTGGCGCCGATGTTGAAGGCGAACAGCAGAATGCCCGCGAAGGCGAGGACGGCAAAGCCGCCGATGAGGATCGCGTCGGCCGCCAGGAAGCCGGCCGCAAGGCCCGCAAAGCCGGCGGTGAAGACGGCGTATTGAACGTATCCCAGCCTTTCGCTGAACAGGTTCCGGTTTTGCAGCACGACGGGCACCAATTGGTACACCGCGCCCATGGCGATCATCGTGGCCCAGCCGAGCACCAGGAGGTGCGCCCGCGACCATCCCGACGGCATCCGCGGATCTTCCGCGAACGCCGCCAGCCATGACGCCAGATCGGCCAGGGACCAAAGCTGGAATGCCGCGAAGCTGACAAGCCCCGTGGCAAGAAACCAAAACGGCAGTCGGGAAACCCGGGAGACCATGCCGCCCGCTCCCTTCGCAAGTCATTTTTCATCGCTTCGTGATCGTGACGATGGCCGAGCCGTCGGCCTGCTCCTCCACTTCCCACGCATAGCCGAGCGTCTTCAGCTCGTCCAGAAGAAACACCGGCACCCGGTCGTTGTGGATGATGACCCGGTCGCCGGGCCGCACTTCCTCCAGCTTGCGCAGGGTGCGCACCATCGGTTGCGGCGGTTCCAGGCCGCGGTTGTCCAGCCGGTGCACCTGCGGCTCGCGGCGGTCTCCGGATCCGTCAAGTTCCTCCGGTCCACCATCCGCCGGTCCGGCCGCATCCCCCGCCGCTTCCCCGTCCGCATCCGGGTCCGCCTCACCCAGCCAATCCTTGCGGCTCTTGTGCACGAAGGTGACCAGCCAATGGTCGGCCTCCAGCTTCTCGGCTTTGCCGACAAACCCTTTCAGCCTCATCACCTTGAGGAGCGGCGTCGGCTTGAACGTGGCATGCAGCAGAAAGCGGTCGTCCCTGCCCAGCGTTTTCACGTGATCCATGATCAGTTTGAACGGATCCAGCCGGTTCCGCAGATGGTCCCGCACGTCGAGTTCCACGATTTTTCCCTCTTTCGGCATCCCGGGGCACCTCCGGTCATGTGAGAATGATTCTCATTCTACGACACATTATAGCCGGGGAGCGCGCCCGGCCATGTGATCCGAATCACATTTATCGGTTTTTCTGAGGTTTATGCTGTCCCCAGGAGGACACCGAAGGAGGGGACCGGCATGGGAAAAGCGGTCTTATTCAAGGGGATGCTGGTGTTGGGGTTGGCGGTCATGGCGCTTGCCGCCGCGGGATGCGGCGAGCCGCTCATCCGGGAAGACGCGGGGGATGCGGGAAACCGCCCGGCGGAAGGCGGCTTGGCCGGAACCTTGGGCACGGATGCGTGCGGAGCCGGTGGAGCCGGCCATGCCGGGGACGCCGAACCATCCGGCGATGCGGCCGGCGCCGTCAAAACGTTCACCGTCCGTGCGACCAAATATGAATTCGACCTGCGGGAAATCCGCGTCCGCCAGGGGGACACCGTGGAGCTTCGGCTGGAAAACGCAAAGGGATATCATACGCTGAAGCTTGAAGGCTACAACGTGGAAGTGAAACAGAACAAGCCGGTCACCTTCGTCGCCGCGGAGAAAGGGACGTTCGCCTTCCGCTGCGGCATCGTGTGCGGCAGCGGCCACGACGGGATGACCGGCGTCCTGATCGTGGAGTGATGCAGAGGGGCATCACGTCCGGAACGCATCCACCATCGTCTGCATCCGGTCCGCCAGTTCGCTCAGGTGGACCGCCGAAGCCGCCATCTGATCGCTGGTGGCGGTCAGCTCTTCCACCATGGCGGCCATGCTGCCCGTGCCGTCGGCGGACGCCTTGAGGAGGACGGCCATGCGCTCCATGATGCCCGCCGTTTCCCGGGCGTTGGCCTGCGCCCGGCCGGCGGCCGCCAGCACTCCCTGCAGGCCGTCGCGGATGCGGTCGATGGCGCCGGCGATGGCGCGGAAGGCATCGCCGGACTGTTCGGCGTGCCCAAGTCCGCCGGCCGCCGCCTCCTTCGCCCGGTCCATCGACAGGATGACGCTCCGGGAAGCCTCCCGGATCTGCACGTTCAGCCCGCCGACCTGCTCCGCCGCCAATGCCGACTGGTCCGCCAGCTTCCGGATTTCCGCGGCCACGACGGCAAATCCCCGGCCGTGCTCGCCGGCGTGCATCGCCTCGATGGACGCGTTGAGGGCGAGCAGCTTGGTCTGGCCGGCCATCTCCGCGATGGTGCGGGCCATCTCGTCGATCTGCCCGAACTTGCCTTCCAGGGCGTCGATCATCTGCGCGGCATCCTTCACGCTCTGCAGCGCCTCATGCATCCGCTCGACGCTCCGGGCCACCACGTCCATGCCGGCATGCGCGCTGGCGCTGGCATCGGCCGAATCATCCGCCATCGCCCGGATCGCCGCCGCCGCTTCATCCATTCGTTCGGACACTTCCCGCACGGCGTCGGCCGACCGGGCAACGGCGGCCGACTGCTCGGCCGCGCCGGACGCCGCTTCCTGGACATCCGCATTGATCTGCCCGACGGCCCGGCTCAGTTGATCGATGCCGGCGGAAAGTTGTTCAGCCGAAGACGCGACCAGCGCCGCGGAATCTTTCACCCGGTCGATGACGGCACGCACGTCCCGCGACATTTTGTTGATGGCTTTCAGCAACCGGCTCGTTTCGTCGTCGCCCCGGGGCCGCAGTTCTTCTCCCGTGAAATCCCCGCCGGCGATGACCTGCAGCGCCCGGACGGCATCCTGGATGCGCCGGATCATCGGCCGGGTGATCAGATAGAACAGCAGGAAGCTGACGGCGAGAATCGAGACCGCGGCAGCCGCCAGCCACCAGGCCGAATTCCTCTTCACCCCGCGGATGCGTTCATCGGCGTCCGGCGCCCCCACGTACCACATGCCGATGACGGCGCCGCCGGCATCCCGGATCGGCATGTAAGCGGCCTGATAGGTGTTTCCCAGCACCTCCGCCGCTCCGTAATACGGCTCTCCTTTTCCGAGAACCCGTTCCGCCACCGCCTTCGACGCCTTCGTGCCCACCGCGCGCCGACCGTCCGCCGTCACGTTGGTCGCCACGCGGGTGTCGCCCAGAAACAGGGTGACGGTATCTCCGCCCGTCAGTTCGCCGATCCAGTCGACCAGTTCATGATTGTCGTTCATCCGCACGTCGCCTTTGTACAAAAAGCCATCCCGAACGCTCCATTCCCCCGGGAACTTTGCATCCAGAATGGCCATGCCGGTCATCAGGTCGGATTTCGCTTTCTCCAGCGCGTCGCTTTCGATGGCGGACGTCAGGATGAACCCCTGCTGGACGCCCATGATCGAAAACGAACCCGCCAAAAGGAGCAGCATGAGGACGAACAGGCGGACGTGGATCGTTTTGGCCGATAATTTTTCCAGCTTGTCCCATAACACCATGCGGAATCCCTGCCCGAAATGAACAAAATGATGCACGATGGAAAAATTGTATCAGGCAGGGGATTCCCGGAAGGTGATCTTGCTCACGGCAGCCGGAAAAACGGCCCGTCCGGCCGCATGCGGGCCGGTTTGAAGCAGCTCGGTGAGGAGGGGCGGCGAATCGGCCGAAATCCGCAAAAAAGAGCCCGGCGGCCTGTTCGGTCAGGCGGCCGGGCTGTTCTTCTCGCCCGCCGTCATCTCCAGCGTCGCCGTCGGCCTGATGTGGTCGTTCATTTTCCATCCGACCATCGGGCTCCTCAACCAGCTGCTCCATTTCGCCGGGCTGGAATCGCTGGCCCGCCAGTGGCTGCTCGACCCGAAAACGGCCCTGTGGGCGATCGCCTTTGTCACGTCATGGCAATACGCCGGCTATTCGATGGTGCTGTTTCTTGCGGGCATTCAAAACATTCCCCCGAACATTTTTGAATCCGCAAAAATCGACGGCGCCGGCCCCCTCGCCGTGATCCGCCACATCACCCTGCCGATGATCAAACCGATCATCAAGGTCAACACGATCCTCATCACCGTCGGATCGCTGAAATTTTTCGATCTGGTCTATGCCATGACCGGAGGCGGACCGGTGCACCGCACCGAAGTGCTGGCGTCGCACATTTACACGCGGTCTTTCCAGTACTTCGAGTACGGCTACGGCAATGCGCTGTCCATCATCCTGCTGCTCATCTGCCTGCTGTGCACCGTTGTCATCAACATGGCGTTTGTGACGGAAGAGCTGGAATATTGAGAAGGTGACCGGATATGAACATCGGGAGAAAAACGGATGCCCCGCTGCTGAAACATGCCCTGCTCGCGCTGTTTGCCATTCCGTATGTTTACCCGATCTTCTGGCTGTTGGTCAATTCCTTCAAAACGACGGAAGAGATCTTCCGGGATCCGTGGGGCCTGCCGCGACAGTTCCAGTGGTCGAACTATCCGGAAGCGTGGGTGACGGGCAAGATCGGGCACTATTTTCTCAATTCCGTGCTGGTCACCGGCGGGGCGCTCGCCGTGCTCATCCTGCTGGCCTCCATGGCGGCCTTCGCCATCGCCCGGATGCGATGGAGGCTTTCCGGGGTTGTCCTCGGTCTGTTCACGATCGGCATGATGATCCCCATCCACGCCACCCTGCTGCCCCTTTTCATGTTCTTTTCCAGACTGTCGCTGACGAACAGCCGGCTGGCCCTGGTGTTTCTGTACGCGGCTTTCGGATTGCCGGTCGCCATTTTGATCCTGGCCAACTTTTTCCGGTCCTTTCCGAGGGAAATCGAAGAAGCCGCCGCCATGGACGGCTGCAGCATGGCCATGCTGTTCTGGAAAATCACGCTGCCCATGTCGCGGGCGGCTTTGTTCACCGTTCTCATCTTCAGTTTCATGAACATCTGGAACGAGCTGTTGGTGGCGCTGGTGTTCATATCGGACGTCGACCGCATGACGCTGCCGGTCGGATTGATGAATTTCAAGGGCCAGTACGCGACCAATTACGCGCCGCTTCTGGCCGCCACGATCCTGGTCATCATCCCCGGCATCATCGTGTACTCGATGTTCAACAACCGGATCATCGAAGGCATGACCGCGGGAGCACTCAAGGGATAGGAGGGAAATCGGAAACATGAAAGCGTTGGTCCTGCAAAACGAAAAACTGCTCGTCGGTCTCGACGGATTCGGATCCCTGCTGCAGCTGGTGGACAAGACGACGGGACGAAATTACATCCATCCGGCTCCGGGCTGGCCGCGGCCGTTGTTCCGCCTCATCCTGACCGAATCCGATGAAAAGGGCAACATTCTGCCGGGCGAAATCGTCCTCGATTCCACGCTGGCCGGCAGGGTCGAATATTTGGAACATGTCGTCAACCGGTCGCTGACCATCCGGTTTTGCGGCATCGACGGGCTGCCCCTCGAGGCGGTTTGTTCCATCAGCATCGACGAAGACGAGCCGTTCAGCCGCTGGAAGATGTTCCTGAAAAACGACACCGCCTTTGCCGTCAAGGCCATCGAATATCCGCTCGTCCATTGCGCATACGTGCTTGGCGAAAGCGCGCACGACGACCGCATCCTGATTCCGAAGCACGACGGCCACCTGGTGGGCAATCCCGATCTCCATCCCTGGGAAGGGGACGGCATCCCGCGATTGGACCAGCGCTATCACTATCCGGGGAAAGGGCGCAACACGCCCGGCGGCATGTCCGTCCAGCTGATCGCCTACTATGACCGGGACGGCGGACTGTACATGGCCACCCACGACGATCAGGGCCATCCGAAAATCCTGGGACCCCGGATCATCACCGGCGAAGACGAGCGGTATTTCGATTTTTCCCCCGCCCATCTGTACCCGGAAATCGCCGGCCTGTCCGTGGGAACGAACTATGAAACGGTCATCGGGCTGTTTTGGGGAGACTGGCAGGATGCCGCGGACATCTACAAAAGATGGGCGGTCCATGCGCCCTGGTGCGCGAAGCGGACGTTCGAACGGGAGGACATTCCGGATTGGATCAAGCGGGGCGCGTTTTTCTTCAACTTCCGCCTTCGCCATCAACCGGACGGCGAATCGTTCCTGGATCGCGTGCCGGAGTATCTGGAGCGGTGGAGGGACGCCCTCGGCATGCCACTCGTCGCCATGATGTGCGGCTGGGAGAAAATCGGTGAATGGACGGGGCCGGACTATTTCCCGCCCTATGGCGGCGACCAGCGTTTCCGCCGCATGTGCGAGCGGCTGAAGGAACGGGGATTCCGGCCGTTTCCGTTCGGCCTGTCGGGCCTGAAGCTTCCCGTCCGGAAAAAAATTCCCGCCAGCGGCCCGCAGCCCGAACTGGCCGTGGACTACGACGCCCGCCGGCAATTTGAACAGGCCTGCAAGGCAGCGGCCGCCACGAAACCCGGCGGGGACCTCATTCTGGAATCGGACGTGTCCCAGTGGGACGGACTTCACGCCTATGCGTGCCCGACGACCCCGCAGGCGGAAAAGCAGCTGTACGATGCCTCCATGAAACTCGTGCGGGATTACGGCGCCCAGATCAGCCAGGCCGACCAGCTGTTCAACGGCGCCGTCACCGAGTGCTACAATGCCGAGCATCCGCACCCGCCGGGCAGGGGCATCTGGCAGAACGAGGCGATCCGGTCGATCTACCGCCGGATCCGGGAGGACGGCAAAAAACGGGACCCGGATTTCGCCCTGTCGCAGGAATGGCAATCCGAACTGTTCCTGCAAGACCTGGATGTGTACCACGCCCGCAATTACGACCAGCCGAGAGGGCTGATGGGCGTTCCGCTGTTTTCCTATCTGTATCATGAATACTTGCCGTGCTACGGGGGCGACTGGTCGTCGTTCCTGAGCGACAACACGAACGGCGTGTATTATCATGCCGCCAATTTTGTCAACGGCAACCTCCCGGCGGGCTGCCCGCAATCCATGAAAAAAATGACGCGGAATGCCGAGCCGGAAGAAGCGGATGAAGCGATTTTGCGGATGGCCCGGCATACGTGCCGGCTGTTTTCCGCCTACACGGATTTTCTTGTGCTGGGGAAAATGCTGAAAACGCCGGCCCTTCAAATCGAGGGGGAGACCATCAAATTCGTGGGCGTCAATTTCGGGTTCGGGAAAGGCCCCCTGACCGTTCCGTCCGTCCTCCATCGGGCCTGGCAGGCGCCGGACGGGCGGGTCGCCTACGCGATGGCCAATGTGACGGACAAGACCCGGCAATTCCATCTGGTCGTGGAGCCCTACGCCGGACGGAAGGCCGATTTGTGGCTGAACGTGAACGGCCTCGAGCGAACGTGCATCGCGAGGAGTTTGCCGTTGCCGAATGCGGTGGAAATCACCCTGAACCCCGGCGATGCCGCCATGCTGGAATGCCTGGCCGTCACGTGATGCTGCGGAACGCGGTCTGTCACGGCGCGGGACCGGCGCATGCGTTGCCCGGTCTCCGCCGTTTTTTTTGCCCGGCGATCGATCCCTTTTTCATCCTCACCCCGGTTTCCGGAATCGGAAAATGACCGCCGGCGGCAGTTCATGCCATTCGAACCGGTCGTCGCGGTCCGCCTCTTTCCGGAACGCGGGCCTCCGCCCATCCGTCGAGGACAAAACCGGCGCGCAGAAACAGATTGATATAGAAAGCAAGCGGCCGGTGGAACACCAGACGGGCCTTCGGCTGGCCGCGGATGGTCAATAATGGCGGGCTCGCATGTTCCCTGCCCGGCGTTCCCCGTCGTTTGGGTCCGTCATTTGATTCGCGGTTGCCGGCGCCTGATCCTTCCCGTTTCCAAAAACCCCCTTTTCACGAGGACGTGGCCCGGACGCGCGATTTTTTTGGATCGGAAGGGTTGACTTTCCCGCAATGGAAAGGTTTATGATGGAGCCGGAAATGCCGGCCGGATTTTCTGCTTTGAAGGAGGGGTCTCCGGTGCGAATCGGCGAGTTCGCGGAACGGAACGGCGTGTCGGCCAAAATGCTCCGGCACTACGACGAAATCGGGCTGCTCAAGCCGGCGGCCATCGATCCCGCAACGGGATACCGCTTCTACACGCCCGAGCAGTCCCACGTGCTCAACTGGATCCTGATTCTGAAATCCCTCGATTTCTCCCTCGGGGAAATCCGGGAGCTTCTGGGCGGGCCGCTGGAAGCCCGGGACATCATCCGCCGGCTTGTCAGGAAGCGCATCGAAATCTCCTCCGCCCTGAACGTGCAAATCCAGAAGAAAATCGCCATCGACAGGCTCATCGCCCTGATCGAGAAGGAGGGTTTCGACGTGAACAAAACGATCGATCTCAAGCAGATCGGCATGGCCGACGTGCACGATATCAAGAAGAACATGCCCAACATGGAAATGTTCCTCGATGCGGCATGCGGCATCGTGGCCGAATGTCCGGACGAAAAGCCGTACGCGGTGTTTCGCTTCGACATCAGCCATTTCAAGCGGGTGAACGACGATTACGGATTTGACGCCGGCGACCGCGTCATCGTCGCCTGCTACCGGATCGTCGAAACGAACGTCAGCGAACGGTTCCCGCACGCCGCCGTCGGACGCGCCCACGGGGACGAATTCATCGTCTTCGTCCAGGCGGACAAGCCCGCCGTCCAGGAGGCGGCCCGGGCGATCGTTGACGACGTGAAGCGGTTCGACTTCTCCGCCGCGGGCTGCCCGCGGCCGGTCGGGTGCTGCATCGGCGGCCTCGTCAGCTTTGTCCGGGACCGGACGGACGTCCGGAACATGATCGAAGCGTCCATCGAAGTGATCGAGCGGGCAAAGCGGGACGGCCCGAACTCGGTCCTGATCGAAGTCGTCGGCGCCTGATTGCGCGGTTTGACCCATCGTTCCCCTTCGCGGAGAAGGGGTTTTTTCTTCTCGCTTTTCCCGCTTGCTTCTTGCGGCAGCCGCGGATAAAATGGGAACATACATTCGCATTTCGGAGGGATCCCATGGATTTTGAAAAAGCGGCAACGTTCATCTGGCAAAACGGCAGGCTGCTGGAAAGACGGCTGTTCGACCTTTTCTTCCGCGGCGGGTCGAAGGAGGACGTGCTGAAGGT
>ERZ795043.1488-NODE-1488-length-11439-cov-138.704498_pt1 | contig 11439 bp, 8 predicted proteins | sample MGYA00375127_ERZ795043 | MGnify/ENA primary metagenome ERZ795043 (study PRJEB30172, sample SAMN05518447) | compost metagenome | isolation source: Feedstock adapted compost from Newby Island compost facility, Milpitas, CA | place: USA:Newby Island compost... | reverse complement strand
ATCACCGCACCGCCTACGCCGGGGCGACGACGGGCCAGCAGCTGCTGTACGCGCTGGACGAACAGGTCCGCCGCTGGGAAACGAACGGCCGGGTCGAGAAATACGAGCACTGGGAATTCCTGTCCGTCGTCCTGGACGAAGCGGGCGTCTGCCGCGGCATCGTCGCCCAGGACCTGCGCAGCATGGAAATCCGCCATTTCCGCGCCGACGCGGTGATTCTCGCCACCGGGGGACCGGGCGTCATTTTCGGCAAGTCGACGAACTCCGTCATCAACACGGGTTCGGCGGCCAGCGCCGTGTATCAGCAGGGCGCCTATTACGCCAACGGGGAATTCATCCAGATCCACCCGACGGCGATTCCCGGTGACGACAAGCTGCGCCTGATGTCGGAGTCGGCCCGCGGGGAAGGCGGCCGCATCTGGACGTACAAGGACGGCAAACCGTGGTATTTCCTGGAGGAAAAATACCCGGCCTACGGCAACCTGGTGCCGCGGGACATCGCCACCCGGGAAATTTTCCACGTCGTCGTGGACCTGAAGCTGGGCATCAACGGCGAAAACATGGTGTACCTGGACGTCTCGCACCTGGACAAGAAGCAGCTGGACGTCAAGCTGGGCGGCATTCTCGAAATCTACGAAAAGTTCATGGGGGAAGACCCGCGGAAAATTCCGATGAAAATTTTCCCGGCGGTCCACTATTCCATGGGCGGCCTGTGGGTGGATTACGGCCACATGACGAACATTCCGGGCCTGTTCGCCTGCGGCGAATGCGACTACCAGTACCACGGCGCCAACCGGCTCGGCGCCAACTCGCTCCTGTCGGCGATTTTCGGCGGCATGGTGGCCGGCCCGAAGGCGATCGAGTACATCCGCGGACTCGGCCGGTCGGCGGCCGACGTGCCGGACCGGATTTTCGAACAGGAGCAAAAGCGCCAGCAGGAAAAATACGACGCGATCCTGCGCATGGACGGCTACGAAAACCCGTACAACCTGCACAAAGAGCTGGGCGAGTGGATGACGAACAACGTGACCGTCGTCCGCTACAACGACAAGCTGAAGCAGACGGATGAGAAAATCCAGGAACTGATGGAGCGCTACAAGAAAATCAACATCCACGATACGTCGAAATGGAGCAACCAGGCGGCGTCGTTCACGCGGCAGCTGTGGAACATGCTCGAGCTGGCCCGCGTGATCACCATCGGCGCCCTGCTGCGCAACGAAAGCCGCGGGGCCCACTACAAGCCGGAATTCCCGGAACGCGACGACGCGAACTTCCTGAAGACGACCAAGGCGAAATACACGCCGGACGGCCCGGCCATCGAATATGAAGACGTCGACGTGTCGCTCATCCCGCCGCGGAAACGGGACTACACGACCGACAAGAAGAAGGGGGCGTAAGGCCATGGCGGCTGTCGAAACGAAACCGAAAACGGTGCGGCTGATCGTGACGCGGCAGGACGGGCCGAGCGAAAAACCGTACACCGAGGAATTCGAGATTCCGTACCGGCCGAACATGAACGTCATCAGCGCGCTCATGGAAATCCAGCGCAATCCGGTCAACGCCAGGGGCGAAAAGACGAAGCCCGTCGTCTGGGAGTCCAACTGCCTGGAGGAAGTGTGCGGCGCCTGCTCGATGGTGATCAACGGCAAGCCGCGCCAGGCGTGCACGGCGCTCGTCGACAAGCTGGAACAGCCGATCCGCCTCGAGCCGATGCGGACGTTCCCCGTCGTGCGGGACCTGATCGTCGACCGCCAGCGGATGTTCGACGCCCTCAAGCGGGTGAAGGCGTGGATTCCGATTGACGGCACCTACGACCTCGGCCCCGGCCCGCGCATGCCCGAGTCGACGCGGCGGTGGGCCTACGAGCTGTCCCGCTGCATGACCTGCGGCGTCTGCCTGGAGGCATGCCCGAACGTCAACGAGCGCAGCTCCTTCATCGGGCCGGCGGCGATCTCCCAGGTGCGCCTGTTCAACGCCCATCCGACGGGCGCGATGCATGCCGAGGAACGACTGGAAGCGCTCATGGAGGACGGCGGCATCGAAGGGTGCGGCAACTCGCAAAACTGCGTCCGTTCCTGCCCCAAGGGCATTCCGCTGACCACCTCCATCGCGGCCATCAACCGGGACACGACGCGGCTGATGTTCCGCAAATGGCTGATGACCTGAACGGACGACCATCCCGCATGCGAAGCGTTTGCGCTTCCCGGACCACCGGCTTTTTGCCGGCGATCCGGGAGGCGTTTTTTTGCCCGGGCGGCCGTCCCGTGATTTTTTTCTTTACGAATGCTCGTCTATTTGATAATTTTTTTTTATATATCGGTTCCCGGAACCGGATCATGCGATGGAAGCGAGGTGTGGCCAGCATGAATATCAATCAGTTGGAAACGCTAATCACGATTTCCAAGACGATGAGCTTCCGCAAGGCGGGGGAACTGCTCAATCTGACCCAGCCGGCCGTGTCCGCCCAGATCAAAAGCCTGGAGGACGAATTCAAGACGGTGCTCGTGGACCGCAACCATCCCGTCACGCTGACGGACAGCGGGAAAGTGTTCCTTGAGCATGCGATCAAAATCATGCAGATCGTGGAGGATCTGAAGGCGCGGCTTGCCGATCTGGAGCAGACGCCGCAGGGGCACATCGTGGTCGGCACGACGACCTCCATCGCGATGCAGATCCTGCCGCGGGTGCTGGCGTATTTCCAGAACCAGTATCCCCGCATCAAGACGACGATTCTGTCGATGAACTCGACCCAGATCATGTCCAGCGTGGAAAACGGCACGGTGGACATCGGCATCGGCTACCTGATCGAGAAGTCGCCGAACCTGGTGACGAGCGTGCTGTACTACGACACGTTCGAGCTCGTCGTGTCGCCGCAGCATCCGCTGGCGGACAAAGACCACCTGTCCTTCGAGGAACTGCGGGACGTGCCGCTCATCACGATGACGCCGGAGACGGTGGCCCGGGTGTTCATGGATCAGACGTTCAGCCGGCTCGGCATCAGGCCGAAGATCGTCATGGAGCTGTCCAGCAGCGAGGAAGTGAAGCGGATGGCGGAACTGAACATGGGCGCCGCCATCGTGTCCAAACTGTCGGTGACCGAGGAAGTGAAGCGCGGCACGCTGAAAATCATTCCGGTGCGGGAGCTGGAGATCATGCATCCCGTGGGCGTCATCTACAAGGCCGGCCGCTATCTGAACTCGGCCATGCAGCAGTTTTTGCGGGATTTGAAGGGGATTCCGGAAGAGCAGTTCGTCGGGTCGGACGCCGCCTTGGACCCGCAATGACGGGGACCGGGTTTTGCCGCGGTCCTTTCGGCGCACGCGCCGGCCCGCCGCCGGCGAAAACAGGCGGATGCGACAGGAGGAGCCAGCCGTGAAGTTCGATTTTCACACCCATCATGAACGCTGCGGGCATGCCGACGGCACGCTGCGGGATTACGTCGAGGCCGCCGTCCGGGAAGGGCTGGACATGATCGGCCTGTCCGATCATGCTCCCCATTTCGCGAGCCCGCACGATCATCCGGAACCGCGCAGCGCGATGGCGAAAAGCGAATTTCCCCGCTACGCGGAAGAAGTCCTGGCGCTCAAGAAGGAATACGCCGGCACCATCGAAGTGCTGCTCGGCGTGGAATCAGACTTTTTTCCGGAACATGCCGGCACGTACCGCCGGGAACTGGCCCGCTATCCGTTCGACTACGTCATCGGGTCGGTTCACCAGGTGATGGGTCTCAGCATTTTCAACAAAAACCGCTGGAAAACGCTGAACACGGCGCAGCGGATCGAAGTCAAGGAAGCGTACTACGGCCTGATCGCCAAATCGGCCAAAAGCGGCATGTTCGACGTGCTCGGGCACATCGACGCGATGCGGGCGAATTTCCCCGAATTCGGCGAGATTCCGGCGGAACGGGCCGTCCGCGAGGCGCTCCGGACGATCGCCCAATGCGACGTGGCCATCGAAATCAACACGTCGGGGAAGACCAAAATGTGCGGGGGCTGGTACCCCGCCGACGACCTGCTGGAGCGGGCACTGGAGCACGGCGTGAAGGTCACCTTCGGTTCCGACGCGCACACGCCTTCCCGGGTGGGCGACGAATTCGCCCAGGTGGCCCGCAGGCTCCGGGACATCGGCTTCCGGGAATGGGCGGTGTTCCGCGGGCGGAAGCGGTTCATGGTGCCGATCGAAATTTGACTTGGTCCGCCGGCCGGGCCCCGGGAAGCAAAAAAAAGGGGCCAACCCGCTGGCGGGCCGGCCTTTTCCATGGAATATATATATTGAAAAGGGGGGTCTTGCCTATAATATAAGGGATCAACGTTATAAATGGATAACAGCAATGTTTCATTTTTGTAACAAAACCAACCTGAAAAGGATTTTGGCCGCGGGGCGTGGAATAAAGGGAGCGTCTGTTGCCGAAAACGGGAAAGGGGCGGCGCGATGAACCGGAAAGCGGTGCGGAGCTGGCTGATGTACGACTGGGCCAATTCGGCTTTTGTCACGACGATGGTGGCGGCGGTGCTGCCGGTTTTTTATTTTGACGTGGCGGCCAAAGGGCTGGCGGATTACGAGGCGGCTTCCTACTGGAGTTTTTCCCAGTCGGCGGCGATGGTGCTGGTGGCCCTGATGGCGCCGTTTCTCGGCGCGGTGGCCGATCTGTCCGGCCGCAAGCTGCAATTTTTGCGCGCGTTCGCCTGGCTCGGCGTGCTGGCGACGGCCCTGTTCGTGCTGGTGGGCGAAGGCGACTGGCTGCTCGCGTCCGTGCTGTTCATCGCGGGGCAGATCGGCTTTTCCGGCGGCAACACGTTCTACGATTCGATGCTGACGGATCTGGTGCCGGAGGAAAAGCGGGAAACGGTGTCGTCGCAGGGGTATGCCCTCGGGTATCTCGGCGGCGGGCTGTTGCTTGCGGTCAATTTGCTGATGATCATGAAGCCGGGCCTGTTCGGCCTGGACAGCGCGTTGCACGGCACTTATTTGTGCTTTTTGTCCGTGGCGGCGTGGTGGTTTCTGTTTTCCCTGCCGATTTTCCGCCACGCGGGCCCGCACCTGCCGAAGGCGGCGGTCCGACTGTCCGCCGGGAAATACGCCGCCGCCGGATTCGGCCGCCTGCACCGCACGTTCCGCAACGTGCGGCGCTTTCCCGAGCTGGTCAAATACCTGATCGCCTTCTGGCTGTTCAATGACGGCATCAACACGGTCATCACGATGGCGACCATGTACGGCAAGACGATCGGCATCGGCACGAACGACCTGATCGCGGCGCTGCTCATCACCCAGTTCGTCGGTTTTCCGTGCACACTCCTGTTCGGCAGGATGGCGGAGCGGATCGGGGCCAAGCGGGCGCTGTACCTGTCCCTCGCCGTCTACGCGGTGATCATTTCCCTCGGGTATTTCATGACGACGGCGCTCCATTTTTACCTGCTCGCCGTCGTCGTCGGGTTCGTGCAGGGCGGCAGCCAGGCGGTGGCCCGCTCCATCTTCAGCCGGCTCGTGCCGAAGCGGCAGTCCGCAGAATTTTTCGGCTTCCTCAGCGTGTCCAGCAAGCTGTCCTCCAGCTTCGGCCCGTTCGTTTTCGGGCTGGCCAGCCGGCTGTTCCAGTCGAGCCGGATGGGCATTCTGGCGCTGCTTCTGTTCATCATCGGCGGCATGGTCATGCTTGCGTTTGTCAACCTGGACAAGGGGAGACTCGAGGCGGTGGAAGCGGACCGGACGCCGGCCGCCGCCTGACGGCCGGCGAAACGGTCCGTGACTGCGAGATGCCCCCCCCGCCAGGCTCCCCCCGGATAGGACCCGGGCGGTCCATGCATGACGGCAAGCGGGGAAGCCACAAAACGTCCCGCAGCCCCGAAGCGTTCCGCCGTTCCGCCGGGGGCGTTTGGCCGCCCGGGCTTCCCTTCGGCGTGCGGACCGGGTTACCAGATCGGGTCCTCGAAGCGGATCGCGAGGCCTTCCTCCAGCGGGCGGCCATGCTCGTACGAGCGGTTGCCGATCGCGCCGGCCAGGGCGGCGCGGGCCTCCCCGCCGCCCTCCCGCCAGTACCGGAGCGCCGCGGCGATGACCCGCCTGCCGTCGGCCATCGCTTCCTCCCACAGGTCGTGGAACGATGCGGCGGACGTCTCGTGCTCGACGGCGGGGTGGCGCCACGGGGCGCGGGCTTCGTTCAGCCAGTCCCGGTCGGGGATCCGGCGCTTGTACACGAGCGGTTCGATCCGGCCGAAGGTGAGAAGCCGCTTGATGCCGGCCGGGTCGTGGAACAGCTTCTGGGCGCGGATCATGTCCCGGTAGGCGCGCTGCCAGTCTTCCGGTCCGATCGTCCGGGCCAGTTCCGGAAAATGGGCGGCCGCGGCGCCGTGCAGCATGGCGACGACGGCGTCAGGCAACCGAGGCCCCGCGTCGATCTGTTTCCAGACCGGGGTGCGCCAGGTGTCCAGGCCGAGACGGCGCTTGGCCATCAGGGTGTCGACGATCACCTCGAACCGCTGGTGGTCCCATTTGCGCGAACCCGATTTCGTGAAAATGTACGGATGCATGTTGCGGTCCAGCACGTGGTGCGTCAGGAAGCCGGCCGCATAGACGGCGAGCGGGTCATCCGGCGAGGCCCGCTTTTCGCGGACGGCGTCGGCGATGAGCATCAGGACGGGACCGCACGCCTCGGCGTGCATGCGGGAGCCCAGCTCGTTCAGCGGGGAGCGCCCCTTCCACGGCAGAAAGTTGTGGTAAAACAGAAAATCGGGCCCCTGGCAGCCGATGTGATAGAGCCGGCGCAGGGCGGGATCTTCGAGCCAGGCGGCGCGGCCCGCCGCGCGGGCGATGTCGTCGCCGAAGATGATGTGGGTCCACACGTTCGGCATCGATTCGTTCCTCCGGTCGGGATGGAAATGGTCGGGTTCATTATAGCACAACATGGCACAACGAAAAGGTTCATTCGGGGGTGAGTCCATGGCGGGACTGGCGGGCAAGGTGGTGGTGGTCACCGGCGCGTCCAGCGGCATCGGACGCAAGGTGGCCATCCGGCTGGACGAGGCGGGAGCGGTGCCGGTCCTGTTGGCCCGGCGCCGGGACAAGCTGGAGGAAACGGCTTCCCTGCTCAAGCGCCCGGGCGCGCTGTGCGTCGCCGCGGACGTGACGGACGGCCGGCAGGTGGAACGGGCGGTGGCGGAGGTGATGGCGGCTTTCGGCCGCATCGACGGATGGGTGAACAACGCGGGGGCGGGCCTTTTTCGGACGGTGACGGACATGCCCCTGGAAGACTTCGAACGGCTGATGGACGTGAATTATCTGTCCGTCGTCCGCTGCACGAAGGCGGTGCTTCCCCACATGCTGGAAGCCGGGCGCGGCGTGATCGTCAACGTGGTGTCCGTGGCGGGGAAGATCGGCACGGCGAAGGCGGCGGGCTATGCGGCGAGCAAGCATGCCGCCCTCGGGTTTACGATGAGCCTCCGGATGGAGCTGGCGGGCACGGGCGTCAAGGTGTGCGCCGTCAATCCCGGTCCGGTGGACACGCCGTTTTTCGACCTGGCGGACCCGTCGGGCCGCTACGTCCAAAACGTCTCCCGGTTCATGATCAAGCCGGAGCGGGTGGCGAAGGCCGTCCTGCGGGCGCTGGAAACCGGCCGGGCGGACATCACGCTGCCGCTCTTCGCGTCATGGGGCGCGAAGCTTCTGCAGGCGTTCCCGAACCAGCTGTCCGGCATCGCCGCCCGGCTGCTGGACCGAAAATAGTCATTCGACTTTACAAATCATGGACAATGTGCTAGGATGTGTATTGCACGGCGCCCGTGCGCCGGTTTTCCAACCTGCCATAGCGTCGGTCGCAAAGCATGCGCCACTGCTTCTCCCGGAGGGAGGGCGGCGGCGCTTTTTGCTTGTCAGAACCATGGGGAGGAGGTGGACGTCCGGTGTCCAGACGCCGGTTTTGGCGGACGGTCCGGGAGATCCGCCGGATGTTCGGGAGGCCGCTGGACGCGGCGCGCCATCTGCTGGGCGGCCGGAAGCCGGCCTTCTTCTGAACGGGGATGCGCCGGCGGGGAAAACATGAAAAACCGGCGGCGGACGGCCCGCGGGCAGCCCGCCGCCGGCCGGGAGGCGATGCGCGCGCCGAAGCGCGGCCGGCCGGGAGATGCCGTGCACGCCGGCGCGCGATCAGCGGGAAGAGGGGGGGCGGCCGGCGCGGATGGCGTTCGGGCGTCATTCGCCTTTTTCCCGCTCGAGCTCCTTCGCGGCTTTGTACAAAATGTCGAACAGGTCGGGAATTTCCTCGTCTTCGAGACAGGAGAACGCGATGCGCAGGTCGGTTTCGCCCAGGGCGATCGTGCCGACGCCGTACCGCTCCAGGAGCCGGACCCGCAGCGCTTCGGCGTTCACCTTCTTCAGCTTCAGGCACATGAAATAGCCGGAATTGAACGGATAGTAGTCCCAGGCGTCATCGTAGCGACCGCTGTCCAGCACTTCCTTCACCAGGTTGGCCCGGCGCTTCATGATGCCGAATTTGGCCCGCCGCTCGGTTTCGAATTCCGGCGAGCGGAGCGCCCGGAGCACGAACGTTTGCGACGGATGGGGGCCGCTGGAAATGGTGGCCCGGATGATGCCGAGCGTTTTCTGCTCGAGGGCGGCCAGGAGCGCTTCCGTTCCGCCGCCGTACGTGAGAAACCCGACCCGGAATCCCCACACGAATTCCTCTTTCGTGGCGCCGTCCACCTTGACGGGCAGCACGCGGGGATGCAGGTTGAGCAGTTTTCCGAACAGCGATTCGTGCAGCGAGTCTCCGAAAAACAGCCCGAAGTAGGCATCATCGACGGCGACGACGATGTTGATGCCGGCTTCGGCTCCCGCCCGGATCGCGTCGACGATGGCGTCGCCTTCCGCGGCGGTCGGCGTGTATCCCGTCGGATTGTTCGGGAAATTCAGGACGACGACGGCCTTGCCGCGCTCCTTCTGGGCCAGGATGGCGTCCCGCAGCCCGTCGGCGTTGAATCCGCCCGTTTCGCCGTACAGCGGGAATTGGACCATCTTCGCGCCGCGTCGCAGGCAGAAGGTGAGTTCGTAGTTTTCCCAGTTTTTGTCCGGCATGATCACCGGATCGCCGGCATCCAGGAACAGGTCTGCCACGATGGACAGCCCGTGGGTCAGGGCGTTGGTGACGATCGGGTTTCCGAACGGTTTGCCCCGCATGGAAGGGTTGTCGCGGAGCAGTTTTTCCCGCCAGGCGGCGCGCAGTTCCGGTTTGCCCGCCGGGGGGGCATACGGATACAGGTCTTTCGGTTCGTACGCCGACAGCGTGTCCTGGAGAAGTTTGAGATGCATCGGTTTCTTTTTCTCCAGGGCGATGCCGATGGTGGCGTTGTATTTCGTCGCCTTCGCGCCCGCTTCCGCGGACTGGCTGATGATGCCTTCCCTGGGGAAATAGAGCTTGCGGCCCAGTTCCGACAACATCTCGAAAACGTGCGGATTTTCGCGCTGCAGGGTTTCGTTCAGCTGCCTGACGAGGGGATTCATTGCTCTTCATCCTTCCGATCAAGCTGGTACCGGCCGCTTCAGACCGGCGGTCCGATCCGTCAAAAAACATGAAGTCATTATATCATGTTCCGGTGTGATCGTCATCATCGCCGGCGCGCGGGAACGGGAAAGCGGGACGGATTGGCCGGGTTGGCCGGCGGACGGTTCGCGGCGATGGCGAAGAACGGTTTGCCGGCTTTGCGGGAGGCGTTTCACGGCCGGTCGCTCCGCGAAGGAGCGTGCCGTTTCACCAGCTCCGCCGTTTCCGCATCGAGGGGGCCGCCGCGCTCGAGCAGACGTTCCGCGACCGTCCGGCGCCTTTCTTCCTGCATGTTTTGTCCGAACTTGAACTTGGCCGTGACGGATTCCGGCCGGATCCGGACCACGGCGGTGCCCGCCAGCCGTTTGGCGTACCGCGGATCGACGGGGTCGATGGGCGCGTATCCGCCTTCCGGCTGCAATTTGTTCATGAAGGCGGCGAGCGCCTCCGCCTTTTCCGCCGGATCCGTCACGGCTTCCGCCCGTCCGGTGATGAGCACCGATTTGAAATAGACCGTCGCCGGACAGGCGAGGTCGGGATCGGACCAGTAGGACGGAATGCGCGAATACGGTTTTGCCACGGTGAAGCACACCCGGTTGTCCGCGGCCATGGACCGCATCTTCTCGCCGGCCAGGCTGCCGTGGAAATAGACGCAGCCGTTGTGCCAGACGAAATTGAGCGGCAGGACGCGCGGCTCGCCGTCCCCGGTGACCGTGCCCAAGTAGCCGTGGTCCATTTCGTGCAGGAACGCCTCGATCTCTTCGCGGTCTTCCACCGCAAATTCTTTTCGGCGCATCCTTCGTCACCCCCGTCATGGTTGTTGCAACCATTGTATCCCGTTCATTGACAAGAAAAAAGATCCACTTTATATTCATTTTATTGTACCGGTTGGGAAACACCGGGGAGGGTGCCGATGGACCTGCAACTGCTTTACGAATCCCATCTGCAGCGGTACCGGCGCAAAACCGAAGCGCTGTTCCACGCGATCCGGGAATGCATCATGAGCGGCCGCATCCCGCCGGGCAGCCGGCTGCCGTCCACGCGGGCGCTGGCCGGCCAGTACGGATTGTCGCGGGGAACCGTCAATGCGGTGTACGAGATGCTCCAGGCGCAGGGTTATGTGCGGACGAAGCCGGGCAGCGGCACCGTGGCGGCCGGCACCGGCGGCATGCTGGCCGTGGCGGCGCGCAGCGTGCGGACGGAGGAGGCGGAGCTGTCGCGGTGGGGCGAGCGGATCCGCGCGCTGCCGCCCGTCCGCCGGGATGCGCGCGAGCCATCCGCGGACGAAAAGCAAGCCGCCGTGCGGCAAACCGGCGATGCGCTTGGCGTCATCGACCTGACGCCCGGACGGGTGGCGCTCGGCCACTTTCCGGTGAAGGAATGGAACCGGCTGCTGTACGCCCAGGTGCGCGCCCAGTACCGCCTGGAACGGACGGACGCGTTCGCGGCGGAAGGGCACGCGCCCCTGAGGGAGGCCGTCGCCCGGCATTTGCGCCGGACGCGGGGGCTCGATGCCGGGCCGGATGACGTGTTCATCACGGGCGGTTCCCACCAGGCGCTCGTCCTGCTGATCCAGCTCATCCTGGATCCGGGCGACGCGGCCGTCGTGGAAAACCCCTGCTACGAGGGAACGGTGCGGGCGATCCGCGCCGCCGGCGGCCGCGTGATCCCCTGTCCGGTGGACCAAAGCGGCCTTGTGACGGAGGCGCTGCCGGCAGCGGCGAAGCTTCTCGTCGTCACCCCGGGCCGCCAGTTTCCGACCGGGGCGGTGATGCCGCTGGAGCGCCGGCTGGCGCTTCTGGAATACGCGGAGCGGCACCGCTGTTTCGTGATCGAGGACGACTACGACAGCGAATTCCGCTTTCGCGGCCGGCCGGTCGAGCCGCTCAAGGCGCTGGACCGGACGGGCC
>ERZ795043.1487-NODE-1487-length-11451-cov-7.366093_pt1 | contig 11451 bp, 6 predicted proteins | sample MGYA00375127_ERZ795043 | MGnify/ENA primary metagenome ERZ795043 (study PRJEB30172, sample SAMN05518447) | compost metagenome | isolation source: Feedstock adapted compost from Newby Island compost facility, Milpitas, CA | place: USA:Newby Island compost facility... | reverse complement strand
ACGCATGGAGAGCACTTGAGACAAACAACACAAACACACAAAAAGCATTGCAAAAGCTTTCATCAGGTTACAGAATCAACAGTGCAGCAGATGATGCAGCAGGTCTTGCAATATCAGAAAAAATGAAGGCGCAGATAAACGGCTTAAATCAAGCTCAAAGAAATGCACAAGACGGTATTTCACTCATACAGACAGCAGAAGGTGCATTAAATGAGACAACATCGATTCTCCAAAGGATGAGAGAATTAGTTGTTCAAGCTGGTAATGATACAAATACTCAGCAAGATAGAGCAAACATACAAACTGAGATAGATCAATTAGGAGCTGAAATTAATAGAATTGCTTCACAGACTCAGTTTAATGGAAAAACATTATTAGATGGGTCTCTTTCTGCTAGCGCAAGTGGATTAAATTTTCAAATTGGTGCAAATGGTGGTCAGACAGTAGAGTTGACAATTGATGATATGAGTCTTACAGGTATCATGTCAAGTGCAACATATAGTGGTACACAGTTTACTGGAGGAGTATTAAATGTGTCAGTTTCATATGATGCAGCTAGTATCTCAACGGATTTAAGTGTAATTGATAATGCTATACAAGCAGTGTCTGCTCAAAGAGCAAATCTTGGTGCCCTTCAAAATAGACTTGAGCACACGATAAACAACCTTGGTACAGCATCAGAAAACTTGACAGCTGCAAATTCACGTATAAGAGATGTAGACATGGCTCAAGAAATGATGGAATTCACAAAGGACAACATACTAAACCAAGCAGCTACTGCAATGCTTGAGGGAATAGCTGCATAAGCTATTTCACACAGGCGTCCTGAAGAGTAATTTTCAGGATTACCACCGGGTGAATTGCTGGAAAACCCTTAAGCCTTATACCCTACAACATAATCCGAAAGGATAGATGTGATAGGTTAAAAAGTATAAGGATTGGGCAATCAGCAGCCAAGCTCCTGTACCGAAAGGTTGGAGAAGGTTCAACGATCAGGACATACCACCTAAAAGAAAATCTCATGGTGATGAAGTCCGTAGGAATAAATCCCGAAGTGCCCGGCTCCTATATATAGCATATAGGATGAAGATATGATCTATTCGATATCGAAAGATATCGGCCTGGAAGAGCTCAGGCAAATCAACAACCACAAACAGTACTACAATTACTGAGATAATACAAAAGGGAGGCAGAACCTCCCTTAAATCCTATTTTTAGATTTTAAATCTTTTTTATTCAATGTCATATCAGTAAGACGCAAATTTTGAGATTTTACTTAGGGAAATAACTTAGTCATTTTTTTAAAAATGCAAGAAAAATACTTCTATGAAAGCTAATAGGGATCTGTTAAGTCAGTTTTTATCTATTATAGAAATAGACTATGATTTGTTAATTATAAAAAGTTTTTCGAGGCTTAATGCAGCCTCTTGACGAATCCATTGGTTTGTTCAATCTAATGATTAGATGGACTTAAAGTTAAATGTGATTTATATTAAATATATTTCTATATAATTTTTATTTGGTGTTGCATTTAATATTACCAATTTAAAAATTATTTACTCCTTTAATAAACTTTTTCCAAGTTGTATCGATTAAGTTATAATTTACTGAAGCACCCAAAGCTTTTAAATTTTCTAATGGTTCATTATATCTAGGGCATATTTTTAAAGCTTTCATAAAATAATCAAAAGCTTTATTCCTTTCTCCAATTAAGCCATATAATTCCCCTAAATAATTTAATACAATACAATCCGGATCATTTATTAGCTCTAATAAGCTTATTGCACGTAAATAATTACCTAATATCATATTACCAATTGCATTTACAAAAGTTTCTGTTTTTTTATTATTGATCAATTTTGCAGCTTTTTCGAACCAAGACATAGAATCGGCTAACATTCCACGGCGAGACAAGTATAATGCAATTAGAGTATACTTTTTAACAAGTTTACTTTCTCTATCTTCGTTTATATAATCAAATTCAGGGAAAATGAAGTCAATAAATTCGATATTAGTATTAAGCATTTTCCTAATGTGTAAGAACACATCTTCTCTATTGGATGTGTTAGAAATATTTTTAGAGTGACGGCGATAAAGATATAGTGGTTCTGGAATATGATACGAGTTAAAATTACGTGATACATTAAACATCATAAGTGTATCTGTACCAACTTTCAAAGAAGAGTCGTAACTATAGTTAGAGATAATATCTTTGCGAATCATAATACTTGGATTATTAAATGGTGTCCCAATTTTTATAAAAAATTTAGAAATATCATATGATTGTATATTTTGTGATGACCAATATCCTATGGGGTCTTCATATTCATTAATTAATAACATGTCAGAGTGAACAAAACCTACGGTAGTATTTTCTAGACACTTTAGAAGTTTTTCTAAGCGAATGGGAAGTGATATATCATCAGCATCCTGAAAAGCAATATAATTTCCATTTGAATATTTCATAGCTACATTTCGCGCAGAACCCTCACCGGAATTTTCTTGTTCATATAGCTTTATTCGTCTGTCAGAAAAAGAATCGATTATTTCTTTGCTCCTATCAGTTGAACCATCATTGACAATTATTAATTCTAAATCTTTTACTGTTTGATTTAAAATACTTTCTATTGATTTTTTTAAAAATTTTTCTGCATTATATACTGGCATTAAAACACTAATTTTTGGCATTAAAATTCCTCCTCATTATTTTTGATATTTGTATATATAGTAAAGCATTTATTTATCCTATATTATATATAGGATTTCTTTTATTGTTATATTATCATAATGATAAAAACTAACTAGTCAAAAATAAAAAACCACATTAAGCAATAATACTACCACTTTATATTATATCGGATTATTATAAAAATTTATTACTATAATTGTTTAATTAAAATGGATAAGTGACGATACATTATATAGGTAATTTATTTTTCGATATTTTATATTGTTTTTAGAAATTATTATATTAAATAATTCAAAAGAACGGGAATAAATTATTATTACAAAAAAGTATTATATAGATTATGTTATTAGAATTAAATCAAAGAATAAATCAATAAAGGATGTTCAATATGTATATCATAAATGAATTTAAGGAGAAAATCTTATGAAAGTAGTTATTTTAGCGGGAGGATTTGGGACAAGGTTAAGCGAAGAAACAGATATAAAGCCAAAGCCTATGGTTGAAATCGGAGGCAAACCGATACTTTGGCATATAATGAAGATATATTCATCTTTTGGACACAATGATTTCATCATATGTCTCGGTTATAAAGGATATATAATAAAAGAATACTTTGCAAATTATTATTTACATATGAGTGATATAACGGTTGATTTTTATGATGGTGGTATTAAAATACATAATAACCATGCAGAGCCATGGAGAGTTACATTGATTGATACAGGATTAAACACAATGACAGGTGGTAGAATAAAAAGAATAAAAGATTATATAGGCAATGAAACATTTATGCTAACATATGGTGATGGTGTATCAGATGTAAATATAAATAATCTTATAGATTTTCACAAAAGCCATGGTAAATTAGCAACATTAACCGCTGTATTACCTGCTGGTAGATTTGGTGCATTGCAAATAAATAAAGAAGATAAAATAGAAGAATTTGCAGAAAAACCACCAGGCGATGGTGCATGGATAAACGGTGGATTTTTTGTATTAGAACCAGGAATATTTGATTATATTGAAGGAGATAAGACAATTTGGGAAAGAGAGCCACTTGAGAAACTTGCAGAAGAAGGAAATCTTTTTGCATATAAACATTCGGGATTCTGGAAACCAATGGATACATTAAGAGATAAACGAGAACTTGAAGAATTGTGGAATAGTGGAAAGGCGCCGTGGAAAATATGGGAAGATTAAATATTTTGGTAACTGGTGGTGCAGGTTTTATTGGCAGCAATTTAATCGAAAGATTAATTCAACAAAATCATAATGTTATAATGATAAAGCGAAAATCTACAAATCTATTTAGATTAAAATCAGCAATAGACAAAATAAAAATATATGAATCAGATATTTCAGATATAAATTCTCTATCTAAAATATTTGAAAAAAACAAAATTGATATGGTATATCATTTAGCAACGTTTTATAAGTCTAGTCACATTGTTGATGACATTAATCCTATGATAAATACAAATATTCTAGGATTAATAAATTTATTAGAATTATGTAAAAAATACAGTGTAAAAAAAATTATAAATACCGGAACATGTTTTGAATATAAGTTCAATAAGAACTTATTAAATGAAGAAGATGATTTATCACCATGGAATCTATATGCCTTAACAAAAATTACATCAGAGAACATTATAGATTACTATAGCAAGGAAAATGGGATAAGAGCTGTGACTTTGCGATTATTTCCACCATATGGGCCGAAAGATAATATTAACAAACTTATACCTTATATAATAATAAAAGCATTAAAAAATGAGAAGATAGAAATAACCAAAGGTGAACAAAGATGGGATTATATATTTGTTGATGATATAATTGATGCTTATCTAAAATTATTAACATATATGCCTAATGGGCATGAAATATATAATGTAGGAACAGGTACAACTAAAAGCATTAAAAATATTATTGAAACTATATCAGCGATATTAAATAAAAAGTTAAACGTTGAGTATGGTGCAAAAGAATACAGAAAAAATGAAATATTTTATATGAAGGCTGATATAACTAAAATAAAAAATACATTAGGATGGTTTCCAAAAACAAATTTATATGATGGGTTAACAAAAACATTAAATTATTATCGAGAGGAGACAAACTTATGATAGATGGTGTAATAGTAAAACCTCTTAAAAAAATACCAGATGAACGTGGTTGCATTTTTCACATGCTGCGAAATGACTATCCAGAATTTGAACAATTCGGAGAAATATATTTTTCAATGGTTTATCCAAATGCTATAAAAGCATGGCATCTGCATAAAAAGATGATATTAAATTATGCAGTAATAAGTGGCATGATTAAATTAGTCTTATATGATGACAGAGAAAATTCTCCTACAAAAGGAGAATTAATGGAGATATTTACTGGAGAACAAAATTATTGTTTAATTAAAATACCAAGTGGAATATGGAATGGTTTTAAAGGAATCGGCGATAAACCTGCAATAGTTGCCAATTGTGCTACAATACCACATGATCCAGAAGAGATAGTTCGTATATCACCATTTACAGACAAAATACCGTACAATTGGGAGATTAAACATGGATAAAAATGTATTTTCTAAAATCTATAAAAACAAAAAAGTCCTTATAACAGGTCATACAGGTTTTAAAGGTTCATGGTTAACCTTATGGTTAAAAGAATTAGGAGCAGATGTATTAGGCTATTCATTAGAACCACCTACAGAACCAAATCTTTTTACAGTTTTAGGATTAGAAAAAGAAATAAATCATATTATAGGTGATATACGTGATGAGGAAAAACTATATAAAGTATTTCAAGAATTCAATCCGGAAATAGTATTTCATTTAGCAGCACAACCATTAGTAAGATTATCATATAAAGAACCAAAATTAACATATGAAACAAATATAATTGGAACAGTCAATTTATATGAATGCATAAGAAAAGTAAAAAGCGTAAAAGCAGTTATTACAATTACTACAGATAAATGTTACGAAAATAAAGAATGGGTATATGGGTATAGAGAAAATGATCCTATGGGTGGATTTGATCCATATAGTTCAAGCAAAGGATGTGTAGAACTAATAACATCTGCATATCGAAACTCATATTTTCAAGATATGGGAATAGCTATATCATCCGTAAGAGCAGGTAATGTAATAGGAGGAGGAGACTGGGCAGAAGACAGATTAATACCTGATTGTGCTAGATCATTATCACAAAATAAAGAAATAGTCATTAGAAATCCATTAGCGATAAGACCATGGCAGCATGTATTAGAGCCATTATCAGGATATTTATGGCTTGGAGCATTAATGCTTCAAGATAAAGAGAAATATAGCGGTGGATGGAACTTTGGGCCTAATGACGAAGATGTGTTAACAGTTGAAGAAGTGATTAAAGAAGTAATATCTAATTGGGGCAGGGGAAGTTATACCATTGACAAATCAAATCATCCACATGAAGCAAAATTATTACGATTGGACATAAGTAAAGCAAGATATGAATTAAAATGGATACCTGTTTACAATGTATACGAAGCAATTGAAAAATCAATAAAATGGTATAAGGCATATTATGAAGGGGAAACAGAAATGAAAGATTTTACAATAAATCAGATTAATGAATACATAGAAAGAGCAAAAGGAAAAAAATTAATTTGGTGTGAGGTGTAACATGGACTTATCTAATGAAAGAGAACAAATATTTAAGGAAGTAAAGAACTACTATCGAGAGATTAAAAATAAAAAGAAATCTTTTATCACAGGTGAAACTTATATACCACCATCTGGCAAAGTTTTAGATGAAGATGATTTAATAAACTTGATTGACGCATCACTTGATATGTGGTTAACATCAGGTAGATACGCTAAAGAATTCGAAAAACAATTTGCAGAGTTTTTAGGAATAAGATATTGTTCATTAGTTAATTCGGGCTCATCAGCTAATCTAATTGCAATATCAGCACTAACGTCATATAAACTTGGCGATAGGAGATTAAAACCAGGCGATGAAGTAATAACAGTTGCAGCTGGGTTTCCTACAACAATTGCTCCAATAATTCAAAACAGATTAGTACCTGTATTTATAGACGTAGAATTAGGAACTTATGATTATGATGTAAATCAAATTGAAAAAGCAATATCAGATAAAACAAAAGCAATATTTATGGCCCATACACTTGGCAATCCATTTAACCTTGACAAAGTTCTGGAATTAGCCAAAAGATATAATCTTTGGGTAATTGAAGATAATTGTGATGCTTTGGGTGCTAAATATAGAGGGAAATATACAGGGACATATGGACATATAGCAACATTCAGCTTTTACCCAGCACATCACATAACAATGGGTGAAGGAGGAGCTGTAGTAACAGATGATCCAGAATTACATAAGATAATTCTTTCTTATAGAGATTGGGGTAGAGACTGCTGGTGCCCGCCAGGTAAAGATAATACATGCGGCAGAAGGTTTTCTCAACAGCATGGAGAGTTGCCATTTGGCTATGACCATAAATATGTATATTCGCATTTAGGGTATAATCTAAAAGTAACAGATATACAGGCTGCAATTGGCTTATCGCAGTTAAAAAAATTACCAAAATTTATAGAAAAAAGACAAGAAAATTTTAGAATATTATATGAAGGATTAAAAGATTTAGAGAATTATTTTATATTGCCAAAGGCAACAGAAAATAGTGAAGCGAGTTGGTTTGGGTTTATTTTGACTATAAAAGAGAATGCACCATTTAACAGAAATGAGTTAATTAATTATCTTGAAAAAAATAAAATTGGGACAAGATTATTATTTGCTGGTAATATATTGAGACAACCAGCTTTTACTAATAATGATATTGAATATAAGGTTATAGATAACTTAAAAAATACCGATATAATAATGGAAAGAACATTCTGGATTGGAGTTTGGCCAGGGATAGATGAAAAAATGGCCCAATATATAATAGATGTAATTAAAAAATTCAAAAGATAAGGAAGGTGAGCTGATGCCGAAAGTAACAGTAGCAATACCAACATACAATAGAGCACACTATTTAAAAGAAGCCATAGAAAGTGTTCTCAATCAGACTTATACGGATTATGAGTTATTAGTAGTTGATAATGCTTCAACGGATAATACAGAAGAAATTGTTAAATCATTTAACGATAAGCGAATCAAATATATTAAAAATGAAACAAATATTGGAATGGTTAATAACTGGAATAAATGTATTGATTTAGCCAAGGGGGAATATTTAATTATATTTCATGATGATGATATTATGAAGCCGGAATTGTTAGAAAAAGAAGTTGAAATATTAGAAAGGGATAATAATACAGTTTTAGTTGCAGCTAATATAGACCTTATTGATAAAGTAGGAAAAACTTTAAGAAAAAATAATTTTAATATTTATGAGGATATAATTTTTAATCAATATGAATTTATTAAAAAGAAATATACAAATAATATTAATTTACCATGTCCGACTATTATGTATAGGTTATTATATATCAAAAAAAATAAAATAAGATTTAATGAAGAAGTGGGATTAGCTTGTGATACTTATATGTGCTTTGAAATTAATTTATTACCTAACAAGTTATATTTATTAAGGGAACCTTTGTTAAATTACAGAATACATGATAACCAAGAAAGCTATAAAAATTTTTTAGATATGCATTTAACATTATATGAGAAAATTGCCGAGTTGTTAGTAGATAATAATTTAATAGATATTTTATTTTCAATAAAAAATGCATTTATAGATATTATATTAAATAACTTAATGTATAACTTAAATAAGAAATTGATTGATATAAATATATTTCAAAAGTATTTATATAAAATGCAAAAAATAAATTTATGGGATCATAATATTAATATATTATTTAAAAATATTCAATCAAAACAAGGTTCGTCGTGGCAAAATTTATTAAGAAAGGATATGGAAAATATTAATAATGTAGTTAAAATACTTTCTAGTGATAGAGAAGATATAATAAAAATTAATACATTAATTTATGATGCTAATTATGCAAAAGCTATGAAATATATTAATTTTTTACGGGAAAAAATTAATAATTATAAATATCAAAATGTTTTAAACTATTCACTTGCGCTAATAAATCTTAAAATAGAAAATATAGATTATGCATTAAAATTTTTAAAAATGACTGAATTATTGGATAATGATAAATATAGGTTACTTTATGGTGATATATTACTTTTAGAAAATAATTATTTAGATGCAAGAGAGCAGTATGAGAAGTTAAAAGATAATAAGTTACGAAAAATAAGATTGTCATTATGTAATTTTGTATCACAAGGGTATGTAAAGCTAAGAAATCATGATGAATTAATTAAGAAATGTATTGAAATTTTTAAAGAAAATAGCTATAAATTGAATATTACCTATTTGCCGATTGTAAATGGTGTTACAGGTGGTATGATAATTATATATGAACATATTAATAGACTTATAGAAAGAGGCCATAACGTAGATGCCATAAGCTATTATGGTAATCCTGATTGGTTTAATTTAAAAGTAGATATTAAAAAAATAAGTTTAAATGACAGAATTGAAAATTATATAAAAAATAGAGATGCAATAATCTATACTTTTTGGAATCAGTGGTATGAAATAAATAATTTAGATAATACATTATTCCTTATTCAAGGCGATGAATTTCTTTTTGATGATAATAAATTAGATACTTTGTTAAGAGAAATAGTAACTAATAGTCATATTTATTCTGAAAGTAAGTTCTTAGCTGTATCTAAATTTTTAAATGAAACAATACAAAAAAAATATAGTAGAAATTGTAAAGTTATTAAAAATGCTATTGATACTGAAAAGTTTTATTGCGATAAAATCGATAAGGAAAACGCAAGGCCAAGGATAATTATTGTAGGTAATGCTATGTTAAAATTTAAAGGGTTTGACATTATTTTAAAAGCACTTGATTTGGTGAAAGATAGAGGTTATGATTTTGATGTTTTATGGATAACACAGTCAAAACCTGAAAATTGTCCAGACTATATTGATGTTGCAATAAATCCACCACAAGATAAGATACCTGAGTTATATAGAAAGTCAGATATATATATTTGTGGTTCATATTATGAAGCATGTCCCTTACCTCCATTAGAAGCTATGGCTTCTGGGTGTGCAGTTATTACCACAAGATGTGGAGGGATAGATGAATATGCGAAAGAAGGATATAACTGCTTAATGTCAGATCCTGGCGATTATGAAAGTATTGCTCTAAATTTGATGAGATTATTAGAAGATAGAAAGTTGAGATTAGGGTTAGTCAAAAATGGTTTAAACACAGTTAAAGAATTTACATGGGACAAAGCAATAGATGCACTTGAAGATACTTTAATAGCAAATTATTTGGATGTTAAACCAATTAAATTGTCCCAAATAACTTCTTCTACCCTTTCCCTCTGCCTTATTACGAAGGACGAGGAAAAAAATATTGCCCGCTGTATAAATAGTGTCAAAGATATTGTTGATGAAATAGTAGTTGTAGATACAGGGTCGAAAGACAAGACGGTAGAGATAGCAAAGAGCTTTGGTGAGAAGGTTAAAGTCATCAATGCCAAGTGGGAGGATGACTTCAGTAAGGCGAGAAATATTGCTATAGAGAATGCTTCATCTGACTGGATATTATTCCTTGATGCTGATGAGGAAATTAAAAAAGAGGATGTAGGTAAGATAAGACCACTCCTGAGTGACGATACAGTCGAGGCTTATATATTGAAGTTTGTAAATTATGCAGGTACAAATTCAAGTAATGGCTTAACTGAGATCCACTACAATTTAAGGCTCTTTAGAAATAATGGCAAGCTTAAATATATTTATCCTGTACATGAGAATTTAAGAAATATTGAAGAAAATAGAGTACCTGTATTTAAAAATGCGGATGTTACCATACTACATTATGGCTATTTGTCAGAAACAAGAATTGAGAAAAATAAAACAGAGAGATATATTAAGCTTATTTCAAGGTATCTTGAGGAACATCCTGATGATAAATTTCAGCATGGTAATCTTGCAGTAGAATATTTTAATGCTGGTAATTATAATAAGGCATTGAAACATTTATTAATTGCAACAAAAGGCATGGATGTTAATTCATATGCAGCAACAAGACTTTTGAGATATTTAATATCTACATATTCAGCATTAAAAGATTATGATACGGCTTTAAGAATTATAAATGATGCAAAAGCTTATTACGTTGATGTACCTGATTTTAAGTTTTTAGAAGGAATGATATACATTGATCAAAAACGTTATAAAAAAGCAATTGAGATGTTTAAAGAATGTCTTTCAATGGGAGAGTATAATGGTTTATTTATAACAATGGGCGGAACTGGTAGCTATAGGGCAAAATATATGATTGCACTTTGTTATGAAAAATTAAATAAACTTAATGATGCAGTAAAAGAGTATATGGAAATATTAAAAGAGCATCCAAAATATCAAGAAGTATTTATAAGGGTTTTTGATATGTTTGTAAGAAATGAAAAGCCAGAGGATGTTTATGAGTTTTTCAATAGACATGTTGATACAAAGTCACCTGTCAATTTTGCAATAATGGCAAGGTTGTATATAAATATAGGGAGATTTGATATTGCAAAGCAGTACATTGACAGTATTGATATAGATCTGGAAGGCCTTAATAACTTAAGAGGAATTATATACATGGGGCTTAAGGACTATGAAAATGCGATAAAACATTTTGAGATGGAATACGGCAAGGCAAAAG
>ERZ795043.1486-NODE-1486-length-11451-cov-6104.484029_pt1 | contig 11451 bp, 10 predicted proteins | sample MGYA00375127_ERZ795043 | MGnify/ENA primary metagenome ERZ795043 (study PRJEB30172, sample SAMN05518447) | compost metagenome | isolation source: Feedstock adapted compost from Newby Island compost facility, Milpitas, CA | place: USA:Newby Island compost... | reverse complement strand
TGCTCCAGGTTGTACTGGGCAGAGGTTGTGGTCCCAAAATTTGAGCTGATGGTTTGCCCCTGCACCGTGAGCTGAATCTCTTCGTTGGCGATATTTTGCCCCATAGAAGCGTAGAATTGATGGGTTTTACCTCCGCCACGGGCTGGTGGTCCGCCTCTACCGTCGAAGAAAAGTACATGCACGCCAGAGGACCGAGAAATGGCCGTAAGCGATTCTTTGGCCTTGTAAATGCTCCAGTTGGCCATCAGATAACCGCCGTCTTTCGTGCCATCTGAAAAGCCCAGCATGATGGTTTGTTTGTGGCCCCGTCGGGCCAGATGGGCGCGATAAGCTGGAAATGCATACAAAGTTTGCATCACTTCACTGCAGCGTTGCAAATCTTCGATGGTTTCAAACAATGGTACAATATCCACCCGGAGCTCTTCGGGTTTCCAGCCACTCATCAGAAAGAGGGCATATACCTCCATGATGTCAATTGCCGATGTGGCATGGCTGATGATGTAGCGATGACAGCCCTCTTCCCCGTTGGTCAGCTGAATATCTTTCATAGCAGCCATCACCCGCAACGTGTCCTGGAGCAGGGGATCAGAAAAATCATCGGGATTTACCCTGACGCGAATTTGCGTCAGGCACGACAGTTTTTCTTCCAGGGATAACTGAGCGTAATGCACAGGCAAGGCCTCGCCACGGGCCGCAATTTGATCGATAATGCGGCGATGGATGGAGCTATCCTGCCGAATATCCAGCGAAGCAAAAAACAATCCAAAAGCCGCTATCTTGCTGAGCAACTCCTCTACCATACCGGCGAATAACCCATTGTGATCCCGCACCAGCGCCTCATGAATCTGAATCAGAGGCCTGCGGACATCATCAACGGTCAATACCTGATTTTCGGGGTGGTCAAACACATGCCGGTACAAAAGCTCTTCCAGCTGGGCTACGAGCGTTGATATGCCTTTAAATGTCAATCTCCTGCGCAATTTGCGCACATCCCGGTAATAAGAAACTAAAATCGCATTTCGTAGCGCCTGCGCTACCTTCAGGGTAATCTCGGGCGTTACAAAAGGATTACCATCGCGGTCGCCTCCCGGCCAGAACCCTAACCGGATGGGTGAGCAGGTAAACAGCTCATCATATCCGTTTACATGCGTTTTGAGTGTGGTAAGAATTTTTCCGACAGCCGGATAGAATACATGTTCCAGATACCAGATCAGGTTCATGGCCTCATCATAGGGCGTGGGCTTTTGTTTTTTGAAAAAAGGCGTCTTACCTAATTGTTGCAGGTAGGTATTCACCAGTGCTGTATTATCCTGCATGATGGCATTGGAAAGATCATGAATAATACCCAGCACCTCGCTCGGGTAAAACTGTGTGGGATGAGCGGTGAGTACAATGCGTACGGCAAAATTGCTCAGTTTTTCTTTCAGCTGTGGCCAGGCATTTTGTTGATATACTTCATTCAATAAATGTTTTAAGGTGCCTTTGCCATTTAAATCATTCACTGCCCCAAATGCAGCATCTTCGAGCGCATCGAACAGCACGACCTGCCGTTCGGCATACTGGATAAAGCGAAACAATAAATCCAGCTGGTCTTTCTCCGTCTGATAGTCCGTGTATTTACAGAGAAATTGTTCAATGATTTCGGATGGACTCAATCCGCGCTGGTAGGCCTCTTCACAGAACATGATAAACATGGAAAGCAACACACCGGTTTTTTCCACCCGATGAAAAGGAAGGGCGGAGAAAAGGCTGTTATACAGCTGAAAGCGCATCGCCACCAGATTCCGGAAGGCGTTCAGGGAAGCTTGTTGTCCATCCATCAGTCAGCAAAGTTTTGGTATCGCCAATCTGATGCAAAGTTAAGGATCGCAGCTGGCTTATTGAAGAATATTCGAAACATTTTTATTTTAAATGAAAAAATTTAAAATTATATCAAATTTTATTTAAAAATATCAAATAAACCGCTTAAATGTTATGTGATTCTTATTTCACCGGCGGTAGTTTTTCTTTTAACTTTAAGGCAAAAAATCTTTACCATGCCTTCATTCGACATCGTGAGCAGAGCCGATTTGCAGCTGATTGACAATGCAGTAAACATCACCCGGAAAGAAATAGCCAATCGGTTTGATTTTAAGGATGTACCCGTAGAGCTTGACCTGCGCAAAAAAGAGCATTTGTTGGTGATTACCACCGAATCGGAGATGAAGCTCAATCAAATCATCGACGTATTGCTGAGTCGTACCATGCGGCAGGGCGTGGATGTTAAAATGTATCACCTGAGCAAGCCTGTTGAGCCCACGGGTAAGCTTATCCGGAAAACGATACCTATCCGCAATGGATTATCGCAGGAAGAAGCCAAGAAGCTTGTGAAATACATCAAGGAGCTGGGACTAAAGGTGCAGGCCTCGGTGATGGATGATATGGTGCGGGTGAGTGGAAAAAAGATTGATGATTTGCAAACGGTTATCCAGCATTGCAAAAAAGCGCCTTTTGATTTTGCCCTCCAGTTTGTGAATATGAAATCCTGAGCGCTGGTTTACTGCGTAATGTAGTTATCATTGAAAAATTGAACATATCCGGTTAGATCTTTGGTTTGATTGAGGATGATGAAATTGCTGCGAGAGATGATATAAAAAGCATAATCGTTTGTCGGCAAGCCTTTCAGCAAGGCAGGAGCTGCTGCCCGGATCTGGTCCAGGAATTCGAGTGCATGGTTTTCATCGGGGAAAATACGGAATACCAGCATGGTTTGTGTGGGGGTAAGGGCGTATGGGCCTACCAGAATACCACTATCGCTTTTGCTGGCATGCAGGTAGGTGGTAAATCGTTGGGTGGCCTCTTCGAGTAGCCGGGCATCCGGATGCTGGAATAACAGCATCACGAAATGGGGATCTTTTTCGTTCAATGCATAGGGAGTAGTGCTCACTGGTCTGGCCGGCGGAGGTTGCATGGCTGGAGGTGCTGTAGTTGAAGAATCGACTGTTTTTGGCTGTACGGGTATCGGATTCGCGCGCGACGGGGGTTGTGATGCAATGGGTTGTGGATGCATGTTATCCTGCTGCGTAGGGCCTGGCGCAGAAAGGCTTTCCAGATGTGCTATAAGCTCCTGTTTATGTTGCCATACGTCCAGTATGCGTTTAGCTTCTGCCCCTGCCGGCAGGCCGGGATATTGCAGGGCAAGCCTTTCCAGCAATTGTCGTGCTGAATCTTCACTACCTATCTTCATGAATGCCATTGCTTGCAACAGGGTGAGCTGCATCTGGAGCGAATCGACCGGATGATGTGCCTGCGCTTGCTGGATCCATTGCAGCGCTTCCGCGTAGCGTTCTTGCATATAACAGGCATAGGCGCTGTCGTACAGGGTAGAAAGCCGGAAAGTATGTGGGGCCGATGCCGGTTGGAGGGCTCGAGCAAATTCGGTTTCCGGATAATTTTTTATCAACACTTCCCGGTAATACATGGCCTGGCTTGTATCGTGCAGCTGGCGGTAGATTAAGTACAACAGATAGCCTATTTCGGGATAATTGTCGGGTTGGGGGTTGCGTTGCAGTAGCGCATTTAGCTGATCTTTTGCCAGATCGGGACGTTGGAGTTGAAAAGCAAGTATTCGTGCGGCTTCAAGCAGCGCATGGAAAATTGAGTCGTTGGAGGTTTTCAGTTGTTCGGGGCCGAGGGGTATATGCGCAAGCAGTGTTCGTTCACCTATCGAGAGTGTGCTATCGGTGCTGGATAGAGCCGTTGGTTGAGCGGGCTCGGCTGTGAGGGTTGCCGTTGCCGACGGTGTGAAGCCCTGAATAGCTGAAGCCCGTCGCCAATTATCTACCAGTGGCCGATTTCCCCAAATCTGTTTAAACACCACATAGCCCCTTGCCTTCAGATCTGGATTATTGAAATACCATTGCCCTGCAGCGGATTGCGCATTTGTCTGTGTTGCGGGATTCTGCATACCGGGCATCGAGGATTGTGGGCGTACTTCACTTGCCATCCGCTGTTCTGCCCGCTGTGCCTGGCGTTGCCGGGCAAGCATATCTTTCCAGATGGCATGTACCTTCTGGAGTCGGATATCGGGAGGAAGGGCGGCCAGTTGCTGCAGGCTGTCCTGCCGTGCTACAATATCCATCTGATGTGCGAGTGCCCTCATGGCTGTCAGCTGTTCGTTCAGGGAATCGCGTCGTGGATCATCATCCGGAAGCACCTGTAAGGCCGTATCTACATAACTTGCAGCCCGATCGAATTGTCTTTGCTCCATCCACAAGGAAGCCAGCAATAATGCACTATTCCCTCTTGCGCGGGATTTTGACGATTGGGCATGCAGACTGGATAGTAAATCAGCAATCGCTTTGGCCGTGTCGGATCGTGCAAGAGCTAGCTGTGCCAGCCCATGGTAAATAATATCTCGATATCGTTCGTACTTATTTTTTCGGGCCATTTCAACCAGTGGTGCATCGGGCTGGGCCCCACTGCCAGCCGAAACTTGCTGTAACAGGGCTATTTGATAGGCTGCATAAAATTGAAGCAGGGGCTCATGACTCAGCCGCAATGCATCGTGAAAAGCCGTTATAGCCTGAGGGGTATCCTTTTGTTGCATCTCCATTTGACCAAGCAAATACGCCCATCGCGATTGCAGCATTTTATCCGTTTGCAAGGCAACAGCTTTCCGCAAATAGGGGATAACCTGATCGTATTGTTGTAGCTGGTAATAAAAAAAGGCAGCAGTCTCATACAATTTTCCCTCAAGCCTTGGTGGGAAGCGGGGATCATGCAACAGTTGATTGAGCAGGGAGCGAGCCCTGGCAGTTTGCTGTTCGGCTAAAAACGTTTTTACCAGCCATAACAAGGCTTCATTTCGACTGGGATGATGATGAAAGAATCCTTTTTTTTCAGGGCTGGCAATGCTGATCTGCGTACTTCCTTCGGCAAGGGAGCCAATTACAGGGGTATATTCTCCCTTTACCGCCGGAGCTTCATGCAGATTAATGAATTGAAAGGCCCTTTCGGCTTCGATGAACTTTTGTTCATAATAAAAAGCTTTACCCAGCAACAAATACAGATCATCAATCCATTTTCCTCGCGGATCGTGCACCTGAATGCCCACGGATGCTCTGAAAATGACGGAATCCAGCAAATTTCCGGTTTGCGAAAGCTCAGCAAAAGTATATGGATAAAAATCCAGCAATCGGGTATAATCATCCTGATGCAGGCGTGTCGCTGTTTCCAATGCCATGTGCAGATTCTGGCGAGCATTATACACGAAATTGAAATGCGTAACCAGATTTTGGTACCACCTTCGGGTGAGCGTAAACTTTTTATTCGCCAGCTTTTCCGACGGAACTTCCATGGTTGCGTATAGGGAATCTTGCTGGACTGTTGTATTGTTCTGCTCCCCGCCAAGGATCTGATTGATATTGAGTTGAGCTTTGGCACAAAAGGGTAGGAGCAATAAACCAAGCCACAGGTGTCGAACCCTCGAAAATTTTTCTTTCATCATAGGCTCCAGCATTCGGGCAAGAAAATTCCTTTTTAAGCGTTTCTTAAGTGAATTTATTGCATCTGAGCCAAGCGGGAAAATGACCGAAAGGCGAGTAAATCGGCCTGAAAAAATCAAGAATTCGGTATAGATAGTGGGTTGATGTAATAAGTGAAAAATTTTGTATATGAAATTTTTATTTTTCACAATTCGATTGTAATTTGGAAACATGGGCAGGGTGATCGATAGCATACACAGGAGGCTCAAGCGTTTAAACGATCGTTTCAGGCTGGTAATTTTAGATGAAGATACACTGGAAGAGACGGCTTCGTTTATATTGTCCAGGAAAAGCATGTATATCGTACTCAGCTCTTTGGTGATGGTGGTTTTTCTGCTGGTATATGGTGCTTTTGCCCTGACGCCGTTAAAGTATTACATCCCCGGTTATGGAGATGTAAAACTCCGGCAGGAATATATCCGGCTGAATATTAAAATGGATTCTTTGCAGAATGTGTTGCAAGCTAAGGAAAAATACTGGGATGATATTCGTAAGGTATTGCAGGGCGATGCGCAGATTCAGCAGCCTGATAGCGTATCGGCCGAAGAATGAGATCGCCGCTTATTTTAACTCTAAAATACCTGAGCTATGTTTGGAAAGTCACATTCATCCACGCATCGGACCTCTCCTTGCAGTGAAGTGAACCTTATCGCTTCAGGTACCCTGATTCGCGGGTACATTACCTCCGCTGGGGATATCCGTATTGATGGGAAACTCGATGGCACCCTGAGCACGGATGCACGGGTGGTGGTGGGAAAGGAAGGAGAAATCCATGGCGACATCATTTGCAAGTCGGCCGATATCATGGGCAAGGTAAAAGGTACCATCCGGGTAGAAGATTTATTGAGCTTGAAAGAAACGGCTGTTGTGGAGGGCGATATTTACACCCATCGGCTGGAGATGGCTTCATCAGCTGTTTTCAATGGCCAGTGTAAAATGCAGCCTGCTGCAGGTCAAATGCAGGCCCCAGCCATGAATGATGAAGAGCCCGAAATTACGCTCGAACATGCCGCAAGAGCCACAGCGTAAGGATTCGTCCTGGTTGCGTTACGCTGGATTAACTACCGAACTGCTGGTCACCATTGGACTGGGCGCATGGGTGGGATTATGGATCGACCGGAAAGTGCATTTATCAATTCCGGTGTTTACCCTGGTTTTGTCTTTGGGAGCATTGATTGTAGCTTTGTGGCGATTGATCAAATCTATGCGTGATGGATAATTTTTATTTCAGGCTGATAGCCCTATTTTGTGCAGTCAACGGCATTGGTATTGTATTTTCCCATATACTGGAAGACTTAGGGATCGATGATCTGGCGGGGGCTGCTGGCAATCTTCTCCTTGCATTGATGACGGCCCTTACCTATCATCTGAGCAAAAAGGCCATCCATCATCCCAGTCACCATCGTTTTTTCAGAACAATATATCTCTCTACTTTTTTGAAAATGGTAATTTATGTGGGCGCGATGGTGGCCTATGTGCTCACACGGGCTACGCATTTTACCCGCAACACCCTGATTTTACTTCTTATCCTGTATTTCATTTATTCCATTCTGGAGACCTGGACGCTGTTTCGTTTGGCTCGTTCTGCTTCAGGTCGTCAATAAATACTCTTGCTTTCCATCAATCTGTTCGGTATATCGGGTGTGTACACCGCATAGGTAAATCCTTTTTGTAGCGCATAGGCTCCAATGGTGCCATTCTTATCGACAGCCAGAAATGCCAGCTGAATGCTGCGGGCATAGTCGGGTTGTTTTTTCACCAGGCGTTCCAGTGCCAGGCGGCAGGCTTCTTCGGGATGATGGCCCTGCCGCATGAGTTCCACCACCGTATGGGTGCCGCAGATGCGCATATTGGCTTCGCCGACGCCGGTGGCTGTAGCCGCTCCCACTTCATTATCCACAAATAATCCGGCTCCGATGATGGGAGAATCGCCCACCCGCCCATGCATTTTAAAGGCCAGTCCGCTGGTCGTACAGGCCCCCGACAGATTGCCCTGCTGGTCGATAGCCAGCATGCCGATGGTATCATGGTTGAATGAATCGCCGGGATGATGAGAGGAATAGGTGGAATCGTGATGGGCAGGCGAAAGTTGATTTTCAATATTGATGACGGGATGATAATGTGCTGTTTTCAGCCATTCCTTCCAGGCTTTTTCAGCGGCAGGGGTGAGCAAATTTTGTTTGGGGAAACCCTGCGACAGGGCGAATTGCAAAGCACCTTCTCCCACCAGCATCACGTGAGGCGTTTTTTCCATCACTTTCCGGGCTACGGAAATGGCGTGTACGATATGTTCCAGGCAGGCTACGGCGCCGGCATTGCCGTGTTCATCCATGATGCAGGCATCGAGGGTTACATGCCCATCTCTATCGGGCAATCCGCCCAGGCCGATGGTCTGGATATTGGGATCGGCTTCGGGTACGCGCACGCCCGCCTCCACGGCATCCAGGGCTCGACCGCCGTTTTGCAGGATCGCCCAGGCAGCAGCATTGGCCTGAATACCAAAATCCCAAGTGGAAATCACCAGGGGTTTAACCTGACGTTGAACTTTCAGTTGGAGTTTGTTTCGAACAGGCAGCAACGAAATGCCAAACAGGCCTGCCGTCGTTGCTTTTAAGAATTCTCTTCTGTGGGTCATACCATCTGAATTTTTGTATGAAAAAAATTAGTAACCCGCCACGGCATCATCGCCCCGATGATCGCCGACGCCCATGATGTGGTCTTCATCTTCCCTGATAATCAGTTCCGTTCGGCCGATAGCTCCTCGTGGCTCTATCCGATAGCCCATCTGTTGCAGGGCGTGGATGAGGCTGTCGGGAAATCCTTGCTCCACATACACCACATCGGGTAGCCACTGGTGATGAAATTTGGGATTATTAACGGCGTCGTGGGGAGAAAGATGAAAATCGAGCAGGTCCACAAGGGTCTGGAAGACGGAGGTGATGATGGTGGAGCCGCCGGGGGTACCGGTGAGGATATAGGGTGCATGATTTTTCAGCACGATGGTAGGGGTCATGCTGCTGAGCATGCGTTTATGTGGGGCGATGGCATTGGCTTCCGAGCCGGTGAGGCCGTAAAGATTAGGGCTGCCGGGTTTGGCGCTGAAGTCGTCCATTTCATCGTTCAGTAAGAATCCCGCTCCTTCAACCACCAGCTTGCTGCCATACAGGTTGTTGAGGGTATAAGTGGCCGAAACCGCATTACCGGATTCGTCGAGCACGCAGAGATGGGTGGTTTCTTCGCTTTCGTGGGTGAATATCCCGGCCTGGATGGCCGTGCTGGGCGTGGCTTTGCCGGGGGTATAGGTGCTGATGCGTTGCCGCAGATAATGGGGATCGGTGAGCCAGGCGATGGGTATCTTCACAAAATCCGGGTCGCCCAGATATCGGGCGCGGTCGGCATAGCTGCGTCGTTCGGCTTCGATCATGAGCTGGGTGGCCTGTGGAGAGCCATATCCCCAGCGATCGATGGGATAGAAGCTGATCATGCCCAGCAGCTGCTGGAGCATCACCCCGCCGGCGGAGGGTGGGGGCATGGTCACGATGGTGTATCCTTTGTAGTCGAACAGCAGGGGCTGGCGCTCAACAGCACGATAGTGCTTCAGGTCCTGCAGCGTGATCAGTCCGTCGTGGTGCTGCATGGTTTGCACAATTTGATGGGCCACCCGTCCGCTATAGAACCCCTTTTTCCCCCGATCGCGAATCAGCATTAGCGTGCCGGCCAGTTCGGGTTGTCGCAGGGTATCACCGGCTTTCCAGGGGGTGTTTTTCACAAAAGCCACCGGTTGGGTATTGTATGTCAGGAAATCCTGACGGCTTTCATTCAGCCATCGGGCCTCCATGGCGGTAATCACGAAACCTTTTTGAGCCAGGTCGATGGCCGGCTGTACAAGCATTTTCCAGGGCAGGCTTCCGTAGGCTTTCCAGGCCTGCCAGAGCCCGGCTATCGTGCCGGGAACACCCACCGAGCGTGCGCCATACAGGCTCCATGCTGGATTGGGATTGCCCAGGCTGTCTAAAAACATGTCGCGGGTAGCTTTCCCCGGAGCTTCTTCCCGGTAATCGAATACGGTATTTTTTCCATTGGCGAGATGAATCACCATAAATCCACCCCCGCCGATATTGCCCGCTGCCGGATATACCACAGCAAGAGCTAGCTGGGTGGCAATCGCTGCATCCACCGCATTCCCACCCTGTTGCAATACCCAGCATCCCACCTCACTGGCTAGGGGATGTGCTGAAACCACGCATCCATGGCGACTTACCACATCTTTTGGGAAAATATAATCGTAGGGATTGATCGTTTCTCCTATTGGACTATGCTGGGCCAGAAGGGGATGGGGGACCCCAATGGCTAAGCTCCACAGGATGATGAGTGAAAAGAATGTTTTTAATCGGATATGCAGCTTTTTCATAATGTATTTGTTTTCAATCAGCATATCATCTTGATCTTTAGCCCATGATGGAATCGCATACACATGCATGATGGCAAGGTTCCTGCAAATGGCCATCAGGCGCTTAAAAGTAGCAAGATTTGTGGAACAATTCTTGTCAATGCATTATTGATACATTGTTTTCACCTTAAAAACCTTTCTTATGCAAAAACGATTTCTTTTTTCACCTGTTGTGGCCGGATTGCTCATTGGAGGTTTACTTCTCTATGCATCCTGTCAAAAATCAAGTGTAAATACAGGTCCGGCTCATGTAGAGTTTTATTTAACCGATGATCCAGGTCCCTATCAGGCGGTATGGATTGATGTGCAACAGGTGTGGGTGAATACATCCAGTGATACTTCGAGCAACAGTTCAGGCTGGCAACAGGTACCTCTATTAAAGCCGGGATTGTACAATTTATTGAATCTTCGCAACGGTGTGGATACCATCTTAGGCGCTATGGATCTTCCTGCCGGCACGATCTCCCAGATTCGACTCGTATTGGGTACGAATAATCTTCTGGTTTTAGACGATGGCACAGAAGTAGCTTTGACCACACCTTCGGCTCAACAGTCGGGATTAAAATTGAATGTGGATCAAACCATTACAGCTGGCGTGCCTTATGCCATCGTGCTGGATTTTGATGCTGCACGATCGATCGTGAAAGCGGGCAACAGTGGCAATTACTTGTTGAAGCCCGTGATACGCACTTTCTTGAAATCGACCGGCGGCGCTATCGATGGATATGTATTGCCTGACAGCGCCATGGCTCAGGTATGGGCCATCATGGACACGGATACGATAGGTGCCTGGCCCGATAGTACGGGATATTACAAATTCTGGGGAATACCTGCCGGTAGTTATCAACTGGTATTTCAGCCCGATACGACTAGCGGTTATCAGGATACCACGCTCAACAATATACAGGTAACCACCGGTCAGGCGACCCACGTAGATACGGTGTGGCTGCACCGTTGAGCATGGTGAATTATTTTACCAAAAAGGGAAGACAATGGTGTGTCTTCCCTTTATTTTTTATCTTAAGGTTTGATATTCTGGATAAATAAAAACAGGTACATGTTTTTGAATCAATACATGTATTTTTTATATTGTCTAGAAGCCATGCAAAAATGCATGAAATGTCCAATGCTTTAACCTGAATTTTTTTGTATGAAAGAACAAATTGTACGGTATTTAAATGATCCAGTGGAGCTGGAAAGATTATATCAGCAGCATAAGATGCTTTTTAAGCAAGCATTTTTTGCATTATATCCTGAAGTGGCCGGTCATCCTGTAGCGCAATGCTGGCATGCACGATTATCACAAGAAAGAGATGAATGGTTTCGGTTGCCGAAAAAAGAATTACAGTTTACCCTGTGGCTTTCTTTCATAGCCGGTGCTATAGCCAATCTTCCTGAATGGATGGCCTTGAAATCCGACGAGTTTTATATGCGTTATGCAGGGTTTATCGTTTTCCCGTTTTTCATGATTTATTT
>ERZ795043.1485-NODE-1485-length-11452-cov-6.043432_pt1 | contig 11452 bp, 10 predicted proteins | sample MGYA00375127_ERZ795043 | MGnify/ENA primary metagenome ERZ795043 (study PRJEB30172, sample SAMN05518447) | compost metagenome | isolation source: Feedstock adapted compost from Newby Island compost facility, Milpitas, CA | place: USA:Newby Island compost... | reverse complement strand
CGTCTTCACGACCTTGCCGGTGAGCTCCTGGCCCTCGAAGGGCGTGTAGCCCTGTGCCGACTCGGACTCGGCGACGCGAGCACATTGGCCGAGCCAGTCGACGTGTGCGCAGAATGGGGGCCGGCCCGACGGCGCCTCGGTCGCGGACCTGCGCCCGACGGCGAGGCCTTCGCGTTCTACATGCGCTAGTAGCCGGACGCCATGACGCTGGCGAACGCGCTGCGCCCGGCCGATAGCTCGTGCGTGCAGACTCTCGGTGCCGACGCGATCGGCTTCGAAGTCGTCTAGAACCTCCTTCTGGCGGGCGTGGGCCTGAGTCTGCAGACCGCCAAAGAAGCGGCCACGCCCGGCGCGACCATCGAGCTGACGACCGGCAATCACACGATTACGGCCACTACGGCGGTCGACAAGCCGGTCGAGATCACGGGCCAGCCGGGCGCCACGATCGAGACCAGCGGCAGCGGCTTCAACGTCCTCTACATCCCCGCCGCCGGGGCCGGCACGATCGTCCACGACCTGACGTTCGTCAAGACGGACAAGGTCGGGGTTCACAACCTCGTCCAGATCGGCGCCGACGACGTCACCTTCCGCGACAACATGTTCTCGGGCTAGGACGGGGACGGTGATGTGAGCCGGGCCTTCGAGGTCCAGGGCGGCCTCACGGGCCTCCTCATCGACGGCAATACGATCTTTGCCCTGCGGCAGCCCGCCTACCTCAACGGCGGTACCACCGGCATCATCTCGGACAACAGGGTGTATGGGACCAGGGGCTGGGTCGTGGACGGCGCCCTCGTCACCTTCACCGGCAACAGGTGGCGGTAGGACGGCGACACCGGACCTAGCGAGAACTTCGGCTGCGAGATCGCTCTCCTGGAGGACACGCCGCACGGCGCCCACTACGACCCCCCATCTCGGAGCTCGAGGCCAACAACGGCGGCCCGCTGCTGTACATCGACAACTCCACCTGCGACCAGAGGGCGCCCTAGCCGCGCCTAGCGTCGCGGTCCACGGCCCGAACGCAAGGGCCTCCCCGCCGGCCGGCGGGGAGGCCCTCATCTCAATAGCAGGTAGCCCGGGCGACCTCGGCCCCCGCGTGGCGGCGGGTCAGAGGGACCAGGGTCGCCGGCGGGTCAGTCGGGCTGCGCGAGCACGGCTTGCTCTGGCCGACCCGGCGTGACAGCGCCCCGACAGTGGGTCCAACTGTGGACCGCCGAACTGCACTAACGTCCGTCTGTCTAGGGTACCTCGGGCAGCAAAGGCGTTCTGGGGTCCCCCTCGCGCAGCCAAGCCGCCAGCTCCTCGTCGGTGAGCCCGGCGGAGAGACCTACGAGCAGCCTGACGCGCGCCTTGAGGCCGGGCTCGAAGGTCGGGATCGCGCCCATCCTGAGGAGTTCCTTCTCGGAGCCGGTGAAGCCCGTGGGGAAGCTCTCGTGCAGGCGCAGCCTCCCCGTAGGACAGCGGGTGCTGACGGCCACGACGACCCCGTCGGCGATGAGCGCGGCCAAGGGCTCCAGCACCTGCGGCGGCACCTGGCCCGAGGCCAGCGACTCCACCACTAGGCCGTCCAGGCCGCTGCGGGCCAGACCGTCGAGCATCCCCGTGCCCATACCCAGGTAGCACTTCAGGACCTCCACCCGGGCGTTGAGCCCAGTGGGTCTTAGCGTGGCGCCACGCCTCGGCGCCCTGTAGAGCCAGGGTCGGCCGTCCTCCACACATCCCAGGGCACCGACCTCCAGGCTCCTGAAGGCCCTGACGTGCGACGAGTGCGCCTTGGAGAGGGCTGCGGGATCGTGGAGCTCCCCTTGGAGGACGACGTACACCCCCGGCGGGGCGTCGCTCGACGCTACGAGGAGGGCGTCGAGGAGGTTCGCGCCGCCGTCGCTGCGCGGGTGCCCGTGCGGGTAGACGGAGGCGGTGAACACGACGGGGACCCGAGGGGCCAGCGTGAGCTGCACCAGGTACGCTACCTCCTCCAGCGTCCCGGTGCCGAAGGTGATGACCACGCCGACGGTGCCTTCCGTCTCCGCAGCGGTCGCGATGGCTCGCACGAGCTCGTGGGCGTCGTCCAGGGACCACTCCGTGCTCGACCGCAGGTCGTAGTCCCAGGCCGAGATGACCAGGTCGTCGGGTAGGTGCCCCGCGACCTCGTACGCGGCGGTCAACGCCTCCGCGACGATGAAGCCGCGCGTGCGCGCCGAGGCGGCGATCGTGCCGCCGCAGCCGATGAGCGAGAGACGTCTGCGGCTCACCAGCGGGTCCTCGGGTCGAGGCGTCCCAGGACGGAGTCGCTGAAGATGTTCAGCGCCACGACCGTGAGGAACATCACGGCGCCAGGCATGACGGCGTACCACCAGTAGCTGAGCAGGTAGCGCCTGCCGGCGCTTATGAGTAGGCCCCACTCGGGGAGCGGCGGTTGCGCCGCCAGGCCGATGAAGCTGAGGCCGCCGATTAGCAGGATCGCCACCCCGATGTCGATGGTCGCCTTCACGGCCACCGGGTAGAAGGTGTTGGGGACTATGTGCTTGAGCAGCACCCTGGTGCTGCGCGAGCCGAGGGCGAGGGCGCCTTCCACGTAGAGCTCGCCCCTGGTACGCAGCACCTCCGAGCGCATCATCCTCGCGTATTGGCCCCACCAGATGAGGAGTATCGCAAGCGCCGCGTTGGTGAGGCTGGCCCCCAACACGGACACCAGCGCGATCGCGAGGATCATTGCCGGGAAGGACATGAACAGATCCACGAGGCGCATGACTACGAAGTCGACCCACCCGCCGACCCAGGCCGAAGCGGCGCCCACGACCATCCCGACGAGGCAGGCGGCGAGCACCATCACGACCGAGGTGCCCAGCGAGTACCTGGTACCGAGCACCACGCGCGCCAGCAGGTCCCTGCCGTACTCGTCGGTGCCGAACGGATGTTCCAGGCTCGGTGGGCCCAGCCGGGCCGACATGTCGATGGTGAAGGCGTCGCCCGGCCAGACGACGTGGGGCAGTAGCGCAGCGGCGAGGACCAGCAGGAGCCATAGGGCGCTGAGGAGCACGAAGGGCTCCCTGAGCGCCGTCAGCGCCCGGCGCCACCTCACGAGCGCGTACCGATCCTGGGGTCGAGGAACATGTACGCGACGTCTACGACGAGGTTGATCAGGGCGTAGGCGGTGACCGCGACTATCGAGAACCCCAGTATCGCCGACGTGTCCAGGTGAGAGATCGCGCGCACGGCGTAGGACCCGATACCCGGCCATTGGAAGATGGTCTCGGTGATCACGGCGCCGCCGAGCAGCTCGCCGATCCTCAGTCCGACCACGGTGACGATCGGGACGAGCGCGTTCCGCAGGGCGTGCTTGAAGACGACCACCCGGCGCGCCAAGCCCTTGGAGCGAGCCGTCTGCACGTAGAGTTCGGACAGCGACTGTCCCAGTGACATCCTGGTGGTGCGGGCGACCGAGGCGATCAGCAGGGCCGATAGGGAGAAGGCGGGGAGCAGGAGATGGCTGAGCGCGTCCCACAGCACCCTCAGGTCTCCGTTGAGGAGCGCATCAATCACTAGGAGACCCGTGTGCGAGGCGAACTCTGGCGGCAGGTCCCCGATGCGGCCGCCGTAGGGTAGCCAGCCGAGGACGCGGTAGAAGACGAGCTGCAGCAGGAGCCCGAACCAGAAGACCGGTGTGGCGATGAAGACGAGCGACGCGGTCGTTGCCAGCCTGTCCACGAGCCCGCCGCGGTTGATGGCGGCCAGCACGCCCAAGGGGAAGCCGAGAAGGATGCTGATGACCACGCTGGCTGTGGCCAGCTCCACGGTCGCGGGGAGGTAGGTGGCCAGATCCCGGACGACGGGCGCCCCCGACGTCGTGGAGCGGCCCATGTCCCCGCGCAGTAGCCCGGACAGGAACGCCAGGTACTGAACGTGAACGGGACGGTCCAAACCGTAATGGGCGCGGAACGCCTCGACCATCTCGGTAGTGGCGTCGTACCCCAGGACCGCGCGGACAGGATCGCCGGGAATCAGCCGCACGATCACGAACATGACCACCGTCATGCCGAGGAGCACGAAGACGAGGCCGATGAGTCGCCTTGTCAGGTACTGGACCATGCGCGCGCTGTCGCGCGTGAGAGGCACCCGGAGGCCTCCCACGCGCGACGTCGATCACCTTCTACTCGCGGTGGAGCTCATAGAAGCGGAACGGGAACCACTGCTCGGCCGGGCGGAACACGAAGCCCTGGATGTCCTTCCTGATGGGCATCGTGAAGATGGACTTCTCGACGAACAGGTCGGGATGGTCGGCGATGATCAGCTCGTTCGCCTGGCGGTAGAGCTCCAGCTTGTGAGCCGTGTCCGGGGTCTGGATGGCCTCGTCAATCAAGGCGTCCACCTCCGGGTTGCTGTAGAGGAGGTAGTTGCGCCCGAAGCCCTCCTGCGCGTCGGAGTAGTAGAGGAAGTACAGGAACGAGTAGGCGTCCGGGATGCGCGGAACGGCCCTCAGGAGGAAGCCGTGGATCGCGTCAGGGCTGTCGCCGTCAGAGTCTACGGACTGCACGCGTTCGAAGAAGGTGGCCGGAGACACGGCGATCATGTTGACGGTGATGCCTATCTGGCCGAGGTGAGCCTGGAGCAGCTCGCCGAAGACGCGCTTGTACTCGTAAGGGTTGTCCCAGAGGTAGTTGAAGGTGAAGCCGTCGGCGTAGCCGGCCTCGGCGAGGAGCTCGCGGGCGCGCTCGAGGTCCTGCTCCACGCCCACCGAGGGCGTGTAGCCGGCGCCGAGCAGCTCGACGGGCGTGGGGCCGTCCGCGGGCAGCGTGTTCTGCACCGCGGCCTGCCAGTCGGCCGGGTTCCACGCCAAGGCGATGGCCTCGCGCACGCGCGGGTCGGCGGTGGGGCCGTACTTGTTGTTGAGGCGCAGGTAGAGCTGCTGCAGCGTCGGGGCCTCGATGACAGTGAGGTCGGGGTTGGCCTCGAAGGCGGGGAGGTCGTCGACGGAGAAGTTCAGGGTGGCGTCCAGGTCACCGGACTCCAGGAGGAGCCTCGCGGTGCCAGGGTCGAGCTGCGAGAGCACCGTCACCTCGTCGAAGTGATCCCTCTCCCAGCCGCCCCAGTAGTCCTCGTTGCGCGTGAAGACGAGGCGTTGGCCCTTGTCCCACCGCGCGAGCTGGTAGGGGCCGGTGCCCGCGGTGTGCTCGCTGAACCACGCCGTGGCGTTGTCCCCCTCGACCTCGTGCTCCGACACGGCGGTCGGCGAGACTATGTAGACGAGCGGCAGGGCTTGGAGGAACGGGAAGGGCTTGGCGAGCGTGATGCGGAGCTGCGTCGGCGACAGGACCTCTACCGTGTCCACCGGCTCCACGACCCAGGCGCTGCCGCGCTGCAGGTCTTTGAGCCGCTGGATGGAGGCCGCCACGGCGTCAGCGTCCAGCGGCGTCCCGTCGGCGAAGGTCACCCCTTCTCGGAGGGTGAACTCGAAGACGAGCCCGTCGTCGGAGACCTCCCACGACTCGGCGAGCACGCTCTCCACCGTCACGCCGTCTGGCGCCACGGTCACGAGCGGCTCGTACGCGTTGCCGAGGAGGTAGAAGTCCACGGACGTGGCGACGTGCGGGTCGATGCTGACTGGGTCCTGGGACGTGTCGACCACCAGGGCGTTGCCCTGGGCAAGGGCGGCCGAGAGCACGAGCGCTCCCGCGATCAGCGCTGTGGTAAGGATCAGCCCTCTTCTCACTCTGAAAGACCTCCATCCGATCGCGATCCCCCTTCCCCCTGGCGAACGTCCGTCATCACACTTCGGCTCTCGGGCGACGCTCCCTTCCTGCCCTCATAGGGGCTCGAGGTCTTCTAGGGCGAACAGGTCGACGAGGCCGAGCGCGTTCTCCACCGACGCGCGTTCGGCCGCGAAGGCCCTCTCGGCCTGTGGGGTCGTGTCCGGCCGAGCCCTCAGGTCGCGGTAGTAATCACGCAGCGCACTGGCCGCGGTGAGGAGGCTGCCCTCCGAGTGCACGAGCATCCTGTAGCCGAGCGCCTTCAGCTCGCTGGCAGGCAGGTTGGGCCGCGTGCTCCGCCCCTCGGGCGCGACGTACACCATCCGGCCCGGCGCTGCCTCGGCGAACCGGGCCGCCTCTTCGGCGTCCGCCGGGAAGGCCAGGATGAGGTCCGCCTCGAGCTCGACGTACATGCGGATCCGCCTGAGCGTCTCCTCGAGGCTCCCGTTCACGGCGCGCCTCGCGTCGGTGCGGGCGATCACCACGAAGTCGGCGCTGTCGCGCGCTTCCAGCGCGAACCTGAGCTTGTGCCGCATCTCGTCACGCGGCACGACGTGGACCTCGCCCCTGTGGTAGCCGACGCGCTTCGGGACGACCTGGTCCTCTATGTGCACGCCCGCCACGCCGGCGCGCTCGAAATCGCGGATCGTCCTCACCGTGTGGGGGAGACCGCCGAACCCGGCGCCAGCGTCGGCGATGGTCGGTATGCGAACGGCGTTGGCGATGCGCCCCGCGGCCTCGACCATCTCGGAGGCCGTGAGGAGGGGCTCGCCGCAACCGAGATGGGCGCCCACGACGTACCCGCCGATGTAGCAGAGCGGGAAGCCCGCCCTCTCGGCCAGCAACGCGCTCAGGGGGTCGAACGCCGTGGGGGCGGTGAGGAACTCGCCCTCCGCCAGTAGCTGCCTAAGTCGTGCTGCGCTTGTCATCGTCCTCTTCCTGTCGCGACGTGGTGTCTGAGGGCCGTGTCACGTACCCGCGGCGGAGGTCGCGCTCGTTCGCCGCCGGCGACCGCAGCGACGGGTCGCCGTAGCCGCCGCCCCCGGGCGTCTCGACCCTGACCACGTCCCCGGGTCGCAACCGCCGCGTGTCCATCAGCCCCACCTGCTCGCCGTTCACGAAGGCGCGGCACGCGGCCCCGGGTCCGCCTCCCACAAGTCCGGACGGCGGGTTGTCGGCGCGGTTGCCGATGAGCGAGACCTCCGCCGGCGCCGAGCCGAGGAGCTGGATCTCGATGACCTGGCCGAGGCCTCCCCTGTGCTGGCCGGCGCCCCCGGAGTCGGGCCTCAGCCTCTTGCTCAGCACGCGGACCGGGTTCGTCTGCTCGATCACCTCTATCGGCGTGAACGAGGTGTTCGTGGGGAACGCCGTGACGCTGTGCCCGTCCCTCACCGGGGTGGCGCCCATGCCGCCCATCAGGAAGAACACCGTGCTGAAGCGCTCTCCGTCCTCCCTGACGCCGCGCATCGAGAGCACGGGTCGAGGCGCGCCGCTCTCGGCCAGTACCCGCTCCGGCACGACCTTGGCCAAGGCACCGAGAACGGCGAGCGCGACGAAGTGGCCTGTCATGTTCCGCCCTCCCACGGCGGCGGGGGGCGCGGGGTTCAACACCGAGCCCTCCTCGGCGATCACGCTGACCGGCGCGAACGTGCCGTCGTTGTTGGGCAGCTGGGGGGCGAGGGCGCACTTGAGGGCGTAGAGCGAGTACGCGCGCGTGTAGGCCAGCACGGAGTTGACCCCGTAGGGCACCTGGTGGGCGCTGCCTGAGAAGTCGAGTACCAGGTCCGTCCCGCGCTTCTCCACCCTCACCCGGATCGGCAGCGGTTCCCCTTGGCCGTCCATCACCAGCTCGTGCTCGACCGCGCCCTCGAGCGGGAGGGCTTCGATGGCTTCGCGCATGGCGGCCTCGCTGCGCTCGTTGAGGGCCGTGGCGACGGTGACAAGGTCGCAGTCCGGGGCGTCCTCCAGCGTGTGGCGCACGCGCCGGTCGAGGACTCGGCAGCCCGCTACGAGCGCTTCGATGTCTCCCAGCACCTCGGTCGGGACGCGGACGTTGGCCGCTATCACGTCCGTGACGATAGAAAGCGGCTCGTCTGCCCGGTATGCCCAGACCGGTGGGATCACCAAGCCCTCCTGGTGCAGCTCCCGGGCCGAGGCCGAGAGGCCCATGCCCCCGATGTCTGAGACGTGGCCTACGGCGCCCGCGAACCCGACGACCTCGCCCGCGTGGAAGACCGGGCGCGCGATGCAGACGTCGGGGAGGTGGCCCGTGCCGAGCCACGGGTCGTTCGTCATGGCCACGTCGCCAGGGCCCCAGTCCTCCACCGGGAACCTCTCGAGGAGGTGTCGCATGGTCAGCGGGAGCGTGCCCAGGAACGAGGGGATGCTCTCGGAGGACTGCGCCAGCGGCCGCCCCGACCTGTCGAAGAGCGAGTAGGAGAAGTCGCGTGACTCGCGGATCACGTTCGAGAACGCGGAGCGCCTGAGGGCCGTCCCCGCCTCGTCGGTCGCGGCGGCGAGCCTCTCCCACAGCACCTTGAGCCGGCTGGGGCTCAGCGTCGTCGCGGTGCTCACGACTCACCTCCCGCGAACGCCAGCTCGAGCCAGTCGGGCCGCCGTTCCACGGTCCAGCGCGGCGGCACCAGGACCGTGGTGCTGGGATCGGTCAAGACCAGGGGACCTGGCACGGCCTCCCCGACAGGGAACGAGAGCCACGGCGCGACGGGGGTGCGGCGCCAGCGGCCGCCGTACCAGATGCGTCCCTCGTCGTGGGCCCCGTCCATCGCCGCCTGCGCGCTCGTGTGGAGCGGTAGTGGGGCGGACTCGGAGCGTACGGTCAGGGCCAGCAGCTCCACGGGCCAGCCCGGCAGGTCCCGCCCGAAGCGAGCCCTGTAGGCGTCGGCGAAGAGCCGCTCGACCCTCGAGGTCAGGTCCTCGGCGGCCACCAGGTCCGCCGGGACCTCCACGGTGAGCTCGTAGCCCTGGCCCCTGTATCTGAGATCCAAGAAGTAGCGCAGGCGATAGTCGTCGCCGAACGAGGCGTCCCCGGCGCCGGCTGCCTCGCGCTCCAGCTCGGCGAAGGTGGCGCGGACGAACGCGGAGCTGCCTGCCTCCAGGGAGGTGACGACCGAGCGGCTGCGCTCCACAACGTAGGGGGCAGCCAGCAGGCCGATCGCCGACCCGACGCCGGCCCCGCTCGGGACGACGATCCGCCTGATGCCGAGCTTCTCCGCCAGGGCGCAAGCGTGCGCCGGAGCGGCGCCGCCCGTGACGATCAGCGCGAACCCGTTGGGCTCGTGGCCGAACTCGACCAAGTGACGGCGGACCGCCAGCGCCATCTTCTCGTTGACGAGGTCGTACGCCGCGTGGGCGACCTCGACGGCGGAGAGGCCGAACCTCGTGGCCAAGGGCGCGAACGCCCTCTCTGCCGCGTCCGCGTCCAAGGCCAAGCGGCCGCCGAGCTTCACCTGGGGCGGCAGATGGCCCAGGAGCAGGTTCGCGTCGGTGATGGTCGGCTCACTGCCGCCGGCGCCGTAGCAGGCGGGCCCGGGGTCGGCTCCGGCGCTGCGGGGCCCGACCTCCAACAGCCCCGTCGCGTCGGTGCCCACGATGCTGCCGCCGCCGGCGCCGATCTCGAGCAGCTGGACCGATTGGATCGCGAGCGGGAGGCCGCTTCCCGCCATGAACCGGCTCTCGTGCGCCACCTCGAGGTCCCTGCCTATGTGGGGGACGCCGTCCGCGATCATGCAGATCTTCGCGGTCGTCCCGCCCATGTCGAAGCTGACGGCGCGCTCTATGCCCAGGGAAGCGGCGAGGCTAGCGCCCATCGTCACGCCAGCGGCGGGGCCCGACTCGCAGAGCCTTATCGGCACCCGCATGCCGGAGTCGAGGTCGGTCAGGCCGCCGTGCGACAGCATCAGGTACGGGTCGGCGGACAGCCCGGCGTCGGCGAGGCGGCCGCGGAGGCCGCGCAGGTAGCTGCCGGCCAGAGGCTGCACGTAGGCGTTGGCCGCCGTCGTCGAGAAGCGCGGGTACTCGCGTATGAACGGCGCCACCTGCGAGGAGACGGACAGGGGCAGGTGGGGGAAGCACCTCTCCACGGCGGCGGCCAGCGCCAGCTCGTGCGCCGGGTTGACGTGGGAGTGAAGGAAGCAGACGGCGAGCGCCTCGACCTGCTCCTCCTCCACCAGGCGGGTCACCTCCCTCAAGGCCTCGTCGAGGTCGAGGGGGGTCACCACCGAGCCGTCGGCGCCGATCCTCTCCGGCACCTCGGCCCTCAGCTCTCGGGGGACCAGCGGCTCGGGCAGTCTCAAGTGCAGGTCGTAGAGGTCGTACCTGGTCTCGAAGGCGATCTCCAGGACGTCGCGGAACCCCGCGGTCGTCACCAGGCCCACCCTGGCTCCCCGCCTCTCGATGATGGCGTTGGTGACGAGCGTCGTGGCATGGACCACGTGCTCGACCCGCGCGGACGGGATGTCGCCGTCGGCGAGCGCGTCCCTCACGCCGCTCACGAACCCGACGAGCGGGTCGCCCGGCGTGGTCAGCACCTTGGCGGCGCCGACGAGCCCCGCGTCCCCCGCCACCACCACGTCGGTGAAGGTCCCGCCAATGTCGACGGCGACCCGGTAGCGGCCGCCGGGCCCTGTCGCACCTATGGCAGCATCTCCTTCTCGTGGCGGGCGATGTCGAGGGCCTGCTGGAAGTGGAAGTGGACGGCGTCCGCGACGGCGTCCTCATCGCGCTGCAGGCAGGCCTCGTAGATCCGCGTGTGCTCCGACAAGAGGGACTTGGCCCTGCCGGGCAGCTGCACGACGAACGCGCGGTACCTCGCGCTGTGGTTGCGCAGCGTGTCGATGGACTTGAGGAGCCGAGGTCTGCCGCACGGCCTGTAGATCGTGGAGTGGAACTCGCGGGTCAGGACGAGGGTCTGTCCCGGTTGCGAGGCCGCCACGTCGAGGACCCGTTCCATCTGGTCCAGCAGCCCACGCAGGCGGTCGAGATCGGCGTCGCGCAGGTTCGGCGTGGCCAGCCGCCCCGCCAGCGACTCCAGGGCCTGGCGCATGAGGTAGATCTCCTCGAAGTCGTCCCAGGACAGGGGCAGCACCTCGACGCCGACGTTCCGGCGCACGGAGACGAACCCCTCCTGCTCGAGAAGCCTCACCGCCTCCCTGACGGGCATCCTGCTCACGTTCAGGCGCGCGGCGATCTGCTCGTGGCTCAGCAGCTCTCCGGGCTTCCAGACGCCGGAGATGATGGAGTCCCGCAGGGAGTCCAGCACCATCTCGAACATCGGGGTGTAATGAATCTGCTTCATTCGGGCCTCGCCCTCGGATGAAGGATGTGGGATGTTGAATCCTAGTGTCAGAATCGTATCACCCTCGTCCGGCGTTGGCAACGCCGGGTCACGGGGCAGCAACAGGTGCCTGGGGTCCTTCGCGAACGCCGGGCCGTGAGTCGGTGCGCAAGCAGGGTCGCGCCGTGAACGTCACTTCACCCGCGCTGGCAGTCCCTACCTCCTCAAGTACCTCCCCCGCGCCGGCCCCACGACCTCGCCGCGGTCGTAGACGAGCTCGCCGCGCAGGAAGGTCTTCACGACCTTGCCGCTCAGCTCCTGGCCCTCGAACGGCGTGTAGCCCTGTGCCGACTCGGACTCCGCGGCGCGCACGACGAACGTCTGCGAGGGGTCGAGGAGCACGAGGTCGGCGTCG
>ERZ795043.1484-NODE-1484-length-11470-cov-29.476216_pt1 | contig 11470 bp, 12 predicted proteins | sample MGYA00375127_ERZ795043 | MGnify/ENA primary metagenome ERZ795043 (study PRJEB30172, sample SAMN05518447) | compost metagenome | isolation source: Feedstock adapted compost from Newby Island compost facility, Milpitas, CA | place: USA:Newby Island compost... | reverse complement strand
CGGAAGCGATCGCTATCATGGAAGCCAACCTGGAAAAAGAACTTCAGGAATGGCGCAAAAGAATCAATCTTCAGATTCAAGGTGTACAATGAATAACCCCAGCCATTCTGGCCGGGGTGTTCTCGTTTTTCGAGGTGATTTTTTTGATCAATTTTGTGCGTGGAGATGTCTTTAGATGCCATTTCCCCGACAAAGTTTTGGGGGCTTTACAAGGTCCAGACTATGCTCGTATTGATGGACAATCCGCCTTGGCAGTTTGTTTAACCGATTCTAACTTCAAGGGTGTTCCAAATGGACAAACCCTGGTTGTTCCTATTGTAGAACAACTTCCATCGCACTTACAGTCATCGATTAAACCGGTTGTTGTACCTTTGAATAAAAATGAGCTCCCGTTTTTGTCTCATGACTCCTATGCGCTTACTCATATGCCGATTGCTTGTAACAAGCAATGGATTGGTCCTCAAAAGGTGGGTCATATTAATTTTTCATCTTCCTCAATGCAAAGAATTGATTTTGGCCTTCTTTTGTCGACCGGTACATATGATCGTGTTCGTGAATCCATTTACGACGCCGTTATTCAACACATGCTCAGTAATTCATCATTGAATACTGACCCTTCTTACCAACTTATGATAAGTGAAGCTCAAGCTGCTGCAAATCAAATAGCTGCCGCTAAACAACCCGTTTCCGCTGGTAGAAGCAATGCGTATAATTTTAGACGCGGGGATGTTTTTGTCTGCCATTTTCCCGTTCATGATTCAACAGGTCTTCCAGGTCATGATTATAGTTTGCATGGAACTCACCTGGGTATATGCCTTACTGATGCAAAAGATCCTCGTATTCCCAAAGAACAGGTTCTCATTGTACCTATTAGCAGTTCAGTATCTGCCATTGGACGTAAATCGTTGAAGCCAACTCATATTCCGATTTTTAAGTCAGATCATCCTTTTCTTAACCATGACTCATTCGCTTTAACGTTCCAGACTAAGCCATACAACAGACATTGGTTGTCAAGGTCGGTTGGTCATATTAACACGCAGACAATGGATTTTATCAGTTACGGTCTTTTTCTTTCGACCGGTACTGAGCATCGCGTCCATGAAATTATTATGAAATCAGCAATGGAAGCTTTGATACAACGCACGATGAAGACGCCGACGCTTCAACAATTGCGCGATTTTGAATTGGGAAGATGATTTTTTCCAGGTCGCTTGTGCGGCTTTTTTTTGCTGAAAGTTGATATTTAAGGTAACTTAAATTATAATAGATTTAAAGTTACTTTAATTTAAAGCGGGTGGAAAGATGTCGAAAGAGAGGGTACAGGTCAGCAAGGATCGTGGCCGCACCTGGAAATACAGATGGGTTGATCGTTTCGAGCTCGATCCCAAAAAATCGGTGCTTGAGCCCGGTGATTGGATGCGGAGAGGACCGGAACACGGCAAGATCGTTGTTGTGTGCCTAAAGGACGGGAAGCTTTGTACAAAGCTCCTGGAATCCCTGTATGAATACACTTATGCTCTTGCCTCTGGTGAGTCTTATGTTTTTCTTGCCGAGTCGTCACAAGAAGCTGATTTGCTTTTTGTCGATGAATTGCTTCGCCTTCAAAAGATTGTCCGAAAGTCGTCTCGTTTGAAGCCGAAAGAGTGATTTTATGAAGGAAAAGCGAAAGCGCGGCCGGCCGGCAATCGGCATTACAAAGAAGGTGTCCGTCACATTAACGAAGGAAGAGTGGGATCTTATCAGGGAATCCGGATTGACTGTGAGTGCTTTTCTTCGTAAACGCATTGCGGAATTGAACCGGTGGATACAGGAACGTTAAGAAGGTTGTGTTATACGTCAATTCGTAATTGAACGAGTATATAACGCTGTTCTGAACGGTCAGGATCACACGTTCGAAGTAATCGAGGAAGGGACCGGCGAGCGTGCCGGTGAATTCGCGATCAGATGGGACGATGGGGACGAGGAGTGGGCGTATGTCGCGGACATGCACAAGTGGACGGATGCGTGGGTAGTCAAGCACGTCTTTAAGCCGGTTCCGAAGGATTTTGATCCTGATCAGCTTCTGGATATGTGAGAGGGGGGTTCCCTTCCTTTTTAACCTGGTCGGATCTTCCAATTCTTTTTCCGTTTTTTTCGACAGGCTGATGCTGCATTGTCGCGCTGTTTTTTGATTAAACCGAATTTTTGGGCCACGTTTCCGCCACCCACTAAATGCCCGAGCGACCCGGCTAGCCGGTTCCATCGGGCATTTTTGCCTTCGGCAACCGTGGGTACCCGGCGGCGTGGTGGGAGAAGGCAAGCTCCAGGCAATCGCCTGGAGCTTTTTAGTCGCTCGGCCGGTTATTCTGATTTCCGGCCGGCGTTTATCGTGCACGCGTTCGCCTGGTCAACCATAGCTGCGCGTTTTTTTTGGTGCGGGCGGATGCTCGGCACAGCTTGCCTCCGCAGCTGCTTCGGCTACCACGTTTCCCTCCGGGACTTTCGCGGGTCCTCGCAGCGTGCTCGGCAAACTGCGCATCTTATTCAGCAGATCCTTCGCCGCCGTCCGGGACGCGGGTAGCGCTCCGCAGCCTTCGGCGGTTTCGCTCCTTTTCGTGCTGTCCGTCCGGCAACATTACGTTTTCGTCAGCACATCCGTTTCTGTACCGCAGCCGTCTTACGAAGCCAACCACGCCTTCGCCTTTGGCGCGCAAGGGCGGGATCTCGATAGAGATCTCCGGCCCATTCGGGCAAACCCTTGACGCGCCGGCTCGGCGTGGTCTTTAGGCTTCGACGGCTGCGGTACACGGATGTGCCTGTTCCTTGAAAACATTTTCGATGCTCGCCGTTCCGGTCAGCGGGCGGAGAGCGCTCACCCGCCGGATCAGGCTGGTGCGCTCATCGCCGCGCGGGCTAGACGGCAAGCGGTTCCGGATGAGCCAAGGGTCAACAGGCATCCGACAAAAAAACGCTTCTGAAGGAGGATTCGCACATGGCAAGGATTGATGTTTACCAAATGGTCACGGACCGAATCATTGCGCAGCTTGAGAACGGGACGGTGCCTTGGCGGCAGCCGTGGCTTGTACGTGGTTGGGCGCCGGTAAACTGGATTACACAACGGCCGTACCGCGGAATCAACCGGTTCCTTCTGCCGCCTGGCGGTGAATATGCAACGTTTCTGCAAATCCAGAAGGCTGGCGGTCGGGTGAAGAAGGGCGAGAAAGGTTGCATCGTCGTGCTTTGGAAGCCCTACGAAGTGGAGGAAGAGAAAGACGGCGAGACGATCAAACAGACGAGGCTTTTCCTTAAATACTACACCGTTTTTGAGATCAACACGCAATGCGTCGGGCTTGAAAGTCGGCGTCCGAAACTTCTGGAATTCGATCATGATCCGATTGAGGAAGCCGAACGCATCGTCGCCGGATACAAGGACGCACCGAAGATTCAGTTTGCGCCGGGCAGCGCGTTCTATCGGCCGTCAGTGGATCTGATCTCGGTTCCGCCGCTTGCGGACTATCCGAAGGCGGAGGAATACTACAGCACACTTTTTCATGAGATGGTTCATTCGACCGGGCACAAGTCCCGGCTGGGCCGTGAAGGGATCGTAAACAGTGATGGCTTCGGAAATGAAAAATACTCCTTCGAAGAGCTCGTGGCCGAACTCGGCGCCGCGTATCTGTGCGCCGAGGCGGGCATCGACAATTCGACGATCGAAAACTCCGCGGCGTATATCTCCGGATGGCTGAAGAAGCTTCGGAACGACAAGACGCTGATCGTCCGGGCGGCAAGCCAGGCGCAGAAGGCGGCCGACTGGATCCTCGGCGACGGTGCCGAGGATGAAGCAAGCGGCGAGCTCGAAGAAGCGGCGGGCTGACCGCCCCCCACGGGGGCGGCGGCCGCCGCGCCCCGGCCTATGGCCGGGGCGCGCAGAATCGGCCTTCCGGCCGAATAAAGGAGGTTCATCATGGGTTTCTATAAAGGTCGCTACGCCGAAATTGGCGAAGAAACGTTCCGCGATGCAAAAGGCGTCTGGACGATTGGCCACGTCGGCCGGGTTAAGTATCTTCCGGAATGCCGGCATCATTATACGGTTTCGATCCGTTTTAAGCCGAATCTGTGCCGGCTGCCGAAGGCCTCGCCCTGGGGGGAAGCGAGAAGCGTCTTTATGCGGGGCTCAGAGGAAGTCCACGTCATGAAGCAGCGAATCAAGGATGCCATCGGCTACACGCCCACTCCGGATGTGCTGCGGGATCTGTGGAGGCATTTTGCGGCGCTGCGCGATGCGTATGAGGCGGAGGATGCGTTTTACGCATCCCAGGACAAGGAGATGGCTCGGCGGATCCTCGCGGAGCTGAAAGATCGGGCTGTTGCACGGTTTGAGAGCGGGAAAGAGGCGCGGCCGCCGAGGCATCGTTTTGACCGTCACCGTCCGCCGAAAATCGCGTATTTGACCGAGACGGAATATCGCCAGGCGGTCGAGGCGCAGAAGGTTCTCAATGGCCATGCGTATGTTGAACCGTTTTCTTTGTTGGGAAAATCTGGGCATCTGGCGGACTTCAACGAGCGCATCCAGGCGCGCATCGATGAGATCATTCGCAGGCGAGAGATGTTAGCCAGGCAGGAAAAGCGGATGCAGCTGCGCCGGCTGCTGGACACGGATTTGGAGTTTCGCCGCTTGGTTGCGAATGCGATGTCGGCCGCCAAAGAGTCCCGAGCCGGCAGCACGGAGTATGAGCTGGCATATCGCTATTTCGGATACGCCTCGTCGCTCGATGAATACCGGAAGATTAATCGCCAGTTTTCCGAGCTCATGGCACGGTATGGCCTCGAAACGTATGATGCGGGGCTTCTGGTTTCGCTCGGCCGCGAATATCTGGCGGATGGGGAAATGCTGCCCGCGCCGGCCGCACCTTATGAGCGTCCGGAAGGGTACTTTTATCAGGACTGGATTTGTGCGGGGAATCGGTTTTATCAGGTTACGCGGGTCGGTCGGTTGTATGTATATGTGGCGGGGGATCGTTTGCTGAAATCCGAGGTCCGGCCGTTTATCTGGAAGGAACCGCCGGAGGTCAATTCGTTGGAGGCAGCCATTTACGATCATCTGGTGTGGCTGCATAATGCAAAGTTCGTGCCGTATGCGTATGAGCAGGAGCCAGCGGAAGTGGTGAAGGCTCTCATGCTCTTATGGCGGAAACTTGTTACTTCGGCCTATCAGCGGCGGATCCAAAACGAGAAGGACCGGCTGAAGAAACAAGCGGCCCGGATCTTTTTTGATGCAATCCGCTGCGCGCAATTGATGGAATATCGGGATCGTTTGTTACACCTTTCTGCAGTTCAGGTTCAGCCGCAGCTTCCGGAAATTGAACGCGAGATTCAGCGGATCGCGGCCGGCAACACCATTGCTCGTGCTTTGATCCACGGGGGGCCCGCTGCTGTAGTATAATTAATTCCATAAGTTTTTCATTAAAGCTGAAAGCCGCCTGCCGGCGGCTTTTTTACATGCGCTTGTACGGGTTTTTGTACGTTTCTGAATGCGCCAACGTGGTTTGTATGTGTCGGCGCTTTTTGTACCAGGTTTGTCCTTCTTTTGGGGTCTGCGGTGTTCGGATCTTTCTTTTGGATTTTATGGTGTCGATTGCTTTCGGGTTTTCCCACAGATCCCGAAGTCGATAGAAGTCGTACTCCCTAATTGTTCGTTCCGGAGGTATAAGTTCGATTAGTTGCTCTCTAGTGGGGTGTTGTATGCCGCGTATGGAGAAATATTTGCGCATGCGATCGACGTATTGCTTCACATCGTATGCTTCCGGATATAACGGGATGACCGTTCCAAACAATCCACGCAGTTCTTTAAGCAGCTCTTTTTCGTCGACGATGCTTTGCAGAAGTTGAATGCCGGATTGAATGTCATAGACGCCTTTTCCGATGCCAAAGCGCAAGATGCAAGTCGAGCCGACGCGAAGCAACTCTCCGGTTTCTTCATGTTGGAGTATGAAATTCCATTTTAGGCCGCCCTGGGCGCACAGCTCGCATTTTGGGGTGAAGTCTGCGCCGTTGGAGTCCACGACACCTTGGATGATAAATTCGCGTTTTGCCTCATTGAAATCCTGGCTTTTGCTTTTCTGCAGCAGTTTGTTCACGATGCGTTTTGTGGGTGCTTTCATCTCGCTATCATTTGCTCTGATTCGAATCACATACCGTTTTTTCATTTAATCCCCCATACACGGGAATGTATGTTCCCTTTTATTTTGCCAGTATACAGGATTTTCAAAGAGTTTTCAAGTTGGATTTAGCATATGTTGTGTCTAATTTATCTTAAAACACAATTTCTTGTGTTTGGATCCCGCAGCTCGCCGGTCGGGAAGGCCGAGCGACTCACAGACCCTAAGCCGCCGGCAGGCTGAAGCCTGGCGCTGGCCAAGGGTCTGTAGATTCCAGTCGGCCTTCTGATCCTCCCTTGCGTTCCGATGCCTCTTTTGCGAGCTGATGCTCGGGGCAGCATTGTCGCTCCGCATCCGCTTCGCTCCAATCCAGCCCCTACGAAGCCGCCTGCGCAGTTTGCCGGCGCGTCCGGTCTGGTATGCCACGGTTCCCTTCGGGACTTTCGCGGCATAACATCCCGGCCGGCTCGGCAAACTGCGCCCTGGAAAAGGTACGCTCCCGGCCTGACGCCAGGAGCGGCGGCCCTCGTTTTTGTCTCAGCCGCCTTTGTCTCAGCGTACCACAGCCCTCCCGTCCGGCAAGGTTAAAGCCTTACGGCCGCTGCGGCATATCCTCCCGGCATTTGCCGGTCCGGTATATCCTCGCGCCCTTGCCGGCCGGAGCCATCTACCCCCAACCGCGCCGCTAGCGGCGCGTCGGGTCCCGAGATGGCGATCGGGCGATGTCTCTCGATGATGCCTTTTCGATGTGGTTCGTCTGAGCCACGGCGGCACCCACTCCGGGCCGCAGATTATCTTTCTTACGTTGCATCCGGGGTTTGGTGCGACTTGACGCTGGAAGATGCGGTGTCTCAGATTGAGGAGGGCATTATCAGCACGGATCAGATGATCCGGGCGCATTGGATGGCAGAAGCAAAATGACGAGCGAGTCAGCGCCTATGGGCCCGGTGGCTCCGGGCCGAAACCTAGCCCCACACGGGGCGATGGTCGCGGGATAGCCATCAAAAAATTCACAATTTGTTCTCAAAGTGTTCGCTTGTGTTACACAATCTTTTCAGGTATAATGGAGTCAGAAAGAACGAAACGCAGGAATGAAACGATGAAATACACGGAACTGGCGAAAAAGTTGATCGACCAAGGTTGGGCTTACATCGGCGTCCGCGCCCTCTGCCCGGACGAGGAATACAGTATCGGCGACACCTGCCGCGAATCGTATGAGTGGGACGTCGAGCATGACTGCTCCACCTACGATCTGCACGGCGAAGACGGCGAAAAGGCAGGCGGCACGTGCTGCACGGCCGCAGCGACCTGGTCCGACTACATCGACGATCCGGCAGAACTGGCCGAGCGGATCGAAAAAGCCATCCAGCGTAACCGCGCATACGGCTCCCGGCAAGTCATCATAGCTGGCAACCGGGTGGATAATGACGGGATGCTCGATCCCGGTGAGATACGGATCGTGGATGCTGTGGTTGTAGGGATCGTCGAATAACCCCGCCTGACGATGGTCCTGCTGGCTACAGGGTCGAAACCTAGCCGCCAGACGGCGGCGATGGTCGCGGGAAGCCGCAATATCAAAAAGGAGGAGGTTATACGCTATGGTGAAAGTCGAAACCATCGAAGTCCGGGATGATTTCCCGATGCGCGACGAAGCCTATGCGCTTCTTCGCGGAGAAGACGGTCGGGTGGCGTTTGCCTGGGGTTGGAAGTACCCCTATGCAGAGGAGCTGCCGGCAGAAGATGTGAAGGATGGCGAATCCGGTTTCGAGTGGTACGACAGTGAAGATGCTGCTCGTGCCGCGATGAATGACGCCATTTCCGCCTGGGAGTCGATCCGGGGAAACTGACCCCGCCCCTCGAACTCATCGGTGCCGCGGAGTTCGCCCGGCTCCTCGGCACGACGCAGCAAAACGTGTCTCTGGCCGGGCAGCGGGCGCTGAAGCCCACCTACCGGGGCAAGTTCCCCCGGCCGGACGCCGTGTTCGAGGGGCGGCCGTTGTGGATACGCGACCGGGCGGAAAAGTACGCCCGGCGCAACAAAAAAATTTAAAAATAGAACTCCTGAAGAAAGGATGATCGATCATGCACATCGCTCTCGTTGAAACTGCTGGCGCCCGCTCCATCATGAAGGGCACCATCCACGAAATCAATGATAGATACTATCTCGTCGTCGAAGAGGGCACCATCACCCGCTGGTACCCTGTGGTCTATGAAAATTGGACCTGGGCATTTCACGAGCGGGTCGGCGGCGATGTCTACGGAAATGATTTGTTCCTCCGCGACATCGTCGGGTTCATCGCGGATGACGGTTCCCGGAAGGTCGGGATCGTTTTCGAGGATGAAGAGCTGGGTTTCTCCATCCGGGAGATCACGAGCGTTGCCAACGGCAGCATCGAATGGAGGGACGGCGAAGATTATTGCCTGTCTTCGGATGCGGTGCGCCGCCTGGGGACGACGCTGGAACCGGATTTCAACGAGATCGAAATCTTTCTGTCCGGAAGGAGCATCGAGACGGACAGGATGCTAGCGGCGAAGAAAATTGAAGCCGTGCAGGGCTAGAGAGAGCGCCGAGAATCCCCGCTCAGCTATGTGCTGGGCGGGGGTTTATCATTAACGCGGCATTGGCAAGCACGCGGGCGAAAAATTCACAATTTGTTCGCGTTTTGTTCCCATTTACATTAATTAATGTTTATGTTACTTTAGGGACAGAAAGATCGGAACGGGAGATGATCGAAATGACGATCGTGACGCTCAACAAGGCGGACGAAAAGCACCTGGCGGAAGTGATGGAGATCGCAAAGGAAATCGGCCACGTCAAGGTTCGTGCTTACTGCGACGGCGAAATCTACTACTGCATGGAAGGTTCGCACCGCGTCGAAGCCGCCAAGCGGCTGGGAATCCCGCTGATCCTGGAAGAGATCGGCTGGGACGACGAAATGGAAACGGACGTTGAAGACGCAGAAGGTTACAAACTCGAACGCGCGCCGGTATCGGTGATTTGGGAAACGGTCTACGGCGATGGCTATCATGGCGGCATTTACTCCGGAAGCGATTTTGTCAGCGTGGAGGTGGAATGAGGTGGCAGACATTTGGACTGGAGAAGGCATTTGGGAGGGCTGGCGGCTCACCACAGATCACCCGGCCAGCAGTTACGGCCAGCCGGTGCTCGTCGATCCGGACGGGATCGCCTACAGCCCGGGAGACATCCGGAAACGGATTTACCAGGCCGACGTCGCCCGGCAGCTGGGCGTCACGGCGGCGGCGATCACCGGGCGTATCCAGCGGGGCACATTGCCCCCGGTGGATGGTGTGGACGCCCAGGGCCGCGGATTTTGGTATTACGGTACGATCAAGGATGTGCTGGAGAGAGGCGGGGCCGAATGAGAAGATGGAGCAAGGAGATCGTCATTGAGGAGATCCGGCGGAGACACTCCGCCGGGCTTTCGCTTGGTTATAACGATACCGTGGCCGACGATGAGGCGCTGACCGGCGCAGCCAGGCGATGGTTTGGCTCTTGGTATGCGGCGGTGGAGGCCGCGGGGTTTGATCCGGAGATTTATAAGCGGAAATACGAGCAAAAGATGCGCTGGGACAGGCCGACCGTCCTGGCCGAGATAAAAGCATACGCGGAAAAAGGAGGCGATCTTTCAGCCGGGTCCGTGCGGAAGCATTATTCCCGCCTCTACAGCGCGGCGACTATCTATTTTGGTTCTTGGAAAAACGCGCTGAAGGAGCTGGGCATCGAATATGAGGATGTGCGGCTGACGCAGGAGTGGACGCCGGAAAAGGTGCTGCGGACCATCCGGGAGGCCCACCGCCACGGCGCCGATCTGTCAGACCGGACGGTGAGCACTCTGCGGCAGGATCTATACGGAGCCGCGGCAACGCATTTTGGCTCATGGCCGGAGGCGCTGCGGCAGGCGGGGATTGAGCCGGAAAAGGTCCGACGGACGGAAAGCTGGAACCGAGAAAAGCTGATCGAGACGGCCCGGAGAGCATATGAATGCGGCATTACCCCAGCCCAGCTCATCGAGGCGGGATTAATCGATACGTACACAGTATATCGGCACATCGAAGGCGGTCTGGAGGAACTCAGCCGGATCGTCCAGGAAACCGGGGAGCATGGCGAGGACGAAATCGTCATTGAAAATCGCCTGGCTGAGGTGATGAGCGAAAAGGGCATGTCCATCAATCGGCTTGCCACGCGAATAAACCGATCTCGGACGCATATCAGGCACATTATGTATTCGACCCGCACGCCGAAATTGGCTGACGCTATGCTCATAGCTCGGGAGCTCGGTTGCCACGTTGAGGATATTTGGCGCATCAAATTTGATGTATGATTCCCGCCTGACGATGGCCGGATGGTACCCGGCCGAAACCTAGCCGCCAGACGGCGGCGATGGTCGCGGGAAGCCCGCAGAAATGGAGGGAATAATGATGGAAGTAAAACCCGGAATGATGGTGGAAGTAAAACCCGGAATGACGGTATGGTCGGATGTACTCGGAACAAACGTCGAAGTGCTCCGGGTGTACAAAAGCACAGCAACCGTCCGCGTATGGGGGCGCGGGCTCGCGGAAGGGAAACTGATGACCTTCCGAGGCCAACGACTCGATAGTTTACGCCCCAAACGGTGACAGCAGGGCTAGGCCGTGCCCCGTGAAACCCGGGACCGCCCCGAAAGGGGCGCGGCGCTCATAGGCATTACGACGGTCGGAAATACTAGAGATCTTCGAATATCTGAAGCTAACGAATAAACCCGCCTAATGGCGGGTTTATTCGTTAAATTCTTTCATCAGGCGTTCTTCAAAATGCTCGGCGATATATTTCCGGATGAACTCGTTTTTTGCGTCAACATCTTCGATTCTTTTAAAAAATCCGATTTTCTTGGTCCGTTCCTCTTCCGGTTTTTTACTCCACAATTCTCGCGCCTCTTCTTCCAGTAACCGTGTGATTTTGTTTTGAGTCAGGATGCTGTTGATTCTTTCTTGACGAACTCGAATTCGATCCCGCTCAATTTTTTCGTCAATCTTGGAATGGAGATCGCTGACCTTCTTCTCTATCTGTTCTTCAATCCTGGTCGGATCCGGAAGCATTTTTTGTGCATCTTGCAATTGAGATTGAATTACTTCCTGAATCCGAAGGATCGGAATCCCCTCTTTAATCTCGATCAACCCTGATGTAATCATTTGCCCGATGATTGCTTTCATGACTTCATATTCTTTTGCCGGTTGCTCAGAAACGGACACGGAGCGCCGTGTCGCGCTGACAACTTCCGGATCCATCGGCTGTACTCCCGCATACTGGCACACTCTCTGCAGCTTATAGTTCT
>ERZ795043.1481-NODE-1481-length-11486-cov-7.799143_pt1 | contig 11486 bp, 10 predicted proteins | sample MGYA00375127_ERZ795043 | MGnify/ENA primary metagenome ERZ795043 (study PRJEB30172, sample SAMN05518447) | compost metagenome | isolation source: Feedstock adapted compost from Newby Island compost facility, Milpitas, CA | place: USA:Newby Island compost... | reverse complement strand
TGCGCGGTCACCGCGGCACCGAACACGGGCATGGTGTCGTCGCCGGCGGCCACGCGGTCGGCGGCCTCCTGGATCGCGGCCAGGTCGCTGGTCACCGGCGCGCTGCCGCGCAGCGCCGCCAGCAGTTCCGGCAGGGTGTAGAAGGCCTGATCCACGACGGCGACCACGGCCGGGCTGGCCTGGCGCTTGCCGTCGCGCACCTGGTTGAGCATGTTCTCGATCTTCCAGCAGAACTCGCCGAGGGTGCGCGCACCGACCAGGCGGCCGCTGCCCTTGAGCGTGTGGAAGACGCGGCGGATCGGCAACAGCCGTTCCATGTCGTCGGGCTGCGCGCGCCACGGCGGCAGCAGCCGGTCGAGGTTGTCGATCTCCTCGGCGAACTCCTCGAGGAAGACCTCGCGGATCTCGTCGTCTATTTCGTCGCCGGTGTTCTCGAAACCGCCGGCAACGGCCGTCGCCGTGGCCTGCGCGGGAACCGCGGGCGCGGGAGTCGCCGCAGGCGCTTCCGTCGGTACGGATCCGGCGGCAGCTTCCTCCTGCGCCGGCGCGAGGCCAGCCGTGGCAGGCGTGGCCGCTTCGGCGGTGGCACCGCCCTCCGCAGGAATTTCTTCCTCCGCGGCCTGGCCCTGGGCAGGAACCGCGAACGCCTCGGCCGGCGCCGCAATGGTCTCGACCACCGCCGGCGCCACCGGTTCCGGCAGCGGCCAGTAGCCGAGCGCCTCGAGGCTGTTGCGGGTGATGTCGAGGATCTCGTCACGGTTGGCGCGCTGTTCGCGCAGCGCCTCGAGGTAGTACTCGAGGCTGGCCAGTGCGTCGGCCAGCGTGTCGAGCTGGCGGCCATTCGGAACGCGCCGGCGGACCAGCAGCTCGCTGCGGGTGAACCGTTCCACCGCGGTCACGTAGTCGGCCGCGAGCGGCAGCTCCAGCATCCTCAGGGCGCCGGCGACCTCGTTGAGCAGCCGCGGCACGTCCTCGAGCTGCGAGTGGTCCCAGCTGGTCTCGATGAACGCGACCAGCGCCTGCCGCGCGTTGGCGAAGTTGGCGATCGCCTCGCGCACGATGGCTTCCAGCAGGCGGTGCGCCTCGCCGCCGGACAGGTCGTCCTGCCCGGCCTCCCCGTCGCCCGCGCCCAGGCGCTCCACCTGGTCGTCGAGCGTGGCTTCCACGTAGAGCAGCGCGCCGGCAACGTCGAGCAGCGTGTCCTCGCTCACCGGCAACCTGCTGTCGACGATCGACTGCAGCGTGTCGCGCTGCTGCTGCACCACGTTGCGCGCGACCCCGAGGCCGAGCATGCCGAGGGTGTCGGCGACGCGGCCCAGCACCTCCACCTGCGGCTGCAACGTGGAGACGTCGCCGTCGCCGGTGCGCAGGTGCAGGTCCAGCGCGTCCTTCACCCGCAGCAGGTCCTCCTTCACTGCCGCGGCGACGGTCCCGAGCAGGGCGCGGTTGCGGCCGCTGAGGCTGCCGCGCGCATGCTCCAGCTCCGACTGGGTGGGCGTGCCGGAGGCCAGGTCGAAGGTCTCGCGCAGCTCGTCCAGCGCCGGATGGCGGGCATCCGAGTGCGCGACGTGGTACAGCAATTGCCGGGTCGGTTCCAGCGCCGACTCCGTGCTGGGGATGCCAAACCCGTCCTCGAACGCCCGCCGCGTCTCGCGCTCGACGCTGGCGAAGATGCTGCGCAGCGCCGCCGAGGACGGCAGCGTGCCATCGGCCATCGCCTGCAGCACGCGTGAGGCCACCCACAGCATCCGCCGCACCGGCAGGGGATGCACGTGCGGCAGGAGGGCGTCGATCGCCGTGGCGAGCAACGGATGCGGCGGGACCTCGGGTTCACGCCAGGACGCAAGCGCCTCGCGCAGCGCCAACAGCTGCGGCGCCACCGCCCCGTGGTACCCGGGGGTGGTGGCGGCGGGCGCGGGCGGCACCGAGGCCGGCAATGGGCGGTCGAGGTCCGGGGCGAACAGCACGCTCTCGCTCAGCCCTTCCTCGCCACGCGCGCTGCGCAGCTCGTTGAGCAGCGGCAGCAGGACGATCGGGATGTCCTTGTGGCCGCTCTGCAGGCGCTCGAGGTAGTCGGGCAGCAGCACCACGCCGCGCATCAGCGCCGCGCAGGCGGCGTCGCGGTCCGGCACGCGCCCTTCCTGCAGCGCCCTGGCCAGCAGTTCCATCTCCTCGGCGACCATCGCCGGGGCATAGAGCTCGAGCATGCGCAGCGTGCCCTGCACCTGGTGCAGGAACCCCACGCACAGGTGCATGCGGCCGGTGTCGGCCGGGTCCTCGACGAACCCCTCCAGCTCCAGCTTGGCCTGGCGCAGGGTCTCGTCGAGCTCGGGCTTCACCCAGCCCAGCGTGGTGTATTCGATCGCCTCGCGCAGCACCGGGGTCATCGCATCCCCCCTGCGATGGCGTGCGTCCAGCGGTGGCCGGCGGCGGTCCGGTTCATCGGTCGTCCAGTCCCCCGGGGCCTCAGGCCGGCAGCTTGAAGTCCGCCACGGAGCGGCGCAGGTCCGCCGCCAGCTGCGCCAGGTTGCCGATCGACTCGGCGGTCTGGTTCGCGCCCTGCGAGGTCTGCGAGGTGATCTGCTGGATGGTGTTCATCGTCTGGGTGATGTTCGCCGCCGCGCCGGCCTGCTGCTGCGCCGCCTGCGAGATGTTCTGGATGAGCGCGGACAGGTCGGACGACACTTTTTCGATCTCGCCCAGCGCGGTCCCCGCGTCCTCGGCCAGCCGGGCACCGGCGACCACCTCCGCGGTCGTCTGCTCCATCGAACTGACCGCCTCGTTGGTGTCGGCCTGGATGGTCTGCACCAGCTGTTCGATACGCTTGGTCGCGTTGGACGCGCGCTCGGCCAGTCGCTGCACTTCGTCCGCCACCACCGCGAAGCCCCTGCCCGCCTCGCCGGCCGAAGCCGCCTGGATGGCCGCGTTCAGCGCCAGGATGTTCGTCTGCTCCGAGATGTCGTTGATCAGCTCCACGATCGAACCGATCTCCTGCGAGCTTTCGCCCAGCCGCTTGATCCGCTTCGAGGTCTCCTGGATCTGGTCGCGGATCGAGTCCATGCCCGCGATCGTCTCGCGCACCACGCCGGCGCCCTTGGTCGCGATCTGCACCGAGCGCTGCGCCACCTCGGCCGACTCGGCGGAGTTGCGCGACACCTCCTCGATGCTCGCCGCGATCTCGTTGATGCGCTCGGTGGCCGAGTTGATCTCGCGCGCCTGGTGCTCGGCGGCCTCGGCCAGGTGCATCGCCGTGGCCTGCGTCTCCTGCGCGCTGGCGGCGACCTGCACCGAGGTGTCGTTGATCGTCTGCACCAGGCTGCGCAGCTGCTCGACCGCGAAGTTGATCGAGTCGGCGATCGCGCCGGTCATGTCCTCGGTCACCGTCGCCTTCACCGTCAGGTCGCCTTCCGCGAGCGAGCCCATCTCGTCCAGCAGGCGCATGATCGCCTCCTGGTTGCGGTTGTTCAGCTCGGTGGTGGCGGCCAGCCGCTCGCGCTGCGCGCGGTTGAGCGACCACAGCAGGCCGGCGATCGCGATGATCGCGAGCAGGCCGCTGGCGATGCTGATCCAGATGTTGCCGAGCAGGCTGGTGTCCTTGAGCGAACCGAACGCGGTGAACGCGGAGAACAGGGCCTGGCTGTCGGCCAGCAGCTTGTCCGAGCCTTCGGTCAGCGTGGCCGCGGACGCCTGCGCGCGGAACAGCGCGTCGGAGCTGGAGAGGATCGCGTCGAGGTCCTGCTTCATGCCCTCCCACTGCGTCGTGGCCTGGTTCAGGGCGGAGATCGCGCCGCCGTTGACCAGCGCCTGCACGTTCATCGCCGGGTCGCCGGACTTCAGGCCGGCCAGCACCTGCTCGAACACGCCCGCGTCACGCGCCAGCGCCTCGCCGGCGATCGCGGCGCCGCTGCCGCCGGCCTGGATCTCGGCCACGCGGCGGGCCATGTTGCCGGCCAGCACCACCTGGCGCAGCGCGATGTAGACCTGCGAGGCCGGGGAGCCGCTCGCCGACATCGCGCGCACCACCTCGTCCAGCTGCGCCTGGAGCTGCGGCACCGCCTGGATGAAGCGCGAGGCGTTGCCGGAGAACGCGGCCACGGCCTGCTCGCTGGCGATCACTTGCTCGGCACTCTTCGCCAGCGGTTCCCAGGTCCGGGTGACGGTGGCGATCGGGCCGGCCACGCCGGCGACGCTGCCGAAGCTGTCGTTGAGCAGCCGCACGTCGGCGTCGATCTGCGCCTTGGTGGCCTTGAACGCGGCGAAGGCGTCGGCGTTGCCGGCCACCGCCTCGCGGCCCTGGTTGGCCAGCCGCTGCGAGTTCACCTGCAGGTTCGAGGCGGCGGAACTGGCACCGCCCAGCCGCGCCGCCTTCCAGCCGGCGTAACCGGTGTTGGCGCCGAAGACCACCAGCATCACGACCAGGGCCGTCACCCAGAAGTTGGTGCCCAGCTTGTGGCCCTTGCCGCTGATGGTGTCGATGACGGTACTCATGTCATTCCCCTGTATCTGCATGCCGGCCGGACGGCTCAGGCCGCGGCCTGTCTGAATTCCGGGGTGCGGCTCAGCCGGTCGAGGCTGAACACCCCCCACGTGTCCTCGCCGAGGCGGTACGCCCGGTCGATGAAATGCGCGTAACGGCCCTGCGCGATCCCCTCGGCGGGCACCTGCTGTTCCTCGTGGAAGCTGCGCTGTCCATACAGCTGGTCGATGGTGACCGCGACGTCCCCGTCCGGCTGGCGCACCACGAGCACCCGCAGGTTCTCGTGCAGCACGGTACGCTCGCCCTCGAGGAACAGCTTGAGGTCGACGACCGGCAGCAGGTTGCCGCGGACGTTGGCGACGCCGAGCATCCACGCCTGCGCGAGCGGCACCGGCGTGACCTGCGGCATCGGCAGGATCTCGACCACCTCGTCGAACGCGGAGGCCAGCCTGCGCCTGCCGATCCGGTAACCGACGCCGCGCCACAGGCCCGGCGCCTCGAGCTGCTCCGGCAGGCCGGCGACGTGCGCCAGGCTGCGGCGCTCGTAGTCGGCGAGCAGGTCGAAGGGCGTTGCTGGCGCTTGGATCGCCATCAGCTCCCCAGCAGCGCGTTGATCTGGCCGATGAGTTCCTGTTCGCTCGGCGGCTTGACGATGTAGCCCTTCGCGCCCTGGCGCAGCCCCCAGGCACGGTCGGTCTCCATGCCCTTGGTGCTGACGATCACCACCGGGATCCCGCTGGTGTCGCTGTCGCGGGCGAGCGTGCGCGTGGCCTGGAATCCGTTCATGCCCGGCAACACCACGTCCATCAGCACCAGGTCGGGACGTTCGCGCTTGCAGGTCTCGATGCCGTCCTCGGCGGTGGCGGAAGCCAGGACCTCGTGCCCGTTGCGCTCCAGGATCTGCGTGAGCACGGCGGTGTCGGTCGGCGAGTCCTCGATCAGCAGGATGCGTGCCATGGAGCTCCCCCTCCCCCGGTCAGACGTTGACGTGCGCGCGGATCGCGTCGAGCAGTTCCTCGCGCGTGAATGGCTTGGTGACGTACTGCTCGGAGCCGACGATGCGGCCACGCGCCTTGTCGAACAGGCCGTCCTTGGAGGACAGCATGATCACCGGGGTGCTCTTGAACATCTGGTTGTTCTTGATCAGCGCGCAGGTCTGGTAGCCATCCAGACGTGGCATCATGATGTCCACGAAGATGATCTGCGGCTTCTGGTCGGCGATCTTGGCCAGGGCCTCGAAGCCGTCGGTCGCGGTGACGACCTCCGCGCCCTCGCGCTTGAGCAGGGTTTCCGCGGTGCGCCGGATGGTCTTCGAATCATCGATGACCATGACCCGCAGCCCATTCAGGCTACCGGCGCGAGCACCGTCTTGCGTCATTTGTCTTTCCCCCAAGGTGCGGCGCTTCCCCAAAGCCGGCGCCGCTGACCGGTCACTTATACTCCAGCCCGCCGCGAGACTGTCAAGGGATTGTCAGGAATAGTGCGCAACCCGTCGAAAATGCGGGAAGTTTCACCCTCGCGGGCTGATAACATGGGCGGCGGTCAGCCGCAGGTGGTTCGCATGCCGTTCGACGTCGTCGTGGTGATGGATCCGATCGGATCGATCCGGATCGCAAAGGATTCCACTTTCGCGATGCTGCTGGAGGCGCAGCGGCGCGGCCACCGCCTGCACTACGTCCTGCCCGGCGGTCTGGGCATGGCCGGCGGCCGGGCCGTGGCCCGCCTGGCCCCGCTGGAGGTCCGCGACGATCCGGCCGGCTGGTACGAACTGGGACCCGCGTCACAGCGCCCGCTGGGGGAAGGCGACCTGGTGCTGATGCGCAAGGACCCGCCGGTCGACGCCGACTACCTGCACGACACCCAGATCCTGTCCGTGGCGCAGCGCCAGGGAGCCCTGGTGGTGAACGACCCGCAGGGCCTGCGCGACATGAACGAGAAGCTGGCCGCGCTGGAGTTCCCGCAGTGCTGCCCGCCGACCGTGGTCAGCCGCGACCCCGCGACCCTCAAGGCCTTCGTCGCGGAACACGGCGACGTGGTGCTCAAGACCCTCGACGGGATGGGCGGGCGATCCGTCTTCCGCGCCAGCACCGGCGATCCCAACCTGAACGTGATCCTCGAGACCCTGACCGCCGGCGGCCGGCACCTGGCCATGGCGCAGCGCTACCTGCCGGAGATCGTGGAGGGCGACAAGCGCATCCTGCTGATCGACGGGGTCCCGGTGGACTACTGCCTGGCGCGCATCCCGCAGGGCGACGAGTTCCGGGGGAACCTCGCCGCCGGCGGCCGCGGCGAGGGGCGGCCGCTGACCGGACGCGACCGGTGGATCGCCTCCCAGGTCGGCCCGGCCCTGCGCGCGCGCGGCATGCGCTTCGTCGGCCTGGACGTGATCGGCGACTGGCTGACCGAGATCAACGTCACCAGCCCCACCTGCATCCGCGAACTGGACGCCCAGTTCGGCCTCAACATCGCCGGGCTCCTGTTCGACGCGCTGGAAGCGGACGCACGCTGACCCTCCATGGCCCAGGCCGCCCTGCCCGCACCGCCCCGCATCGGCGAACGCGACCGGCTCGGCGCGACCCTCGTGCTGTCGCTGCTGGTGCACGGGATGCTGGTGCTGGGCGTGGGTTTCGTGGTCGAGGACGCCGCGCCGGTGGCCCCGACCCTGGACGTGATCCTCACCGAGACCACCAGCCCGCTGACGAAGGCCCAGGCCGACTTCCTGGCGCAGGCCAGCAACGAAGGCGGCGGCGAGCACGACCAGGCCCGTCGCCCGCGCCAGGCCCGGACCGGCTTCGGCCCGCAGTCGCAGGACGGCATCGCCCCGGTGGAACTGCGCGCGCAGTCGCCCGAGTCCAGCCCGCCGCCCGAATCGCGCGTGGTCGCCAGCACCCGCGGCGCGGACGATCGCCCGGAGCCCCGGTCGACCCCGCAGGCGGAGGAAACACCCCTGCCGCGTGGCCCGGAGAAGGTGGAGCGGGACATGGCGATGGCGCGCCTGGCCGCCGAGATCCACATGCGTTCGGAGCGCTACGCCAAACGGCCCAAGCGCAAGTTCGTCTCCGCCAGCACCCGGGAATATGCCTATGCCGCCTACCTGCGGCAGTGGGTGGACCGGGTCGAGCGCATCGGCAACCTCAACTACCCCGACGAGGCGCGACGCCGGCGCCTGTCCGGACAACTCGTGATCAGCGTGGCGATCCGCCGTGACGGCTCGGTCGAGCGTGCCGACATCATCCAGTCCAGTGGCATCCGCCTGCTCGACGACGCGGCGCTCCGGATCGTCAGGCTCGCCGAGCCCTTCCCGCCGCTGCCGAAGACGGACGAGGAGGTGGACGTGCTGCACGTCACCCGCACCTGGCTGTTCCTGCCGGGCGGCACCCTGGTCGACGACTGAACGCCCGGCTACAGCCGTTCCCAGACCGGCCCCTGCCCGCGCCGCCAGAACACGCCCACCGCGCGGCCGAAGAACGCCTCCTCCGGCACCAGCCCGAACCAGCGGCCGTCGGCGCTGTCGCCACGATGGTCGCCCAGCACCAGCACCATGCCGGGCGGGATGCGCTGCGGCGGGATGTCCGGCCCGCCGCCATCGGACAGGTCCAGGCGCACCAGGCGCGCGCCATGGCGCTCGACGTCGCCACCGGGCGGCGACAGCGGCCTTCCGTCCACCACCAGCCGGCCATCGGCCAGGGCCACGGTCTGGCCGCCGACCGCGGCCACGCGCTTGATCAGGCGCGTGCCATCCGCCGGCGAGTGGAACACCACCACGTCACCGGGCCGGGGACGCCCGCGCGGCACCAGCACCTTGCCGGTGAAGGGCAATGCGCAGGCCGTAGGCACCCATGTCCACCAGCACCCGGTCGCCAGGGCGCAGGGTCGGCTCCATCGAACCGCTGGGCACATGGTAATGGTTGGCGAAGCTGGAGCGCGCCACCACCAGCAGCGCGACCGTCAGCAGCAACGGCGTCAGTTCCCGGCGCAGCCGGGCGCGCAGCGGGGCCGGTGGGGAGGCGGATGCGGGAGCGGTGGCCATGGCGCGTATCCGGTGTGGGGTGCCAGACTGCCCCGCATGGACCGCCCGGCGGCCCGGAGGTTCCCGGTTCAACGCTCCCCGCGCAGCGCCGCCTGCTGCTCGAGGGTCAGGGCGACGTTGTCGCGCAGGTAGGCCGGCTCGACCCGCTCCGGCGCGACCGCCCCGCCCAGCGCCCAGGCCTGCACCCCGAGCCGGGCGACATCGGCGGCGTGCGGCAGGGCCTGGTCGTCGAATCCCGCCAGCCGCCCGCCCAGCGCCCGCGGCAGGGCGCCGCCGGCCGCGGCGAAGCCGGTGCCGACGCCGTGCCATTCCTCCCCGCCCTCCGGCAGCTCCACGGCCCCCGGCGGCAGCACGCGCTCGGCGGCGAGCGCCTCCACGCCCCCGTCGCCACGCATGAACGGCGCAGCGTAGACCTCGCCCATCCGCGCGTCGATCGCGGCCAGCACCCGGCCCGCCGGCGCGCGCATCGCCAGCGCGGCCAGGGTGGACACGGGCACCACCGGCCGGTCCAGCGCCAGCGCGATGCCCTGCGCCAGCGCGACCGCCAGGCGCACGCCGGTGAACGCGCCGGGGCCGCGTCCGACGGCGATGCCGTCCAGCTGCGCGCGGGTGATGCCTGCCTCCGCCAGCAGCTCCTCCGCCCACGGCAGCGCCAGTTCGGCGTGGCGCCTCGGCACCACGCCGAAGCGCTCGCGCACCTCGCCATCGCACCAGACGGCGACGGAACAGGCTTCGGTGGCGGTCTCGAAGGCAAGCAGCTTCATCCGGGTTTCCTGCGGGCCGGGCGTCCGGCGCGGGGCGGCACGCGCGGAGCCACGCGGATCACCCCGACGCCTCGTGGACGGCGGGGGCGCATTCTGACGCAAAGAACGCCTCGACGTCGGCCATGGCGCGCGTGACCGGGAACGGCGGCAGGGAATCCATGAACACCCGGCCGTAACCCTTCTGCGACAGGCGCGGGTCGCACAGCACCAGCACGCCGTGGTCGCTTTCGGTGCGGATCAGCCGGCCCACGCCCTGCTTCAGCGCGATCACCGCCTGCGGCAGCTGCTCGTCGCGGAACGGATTGCCGCCCGCGCGCCGCACCGCCTCCAGCCGCGCCTCGAACACCGGGTCGTCCGGCGCGGCGAACGGCAGCTTGTCGATCACCACCACGCTCAGCGCCCCGCCGGCCACGTCCACGCCCTCGCGGAAGCTCGCCGCACCCAGCAGCACGCCGTTGCCGGACTCGCGGAAGCGCTGCAGCAGCACGTGGCGCGGCGCCTCGCCCTGCACGAACAGCGGCCAGGGACCGTCGCGCAGCAGTTCCGCCGCCTCGCGCAGCGCGCGGTGCGAGGCGAACAGCACGAAGGCGCGGCCGCGTGACGCCTCGAGCACCGGGCGCACGGCCTCGACCACGCGCGCGGTGTAGTCGCGCGCGGCCGGCTGCGGCAAGCCCGGCGGCCGGTAGCACAGCGCCTGCGCGGCCCAGTCGAACGGACTGGACACCAGCAGGGTGTCGGGCCCGGCGAGCCCCAGCCGCCGCACGACGTGGTCGAAGCGCCCGTCCACCGCCAGGGTCGCCGAGGTGAACACCCAGGCCGCGCGGCTGCGTTCGCGGTACGCCTGCAGCGGCCCGGACACGTCCAGCGGCGTGCGCTGCAGGCGGAAGCCGCGCGTGCCCAGCTCGTACCAGCGCACGTCGTCGTCCGCCGCATCCTCCGCACCCTCGCCCTCGCCATGCCAGCGCGCCAGCCGGGACAGGAACTCCTGCGCACGCGCGTGGCAGGCGTCGAACCCCGGCGAGGCCTCGCGCAGCGGCGCGCAGGCATCGCGCAGGCGCTCCAGCGCCCCGGCCAGCGCCCGCAGTCCGTCGCCGGCAGAGGGCTGCGCCAGGGCGCGCTCGCGCGTGCCGCGCGCAGGCAGCCCTTCCATCGCCACGCGCAGCGCGCGCACCGCGTTCTCCAGCCCGCGCGCCGGTTCCTGCACCACCGCCAGCGCGCCGCCGACCTCCCTGCACTCGCCCAGGGTGTCGCGCGCCAGTTCCACCAGCGGCCGCGCCGCCAGCGATTCGCCGAAGAACTGCGCGGCCAGTTCCGGCAGCTGGTGCGCCTCGTCCACGACGAAGGCCTGCGCGCCCGGCAGGATCTCGCCGAAACCTTCCTCCTTCAGCGCCATGTCGGCCAGCAGCAGGTGGTGGTTGACCACCACGATGTCGGCAGACTGCGCACGCTGGCGGGCCTGCACCACGAAGCAGTCGTTCCAGAACGGGCATTCGCCGCCGAGGCAGTTGTCCGTGGTCGAGGTCACCAGCGGCAGCAGCGGCGACTCCTCGGGCAGCTCGTCGACCTCGGCCAGGTCACCCGAGCGGGTACGCCCGCTCCAGGCCACGATCCGCTGGAACTGCGCAGCCTGCTCGCGCGACGTGAACCGCGGCTCGCCCTTCGCGCGCTCCAGCCGGTAGCGGCACAGGTAGTTCGCCCGCCCCTTCAGCAGCGCGGTCTTCGCGCCGCGGCCGAGCGCGTCGCGCACGCGTGGCAGGTCGCGGTGGAACAGCTGGTCCTGCAGCGCGCGGGTGCCGGTGGAGACGATGGTGCGCACGCCCGACAGCAGCACCGGCACGAGGTAGGCGAAGGTCTTGCCGGTGCCGGTGCCGGCCTCGGCGACCAGCACGCCGCGCCGGTCGATCGCGTCCGCGACCGCTTCCGCCAGGCGCTGTTGCGCCTCGCGTGGCCGGAATCCGGGCAACGCCAGCGCCAGCTCGCCGTCGTCAGACAGCGCCGCGCGGCTTTCCTGGGCAAGCGTGGACATCGTCGCAGTCTATCGTCCCGCGGGGCGGGGACTCCTTTTCCCGTCCCGGCGCGGCGCCGGCCTCAGTAACGCACCGGCCCCTCGACCCGGCAACCTTCCACCTGCCGCCGCGCCGACACCGCACCCTCGGCATCGCCGGCGACGAGGCGCACCTGCTCGATCGTCGCCCAGTGGCGGCGGCACAACGGG
>ERZ795043.1477-NODE-1477-length-11510-cov-4.007682_pt1 | contig 11510 bp, 13 predicted proteins | sample MGYA00375127_ERZ795043 | MGnify/ENA primary metagenome ERZ795043 (study PRJEB30172, sample SAMN05518447) | compost metagenome | isolation source: Feedstock adapted compost from Newby Island compost facility, Milpitas, CA | place: USA:Newby Island compost... | reverse complement strand
CTCTGCTCGGTTGCGCGCTGGGCAATCGCGTCCTGCCCGGGCACTGCCAGTTCGCCGATCTGCGGCCGATCTGCCGCGAGTGGGGGACCGGGGAGCGTCCAGTTGCGGAGCTCATGACATGGGAGTATCTCACCCGCCGTGAGGATCATGAGGATCATCTGGTCCATCACGGCATGATCGCGAACACCGAGGTACTGCGCGCTGGGACTGTCCTGGAGGGTGGTATCGATCACGATGACGCCATCCGCGAAATCGAGCTCGCTGCTCTCGGGCGTGGACTGACACTGCTGATCGAGCGCGGGATGCTCGGCGCGGAGAATCGCAGAGGGCTTGGCCGTGTGAGGATAGAGGCGGATGGACTGCCGGACCCCGCCCCGTACGATGCGTACTTGGCTGAGCGCAAGTCGGACATTCTGCGGTATCTGGAATCCATCGGTGCGCTGGCGGACCTGGCGGCATGAGCGCGATCGAATTGCTGTATGAGGTGCTGCCGCCTCGGGAACCGCCCGAGGAACCCGCCGATGGCGTGTGCTGCGTCCTCGGCACTCGTGAGCCGACGATTGCACGGGCGCACGCGATCAAGCCGAGCTTTACCAACCTCGACCTGCTGCGGGCTCCAAGCTCTGATCGTGTGAGCGTGCGCGCGTGGCGGGTGCTCACGTACATGACGGAGCCGGCTGAGGGGAAGAAGCGCGGGCAGCAACCGCTCATTCAGTCGTCGTGGCTCGTCCACGACGGCGGGATCGAGTACCTGTCACGGATCGACGTCCGGCGCTACGTTCTCGATGGCGTGCCCTATCAGAGATGGGCTGGGTATGCGACGACGTCGTACAAGAAGCACGGATGTCTGCGCGCGCCGATCAATGTCAGCGGCACCCAACGCTGGCTGTTCGAGACCGAGATCGTGGACTGCTCAGACCGCGCAACAGTGCGCGAGTGGTGGGATCGTCTGCGTGACGCGCGTGAGGCCGGCATTCCGCGTCCCGTGATCGAGACGCTCGACATCGGCGTCCCGCTGCTGGCGAAGCACAGTGCTCTGTGGATGCGGTTCGAGCCGTGGGCGCGGGCACGGTTCCAGTCCCCGCTCTACCGATTCCTCACGTATCTGCTGCCCGGCGAGGAAGAGCTGAAGAATGCGCGACAGACTGCATCGGCTGGCGAATGCGCGCTCGTATAGAGCGGTGATCGACGATGCGCGTCGTATCGTTCAGCAGGCGCTTGAACGGTACGGCGAGCCTGCCGCAGTTGGCGTATCCGGCGGGAAGGACAGCGTCGCGATGTGCCACATCGTGGCGCAGTACTGCCGTCCGACGATCATATGGAACGACAGCGGTCTCGAGCTGCCTGAGAGCGAAAGCGTCGTCCGCGATCTGGCACAGCGCCTCGGGCTGACGGTTGTAGTTGCTCGAGGGGCGGACGCGCTCGCCGTGCAGATGGTTCTCGGTCCGGAGAAGTCGCGCATGCACGTGCGTCAGATCGACGAGACATGCATCGCCGCCCCCGTTCGCGATGCGCTCCGCGAGATCGGCGCAAAGGTGGAATTCGTCGGCCTGCGAGCGAAGGAAAGTCGGCGAAGGAAGATGGTGCTCGCCAAATACGGGCCGATTTACGAGAGCAAACGCTGGGGATGCGCGATTGCATGGCCAATGCGACGGTGGAGCGCGGCAGACGTGTTCGCATACATCGACGAACACAACCTGCCGCTACACCCGGCATACGCGCGCACTGAATGGGCGGAGCGCGATTCGATCCGCGTCTCGTGGGCTTGGGACCCGAGTCGTGAACGGCTCGGCGAAATGGAATACCTGCGGCGCTACTACCCTGGGCTCTACCACCGCATCCGCTCGCAGGTTGAGGGAGTGTACTGATGTTCAGACCACTGAAGATCACTTTTCACCTCGACGGCTCAGGCGTCTACTACGATCCGTTCGAGCCTCCTATGCTCGACGGCATCCTCGCAGCCGTTGCTGCGCGCCACCATGTGCACGGCGAGCCACCTGGGCGAGATGAGCCGCCGGACGAGATTCCATTGCCGCTCGCGAAGTGGCGAGCGGGCGGGTGTTGGGGCTGGCGCGCCTCGGCGCTCTTCCCTGAGGGGGAGACGGCCGAATCGCTCGTGTACTGGCGCAAGCGATTCAGGCAGCACCGCGTGGAGATCACAGAGGGCTCGCCGAATCTGACGAACGGCATATATCGCGACTGGAACATGCCGCTGCCGCTGCTACTCACACGACGGATGGTGGCCTACTGCGTCGGAGACCGGCGCAATATCAGGCATGAGCTGGTCCGTGGGGTGAGATGGGTGGGGAAGAAGCGCGCGCATGGGCGAGGGCGCGTAGTCGGCATCGACATAGAGGTGATTGAGCACGACTACTCCATCGAGCGCGATGGGAGACTGATGCGGTGGATGCCGCGCGAGGATGGCACCCGACTGGTACGCCCACGACCGCCGTACTGGAATATCGTGGGGCGGGTCCGCTGCGCGGAGATTGGCGAGGCCGCTACGGATGCCGCTGTGCAGCATGCAGAACTGTGACGCGCCTCACAGTGCAGGGCTTGACGTGACCGCGTAACGCTGTATACTGGCACCCGTGATCGATAGGGATCACGCACCCACGCCGGGGTGAGTCCCGGCAGGAGACGACGATGACGACGGACACACTGACAGCTCAGATTGAGACGGCCAGATACGCCGTGAGAGTGATTAACACCGACGGCCTTGAGGGTGCCGATTACGGGACCGTCTACGGTGCGTGCCCGGAGAAGTTCACGGATCGCGCCGAGGCCGAGGCATGGGCCGATCGGCTCGCCCGCTCCGGCAACTGGCCGATGGGGAACCCGGGATACGAGGTCGTTGAGCTGGACGAGTGACACGCCCGCAATCCCATCCACATGCCCCGGCCCTCGCGGCCGGGGCGAGTAACTAACCCCGGGGTGAGTACCGGGAGGAGAACGAACGATGACCAGCTGCACCATTGACCCGCTGCTCGCCGCGTCTGCTGCGGACGCGTCGCGGAAGCTAGACTCCCTCATTGGGAGCGCGCCACAAGTAGAGGTTGACGCGGCTCGCGCAGAAGCGCGGGCACTTGGCCGGCTGTATTACGCAACACACCGGCGCATCACGCCTGAAGAGGTGCGGCGGGCGAACATTAGGCAGGCCCGCTCGCGAATTGCCGACCTCCGCGAGAGCATTAAGGCGGTCCGGGAGGGGCGCGTGATGTGGAGGTCCGCGCCAGCACCGGAGGCGCTCATCACCGAGTTGGAGGAAGAAATTGAGACGCTGAAACGGGAAATTCAGCGACTCGGAGGATGATTTACCGGCGGGTATACGCGAGGTCTGACATGACTCGATCACGCATACTGCGAGTCGTGGAAGACGCCGACTCGGTGCTCATCGCGTTGGAATCGCCGCGCGCGAGCAAGAGGGCTCATGAGATGAGCCGGCCACGATTCCGTCCTACCACCCGCCCGCTGCGGCCGGTCTCGTACCGGCGCGCAGCGCGGCGATTCCGACAACTAGCAGACCTGATCGAGCGGTATTGTGACCCGACGACACCCACCGAGAGACAGCAGCTCACACGCGCCATCCACGGCCTCGCGTACGCCGCGCGCGGGCTCTCCGAGCGGCACCGCCGAGCGGCAGCGGCGGTATCGCCAGAGACAGAGAGCGGCAGGCCGAAGTGAGGTGCGCGGGATCTACGCGCCGCGCGAATTACACCCCGCGATCCGCGAGGCCGCGCGGCGGATCGTGTCCGGCGGGGCGGATCAGTGATAACCAGTGCTCCGCCTATAGCTGCGAAAGCGTCTCAAGGTAGGGATCTGACATACGCCTGGCAGGCGGCAAGCCGCGCGGCGTCTAGTTCCCAGGCTCGGCCGAGCTCAGCAGCTCGATGAGCGATTGCAGCAGCTCGGCGAGCTCTGTCGTCGCCTGCGTCCCGGCCGGCGGCTCCATGATCTGCGGCGGCGGCTGCGGAATCCTCGGACACTCTACAGCGACCGGCTGCGGCCGCTGCGTCGCGCAGGCGGTCAGCCAGACGGCGCTCAGCATCGGCAGCACGAGATTCGATTTCGGTCTCACGGCGGCGGTACTCCTCACTCAGTCGCTCGACGTCACGCGCAGCGCGCGCCTCGGCAGCCCGGGCCCGCGCATCGGCCCGGATGGCCGCGGTCCTGACCTCCGCCAGGATCGACTCGTAGTGCGCGCGGGCGGCCGCGTAACCCCGGCCGTAGGCCCAGGCATAGGCGGCCCACAGGACGGTCAGCAAAGCGAGCACGGCGGCTGCGGCGGCAAGCACTCGCCAGTGTCTGAGCAGTAGCGCGATCATCCGATCCCCAGCGGGGGCTGCTCCGGCGACGCCGTAGACCGACGCGCGAGGTGATCCTGCACGACGTCCGCCGCGGAATAGGCGCCGACCAGAATCGTCATACCGCTGATGAACTCGCCGCCAGCGATGTGGCCGCTGAAGAGACCGACGATGAGCACGGCCGAGAACAACATCACCAGCAGAAATTTCCGGCTGGCGTACCGATTCACTGGAAGACTCCCGTCTCGAGTTGTCTCATCAGCCGACGAGCGCGAGCAAGGGAATCCTCCCGCGCCCACTTCGAATCCAGACCCTCGCGGGCCGCTCCCGCATAGTCGTGGCGCCGAAGCGCCGCAAGCATGCGGCGGAAGCCTCGCAGCCCGTCGAATCCGAGCTGAAAGGCCATCTCCACGAGCACGTTCTGGCGCGCATCGTTGAGCGCATGCCAGAAGTCGAAATGCGTCTCACACTGCCGCTCGAGGCGAGCCAACTGTGCACCCATCAGGTATTCCGCGCCTTCTCGGGTGATCGTGAGGTGTAGCCACCCCTGCCGCAGCAGGAAGTGGCATTGCTCGCCGGTGAGACCGTTGACCTCGAGGTTGTGGCCGTAGCCGATCGTCCACCGACCCGCAGGGCACACGTAGGGCTCGGCACGGAAGCCCTCGTGATCCTTCACGGATTCGACCAAGCGTGCGGTGTCGGTCATGGCGAGCCCCTCCACTCGATGAGTTTGCTCGCGAGCGCACCGAGCGTGCCGGCAATGGACCCTACGGCGATCAGCACGCGGATGCCGCCGCGCGCGTGCGCGAGGCGCAGCACGAGTTCGTCGACCTTGCCCTCGATACGTTCGAGGCGCTCCTCGACAGCATTCATGCGCGCTTCGAGCGCGCCGAGATCCCGCTGCACGTCACTCATCGAACTCTCCACCTCATCCGGCCCTCCAGGGTGAGAACTGCCCCGGGGTCCAGCTGCCTGCCTTCGCGAGCGTGTCGGACTCCGGGATTCCGTCGCGGTACTTCGGCATGCACTGCTTGTCGCCGACCCGGATCCGCAAGTGCCGCGTGCGCGTGAGCGTCACGATCAGCCAGAACTGGGCGCGCACCGGGCCGTGCCAGCAGATGAGGTAGAAGACCCCGCCGCGACCGGCTGCGCGCGCCTCGAGCACGCCCCAGGCGATGCCCGCCGTCGCGATCGAAATTCCGACCGAGATCGCGAGTGCCCACGGGATCTTCAACCGGTTGCCGTTGCGCTGGACTTCCGTCATGGGGGCCTGCCTACAATGGATACCGGGAGGACGTATGCAGACGACAGAAACCGAGATCCGCGACTTCTGGAACGCCAACCCGTGCGGCGAGTACGACATGGGCCGCCCGTTCGATGGAGAGGCGTTCTTCCACGAGTACGACGCCGCCCGTTACAGGGCCGCGCCCCATATCCTCGAATGCCTCGATGCCATCGACTGGCGAGGAAAAGAAGTGCTCGAGGTCGGCCTTGGGCAAGGGGCGGATTCCGAGCAGATCATCCGCCGCGGGGCGCACTGGACGGGGCTCGACCTGACACCGGAGTCGGTGCGCCGCGTGACGATGCGCCTTCAGGGCCGCGGCCTCCCCTACCGTGACATCCGCTGCGGATCGATCACGAGCGCGCCCTTCCCCGACCGCAGCTTTGACATCATCTTCAGCCACGGCGTCCTGCATCACATCCCGGACATCGCCGCCGTCTCTCGCGAGCTCGCCCGGCTCCTCAAGCCCGATGGCGAGCTGATCGTGATGCTTTATGCCCGCTGGTCCATCAACTACGCCGCCACCCTCACGGCCCGCCGCGCGCTGCTCGTGTGGCGGTATCTGCGCGGGCACACTGAAGGCCCTTGGGGTGTGCAGGTCGCACTCGCGCGCAAGATGGGCCTGCTGCGCTACCTGAGGACGGACAACTTCCTCTCGCGCAACACGGACGGGCCGGAGAACCCGCACAGCCGCGTCTATGATCGCTGGTCGATCCGGCGCGACTTCCCGCAGTTCCGGCTGGTGCGCGCGTATAAGCACTACCTCTATCCCCCGCCGCTGCCACCGAAGCTTCTTGGACTCGAGCGGCTCTGCGGATGGCACCTGTGGGCGCATCTGAAACCTCAGGCCAGCGAGTAGACGTAGACGCCCTTCTGGAATCCCTTCTGACCGGAGGCCGTGAAGGGGGCGCCGTCCAGCGACGTGTAGAGCGTGATCGAGCCGTTCGTGCTGATCACCATGCGGCCAGCGACGACGTTGCCGCTGTCCATCACGGACACGCCGTTGATCCGCTGCTCACGCGCGGGCCAGAGGTGTTGCGGCAACCCGGTGATGCCGGCGGCCGTCGAGTTGCTCGTGCCGCTGTTTCCGTTGCGGATGTTCAACGTCACGTGGCGCCCGATGCGCACGTAGCCGATGTCGTCCGTGACCGTTCCCGTCACGCCGGTCAGCGTGCCGGTGAATACGCCGACGTCCCACGGGTTGCCGTAGCTGATGACTGTCGGCTCAATGCTCACCGCGTTGTCGTCGCAGTAGTTGTTTCGAATGTAGGCCGACCCGCTTGAGCCGGACGTATAGAAGTTGTTGACCGCGATGTCAGAGACCTCGTTTCCGTCGATGTCGTAGTCGGCGCAATTCGTCATCTGAATGCCATTGCCGTTCGCTAACGAGCGCACCTTGTTCCCATGGACCTTGGCCCGGGTGCAGTTGACGAGGCTGATGCCGTGGTCGGGATCATTGCCGACCGTCGTGCCGTCCAGGCGGTTGTTCCGCACGATGATGTCCGTGCAGTACACCCCCTGAATCAGGTCAGCCGTCACGGACGAGGTGAGCTTCACGGCCGAGATGACGTTGCCCTCGATGGTGATCTCCTGATGCTCCTTGCCTGCGGAGCTGCTCGCGGTGATTCCGAACGATCCGCAGTTGCGGATCATGTTATCGCGGACCGTGACGCGCCGATCGCCGGTGTGGTTCGCGGTGAAGCCTACCGCGATGCCGATGGCCTCGGATCCATCGATGTCGTTCCCCTCGATCACGATGTCGGAATTGCCGTCGCCATGCGTGTTGACGGCGCTGTCCACGGCCCGTCGGCAGATGTTGTGCGCGAACCGGCAATGCCGGGTGCGCATGGAGAACTGGACCTGGTTGTAGTCCTCGAGGATGTTGTGATCGCAGGAGATGTGGTGAGACCCCTGAATCACGTCGAACGGCAGTCCCGAGCTGCCGCCGACCGCCGAGCCCTGGCCGCCGCGGAAGGTGTTTCCCGTCACGCGTCCGAAGGCACACATCGTCATGCGGATGCCAGGCACGGCGGCAAACCCGCTGATGGTCATGCCAGTGAAGGTGAAATCCACCATGTAGGTGGCCGCCACGCCGCCGCCGTTCGTGCCGACCGGCACGACGATATCGAAATCGCGGAACTTGCAGCCTGAGACCGGATTGAGCTTCGCGATCTCGGCCGACGCGCTGGTGGTGTAGGAGTCGATCAGCCTGCTCTGCAGGTAAATCGTCGTGCCGGAGATCGCGCGGATCCGGTTGATCTCGCGCCGCTGACCATCGGTACTAGGCACGATCCAGGTGTCCTCGCTGATGAGCACCCAGTCGCCGACGGAGAATCCGGACGCATCGGCCACGGCTACGCTGAGTGAGCCGCTGGTGGCGTTGCTCGCGAGCGCCACGCCGGTCTCGACGGAACCCACGGCGCGAATCGCCACGTCAGTCGCGACGGCCGGATCGAGCGTCATCGTCGGATTGCCGATGCCGCGCAGACTCACCTTGTCGCGCCATGTGATGTTGCGCACCACGGTCGGACCGTCGAATACGACCTCGCCGCCGCCCATTACATGGGCGACCTTGGCCGCCGCCTCGAACGCGGCGGTGTCGTTCGTCACGCCATCGAGCGCTGCGCCGTAGCGACGCACGTTGAGCGGCGGATACGCATAGTTGACAGGCGTGACGCCTGCTGCGACCTCCTCCGGAGTCTGCGGATAGAGGAACTGGCCGATGACCGAGCGCGAGAGAGTCTGCGACTGGTCGATGCCAACGGCCATTTCCGGGTCGCCGTTATTGTCGAAGCGCAGGAACTTGTTTGCTCTCGCCGCAGCGCCCGGCAGCGTAGCCAGCGTGTTCGGGTCGCCATCCGGCAGTCGCAGTGCGCGGCTCACGATGTCGAGCGCACGAATGTTCTGCTGCGTGAGCCGGTCGAGCGCGCGCTCGTGCGACTCAGCCGGAAATGCGTCGTTGCTCACGTAGTCGGTGAGCTGCGTGCGCGGCGGATCGAGGATGATCGTGAGCGTCTGGCCACTCGCGGGCGCCGTCGCGAGCGTAACCGTACCGCCGCCCTCGTCGCCTGCTCCGCTCACGGTGTAATCGACGTTCTCCGTGAGCTCGGAGTCGACGCCATTGGCGGACTGCAAGATGACCCGCAAGTCGCTGGACTGGAAGAATTTGAACGGCACGGTGAACTGAGTCGACGCACCGTCCCCAGCGTATGCAGCGCGACCTACTTCACTCGTGATCGTCATAGCCTGCCCCCCGCGCGCGCACCTTCTAAGAGGTGAGCAACAGATTCAACCCGTGATGGGCCGTGCGCGATCGGTCGCCGGCGAGATGAGGAAGCTCTGCCCCTGCTCGCGCTCGATGCGCCGCTGCATACGCCGGAGCGTGCCCGGCGAGATCGCCTCCTGGATGTCCCACAGGATGAGGTAATCGAGCACCGGACGGCTGTAAAAGAGATTGATAAACGGCGTGTTGTTGAGTGCGAGGCGCAGCGCATCTCCGGCATCGGCGTCGCCACGCACGAGCCCGGACCACAGGCGCAGCACGTCGGATGCGGTGCCGAGCGTCGGGCCCGCAGCGGTCTCAAGCGGCGTACGCGAGAAGCGGTTGAACTCACCGAACAGGAAATCGCCGTAGATACCGGCGCCGCCGCCCTGGGTCATGGCCGCGAGGATCGTCTTCCAGTCGGTCGGGTCGCGTGGCGTGCGGCCCTTCAGCAGATCCTTCACCGCCATCGCGCCGTAGCCGAGCACCGTCGTTGTGACGATGATCTGCGCGAGCCCGACGAGCGAGCCCTCGGCGAAGGGCTCTGCCGCGCGACCGAACACTTCGCGCCCGAGCACCTGCCGCGTGAAGGCGGCCGGGAAGCCCTTGAACTGCATCACGAAGCGCACGAGCTCTCCGGTAAAGGTGCCGGGCTTCGTGCCGAACTTGATCCACGCGGCGCGAGTGCCGGCATCTGGCTCGAGCACCGCCGTGTAGGCACGGTCCGTGATGTACTGGCGCAGCATCCGTGCGCGCGCCTCATCGAGATCGTCCGGGACCATGTAGAGGCGCCCGTCCGCGGCCTGCTTCACGCCGTTCTCGCGCATGTGGTTCCAGTCGGCTTCGGTGATCCGATACAGCCCGAGCACGTGCCGCAGCTCCTGCGGGAGCTGCGCCCACGTGCGCCGCGCGTTGAGCGCGAGATAGTTCGACATCGAGAGCGCCGCCGAGCCGCGCAGCGCATCGGTCCACCAGTTGAGGAGGTTCCACTTGAAAAACTGTTGCAGCGTGCGGCTCGTCCAGCCGCCGAAGGATTCGTCGAGCGAGCCCTGGCGCGTGAGGTCGGCCGAGAGCGACTCAAAGAACACGCCGAGCGACGTGAGAATGTCGTGTCGCTCGCCTGCCGGCCGCCCCTGACCTACCGCCGAAATCGCCTCGGCCATGCCGGACAGGAAGCTACGGCCCTGGAACGAGAGCTCGGAGGCATATGTCGCAAGGTCCGTGACCGAGGAAATCACGGCGCCGCCGAGCTTCGCCATCGCCTGGAACGCGCGCACGTTCGAGGCGACGCGAGAGACCATCCGATCGACCGGGATGCTGGCCGAGCCGTCGACCTCAGCAAGGTGATTCCAGAGCTTGCCGCCAGGGCGCGTCGCCGCGGCGAAGCGCTCGAGCGCGCGCGCATCGCCCGTGGCATCGATGCGTCGCGCGACCTCATCGACGAGCTGCTGCATCATCGCGCCCGGATTCGTGCCGAGCACGCGCATGAGGCCCGTATTGCGCGCGGCCGACATCAGCCCCGCGAATACCGCCTCGCGGATGTTCCCCGTGCCGAATCGCTCGTTGTAGTCGAACCACGCATCGGCGTCCTTGAAGTGCAGGACGCGCTCCTGGCTCATTCGCTTCGCGAGGTTCGCCGGCCCCTTGAAGCCCGAGGCGTTCACCGCACCCTTGGCCTGCACGTGCACGCCGGAGGCCAGCGCGGTGTACACCTCGCGCAGGAACGCGCGCCGATCCGGAATCGGCCCGAGCTGCTGCTCCATCCGAGACCAGTCAAGCCGCTCCTCGAGGAAGCCCGCCCACTCGGCGAACGTCGAGCGGCCGATCTTCCAGGGGTCATGCGACTGCCGGACGATCCAGCCCTCGAGCTTGCCGATCCACGCGCCCGCCTTGTTCGCGTCCGTGCGCGCGACCTCCTGGTACTTGTGCACGATGCGCGCGATCTTCACCGCGGCCTCGGGCAGCCCCTCGAGATTCGGCGCGCGGGAGTTGAGCTGCCAGAGTGCGCGCGCGACGTCGCGATCGAGCGAGCCGGTGCGAAAGGCATCGAACACGCCCGCACGCTCGAGCTCGACGTTGAGCCCGCCGAGGTAGAGTCCCTGCAATGTCTTCTGCTCGAGCGCGACCGAGGAGCGAGCGCCCGCGCGGCCTTCGATGGATCCGGTCAGGAGCGCGCGAAGGCCCTCGGCCTCGCGCCCCTTCCAGACGCCGGTCACGTAGGCGAGGTTCTGGAAATAGCGCTGCTGATTGATCGCGGCATTGCGCCGCGCGACGAGCGCGGCGAGCTTCTGCTGCGCGGCGAACTTGCGCGCCGCGAGCATGAGCGCGTTAGCCGGAGAGGCCGCCTGTCCGGAGGCGAGGAGTTGCGCCTGGAGCTTCGCAACCTCGTCGCGAATGAACTCCATCTGCTCCTGCGTGATCGGGCCGCCGAGCGCCTGCGCGCTTGACGTAATGCACTGCGTAGGGATCGTCATGCCGGTGCCCTCGTGGCACAGATCGAGGCGAGGCGGGCGATCTCGGCCATCCGCTCTGCTTCATCAGCGAGCGCTGCAGCCTCGAGCGCTTCCGCTCTCATTTCCGGGGGGAGCTGTGCTAGAATCTGCTCGGAGGTGATGTCCGTGGTTCCCGAAGTGAAACCCGACTGGCTCTTCCTGGACGTGGA
>ERZ795043.1475-NODE-1475-length-11517-cov-19.049032_pt1 | contig 11517 bp, 19 predicted proteins | sample MGYA00375127_ERZ795043 | MGnify/ENA primary metagenome ERZ795043 (study PRJEB30172, sample SAMN05518447) | compost metagenome | isolation source: Feedstock adapted compost from Newby Island compost facility, Milpitas, CA | place: USA:Newby Island compost... | reverse complement strand
TTTGATTTTCACCCATTAAATGCAAAAAGCCGATTCATCGCGCGAATAATCACGCAAAGAATCGGCTTTAAATGTGATTCAACGTTTCAAAGCACACACGTGTGCGCACCAAACCTTTTTCGTGCGCCTCTCGGCCTTGCACCACCCTCGCCTCCAGCATTGGGAGTGTCGGGTTGAAACTTCCGTTCCGTGTTGCCCCACTTTCACACCTGTCTCCATCAGGGGAAAGCCCACGGATGGGGTACTCAACTGCTGTCCTTTCGGTTTCAGCGCCCTTCTTGCATCGGTTCCGTGGAGACCGGAACCACAAGCGAGGGATGCCCTTGTCTCCGGCTTAAATAGGGAGTATAGGGATTATAGTACTTAAGAATATTTAAGCACACATAGTTTTGTCTTGCAAGCATATGTTCGGTTTTTAATACCGATAAGAAGGAGAATCTGTAATCGCCGGCCTTGGTGGCTTAATCTGTTCCTGACTGCGCTGGTACTGTTGGCGGGACTTAGCCTTTACATGAGCATGCAATTCCGGGCGCGTCATGGCTAACCTTTTCTCCCTGCTTGTCCGTCCATCGCGCAACTTCTCGAAACCTGATTCCCTCATCTTTAACCCATTCCATGCAGCAAGTTACACGCCTTACGCCGAGCGCCGACATGCCCCGCTACTTCCTTTGTCATGTTAAGGATTGTCAATGCAAAGAAAAAACAAAGAGCATTACATCAATCCTATTGTATACTCTATCTTTGCAATAACTGCTTCAAAGTAATTTTCTAATTCGTCCATTCTATCTTTGAGATTTTTTAAGTTTATTCGATTTTCTTTTCCTAATTTCCTAACTAATTTTTTAGTAATTGGGTACCTGAATTTTTCCGCATCATTATCAGTATTATGAAAATCTTTTATATATTCTTCAACAGCCTGCATATCTTTGGCTTCTTCTTCACTGTCACAGTATCGCTCGAGGATGGGTTTTATTACATTCCACGCTTTTAAAAGAGAATGATTCATCTTTTTTATTTTAGTTTCTTGAACTTCTTTGGGATCTCCAGAATATTTCATGTACATATCTTTCATAATCAGTTCAAGGTATTGTCGGTAATTGAAACAAATCGGAAAAACAAAAGTATCCAAAATTTTGATATCATTTGATTTTAACGCATAAGTCACCAAAACATCAGCTGCTTTTTTGTACCCCATTATGTACCCTGCGAAATGCGTTCTAACGTCTCCCCAACCCAAATAAGCTATTTCATAATAATCACCAGTGGGAATAAAAACTTTTTTCCCAACTGTTGGCCATTTTATCTTCATAGCATCGCCTCTATACACAACAATTCGACACAAACTTCTATGTCTCCGGATAAAAAGTAAAATTCTGTAAAAACATTTGACGTTTGTTCTGAGAAGTCTGAACCCAACAGGGCTGCTTGTGCTTGCATCAAGGTTCAAAATCTTGGATTTTAATTGCAGATTCAATAACAAAATCATAGCAAAATTTGCAGTCTTCTACCGTAATATTTTCTTTTCTGGAATCAATCTCTACCGTATACCTACCACTTGCTGTCCTAAAAACACATGGAGTTAAAATCTTAAATTTAGCATATTTCCTATAATCCAAACCTAGACTCATAACTTTTATTGCCGATTGCATTGCTTCTACTGAGCTTTTTACCTTGTCAATAAAAGACGCTAATCTCTGATTTTCTGGTTTTATAAAATAACTGCTTTCGAAAGTTAATGGTTCACCAAAGAAAAGCGGAGAGTTATTGTATAATGAAAACTTTGTAGTTTCATAGTTATCAATTATCTGTTGGAACGCAATTGCAATACAAACTAAGGAATCATTCAATTTCCCTTCTTTTATATGCTTGTTTGCCAACTCAAGATTTTCTCTTGCTTCAACACAATTCACTAAAATTGCTAATGATAAATCATTAAATTCGAAATCAAAAATGATTTCTGTATTTTCATTAAAAAAGTTAGTCGTACTAGCCCTCATAGCTTCGATATCAAGTTTTGATGGTAATGTCCCATGATGTTTCAATGCAACTCTTGATTTATTTAAGCGTCTTATAGATTCTTTTTGTGCCAATTCTTTCCCTATTTTCTTTTCGAGGATTTCAAAATAATCCATAAAACTCGCTTTATCAGTTTTTACATTTAAATATTCTGAAGCTATTTGGAAAAAAAGCTCAATGCTATCATGAAACATAAGGATTGAAACTGCAGCTAATGGCTCTGGTTTTTTTGATTGTTCAACAGCTAGGGCATATAAATATTTAACAAACGACAATCTTCGCAGGAAAGATTCAATCACCATTTTGAATTAAACATCCTTTACCTTTATCACCTTACTTAGGATTTAATAATCCACGAATTATTGCTGCGTTTTTAAGATCTTCTTTAAATCTTTCCAAATGTACCAATGTATAAATTCCGTCAATGTATTGTTGTTTCCAAAGATCATATATGCGTTTTAAATCGTTTTCTCTTCGTTTCCAACCGATACCATCTATAAACGCAAAGACAAATTGATTAGGAAGACGAACATTCGCAATATTTTCGATCTCACGAACAGCATCGGTTAACTTACTTCCCGTTGAATTAAACCCTTTGGCTGCTCCAACGATCATAGGAGGATCACGATCTTCGGGTATCGCAAGGTCACAGGGCGCGGAGTTCCCTCCTCGACCTGTGAACCTGCCCCGCATACGACATGAAAGCCCTAAGCTTCTAACAACTTCCTCGACTTGATCCTCCAGATCCCTGCCGCGTCCCTGCGCACTGGTTGCGCTTTTACTTGACCAAAAATACCGCTCCAGCAGTACATCCGCAAAAGTCCAATTCTTGCTAAGTTGTTCTTGAAGCTTGGCCATCAGATCGAAATGTTCATCAAGCATTTCGATAATTTGCATGGGCTGGGTACGGGCAAGGGTCACCCAACCTGACCCACCTAACCTGTGCCGTAACTGATTACGGAGTTTTTCACGTCCCAACCCTACACAAGTCGCTAAAAACGGTACTGCATCAGGTTTTTCTTGGATAAAAGCGGATAAATTTTCGCGAGAAAGGTCAGTTAAATTGGTTAACCCGCTTACTACCTCATCGATCTGTTCCCTAAGTTTGTTCAAATCCTCTTCCGTGCCGTGGTTTACAACTGAAAGATCCGATAAAGATTCTAGGAGTTCGTCATATGAAATGATTTCCACTTCATTAACCCCTTGCTACAAAGATGTATTCGTTGACCTTCCTTCGTTGAGCGGCGGAATGCGTGCCAAACGAATAAGTATGCGGAACTTCATAAACCTCGACCCATCGCTTTTCGCCCCGTAAAATGTCTAATATCTCTTCTTTGCTCGGGACGGAATTTGAACTGTACGACAGAACAATTACACTTTTCCTAAACCTGTGAATCAACTCTTTTAACGCATCACGAATCGTATGCTTGTAAGAAAAAGGTGTAAAGCGCTTTTCTATCTTTTTTGTTTTCGTATTTTCCAGGAGCTTTTGTCCACGCCAATAAACAGAAAGACCTTCCAAAAAATGATATCGTTTAATATAACAATTATCGTCTTTAGGCGGCGCATATGGCGGGTCAAAGTAAACAAGATCATAACCATCAGGGTCGAGGTCAAAAACATCTTTGCAAAGGGCTCTATTATTTTTGCCATTATCGAAAACGATACGGTTGTACTCATTTACCGCTTCTAAAAACAGTTCCTTAAGCGGCATTCGAAGATTTCTCCGACCATCGTCGTACCTGAAAGTTGTAATGGTAAAAACACCTCTTGGTTGCTTGCGAGCGGCGGCCAAACACAAAGATGCAATCGCCAACTCCCTCTTATATTCGGGAAGGCTGTCGATATGCGACCATGCAGAATCCAAAAAAGCATGATCTTCCTTCGGGAAATACAAACCTTCAAAAGTTTTTTGGATAAAGTCTCTACCATCTGCATTGGGAGACAGTATTCGTTCAACGTCTTCAGAGGTAAGTGTGACTCCTGAATTTTCAATGACAGCCTTTGATACTGTGGATGGAAAATTGAGAAAATCATTGGTAGTAACCTGCTTACCCATCGACTTTAATACGTATCCAACAACTCCGCTACCTGAAAAAGCATCAAGAGCAGATTCAAATGGAATATCAGACAATTTTTCAACCAGGTAAGGAACCACTTTATACTTTGACCCCATATAACGAAGACGGGGGTACGGTTCGACTTTGCTCAAAACATTTTGAATATGGATAGAAGCTTCTTTGTCCAATACAAGCAATGTAATCGCTCCTTCCTTCGTTAATGTCATTGTACATAATTCTACCTTCTCATTTCCACAAAAAAAGATCGGCCTCGGACGAACCGGGCCGACGGTGATTATTTTTCAGCATTCCGCTCGCGGCGGATGGATTGGTCCATAAAGGATGAATTTCCCGTTATCGTAGTCATCCGCCCAATCATTTGCCATCGCCAACGCGAGTATGTCGAAAATCCCTTCCTCAGCAAATTCGTCTATCTGTGCATCGGTGATGCCGACCGAACGTAACTTTTGGCGGTTTTCTTCATTGTCCCTTACATGGATGTAGGCGTAGTCACCTCCCTCCCGATCAACCACTTCCAAACTGTTCAAAATATCACAAATTACTTGTCTGTTCTTTTTTAACCCGCCCCTTTCGCGATTGTTAAGTCTTTGGTATTGTATTGCAATTCATTAATCCAACGCATTATATCTACGATATGCGCCCATTCTTCATCTCCATCATCCCATCTGATCCAGAAACACTCCGGATTGTCAGGCTCTATGACAGTGAATTCCCGTATTTCACCGTTCAGGAGCGCCTTGTACCTCCGGCCGATTTTTATTTCCTCCACCTTTAATCCTCTCCCGCATATTCTTTAGGCAACAGAATCAAAATGACCAATCCTCTAGTGCCACAATCATCAACGATGACGTACACCTTTTCATTCAGCCCGGGAAAATCGGAAATTAACGCTGTCTTGATGACCTCATTCCCGGTTCGATACTTTGACTTCTATTCCGTCGGGCTGAAGGGATGTGAAACAATCATCGGGATTGGCTTTCCACCGCTTGATGGCCAGCAGATACATTTTAAACAGCGCCAATGGATGAAGATCCGTTTAAGCAATGCCGTTTGTGAAAAAGGCTTTGACCGGCCTTTGGTTCAACAAGCGCGTAGATGTCCAGTAGTTGACCGTCGAAACGATTGGACAGGTAGGTTTGTCCAGTTCCAATTCCGGCGCAAACTCTTTCTCATCGATGAACACGACTAAGCGCGGCAACAACCTCAGCTATTCGTCGAATCTTTTGTGATCCTCTGGCGAAATCCGATCATGCGCAAGCCGCGTGTTCATCGTTAGCCATTCACGCCATTTTTCCCGAATCCACCGGATATAAACGTGATTCGGGATGGCCTCGGGATCGACCCATTCATTCGAATTCATTCGATGACAGATGGAAGCAGCAGGCCAGAAAGCGGTTATTGTATTCCATCAGGATCCGCACCTTCCGTTCCGGCAGTCCATGCCGTAGGCTTCTGCTTCCGTAACCGCTCCCGGACACTCGCCTGAACTTCTTACCCGCTGGCTGTTCCCTTCGGCCGGCGTGGCAGCGCCGGGGCGCACTAATCTCGATAGAAAAACAAGAACTCGATCCGTTACGGAATCGAGGTTCCTGCCTTCCTGCGTCAATCTCAAATAATGTCTTGTCATGACGTTCTTGTAATAATGAACGCTACTTTGACGATGCATATACATCCACATCCAATTGTTTACCGACTCGGAAAAGTCGAGCTTTTTTTTCTCGCAATACTTTTGGAGTGGCGCGAACATCAGGTTTGGGTCACCAGAGACTTGATATCCCGATTTCTCAAGTTCTTCTTTCATCCAAATCCTCTCTCAGCGAAGGCTAACCATAATGTCCTTCGCGGTTATGGTTTTCAAAATTTCCGCCGGTGCGCTGAGAAGCACACCGGCGATCCAGCGTTCTTTGGTCGGTCTGGAAAGCAATTCCCGGAGAAATCTTTCCATTGGCGACATCTTAAATCAGTCCTCCTTCTTTCAACGACACGTATCCATCGCGCCCGACGATGACGTGATCCAAAACGTCGATCCCAATAATTTTCCCCGCATCCACAAGTCTGCGAGTCACTTCAATGTCTTCGAAGCTGGGTGTCGGATCACCGCTAGGGTGATTATGAACGCAGACGATGGCTGCGCTGCTGTGTTGGATCGCCGCGCGGAACACCTCACGCGGATGTATTACTGTAGCGCTGAGACTTCCAATTGTGATGGTTTCCCTTCTGATGATCCGGTTTTTTGTGTTCAGGAAAAACACCACGAAGTGTTCCTGGTACAGCGAAACCAAATCCAGCGACAGACGGTACACGTCGAGAGGACAGCTGACTCGACAGGGTGTTTCATTTTGCATCACGCGCCTCAGCATTTCCATAAGCTGCTCGGCTTGTTTGCGGTTTTGTTCCGTCAGATTGGCCAGATCAGCCTCACGGACAACCAGTTCCATTTATCCTCCTTCCTCCTGCCCGACGCCAGCGGCGGCACCGGGCAGATACCGCCGGTTAACGCCGGGCGAGGGCGAGTTTCACCGATATTTAGAAAGGAAAACGATTTATGCTTTTCTGGAGTCGAAACGTCGGGTGATTTTGGGGCTGCCGTAAGCCAGCAATGATTCCTCCGTCCAACCGAGTGACTTGATAGCCGATGCGGGGAACGTCAAGTATTCCCACGGGTTCTTCCCTTCGGCAGCGATGGCCACGGCAAGTTCCTTCTTTTTATCGGGTTCAAATTCCCATGTTACAGTGGGGTAGTAGTCCCACATCTTATCTCCTGCTTGAAGCGGACCGTTGGCATCCACGTATTCTTTCAGGCGGTTTTTCATCTGCTTCAAAGCCGCTTCAGCACGCTCGATTTCCAGCGCCAGCTTCACAGCTTCTTCCTGCGTCAGAATGTTTTTCAAATCAACCGCCATGGTGATCCTCCTTCACTTTTTGGAAAAATAAAAAGGACGAGCACACCCGATGAAGGGCAATACTCGTCCTTTTCAAAAACGTAATTATATTTAGGGTGCTTCAACCGGTTTCGGCGGCTCTGGCATAGCATTCCATCGCAAACGGGCAGTGCTTGCAGTGGCTACCTGGCTGGGCGGGGAACTGACTTCGCACCATATCCGGGAACAGTTCCACGCACGATACTTTCGTGTCAATTTCGTTTGCCAGTTTGTACGCCCACCGCCGTGCGTCTTCCGCTTCAAGGTAAGTGAACCGGTGAGACATCGGTGTTTTATAACGCAGGAAATACAATGTCCCGGTGACTTCCCGGACACCACGCAGCTGCATATATGCCCACGCATACAGCGGAAGCTGCATCGTGTCCTTCGGCCCATATGTCCGCCAATTCGTTTTAAAGTCGTAGAAACCGTCTTCCGCCACCAGGTCAATGTATCCTTGCAATTTCAGGTCCGTCCCATAGGCAAGCGGAAGCTCGAAATGAACTTCCGCCTCGCCTTTCAGAATCGGAGCATTTCTTACGAGTTCAGCGATTTCATCCCGGTTTACTTCAGGATGGCAGTCAGTTTCGATCCACCCGGTGACGACCGCTTCATCTTCCGGCATTCCATGCAAGCGCAGTTCGATTGCTTTATGCACGGCCTTCCCAAGCGCAAGTGCCTTTGTGACTGGTTCCGGCAAATTTAAAACGTATTTCTGGTAAAACCGGAACGGGCAGAGTTCATAAAGAGAAAGCCGCGAAAACGAGAATACATTCATGATCAGAACGGCAACTCGTCATCAGGGATGAAGCCGTCATTTGAGCCGTCCGAATAGTAAGTTTCCCCGGCGTTACGGTTTTCGTTCGAGTTCGACGCGGATGTACCGTTCGCCGGCGACAGGAACTGGACGCTTTCCGCCACCACTTCCGTCACGTAAACGCGGCGGCCTTCGTTGTTGTCGTAATGGCGCACCTGAATCCGTCCGTCCACAGCAACCTGGCTGCCCTTGCGCAGATGGTTGGCGACGGCCTCCGCCGTATTACGCCATACAACGATGGGGATGAAATCCGCCTCGCGTTCCCCCCTGCTGTTCGTAAACGGACGATTCACCGCCAACGTAAACTGGGCTACCGCCACGCCGGACGGCGTATACCGAAACTCCGGGTCTTTGGTCAGACGGCCAATCAGAATCGCTTTGTTTAAACTCATGTTTTTACCCTCCTATCCCTGCCTGCCTTGTCGGTCAGGACTTAAGGGGTTTTAAGCCGAAGGCGTCAATTTGCGCCTCGACCTTCTCGGTCCAAGATGGACGAACGGCAGAGGAATATATATCCAGAACCTCTTTCAATAGCGAGGCTCCGATCTGCTTTTCCCTCTGCCGTATCTGCTCCACATATTCACGGTACTTCCCGAATCGGATACCGAGGATTAGCAAAAAGTATGCTTCCTGACGCTCCGTTTCAAGAAAGTCGTTCCAACGTTCCCAAAGGTAATCCATCGTGCGAAGGAAATAGTCGCGATTGCGCTTCTTCATCAGCCGCCAATCCGGCTCTTTCTCGTAACCGCCCAGTAATAGCCGTTGCCTGCGGGTAAGACGTTCAGCCGGATGGGTTGTGTGGCTGCGACGATACCGCGAACGCACCTTTTCTTCGGAGACGCCTTCAAGAAGCGCGATGAACCGCAAGACCCCTCCGCTCTCTCCGCAAAACCAGCATTTGAATACTTGGCTTTGGCTGTTGAGCGAAAGGTAAAACCTGCGTCTCTTCCTAGGTTTCGAGTCCTCTTGGCAAAACGGACATTTGCACAACACTTCTTCGCTGTGCAACGTTCTAGTGTTGATGATGAGCTTATGCTTTTTCGCCACATCCACAATTTCAGGAAGCACTTTGCACCACCGCCCGCAGGATTTCTTCCGGGCTGGGCGGAAGCTGCACCTGATCCCATTCTGGCTGAAGTACGATTCGCTTTTGAACCGGCACGATCCGCTTTTTCGGCTCCCACCATTGCCAGCGCTCGTAGGCGGCAACCGCCTCATGAATGTGGCGGCATGTTCGCCCAAATCGGGATGCTGGGCAGTCGTGGCTGACGATCAATTCTCGGCCGGCCGGTTCACATCGAACCAGATACACGCCGTTTTGGGTGCGGGACGGAACGACGCAGATAAGCGCCACTCCGTCCGTAAAGGCGATCATGCCGCACGGTCGAGAACGCGGATGGCTTGCACGATCTTAAATCCGTTCTCGACCATCAGATCCAGTTCGAATTGTGAATCGTTCTTGATGTCGGTAGTTGCCTCGAGAGTTTCCGGTGTCTTCGCGATGACAGTTTCCGTCTGCCCGGTATTGACGTTTTGTACAATCATTTGTGCAAACGTCACGCCGCCCGGCGAGACTCCCGTTTTCATATCAACGAGCCGATAAATCGCGTTGCCGGTCGTTTTTGGAGATTGATTTTCCGGACGATTGGACATTTGCGGTTCCAATTTGCCTTGTGAGCCTTTGACTGCTTCAGGATTGGACTCGGTCTTCGAGGGTGAGGAACGGAAGCTTTCAGCCTTCGTTTCATGATTCGATCCGGATTCGATAGGCTGAACCGGTACGTCCTCAATGATGATCCGTTGCGCACCTTCAACCGTCTCAATTTCGGATTCGTCCATCATGCCAAGTCCGCAAATCGAAAGCGTGGCGCGGCGCTTAGCTTTGGTTTCAGCTTTCATAAGCGCATTCGCCAATTCATCTGGCCCAAGCGGAACGATGTTTCCGGTCGGTACGTACCTTTTCCGCATTTCATCCCATCGGGTTTCCTTCTTCAAAAGCGGCACAACCCCAATCGCTTCGTCTGTTCGACCGTCGGATGTGCTTGCACGCGCCGTCACGCAATACACGTCTCCAATCCGCTCGCGACTTGTAATCGTGATACTGATGCCGTGAATTTTCCGAAGCTGATCGGTACAGTCGCGCTTGGCATAAAGCACCAATTTCCCGTCGAGTTGGAGATAATCAAACGGTTTTGTGAGCGGGTTAAGTCCCAGCGATTCACATACCTTGGTGTAATACACCAATCGCTCCTGCGGATTGAGCTTCGACAGGTCGCCTTGGATGACAACCTTCTCCATCACGGACAGATCAAAGGTAGGTTTTTCAGCCGGCAAGTTTGCTGCCGCCATCTTATCTCCTTTCCCGCCTTCCGGCGTCCTGCGCCTGTTTTGCCCGCGCAGGGAGGCAGATTTTCAAAAAGAAAAAGCGTATCCACCCTTTAGGAAGGGAAAGATACGCTTTTCAAAAATAGATCAATGTTTCAAGAAGGCATTAAAAAAACGCCTGGATAAATTGCTCGGGCGTTAAGAATTGAATGGGACGAATCAGCGATTGCGCGTATTCATCCGTTACGTATTCTTTTATGGTCGTCAAACTTCGATCGTTTGAGACGACAACGTCTGCTTTTCCGTCAATGGCACATTCCACAAACATTGCGTCGTCCGGATCAGAACACCAAATATATCGTATAGAACTTGCGATCACTTGCGAACGAAGCAAATAAGTGGCAGCCATTCGTAAGGCTGGTACCGGGTTTTTCCCTTTTCTTATCGCGACTTGATATGTGGCAATGTTTAATTCTTTGGCCATTTCATAAGACATAATGGGCTGATATTTGCTAATTGTGGCTCTGACAACTCTTTCGGCATAAGAATCGCCTTCCAGCAATCCTTTGATAAAAGTGCTCGTATCAATGATAATTCTCATTGTTTCGATACCTCATTGCTGGTTTGACGATTTTGTTGCCGGATGTCTTTCAATATCCGGTCAATCTCTTCATCGCTCAACTTCGGTGCATCTCCATATTCTTTACGGCATGCTTCCAAATCAGCTTCCAGCGAAGCGAACATTTTTTCTCCCTCCCGCTTTTCTTGTATAAACTGCCAAAACAAATCGCTAAAAATATCCAGTTCATTAGCTGGCAGGTTTTTGACTTCTTCAAACAACTTCAGAACACGATTTTCCGAATTCATTCGGATCACCTCAAAATCAGTATATCATCCCTTCAACCATTGTAAAAACACAAAAGCCGATCCAACATGGATGATCCCACGAATGAATCGGCTTTTTAAACAAATTTAACAGCGCATACGTATGCGCCAACCTTTTACACGACCCTTTCGGAACCGTGGCCCTCGTCTCCTGCACAAACGGGGAGTGTCGGGGTACAATTTCGCTCCGTGTTACCCGCTTTCTCACTTGTCTCCACCAAGGGAAAGCCCACGGATGGGGGGATTTTATTGCTGTCCTTTCGGATTCAGCGCCCTTCTTGTATCGGTTCCGTGGAGATCGGAACCACAAGCGAGGGAATCCCTTTTCTCCTGCTTTTGGGAGTGTAGGGTAAAAGATTGCAGCGTCATTATACCCCTTTCACCGGGAAAATGCAAGCTAATGTTCGGTGGAGGTGTCGTTGTTCTGTGATATTGTCAGGGTGTAACTGTTCCGAGAAAATGTCAGTATGAG
>ERZ795043.1474-NODE-1474-length-11524-cov-4.940797_pt1 | contig 11524 bp, 11 predicted proteins | sample MGYA00375127_ERZ795043 | MGnify/ENA primary metagenome ERZ795043 (study PRJEB30172, sample SAMN05518447) | compost metagenome | isolation source: Feedstock adapted compost from Newby Island compost facility, Milpitas, CA | place: USA:Newby Island compost... | reverse complement strand
CGGCCGCAGCGTCCGGGGCAATCCGTCCGACATCGGCAGGCCGGAAACGATCGAGGAAACGGCGGAACTCGTCACTTCGCGGGGCGGGCGCGGCATTCCCGTACGCGTCGACCACACGGTGGAAGCGGAGGTGCGGGAACTGTTCGAACGGGTAAGGCGGGAACAAAACGGCGTCCTCGATGTGCTCGTGAACGACGTATGGGGAGGGGAGAAACTGACGGAATGGGGAAAACCGTTCTGGGAGCTGTCTCTGGAAAAAGCGCTGCTGATGCAGCGCCGCGCCGTGCACAGCCACATGATCACGAGCCATTACGGCGCTCCATTGATGGTGGAACGCAAGCGGGGGCTGATCATCGAAGTGACCGACGGCGTCGACTACCGGTACCGCGGCAATGTGCCCTACAGTCTGGCCAAAATCTCCGTCATTCACCTGGCGAAGGCGATGGCGGAAGATTTGCGTCCGCACGGCGTCACCTGCGTCGCTTTGACGCCGGGTTTCCTGCGCTCGGAGGAAATGCTCGATTATTTCGGAGTGTCGGAACACAATTGGCGGGACGCGGTCCAAAAAACGGATTTCGATCCGAACGCGAAGCATTTTATCGCCTCGGAAACGCCGGCCTATATCGGCAGGGCGGTCGCGGCGCTGGCGGCGGACCCCAACGTGTTCGAAAAGACCGGGCAGGCGCTCAGCACCTGGTCGCTGTCCGAAGAGTACCCGTTTACGGATGCGGACGGCAGCCGTCCGCATTGGGGCAATTATTATCGCACTCACTTTTGAGATGAAGGATGACGAAAGTGGAATCTTGGGCTGGCAACAAGATCACGGCATTAAATATTGACTGCATAAACTTTGGTCGAATGCCGCTCGTTTTTTCGCTTTGATCGGTGTTTCTCGCGACCGATGTCGAACCGGGACCGTCTTTGGTTATGCCGCGGACAAGTCCCGGTTCGCGCATTTCTTTTTCAGCCGCTCTGCTGCATTTTCCGATACATGTATTCGATCAGTTCTCTGCGCCGGATGATGCCGATAAATTTGGAGGCGTCGTCCACGACAGGGATGAAGTTTTGATCCACGGCGAGGTTGACGATTTCATCCATTTCGGTTTGCACGCCGATGGGCTTGACGTTTCGTTGAAGCGGAATCTCTTTGAGAAGGACGTCTTTCGTTTTATGAAAATCCAAACCCGGCGTATTTTTTAATTTCCACAGCAAATCGCCTTCCGTCAGCGTCCCCACATATTCGCCGCTCTGGTTCAAAATCGGGATCGCCGTGTAGCGGTGGTACTCCATTTTTTCCATCGCCTGTCTCATCGTAAAATGATCGAAAATATATGCCACGTCCTGTTTCGGAATCAGAAAAAAAGTGACGTTCATCGTGTTCATCCTTTGCTGGCTTGTACTGTTCCATCCGCTGCGTTTGCCGGCGATGCGAGGGAGGGAATTGCAAAATTTCCCCCAAATATTATAGCAAACAAAGGTTCGAAGTGCATGCGAGCCCGGCGCATGGTGGATACCCGGCACATCATGGGATTTTTCACCTTTCATCTTGCAACCTTTTGCCTCCGTGCGGGGTATTTCTTATGAGAGGAGGTTCGGATGTGACCGATGGATCGCTTTCCGTGAACGAACAGATCGACGAAGTGCTGCGCACATATGCGGATATGGTGTACAAGCTCGCGCTTTCCCAGACCAAAAACCGGGCGGACGCCGATGACGTCTTTCAGGAAGTGTTCGTTCGCTACATGAGAAATACGAAACCTTTCGCCAGCGAAGAGCATCAAAAAGCTTGGCTGATTCGGGTGACCATCAACTGCAGCCGCAAGCTGATGCGGTCCGCCTGGTTTCGGCGCACCGTCGCGCTGACGGACCGGCCCACCGAACCGCCGACGTTTGATACGAAAGAGAAAAGCGAAGTGTACGAAGCGGTGCTGCGGCTGCCGAGGAAATATCGAACGGCGATTCATTTGTTTTACTACGAAGACATGTCCATTGCCGACATCGGCAAAGCGCTGCGCCTCCCCGAATCCACCGTCAAATCGCATCTGGCGAGGGCGAGACGTTTGCTGAAACAGCAGTTGGAAGGAGAATGGGACCATGAATATAAACTTATATAAACAGGCCATGGAAGATATCGCCGTGAATCCCGAGTTGGTTCGGGAGACGGCAATACGGATGATAGGGATAGCATCAACGGAAAAACAGCTTCACCGACGAATCATCAAGCGATACGCATTCTTCAGCGGTTTGGCGGCGATCGTCACGGCTGCGCTGCTGCTTCCGGGCATCGTTCAGGATGCACCGCATACAGGGCGGAACCCCCATATCCCGTCCAATTCGGATGGCGCGGCCGCAACCGATCCGGATCCCGGACAAGATCGAAAAGCGGAACCGGATCCATATGTGACACTGCCCCAAATCACCCAATATTACGAGCCGTATCAACCGTCCGATGAAATCTCCGGGAAACTGAAAGCGCCCAAACTCCCTTTTACCTATGAGGAACTCAAACAGGAAAGCCAAGCGGTCATTTTGGTCACCGTCCGTGACGCGGGAGTTTACAGCAAAAAAGATCTACCCCTGCATCCGAAATTCAGCGTGAATCTCGCGAATTTTCTCTATACGGTGCAAATCGACCGAGTGTTGAGCGGCAGCTTGCCGGAGTCGGAAGGCGACACGGTGGCCGTCGGCGAAATCGCGGTGGCGCATTTGCGCTCCGAAAGTGCGGAATCGGAAAACCCTATGTGGGAGTTTGTTCCTTACACGCTTCGGCCCGAAGCGGCGAGAACCTTGGAAGCGGGGAAGCAATACGTGTTGTTTGTCGCCGAAAAAGATGACACGGACGTGTACCGGCTGTCCTGGGACGGGTTTGGCGTATTCCCCATGGATTACATCGCCGAAGAAGCGGCAAACCATTCGCTGCGCGAGCTCCAGGAACAATACCGGCACGTCGAAGAAGTCACGCGGGCGCCGATGGAAAACGATTTGCTGTACCGGCTCTGCAGCTTGTATATCCACGAGGAGTTGCTGTAGCCCATGCCTCCAAGTGCCTATATCCGGCATTGTGGCGGATTGGCGGCACAATGCTTCACGTTATTTGTCTTCCGTTGGTCACCCGACATTTGGAGGAAAAGGAAAATATCGGTGACGGAAGAACGGTATTGAGTGCCGGGAGATAGCTCACGGAAATACCGGTGATCAAAAGGTTGGTTGACAACCAAACTCAGTTCGGACACGCATGTGGTCCGGACTTTTTGTTTTTCTTCGGCTTGCCTCCATCAAGTTTACAAATGTGGACAATAATCTGCTTTACTGGGAAAATGTTCCTGATCTATGATGAAGCTACCACTTGATTGGGGGTAGAATGCAAGCCTACTGGGATTCAATGGGACTGCGACGTTGTTTTTGGGCTTTGTATCCGAACTTTTCATCTGCTCGGAAACGTCGAATGGCGTGGATGAGAATGTGTCTCGATTTTCGCGGACTAGGTTTATCGGGGAGTGAGGGGGCAAATGACGAATATCGCGGCGGAATCGAAGCGCAGCCGAAGCAAACCATAAGCGGAACCTTGACGGCAGAAATAAAAAAGGGTATATGATAATATACGGTATTATATAATTTATCAGTTTATCATAACATATTTTTTAACATTTGTCAATATTTTTTGTTTGATTTTTTGGAACGTGTGTAAATGAATTTATCGGGAGGAGGAAGACCGCGATGTTTTTGCCCCGAATTTTCAAATCCCTGGAGCTTTCCGTGCGGGAACGCGAAACGCACGAATTGCTTGAACTGAATGAGAAGACCAAGGAGTACGGTCTCGTCCTGACCCCGGATGAGATCAAAGAAATATTGACCGTCCGCGACCAAGTGCTGCACAGTTACGGACGCGTCGAATTGGGGATCGAGGTGTCCAAAGCCCTGATCGAACAATTTTGCACTTCGCCTTACCTCGACAAAGACCATTATGCATCGACACTGATGGAATTGCACGAAATATTTTATGACCTGAAAAACGAAACCGAAGATGACATCGCGGATGCCGAACTGATCGACTTGCTGAAAAAGTCGTTTGACGAAGAGTGCGCGGGTTCTCTGGAACTGCTGAAAAGCAGGATGGAGGAATTTGCGCGGCAATTTCGGTTGGAAGCGGTGAAAACTTTGGAGGAAGGTGACGAAGGAGCATGAAGATGGAGCCGGTTCAAAACCTTCGATCCGTCACGTTGGGAGGGAACATCGATCGAAGCCGTCTCAAGCGAAACGGATACACGATCTCTCTATTGAACGAGGCTGTGCGCACGGGATGGATGAGCACGCAGGAGGTGTACGCGGTCCAGACCGGGCTGATGACGAAGCTGCAGGAGTTGATTCTCCGGTATACCCAAGGGAAAAGCACCTCCGTGACGACCGACACCGCTGAAAACCTCATGATGTCGATCATGTATGCCGTCGATGCCTGCATGCTGCAATACGAACACCCGGAAACCGCAGTCGCCGTCTTGAAGTCGCAGCCGGTCGACACCATCTACGAACAGGGCGTCGGGATCGTCCAAAAGCATTTCGAGGAAGCCAAGACGCTCTATCAGGAAATCAAAAAGCACAAGCTGGAGGTTCCCGTCGATGCTTACAATATGACGATCGACGAATCGCTGCCCGTATTTATGAACAAATATGGGGTCATTTTTGATGCGCACAACACGATGGCGAGTATCGATTATCCGCTGGCGATCGATGATATGCAGCTTCAAGGCGTTTTTTACATGAAGCGGTATTTGGAGCGGTTGTGGATGGAAACGCAATTTTGCCGGTTGTTCGACCGGCAGGAACTGCTCGAACTGTTGGCGGATTACGGAAAAGTGTGCCGATTCGACTACCGGATCGAACTGTTCAACATTTTTCGCCTGGTGCTGAACAACGCGATTTTTTCCGTGTTGTCCGGCGGTGCGGCCGAACGGATCACCATTTCCCCGGTTCAGTTCGGCCGGCTTGTCCACCTGTTTGAAGATACGGAGCGGATCGATTCCCTCATTCAAACCGGGATCGAACGGGTCATCGCCGAATTGAACATCCGGGAAGCCGAAATGACGGAATACATCAGGGACTGCAGGCCGGATTTGGTCCAGAGGCTGCGGACTGCCGCCGAGCACAACGTCCTTCATACGGTGATCATCATGAGGAAGAAAGAAAAGCCGAAATCCATCGCCGTGAGTTTTCACGCGGCGGACCGCATGGATGACCGTCTCCTGCGAAAATGGATCGCGCAAATTGCGGAGCGGCAGGAAATCGGCGATAAAATCAAGCTGATCAGATCCAACTTCCATTCGCTGCACGATTACCTGGATTTGCTGGAATCGGACACGCTCTATGGAGAGGAATACGCGGCGTTATTTGATACCTTTGGAGATATGGAACTGGCCATTTTGGCCAAAATCGTGTTCTATGAGGATTTGCGCGACGATTTTCCCGATTTTCCGTCGATCGTGGAAGCGCGAGAGGGGGCGGAGCGGGAGTGGCAGCAGCATTTTATTCATTTTCTGCGGCAGCTTGATCGTTCCCGGTTGAAATCGATCGGAGAGTATGTCGACGACATCGATTATGAGCAAATCACATTTGTGTGAAGCATTTTCGACCTGTGCCTTATTGTCGCGTTGCTGTCCTTCGATAAAAAGAAGTAGATCCCTTGTGCCTGGAAACATGGGGAGTCTACTTCTCATTGTCTCCATTGCCGACCGCCCTTGGCGGCGATCTGCTGCAGGGCCGCGGATGTTGGCGCATCCGCGGTCGAGGCGGCGCGGATATCTGCGAATGTCGCGCTGTTTGCGACACCGGCTTCACTTTGACGGTTCACAGATCCGGAATGGCCGTGCTTTGTTCTTTCGGCGCGGCGATGCCGAACAAAAACATGGTGCGAAACTGTTCGCCGAGAAACCGCAAATCGTGAAACTGGGCCACCACGTCCGGCCGGGCGAAATATTCGGTAATGCCCTGCATGTACACCATCAGGATATGGGGCGACAGTTCCTTGCGAATGACGCCTTCTTCCTGGCCGCGCACGATCAGGTCCCGCAGCTGATCATGCATATGCGTGCGATAATACGTCAGCAAGTCCGTGACGATTTGCGGATACAGTTCCAGGCTTTCCCGAATAAACCGTTCGGGTATGACAGGCATGTTTCGGTAATCGAGGATCGACGCGAGGGCGGACAAGGTGTCGGGGCTTTCTTCGATCTTTTGATTCATGATGGCATGCTGTTCCCTCACGTAGCGATCCATCACCGCGCCGACCAGCCGGTCTTTGCTCTGAAAATATTTGTAGATCGTCATCTTGGCGACCGGCACGGCGGCGGCGATTTCGTCCATGCTGACGGAGGCGACCCCTTTGTCAAAAAAAAGTTCCGTCGCCTTCGCCAAAATTTGTTCTCTTTTGTCCGGTTTCAAGTTCCATCCACGTCTCCCGTTTTGCCGGCCTTCCGCATTTCGTGTCCGAGCGGTTTAGCCGGCAATGTCCTTATTGCGATAATACCCGAAAGCTCCGGCGCAGCACAAGAGAATGACCAGCAGCATGACCGTCACATCTCGTCCGGCGATGCCGTTATTCGCGACGGCCGCCGCGTCCACAAAGGAGAACACGCTCACATGGCGCAAAAAGTCGAATCGGCCGGAAAGCCCCGCGATGACATGCAGCGCATAGGACAAAAACACAATGCCGAGGGCGAGCGAAACAATGCTCCGGCTGCGCCGCATCGTCGCCGACAACAGGAACGAAACGGAAGCGACGGTTACATGGAGCAGGAACGCGGCCAACATGTACCAGGCGAGAATGTCCAGTTCCACCGCTTCGTCCGAAAATCCCGTGCAGGCAAAACTGATCGCGGTGATGGCCGCATTCAACACAAACAGGTTGGTAAGCACGGCCGCCAGTTTTTGACCCGTCACCGCCGCGCGGGTGACCGGCTTGGAAAGCAAGAATTCCGCCGTATGATCGTTTTCTTCCTTGGCCAGGATGCCCGCCGCCAGAAGCGCCGCGTACACGCTGCCGACCAAGGTATTGATCAGATGCACTTCCACACCGTAATATCCGGTGAACGTGCCCAAATTCAAGGTGTTCATGCCGAACACGTTTTGTAACGGCGCGGGAAACAATTCAAGCATATCTTCCATTTCCTTCGCATTTTCGGCAAAGGACGGATAAACGCTCATCATCAGCAGCACCAGCCCGCACAAAACCGCGGTCCAAATGATCAGCCCCCTGGCATTGCATTTCCATTCTCTTCGGTAAATCATCCGCTATACACCCCTTCTTTGTCCGATTTGTATTCATGCATGAAGATTTCCTCCAGCGACGGCTCCCCGATGTGGATATCCATTATGGGAAGCTGTCGGGCATAGTCGAGCAGGTCGCGGACGTTTCCGCTGAAGAGCAGCGTCTGCACGTTGCCGCTGATGTCCTGGCGGATGACGCCGGAGAGGTCGGTTTCTCGCACCGGCTGCGGCTTGGCGTCTGTGGCGAAGGTGAGCACGACGGTTTTGAAATTGCTGTTGACGAGCTGACTCACCGAGTCCACCCGGACGAGCCGGCCGTCCCGGATGATGGCGACGCGCCCGCACATGCGCTGCACTTCGCTGAGAATGTGGGAAGAAAAGAAAATGGTCGTTCCCCGGTTTTGCTCCTCCTTGAGCAAATCAAAGAACACATGCTGCATGAGCGGATCGAGCCCGCCGGTCGGTTCGTCGAGAATGAGCAGGCGGGGGGAGTGAAGCAGCGCCTGGACGATGCCGACTTTTTTCCGGTTGCCGAAACTGAGGTCCGCGATTTTGCGCGACAGATCCAGATCGAGCCGCTCCGCCAGACGCCGCATTCGGTTTTCGTCCAACTTCCCGTGAAAGCCGGCGGAATACCGCAGCAGATCCGCCACTTTCATGTCGTCGTAGTAATGCACCTCACTCGGCAGGTACCCCGTATCGCGCCGGATGTCCCGGGAGTCCCGCACGATGTCTTTCCCGAACACTTTGGCCGATCCCGCGGTGGGATGGATCAGGTTGAGCAAGAGGCGGATCGTCGTGCTTTTGCCGGCGCCGTTCGGTCCGATGAATCCGAAAATTTCGCCTTCTTCGATGGAGAAGGTCAATTCCTCAATGCCCCGCCGCTTCCCGTACCGTTTCGTCAGGCGGTTCAGTTCCACGATCGCCATCCGGATCCCTCTTTTCGATTGGAATATACTAATAATATTATTTTAGTACATTATAATCCTGAAACAGCAAAAAATAAAGGATATTTTATACTACAAAATACAATTTAGTATATGAACAACCCATCGGGCTAACGACACTTGACTCATGGCAGCTCGGAAAGGCAAGATCGCGATACGGAACATCATATTTTTCGTAAACCCGTGTAAAATTGATTTGAACATTGCGGGGGAATTGGCAAGATAAACTGATCAGAACGAACAATAGCCAATGATGAGAAAATATGTTCGCATATTGGCAAAAATGTGGTACAATATGGATGCACGTGTAAAAAAAGGAGGTTTCCTGATGGTGGTGCCCCAGCTGCCCCGAACGACACCCGAAGAGCAAAACGTCCGGTCTGAAGGCATCGTGCGGTTTTTGGATGAGATTCATCGTCAGAACCTTGAACTGCACAGCTTCATGTTCGTCCGGCACGGTCATGTGATCGCGGAAGGATGGTGGGAGCCGTATCGGCGTTCCTATCCACACATGCTGTTTTCCCTCAGCAAAAGTTTCACCTCCACGGCGATCGGATTTGCCGAAGCGGAGGGACTGCTGACTTTGGACGACCCTGTCATCGGATATTTTTCGGAAGATTTGCCGGAGGAGATATCGCCGAATTTGTCGGCCATGCGTATCCGCGATCTGTTGACGATGGGTACGGGACATGACAAGGATACGTTGGATCGGCTGTTGCAAAGCGAGGACGGGATTTGGGCAAAGGCATTCCTGTCGGCTCCCGTCGTGCATCCGCCCGGTTCCCGCTTTGTGTACAACAGCGGTGCGACGTACATGCTGTCTGCCATTTTACATAAGGTCGCCGGCCAGTCCTTGTTGGATTATCTGGAACCCCGTTTATTCAAACCGCTGGGTATTGTCGGCGCCACTTGGGAAACTTGTCCGCGCGGCATTGCCGCCGGCGGGTGGGGGCTGAGCATCACCACGGAAGATATCGCCAAGTTCGGGCAACTGTACCTTCAGAACGGCGTCTGGAACAACCATCAGCTGCTTCCCGACGGATGGGCGAACAAGGCTTCCTCAAAACAAATTTCCAACGGCGACGGCGGGGAGAGTGATTGGACGCAAGGGTACGGCTACCAGTTTTGGCGCTGCCGGCACGGCGCATATCGCGGGGATGGGGCTTTCGGGCAGTTTTGCGTCATCATGCCGGAGCAGGATGCGGTGATTGTCATGACCGGCGGCCACCACAAGTTGCAGGAGGCGATGAACGCCGTTTGGAACCATCTTTTGCCCGCGATGGAGAGGGAAAAGCCGAAAGAGGATCAAGCGAAACACGCGGAATTGACGGCCAGACTGGACGGATTGCGGCTGAACGTCCCGCAGTATGCATCGTTTTCCGCCGCTGAACATCAATTGCACGGTCGGACGTATGAATTTGAAGCGAATCCAACCGGAGTTCGGCAAGTGACGGTTGCCTTCGAAGAGCATATGGCTTTGCTGCACATCCAGAGCGGGGCAGGGGAGCAAACGGTGACGTTTGGCAGGAATGGCCAATGGAGGGAAAACAAGGTCCAGGTGACTCCGACGGTGACGCAGCGGGTAGCCGGTCGTTTCACCTGGAAAGACTCGGAAAATTTAATGTTAATTCTATGTCGTGTGGAAACGCCGTTCACGGATATTTGCACTTGCCGTCCGGAAGGCGACGAGCTAGAGATGACCATCCACCGAAACACTTCTGCCGGAGAATCATGGAAAATCAGGGGAAAATGCGTTGACAGGAATCGCTGACGCCCACATGCTCATGAGGAATCAATATGGAATCGAATATGCGGCTGTAAAAAGCGCCAAATAGGAGGAGACCATGTCAAAACTGTCGTTTTCCCTTTGGAATGATTTGGACCGATTTGACTCGGCCGATTCCAACGTACGTCCCGAAAGCTATCTTGGGAAACAAGCGGCTTATCTCGAATACGGTCCCGTCTTTTTTCGCAATGAAATTTCTTTTTCAGCCTTCCGATTACAAGCGGAGGTGGCGATTCCCGGTAAGGCGGGGTTTATCGGATTCGTTTTCGGCGCCAAAGATTCGCAAAATTACGAGTTGATTTATCTGGCCCCGGAAGAGATTCAATATGACCCGGTCATGAACGGTTCGAACACGTGGCAAATTTATCATGGCGAGGCGTATCGTAGGGGGCTGCCGACGATGTCCGGCAAATGGGTGACATTGGCGGTGGAAGTGCAGCCGAACGGCGCGTCGGTCTATTTGGGGGATGAGGTTTCCCCGCGACTGGTCATATCAAATCTTCAGCACGGAACCCCTGTCGGGAAAATCGGGTTTTGGGGATACTTGCCCACATACATTCGCAATATGACCGTGGAGGAAATCCAACCGGCGCCCATTTTGGAAAAGGGAAAAGAAGACCGGAAGCGGCTTGAAGCCGAAACGTTCGTTACGGAATGGGTCATATCACCCGCTGCGGAAAACCGCTGGACCAAGGCCGTTGTCGAAGAAAACGGAACGTTGAACTTCAACCGGTTTTATCCCGTCGAACAGGGCGGTTCGGCGGTGGCGAAGTGTTCGTTTTTCCTTCCGGAGGAGAAAGAATCGACATTGAGTTTCGGTTTCAGCGATCATCTGCGGTTATGGGTAAATGAAGAATGGATTTACGAAGGGGAGTGCAGATGGCAGCCCCCGGAAAGCGATGGACGCATCCGAGCGGATTTTGCGCGTGTTCCTGTTCGCTGGCGGGCCGGGGTGAATACGATTCGTGCGGAAGTGACGAATCACGAACGGTTCGGTTGGGGGCTGTGTGTGAAGACCGGATTATCGGACGTGTCATTTCTAACGGAAGAAATAGAAGGGTGAACTTTTGGGAGAATGTGTTGAAAAACGAGTGCGAGCAACAGGGAGTTGGCGACTCAAAATCGGGAAACGGCGGGCGATGGGGGAACCGCGCAATGGTGTGGCAGACGCTTATGATTCCGCTCCTATTGGAAGCCGGGAAAAATAATCTGATGACTCATTTACACCCTCAGATATGTCTGTCGCTAAGCATATTGCAATTCGTCATTCTATCGTATTACTTGCTGTATACGTTATGTTTTTATGTATCCATCGCCGCTTTTGGCTTTCGTTTTTGGATAACGGTTTTTGACGTGAAAACGGCTGTGAAAGCCGTGAAAGCAAAACGATGAAAACGGAATGATCTGATCATCCGTACGAACATCTGACATCGAAAGAAAGAAAGGGAAGGGGAGACACATGTTTCCCCGTTCCCTCTTTTGGTACGCCCAGCATGGGCGTCATCTATACGGTGAAAGTCCGGAATGGGGG
>ERZ795043.1472-NODE-1472-length-11533-cov-34.328454_pt1 | contig 11533 bp, 13 predicted proteins | sample MGYA00375127_ERZ795043 | MGnify/ENA primary metagenome ERZ795043 (study PRJEB30172, sample SAMN05518447) | compost metagenome | isolation source: Feedstock adapted compost from Newby Island compost facility, Milpitas, CA | place: USA:Newby Island compost... | reverse complement strand
GCATGCTAGGTGGTGTGAGAGGACGGGGGTTAGCCGCCCCCTCCTACTCGATTTTCAAAGACGATCGCTTACGCCTCTTCGCCATTCATGTGCATGTCGTAAACGAAGATGGCGCCTTCGTCGTCCGTGATGCGCCGCAGTTTTTGCACCACGGTTTCAAACTGGGACGTTTCCTCCACTTGCTCTTGAAGGAACCAATCCAGGAAAGAAGAGGTGGTATAATCTTTTTCGCTGCCGGCCAGGTCCGAAAGGCTGTAAATTCTGCTGGTGACCACTTTTTCATGTTCCAGCGCCTTCTGAAAAACGTCCAGCACCGATGCAAACTGGTTGCCCGGGCTTTCAAAGCCCGTAATGATCGCCTGCTGGCCGCGGTCCTGAAGATATTTGTATATCTTCAAGGCGTGTTCCCTTTCTTCATCCGACTGCTTCATGAAAAATTTGGCAAATCCGCTGTAATCCTGGCTTTCGCAATAGGAAGCCATCGCGAGGTAAACGTGGGAGGAATAAAACTCGAAATTCATCTGATCGTTCAAAGCTTTCGCCAGCGTGTCCGAAAGGCTCGTGCTGGCGATTTTTTTGATGTTGGACAACGCGAATCCCTCGCTTTCCGCAATTTGGCATGTGCGGCCTGTTCCGCAACGATGAACTTGTTCACCTTCAGTTTCTCCCAGTCGGATGTTTTACTTTCATCTGAAAAACGATGTGCTGTCCGTGAAAATTTCTCCCTTCAACGACAATGATGAGTGGGGAAAATTTGGCTTTGGACGCTGGCTAAGAAAACCTGTTCAGGAAAGTGGAAATACTGTAACATATAGAAATGTAAGCGCTTATTACATTTTTAGGAGGGAAAGGACATGGAAAACCGTCAGCTGTGGGGCACTCGGGTTGGCTTTATTATGGCCGCAGCAGGCTCGGCAATCGGATTGGGCAACATCTGGCGATTCCCGGCAGTCGCTTACGAAAATGGTGGCGGAGCTTTCTTCCTGCCATATTTGTTCGCGCTGCTCACCGCAGGCATTCCCATACTGATTTTGGAGTTTGCCATCGGTCACAAGTACAGGAAGTCCGCTCCCGGATCATTGAGTCAGATCCGCCGGGGCTTTGGGGGCATCGGCTGGTGGCAGCTGGCGATATCCTTCGTCATCTCCGTTTATTATGCAGCCGTCATCGCGTGGGCGCTGTCTTATGCGGTTTTCTCTTTTAATTTGAGATGGGGGGAAGATACGCAAGGATTCTTGTTCGGCAGCTATCTGAAATTGGCGGAAACGCCGGGGCAATTCGGCGGGATTGTGCCGGGCGTGCTGATTCCGCTGATCGTCGTCTGGCTGGCCGCGCTGTTTATCCTGTATAAAGGGGTCAAAAAAGGCATCGAAGTGGCCAACAAAATCATGCTGCCGGCCCTGTTTGTCATCTTTACGATCCTCGTCATCCGGGCTTTGACGCTGGATGGCGCAGCGGAAGGTTTGAACGCCTTTTTCAAGCCCAACTGGGATTCGATCCTGGACGGCAAAGTGTGGGTGGCCGCTTACAGCCAAATCTTTTTCAGCTTGTCCATCGGCTTTGCCATCATGGTCACGTATTCCAGCTATCTGAACAAGAAGTCGGACATTACGAACAATGCGTTCATCACCGGTTTTGCCAACTCGGGCTTTGAATTGCTCGCGGGCATCGGGGTGTTCAGTATTCTCGGCTTCATGGCTGCGCAGCAAGGCGTTGCGGTCAATGAAGTGGTCGCCGGCGGTGTGGGGCTCGCGTTTGTGGTGTTCCCGCAAATTATTAACACGCTGCCTGCGGCGAACGAGTTTTTCGGTTTCCTGTTCTTTGCTTCGCTGGTGCTGGCAGGCTTCACGTCCCTGATCTCCATCGTGGAAACGTATATCGCAGGGATCCAGGAAAAATTCGGCATCAGCCGCACCAAATCCGTCCTGATCGGCGGCGGGCTCACGGCGATCATTTCGATTCTCTTCGCGTCCAGGGGCGGGCTGTTCTTCCTGGATGTGGTCGATTACTTCATCAACAACTTTGGCGTGGCTTTGGCCGGCCTTGTTGAAGTTATTGTCGTCGCATGGATTGCAAGGAAACTCAAAGAACTGCAGGATCATGCCAACGCGGTTTCGGACATCAAGCTGGGCGCCTGGTGGAAAGTTTGCCTTGGTGTCATTACGCCCATTGTGCTTGGCTGGATGATGATCGACAACCTGATCAAGAATATCAGGGAAAACTACGAAGGATACGCCACCTGGTTTATCAGCGTGTATGGCTGGGCCGTTGTGGTGGCGGCGATTGCCGTGGGTATCATTTTTGCGGCGATAAGGGACAGAGGCGTGGCATCCCGGTCCAATGAATCTACGGAGGTGTCTTGATCATGGAAGGCAGCGCAATCGTGATGATGGTCATCGGCATCGTCATCATCTGGGGCGGCCTGGCGGCCAGCATTGTCAATGCGATGGTGAAGGCGAAGCGGAACAAATCCTGATGTTGGCGGCAAGGAGCCGCGGCAAAACGGGTGAAAAATCACGTCCTCAGCGGAAGGACGTGATTTTTTTGCGCCGAAACAAACTTAAAGACATGCTAAGTGTTAAAATGGAATCACCGGAGGAAGGAGGCGGCTTATGAAGCTGCGAGTGTCTGCCGTGCAATACCATTTGCATACGATACGCGACTTTGAAGAATTTGCGCAGCAAGTGGAGCATTACGTGAAGACGGCCGCGGAATATGAGGCCGATTTTGTGCTGTTCCCCGAGTTTTTCACCACGCAGCTTATGTCCATCGGCGATGGGCGGGGGAAGGCGCTGTCCATCGAACGGCTGCCGGATTTTACGGATCAGTACCGCGAGCTTTTTATCGGTCTGGCGAAACAGACGGGGATGCATATCATCGGCGGGACGCATGTCCTTCGCAAAGGGGATCGGCTGTACAACACCGCGCATCTGTTCTATCCGGACGGCAGGGTGGCGGAGCAGGCGAAACTGCACATCACGCCGACGGAAGTGAAGGAATGGAACATGTGCGGCGGCGGCAGCCTGCAAGTTTTTGAAACGGAAAAGGGCACCATTGCCATGTTGACCTGCTATGATATTGAGTTTCCGGAAATTGTCCGCATGGTGAAGGCGAGAGGCGCAGACATCATTTTCTGCCCGTCCTGCACCGACGACCGCCACGGCTTTCACCGCGTCCGCTACACCTGCCATGCCAGGGCCATTGAAAATCAGGTGTATGTGGTGGTCACGGGCACGGTCGGCTCCCTGCCCACCGTCGATTTCATGCGCGCCAATTTCGGACAGGCGGCCATCATCACGCCGAACGACATTCCTTTCCCGCCGCGCGGCATCCTGGCGGAAGGGGAAATCAACCATGACATGGTCGTGACCGCCGATCTGGATCTGGATTTGCTCTATCAGGTGCGCGAAAAAGGCTCCGTCACCACCTGGCGGGACCGGAGAACCGATCTGTATCCGGACTGGAAGTGAGGATCAGCCATGACCAGATATTATAAGGAAATTTTTGTATTCGATCAGGAGCGGCCTGTCCGCGCCGTGATCCGAAATTATACGAAGGCGGACTTCGCCGGTCTGATCCGCATCCAAGAGGAATGTTTTCCTCCGCCGTTCCCTGAAGAACTGTGGTGGAATGAGGAGCAGCTCGAAAACCATGTCACCTTGTTCCCGGAAGGGGCTTTGTGCGTGGAAGTGGGTGGCGAGCTGGCCGGATCGATGACGGGGCTGATCGTGAACTACGACCCCGGCCACCCGGACCACACGTGGGCGGAAATGACCGATGAAGGATACATCCGCAATCATAATCCGGAAGGCAACACGCTGTATGTGGTGGACATCAGCGTGCGGCCCGCGTACCGAAAATTGGGGCTCGGCAAATGGCTGATGTTTTCCATGTACGATCTCGTTGTCCACAAAAGGCTCGACCGGCTGCTGGGCGGCGGCCGGATGCCGGGCTATCACCGGCATGCCCATGCGATGACGGCGGAGCAGTACCTGAACAAGGTGGTGCGGGGGGAGCTGAAGGACCCGGTGATCACGTTCCTGCTCCGCTGCGGCCGAACGCCGGTGAAAGTGGTGCCCGGCTACCTGGAAGATGAGGAGTCATGCCACTACGGGGCGCTGATGGAGTGGAGAAATCCATTCAAAGCACCAAATGTTTTTTAATCTTCTCCAGCGGCACATGTTCAAAAGCTCCACGGTCAATGATCGCGCCTTTTTCCATCACGACAAATTGATCGGTCACTTTGGCGGCGAATTCCAGATTTTGTTCCACAATCAGAATGGCGATTTGTTTTTCTTCGCAGATTCTGTTTAAAATCCTCGAAATTTCATGGACGATATTGGGCTGAATGCCTTCTGACGGCTCGTCGAGCAAAATCACTTTCGGCTGGGACATCAGCGCCCTCCCGATGGCCAGTTGTTGCTGCTGTCCGCCAGACAAAACGCCCCCTTTGCGTCCGAGGTGCTCTTTGAGCCCGGGAAAATAATCGAGCACTTCTTCCAACTGCCGTTCCCGATTGGCGTAGTTGTGTTCCATGCATCCCATCAGCAAGTTGTCTCTTACGGAGAGCATGGGAATAATTTCACGTCCCTGAGGTACATAAGCCATGCCCATTTTGGAACGATGGTAAGTTTTTTTCTTTGTGATATCCTCACCGTTGAAAAATATGCTGCCTTCGGTAACGGGCAACAATCCGATGATGCTTTTGAGCAGCGTGGTCTTTCCCACACCGTTTCGTCCGAGCAAACATATTTTTTCGCCGTTTTGGATATGCAGGTCAACGCCGTTGATAATTTTGCTTTTGTCATAAGAGACGTGGACATTCTGCAGCCTAAGCATGGACATCCTCCTTCAGGTAAATTTCCTGCACCTTCGCATTGTTTTCGATTTCCTGCAAAGTGCCTTCCGCGAGGTGCCTCCCTTGATGCAAGACGGTCACTTTTTTCGCGATTTGCCGGACAAAAGACATGTCATGTTCCACCACAATCAAAGATTTGCCTTTAAAGATGGTTTGAATGAGCTCTCCGGTTTTGTAAGTTTCGCTGGCGGTCATTCCGGTGGTGGGTTCGTCCAGAATGACCAGCGTGGGATCCTGGGCTAGCAGCATCCCCATTTCCAGCCACTGTTTTTCGCCATGCGAAAGGGTGTAGGCCAGGTGTTGGGACTTTTGCGAAAGCCCGATTTGTTCCAGAATATGATGAATCTTTTCCATGGCGGCTTTGTCTTTCTTCTTAAACAGCGACTGCGCAATGCGATGATAGCCTTTCAATGAGACCTCAATGTTTTCATAAACCGTCAAATTGGCAAATACGTTGGGGCCTTGAAATTTTCTTCCCACGCCCCTTTGGGCGATTTGCGAAGCGCCATAAGACGTAATGTCCTCGCCGTTGAAATATATTTTTCCGGCCGTAGGCTTGGTTTTTCCCGAAATCAAATCCAGGAACGTCGTTTTGCCGGCCCCGTTGGGCCCCAGAATGACGCGCAGTTCGTCTTTTTCCAATGTGAAGTTCAAGTCCGTCAGCGCCTTGAAACCGTTGAATTCCACCGACAGGTTTTCCGTTTTCAAGATCGGCATGTTGTCACCCTCTTCGCATCAGGCGGAAGCATTCCTGGATTCCAGCCATTTTTTGAAGCTGCCGTAAACGCCATCGGGCAAAAACATGACCACGAGCACCATGACGATCCCGACCAGCAAGTACCAGATTTCAGGAAAGCTTTCCGACAAGCTGTTGGACAAATAATTGATCCCGATGGCGCCGACTACAGCGCCCATCAGCGTGCCCCGTCCGCCGATGGCCACCCACAGGATGACGGACATGGATAAGGCGATTCCCACATCGCTGGGCCCCACAAAGCCGTTCATGGAAACGTAGAGCATCCCTGCCAGGCCGGCGATGAGACCGGAAATCGTGAAAATCACAATTTTGTAGTTGGACACATCATAGCCCAAAAAACCTGTGCGCTCTTCATTTTCCCGGATGGACATCAGCACTTTTCCAAAGTGGGAGCGGGTCAAAGCCTTCGCGAAGAAATAAACGGCGATGGTGACGAACAAGACAATATAGTAAAAAGTCGTCAGCGAAAAAGGTTTGCCAAACAGCGGCAGCCTTGGCAGCCCCATCAGCCCATTGAAGCCCCCCGTGTACGCTTGCAAATTGATCACGATCATCTGGAAGAGCGCGGCCATAATTAAGGTGATGAGGGAGAAATAAACCCCGGTCACGCGGCTTTTCAGGATAAAGAAACCGACGAGGGCGGCCACCACGGCCGGAATGATCAGCCCCAGGATAAAAGCGGTGGGGATGTTGGTCAAAGGCTGCATGAAAACGGGAATTTCCTCGATCCCGAACCGCTTCATAAAGCTGGGTGTGCCGTTCTGGAAAGTGTAGGACAGGGCGATGATATATCCGCCCAGCCCGAAAAATACCGCATGGCCGATGCTGAGAAGCCCGGCGTAGCCCCAGACCAGGTCAAGGGAAATGGCGAGCAAAGCGAAAATGATGAATTTTCCCATCAGATTCACTTGAAAGGCATTAAAGAAAAGAGGAACGCAAAATAAAAAAAGAACGAGCGGGACACCGATGAGTTTCTCGGATGACAGCAAAAATTTGCGCACAGCGAACTATCTCCTCTCCACTTTAAAGAGTCCTTCCGGTTTAAACCTCAGCACCAGAATCACCAGGATGAAAAGAAGGATGCTGGCTGACACTTCGGTGCTGAAAAAGGCAACCACTTGCTTGAATTCTCCGATCAAGGCGGACCCCAATGCCGTGCCGGCGATGGAACCCACGCCGCCCATGACGACGACCATAAAAGCGTCGGTCAGATATTCAATGCCCATGGTGGAGGAGATGCCGCGAATCGGGGCCAGCACAGCGCCGGCGACTCCGGCGAGCCCGCTGCCGTATGCGAAGGTCAGCGTATCGATTTTGGCGGTGTTAATGCCGAGCACTTCGCAAATGCTGCGGTTCATCGAGACGCTGCGCAGTTTCATGCCAAAGTTGGTTCTAAACAAAATGAACAACGTGATTCCCACCAAAATGACGGACAATAGGATGATAAACAGACGGTAATTCGGGATGACGACCGTCCCCAGCTTTAGCGACCCTGTCATTGGTGTGGACACGGATTTGGTTGAGACGCCAAAGATCAGCCTTGCCAATTGCTGCAAAATGATCGAGATGCCGAGGGTGGCGAGCAAGGTGTCCAGGGTCCGTCCGTACAGTCTCTTGATCACCGTGTACTCGACCAGCATTCCCACCAGGGCGCTGACCAAAAAAGCGCCGATGAGCGCCACAACAAAAGGCATTTTGAGCAGGGAAACGAAGACATAGGCCGTATACGCGCCGATCATGATAAACTCGCCATGGGCCAGGTTGATCACTTTCATCACCCCGAAGGTGATGGCAAAGCCCATGGCCACAATGACAAGGATGGCCGCAACACTGATGCCGTCGGTCAATGATTGCAGGAAATTCATGCCCACTTCCTCCCAATTGCCGCAGAGCAGACATAAACATGTCTGCTCTGCGGTGGTTTATATCCGCTTGTTATTTTTCCCAAGGTTTTTCATGACCGGGATACAGCAGTTCCGACCACGGCTGGGGCTCAATCGGCGCATCAAACTCCTTCACAATTTCAAACTGGCCTTCCGCATTCAGTCTGGCAATGCGCGGTATGAGCCACAAGTGGTTGTTTTCCGCCACTTTGATTTTTCCTTGCGGGGCTTGAAGTTCCAGACCGATGAAAGAGTTCAGAATATTTTCCGTGCTGCGGTTGCTTCCGGCTTTTTCCAAAGCGGCTTTCAGCAGATAGACCGCATTGTAGGACGCTTCCATCATGGTGTGGATTGGTTCGTTGCCGTATTTGCTGCGGTAGGCTTCAACAAACTTTTTGTTCTCCGGCGTATCGAGGTTCTGGAAGTAAGCAAAGAACGAAATGTTGCCTTCCGCGGCCGCGGGCGACACCCCTGCGATTTCCGCTTCCGTGGCGGAAGGGGACGCAATGGGGATCTTTTTGGAATCCAGGCCGTAATCGTGATACTGGTTGTAGAATGCCGGAACGCTGTCCGCAATCAGGGTGGAGAATACGAAATCGGGCTGGGCGCTTTTGATCTTGTTCAGGACGGAAGAAAACTCTGTCGTCCCGATGGGCACATATTCTTCTCCGACGACTTCTCCGCCCAATCGCTGCAGCATCACGCGCACCTGGTTGTTGGCTTCCACCGGGAACACGTAATCATTGCCGACGAAGAACACCCGTTTCCCAACGTTTTCCACCAGCCAGGGGACAATGGGTTCGAGCTGCTGGTTGGCGACGGAGTTGGCGTAGATTATATTTTTGGAGTATTCCAGTCCTTCGTAAGTGGTCGGATAGATCAAAATGGAATTGTTTTGCTCCACCACCGGCAGCATGGCCTGACGGCTGGCGGACGTCAGCCCGCCAATAATGGCAATGACTTTGTCGTTCAAAATCAATTTCTGCGCCTTGGTGGCGGCCGCGGCGGGATCGGAAGCGTAATCTTCCTGAATGGGCACCAGTTTTTCGCCGTTCACGCCGCCGCTGGCATTGATTTCTTCTATGGCCATGAGCGCAGCGTTCGCCATGCCTTTCTCCACGATGCTCGTGGGACCGCTTAACGAAAACAGGACACCAACTTTAATTTCGCCTTCTTTGGAGCTGCCGCCGGAACTGCATGCGGAAACCAGAAGCATCAGCAAGGCGGCCGTCAGACAAATGGCCAGCGTTTTTTTCACGACCTTCTTCCCCCTCGTTCGGATTTATAGTTCCGGATGTATGAATGGATGGATCTGCTCAAATGCGTAGGCCACGTTCAGAATTTCGAGTTCGGCAAACGCCTTGCCGATGATTTGCAGCCCCACCGGCATTCCGTCCGCAAATCCGCAAGGAACGGAAACGGCGGGCAAACCGGTCAGATTGGCCGGGCATGTCAAGCGGAGAATGTCCTCGTCCACGTTGCTCGGAGTGCCGTTGATATCCGTCATCTGCTGACCGATATCGGGCGTCTTCAGCGGCAAAGTCGGCGCCACAATCACGTCCGCTTTTTGAAACGCTTTCAAAAAATCTTCTTTCATAAGCAAGCGAATCTGCTGCGCCTGGAGATAATCCGCCGCCGAAAACATGGCGGATGCCCTTAAAATCATGCGCACGTCGGTGCCAAAATCTTCAGGCCGCTTCCGGATGTTTTCCCGGTGAATCACGCCCGCCTCGGATGCAAAGGTTATAAATTCGGCAAACTTTGCATACTTCAGATGAGGAATTTTGACGATTTCCACCTTGGCGCCGAGTTGTTCCAGCTTTTGAATGCTGTTTTTAACCGCTTGCGAAATCTGGTCATCCACAAGATGGAAATAGAAGTCTTCCTCAATCCCGATGACCTTGCCGCGGATGTCGGCATTTAATTGCTCGTAATACGAAACTTTGGGTGCCTGCACCGAGTTTGGATCTTTCGCGTCGTAACCGGCGATAGCATCCAGCATGATGGCCGCGTCTTCCACGCTTCTTGTAATCGGCCCCACGTGATCCAGCGACCACGCCAGGGGAAAACAGCCGTATTTGCTGACAAGGCCATAGGTTGGTTTGATGCCAACCGTTCCGCAGGCGGCGGAAGGAATGCGTATCGATCCCGCGGTATCGGTTCCCAAAGAGGCAAAGGTGAGACTGGCGGCCACTGCCGCTGCCGAGCCGCCGCTGGAACCGCCCGGAATTTTGTTGGTGTTCCAGGGATTGCGGCACGGGCCGTAATGTTCGTTGTTGGTGGTGCCTCCGCAGGCGTATTCGTGCAAGTTCAGCTTTCCGGTAAAAATCGCACCCGCATGTTTCAGGCGTTCGACAACGGTGGCGTCCTGATTGGGCACGTAATTTCGATGAATCTTGGAGCCTATGGTAACGGTTTCATTTTTAAAATCAAAAATGTCTTTTAACGCGAGCGGAATGCCATGCAGCTTACCCCGGTAATTTCCCGCCTGAATTTCCGCTTCCGCTTGTCTGGCGGCGGCAAGGGCAGCTTCCGCTGATTTGGAGATATAGGAATTGATGGTGCCATCGTATCGTTCCACTCTCTTAAGTACACTCTCGGTCAATTCAACGGGTGAGAGTTGTTTCTTTTCCAATAAGGGGTGCAATTCCGCAATGGTTTTCAATGCCAATTCATCTGACATGCTCAAAACCCCTTTCCGCAACCTGCGTTAAGAGAATGTCTTTTGTGCTGTCGGAGCGGGCATCAAAATCGGCTTTCAGATTTTCCAGATTTTTCAGAAACCCAAGGATCTCTTCGGCTTCTTCCGGCGATACGATGATCCCCTTTTGGGCCAGTATTTGTTGGATCAAATGAACCGCTGCCTCCTTCCTGCACAAATCACATTATTGTTAGTGACTATATGTTATATTGAATATTAGCATAGGTTCGTTTGCGGGGAGATATTGATAAATTTTATACGCTTTCATGCGAAGGCATCTATTGAACTTTATAGTATCCGGGTGGGATCAATCATGGATATTGAAGGGATAAAATCGTTTTTGGCCGTTGCCAAAACGAAAAGCTTCTCCAAAGCGGCGGAATTGGTCCATGTCACCCAACCAACGTTAAGCATTCGCATATCCAAGCTGGAAGAGGGCCTCGGATTCAAACTGCTGAAAAGAAACTGGCAGGGCGTGCAGCTGACAAAAGAAGGTTACTATTTCTTGTCTTTTGCGATTGAATTCTTGCAAAGCATAGATAATACGGCCCTGTTCCTGAAGGAGTATGTCGGGGAAGGCAAAACCTCGTATGAAGAAGTCACGAATCATAAAGCGGACCGGCTATACATCGGATTGGATGAATGGTTGGCGCAAATCTGCCTGGACCCTATCCTGGATATTCTGACCAACAAATACCCGAATCAGAACTATAAGATCATGACGAAGCCTTCGAAGGCCATTTGCGATTTAGTGAACTACAGCGGCTTGCATATCGGGGTCATGTATCATAATGAACGGGAAGTGTTTTATGAAACAACGCCCCTGGTTTTGGACGGGCTGGTCATGCTTCACTCGGAGTCGCTGGATTTGGCGCCTGATCAGATTGAAAAATTGCGCTCCCTGAAATTCATTCTCTTTGACAACCCCGTGCTTACGTATCACAGCGAGGCGACCAGGGAAATTATCGGAAAGCTGGGCATCACCAATTTCCAGATTGTCAACAACGTGGATGTGATGTTTAAGACCTTATTGTATGGCGGGTGTTATACGATCCTGCCCCGGTCTGCAGTGCACGGACAGCTGGCCCGGAGTTCATATCCGCTGAAAGTGCACGATGTGAGACATATGTTTTCGCCTGCGAAAATTTGCATGGCGAAGCGGGAAAGCGAATTGCTGAAAGATGTCATTTCGGATATTGAGGCGGCTCTCATCGATTACTTCCAAACGGAATATAGCCGTTGAGCGTTGCTTATTGCCGGCCATGGGCCGGCGTTTTCTTTATATGGAGGCCATCGGCGCAGGGGCGGTGATGCGGACGTCGAGCAGCGCCGCC
>ERZ795043.1470-NODE-1470-length-11554-cov-11.809375_pt1 | contig 11554 bp, 23 predicted proteins | sample MGYA00375127_ERZ795043 | MGnify/ENA primary metagenome ERZ795043 (study PRJEB30172, sample SAMN05518447) | compost metagenome | isolation source: Feedstock adapted compost from Newby Island compost facility, Milpitas, CA | place: USA:Newby Island compost... | reverse complement strand
TATCCGCGAGCTTGCGGTAGATCGGTCCGCCCGGCTGTAGCCGCTTAAGACGGCCAAACTCTTTGCGCAGCATGTCGATGGTCTCGCGATTTGTCGGATTGGTCATCTCAGTTGCTCCTTTCTCTTTACACCTAAAATGTAGATCAACGTATCTACAAAGTCAACAGTACCATTGAAAAAACCTTCGGTGCCAGTTATTAAGGTTAACTCCGGACTTAGTTGACTGGGTGCATAGCTTGTGATAGATGCTGAATCGCTACGCGGCGATGGAATGGGAGTCGCGTGGCATAAGGTGACAGTGCACGGCAGCCCGGAGGAGGTTTATCTCCTCCGGGCTTTTCGTCATGCGTTGGTGTACATTTTGACGCATTGCATAGATCGGCGTGGTGCCCTATATCGTGCTTGTAACGTTCCTCCCTATGGGCGTTTCCTCCCTCCTCCAACTAGCCCAGCCACGTGCTGGGCTTTCTTTTTGTCGCATTGCGGATGGTCTCGGAATTGTATAGATTGCTGTCTAGTCCAATCGTGAGTCTTCTCTCGTTGGGCAACCTTGATTCAGCTTCATCTTGCTGAATAGCACGACCTCCCTACGAAAGGAACGCCCGGCTTCTTGCCGGGCGTTCTCTCTAGCGCTCAAAGACAGATCTTCTCCCCGCCACGTGTTTGGGTTGACCGATGGCCTCGATGTCTTCTAGCCTCAGTTTTGCTCTACGGTCGGCGTCTTCTACCAATAGTGCAATTTTGCGTAGGTATGCCAAGTTCTCGCATAGGGCGACGTTGCACTGCTCAAGAATTTTCACATAGCGCTCTGCTTCTGCGCGCTGCTCTTTTGGCACAAGCATCCAAAGATTGTCGATTGCGTCTCTAAACTCTTCTGAGATCTTGTGTCTGTACGTCTCGTCCATGTGTACCTCACCTATGTGGATGGCTGTAGGTTTCGCTACTGGCGATATTTGTTTGCCTCAGCGGCCCAACTTTCAGCGAGGTGAACCCAGTCCACCTCGTCCATCTCAACACTGCTTCTCATGTCTGGCGTTCCGCGCGGGAAGCACTCTAAACAGAACGCTCTAACCTTGGCTGCTGTGATGCTTGGGGTGGTCCGTAGGAAGCGGACTTTCTCGCGGTACAAGGATTCCTCTTTGTCGAGCCACACGTTGACGTTCCGCGTAGCCCAATTGGTCCATCCGAGATAGTCCATTGTGGTACTCCCGGCCTCAAGGCGGTCATTCGATTCGGGCGACATAAACCGTTCGCCCATCATCCGAGCGCAGCACGACGCGGAGCACCTCGCTCGGGGAAAGATCATCGTCCCCCGGCAGATAAAGTTTTGCGCAGCAAGTTACGCTTCCCGGCTCAAAGAAGCCGCAATCGGATGCGTAACCCTCAATTGCGTCCTTGAGCGTTGCCCCCTCGGGGAGCGGGGAACAATAAGTCATGTAACCATCACTGATGGCTACCAATGGCCGGTGGGCAAACTGGTGTGGGTAGCCCTCCACAAAATCGAAGTGTTCGATGTCCATGTTTTGTCTTACTCCCTTCGGTTGTGGGTTAGGCTGCCTTGGGCAGCCGAACCGCCATTTCCCTCTTGAAGGTTGGGTCGCGCGGGGGAATGTCGGTGCCGGTCCAGCGCGTCCATTTCCAGCCGTACCGGGGATCACGATAGCGCTGCCGATAGAACCACCGGCCATCGTCTCTCTGTGCCCATTCGGTGATGCCAGTGTAGTCCGCCGTGTAAGTCTCGTAGACCTTGTAGAGCTTCCTGTTCCTCATCTCTCTTTCCTCCTTACACTATATATATAACCTATCATCTATACAAAGTCAAGTCATAAATTGAAAAAAAATGCGTTCAGGTTGCCCCTGAACGCTGTTTTCCGTACACTCTTACCTTCCTAAGGCTTTGACTGGCTCATCAGGGAGACCATCGAAAAACAGCCGGGGATCAATTCCCCGGCTGCCTTTGATCATAGCACCACCCGGTCGGATGTGATTATAGTCCGACCTAGAAAATCAGCCTTGGCGACATAGCCACGCTCGACGATGCCATCGTCATCGTCATTGCCATACACGATATAATACGCCAGGGCAGCGTCCGGCACAGTCTTCCGTGCACGGTCGAGGAGATCCAAAGCCTCCTCTGGCGCGTTGCGCGGATCGCAGAGTCTGTACTCCCCACCATCCTCGCCGCAAATATCCTCTTCCCAAGTCCACCCTGGGTAGTCGTGGGCAAGCCGCTCATCGCGGTAGACGGCATCGTGCTCGATGCCTTCCGCCAGAAGCCGCTTGAGGCGCGGCGAGCCGTGTGCTTCAATCCACGCGCGCTTCTCTACAATTGCGGCTTGCTTAGCCGCATTCTCCGCAGCGATACGCGCCTCGCGTTCAGCCTTTTCGCGCCGCATCTGCTCCTCATAGCGCGCTTTGGCTGCTTCCAGACGCTCCGTGATGCGCGGATCTGCTTCGACGGCCTTCCGTACACGGTAGGCACCGTAGAGGCCCGGAACGCTGTCGTGCGGCCACTCTTCTGGCGGTACTTCCAGCGCCTGCTGGATGCAATGCGCCACGTGCGTACGGAATTCCTCCTCGTACGCCGCGCACGCTGCCGGACGGGCGTCCAGAAGCGTCGCTAAGGACGCCATGGAAGCGTCGGGCACTGGCGGCAGCGGTAAACCCTTGTCGTTCCAGGGATCTTTGACCCTGTATGGATCAGCGTAGCTGATATACCGTCCTGGATTCAACTCCGTCCGGAATACTGGACAGCGGATTAGCTCTTCCCGCTGATCCGGAGATAGGGATGACGGGTCCACCTCAACATAGGTCGGCCCATATTCCGCGCGACCTGCGCGGATTGCTGAATCACGATCAACGATGATGCGAACATATAGCACTTCGCTCATGGTTTATTCACCCCACCTCGGGGTGCTCCCTATGCGACCTCTCAGCCGGTGACACCGTGTCTCCGTTGCCCGCCCGGCGCCACCGTGGAGGCGGGTCGCGTGCCGGGCATGGAGCTGGGGCCTAGCCCCAGCAATCAGCAATCGAACTCGTCAAAATAATCGCGGTCGTCCGCCTTTCGCCAGTAAGAGCCGTGCCTACCGTAGACACGGACGAGATGGACACCGTTTTTGGTGATACGATAGTCGTCCGAGCGATATTGATCACCGTTCACAATGGTGACGAGAGCAGCGTCGGCCCAAAACTCCTTAGAGCCGTCAAAAAAACGGAGCTTAGCACGCGGGCCAAACTTGGTGTTGCCCTGCCACACTAGGCGATACTTGCGACCCTTATATTCAGCGATCATTGTATCCTCCTTGCTCCACCTCAGAGCTTTGGTCCATTGCCCACCTTGGGCGCTGGATGGTGACCATCACCATCTGTCTATAATATATACACTCCTCTATACAAATTCAAGTCATAAATTGAAAAAAATGCGTTCATGGCAACCTGAACGCTGTTTTCCGTACCCTCTTACTTTCTCAGGTGCTTGGGCGGTAGAACGTGGAAAGCGTCGAAGTCTGCGAGCGTAGCTGGCCTCAGCTTGGCGTTGGGCGGCAAGATCGTGAAGCCGTCCATCGGATCAAGGGTGCTGCCGCGAAGCACTGAGGCACGAAGGATGCCAAGCACGTGCGGTTGACGCTCGTCAATGTAGCCCAGTGTGTGCTCGTCATATACCCAGTAAGTGATCTTTCGCATTGCTACGGACCTTAGTTGAATCCACGTTCCCTAGCGAACCGCCGGATCACATCATCAAGAAGCTTAATCACATCCTCGTGGGTTGTGTTCTCTTTGTCGTTGAAAGCGGGAATCTCTATGTATCCCCGCCTCAGAAGCTCTTGCTCTATGAGCGCGATGGCCGCGCTGTAGGCAAAAGGCTTACCCTTCACCCTTGTTTCACAGTGCCACAACGCGCCGAGAATGCACCAGCATTTCGCTCGCTTGTCGGTTGGTCTGCATTCTCTACCTTGCGCGTCTCTGGCGTAGCAATCTTTGGTCCAGCGCTTCTCATCCGCAAGCAATGTGCGCGCCGCCTTGATTAGCTGTAAGCCATCGGCCATTTGATCGTCCGTAAGCCACATTATCTTATCCATGGCTCGCCTCCTCTAGTCTGTCAGGTAGTAGTGGTGAATTCCGTAACGGACAACTTCGCGCACTTTGCCCTCACTAACGAGACTGTCGAACACATCAATCGCAAGTGCAGTGTTGCCCGCTGCCTGTTCTAGGCTGCACCACGGAATTACCGCGATATAACCATCACTGAATGTGTAGCTTCTCAGTATCTCAACGAATTTATCTGCTAGTCTCATCGGTCGCCTCCCTTACTTCGGCTGAACCGCCTTTTCGATCTCCTCGATCAGGTCGTTGAAGTACAGCGGCTTCGTCGCCACGCACCCTTCCTTCCACCGCTCGCGGACTCGCTCGATAGCCTCCTTGCGAATGCGTTCGCGAACGCGCTTCGGAAGTCGGTGCTTGTGCTCGTTGTAGTGCTTTGTGAAGTGTGTCCAGAACATCTTGCTACCCTCCTTTTTCCTTACACTTTATACATAGCAAGTCGTCTATACAAAGTCAAGAGATAGGTTGAAAAAAATAGCGGCTGTTGGCTGCCTGTGGTGCCCGAAATACCGGAAGCGTCCACGTCTTACCTTGGCAATACGAGACGGCGCTTAGCTATGGCCGATTGTCGCGCGCCTCTCGATCTCGATCATTGCAAGGCGCAGCATCCGCTCGTGCGGCACAGGCCGCCCATTGAGCCAGCCGATATATGTGGTTTTCGGGATGCCGAGCATAGACGCCAGTGCGTCACGTGATCCGCGAGTCCGACCGCCGTTGATACGGCGGCCAAGGTCTTTGAGGCAGTCGGAGATTGGGCGAGGGTCGGTTGTCCAGTCATGCATCTTTCGGCTCGCCCGGGCTTTGGGCATTACTCAACCTCTTTGAGTAGATGAGCCGGAATCGCGCCGCGCACCATCGGGTGCGGAAACTCAAGGTTGTCAATTTCTACCTCAATGCACTCGTCCTCAAGCGCCTCGGCGTCGATTTCGTAAATTTTCCCGCTGTTGATGTGACCGCGGGCCTCCTCAATGGTCGCATACATGTGGACGTAGTGGGCGTGATACTGGGCAAGCTCACCTGCGTCCGGCCAACGCTCGGCGTAGACTGCGTAGGCATCTTCGCCAAGCTGGTCGTACAGGCTGATCAGGTCGCCGGAGTGATCAGCGGGGGCAACGTGGTAGAATTTGGTCATCTTCCTTTCCAGAGCCTCCTGTCAAATGTGAAGAGGCTCGATATTGCCATCATGGCGAATGGCAAAGTGATCGGCGGCGTACTGGAGGACTTTGCCGCCGTATTCCCTTTGCCACCGCTTGGCTGCCTTGATGCCAGCGGCGACTGCGGCAGCGTGGGTCCGGTGCCTAGAGATGACCTCGTAAGTGATCTTGAGTGTGCGGGCGTCCATCGTAGCGACGCGAATGAGTTCGTATGTCATTTTGGTACCTCCATGTTTGCCTCTGATCCCCGAGGCGCGGGCATCAGCTCCATTGCTGATGGCTGTAACGTAGCAAAATGCTATCTGACTGTCAACATCTTTGTTGCTGCACCTTTCAATTCATAGATTGAAAATTTTTGATGCCGGGCGAACAACCCGAACGCCTCGTGCGAAGGAGAACCTAGCAGCGGAATTTCCGTACACTACGGATGCATCGCTGCGAATATAGGTAGGGGAAGGCAGGTAGGGGAAGGCAAGCGAGCGCTGCGCTTGTCCATGGCTTGGCGTTATGGCTTGTCGATGGCTTGCTGCGCTTGCCCCATGGCTTGGCGTTATGCTTGGCGATGGCGCCAATTCCGTACAGGCCAGATAGGGATATAGGGGGGAGGAAGAGATATAAGGGAGCAAGCGAGCGCACCAAGCGCGAGCGCTTGCTTACTTAGACTCAGGTAACATGCTGCGCTTGAGCAATGGTGAAATGATACATGTTGACATAGCCATGATGAGTCATGCCACGTTGGGCATGATGAGGCATGCTCACATGGCTACATCAGCATGTTGCCATAGCACATTGGCATGTTGGGCATGGCACATGTTGACATAGCACATTGGCATGTTGACATATGGCACATGGCACATGTTGACATGGTGAGATGTTGGAGTTGCGCTGCGCCCTTTTTTGGTTAATGTCAACCCCTAAAAATGCATAGCTCAACAATTTTTTATGCATTTAGCGCATGGCAATTGGGGAGCAAATCGTCAGTACACTGATTTTCCTTATACTTCCAATCGAAATTCCCTCGAAAATTCAATGATTTAGACCGAAATTGCAGATATCGTCAGTGGTCTGATGACAATTAAGGGGCAAAACTGGAGCAAATCATCAGTACACTGAGCTTCCGCATGCGAATAATAGAATTTTCCTAGCAGAATCAACGCCTTAGGCCGAAACTGTAGATATCGTCAGTAGTCTGAAGGACGATTGGGGAGCAATTCGTCAGTACACTGAGTCTCCGCATGCGAATAATCGAATTTTCTTCGTGGAATCAATGCTTTAGCCCGAAATTGCAGATATCGTCAGTGGTCTGATGTCTCAATCCATAGGAATTTTACCTAATTATAGCTAGATCCGACTATAAACGTATAAACTCACTAGTCCTTGAAGGACAATTGGGGAGCAAATCGTCAGTACACCGAGTTTCAGCATGCAAATAATTGAATTTTCTTTGCGGAATCAATGCTTTAGGCCACAATTGCAGATATCGTCAGTGGTCTGAGGTCTTCGGATATGCGGCAGATTGCGCGTGCCTTTCGATGAGAGATGCACTATTATGCACTGTCTCTCACCGCTCGACACTAGGCCGCGGAATCTAAGTGATTCCGCGGCTTTTTCCACCTTGAGACTCGCAACAGAAAGCGTCATATGTTGCAAGTGACGTGTTTTGAGCCGTCAAATCGCTAGAAAATACGGGATTAGGAGGAAGAAATGCAGTATGCGGACGATAGGCGTAATGTTGCGAGTGATTCACACGAGCGCCGCAAGGACTTCCTCGATCAATCGGAGGCGCAACGGCTGATCGATGCGGCCAAGCATGGCCGCCACGGTCTACGCAATCACTTGCTCGTGCTGATGCTGTATCACCACGGCTTGCGCGCCAGTGAGGCGGTCAACCTCAAACTGTCGGACGTGAATTTGGAGCGCGCCCGGTTGTGGGTTCGGCGCCTCAAGGGGAGCTTGAGCACCATGCATCCAATCCCCGGCGCTGAGCTACGAGCGCTCAAGCGCTACCTTGCCGCCAGGGATAGCCAGTTGCCATGGCTGTTTGTTTCTGAGCGCGGCACGCAAATGACTAGATCTGCGGTTTTCCGGATTGTCAAAGATGCTGGCCTCCGCGCCGGACTCGGCCATGTATGGCCGCACATGCTGCGGCATTCGTGCGGCTACTATCTTGCCGACAAGGGCATCGACTTCCGCGTCGCACAAGATTATCTCGGTCATCGTGATCCCAAACACACGCAGCGCTACACCCGCATTGCTGGTAAGCGCTTTGAAAATATATGGTGACAACTGATCTTCCGTTCGCTTCGCTTTTGCTTGTTCACGTTTTGTTCCAATCCCCCCTTCCCCATCGTGGGGGACCGGCGGGGGAGCGGTGGGACGGTGGCGCGGCGGTGCGGTGGGCGCGGGTGGGAGGATTGGGCGGAGCGCGCAGGTTGCCCCGCGCGTTGGCGTAAGTGATTCGTCAGTACGCCAACAATCCGTCAGCCAACTGATTGCTGGTCAGCACCTCGTCTAATATCAGCACGCTGATGATCCGTAGTGGGAGAGTCAGCCCACTGATTGTTGGAGGACCGACCATCGATTTTGAAACCGGGAATCAAGGGCTAATCCCCCTACATTCCCGCAAAACATAAAAGCGCTGTATGTACATTGTGCATTGACATATCCCCTTAGAGTTCCGTATATATCGCCAGCCTGACGGGCGGCGACGTGGAGATGCACCCACGTAGGCTCGCGCTAGCCGAAGAAAGCCCCGTGAGCCGGTAAGGATAGCGGGAGTAGTGCCCCGCCTGCCCTTCAGGCCGCAATGGAGGCGGCATGTATTAGGCAAATTAGAATGACGCCACGAATATGTTGGACCTAGACAAAATCCTTACTGAGCACGCTGCATGGCTTCGTGGTGAGCCTGGAGGGCGACGGGCGGACCTAAGAGGGGCGGACCTGAGCGGAGCATACCTGCGTGGGGCAGAGCTAGACGAGGCAGACCTGAGCGGGGCAAACCTGCGCGAGGCGATCTTGTGTTGGGCATACCTGCGTGGGGCATGCCTGTGTGGGGCAGATCTAGACGGGGCAGACCTGAGCAAGGCGAGGTTGCGCGATGCAGACTTGCGTGAAGCAAACCTGCGCCGGGCGGACCTGCGCTGGGCAGACCTGAGCGGGGCAGATCTGAGCGGGGCAGACTTGCGTGGAGCAGACCTGTGGAGGGCGGACCTGCGCGGGGCATGGCTGAGAGGAGCGAATCTCAGTGGGCGTATACCCCTCCACGCGGATACGGCCCGCTGCTACGTACTGTACGTCATCCCCGAGGCGCGCGACGGTCCTCGCTTTGTCGCTGGATGTCGGAATTTCACAGCCGCTGAGGCCCTGTCTCACTGGGGGCCTGAAAGCCCCCGAAGCCAACCGGAGTATGTGGCCGCGATCCAGCAGTGGTTGGCGGACAACGCTGAGAACGCTGGTTAGATCAAAACTGCCCACTGCGAAAAGGAGGATATTCCAGTGCCAATATTTAAGAAGGAACATTTAGAATCTTTCTCGCCAACAGCGAGCTTTGAAGTTTCAGCGGCTAAAGATGGTGGCTACATATTGCTTCAGCCGCCCACGGTCGGAGGCTTTCGGAAATGCTTCACGGGATGGGGTGAGCTGGTTCAGTTCCTATGCGAGGCTGGTGCACATCATTTTCAGGGCAATGGCACCGAATTGTGGAGGCGAACGGACGATCCAACGCCGGGTGAGCCATAGCTGATCGCAAGGGAGTAAATCCATGTTGTTTCTCGTGCTTGGTATAGCCGTTGGCCTCTTTTTGATGGTCTACGCCCTTCTTTTTGATGGTTCCGATTGGTGGCTTTTTATTGGATGGGCCATAGCGCTGGTTAGCGGTGCGACGATAGTTGCTAAAGCGCCACCGCCCTATTGTGCCGAGGCTCACTTGGCGATCTTGCTTGAAGAGTGTCAGTAAGTGTACGGAGAATTAACTTGATGATTGAAGAGTTTGAACCACGGGTTTACGACGGGTTTTCTGACTGGGAAAACGTAGCCTATGAATTTCAGGCGGATATTGGTCCTGAGCCGGAATTTATTTACGCGCGCTACGTCCAGCCGCCTTATGAGGGAATTGCCACGATTATATTCAGGCGTGATGGCAAGTGGTGGCTTGTGTACGCTTCGCACTGCTCTTGCTACGGCCTAGAGGATCAATGGGCGCCTCAAGAGTTTTTCCCCGAGGTTCACCTTGCCGCTAAAGACGAAGATAAGCGCATCGCGGTAATGCTGGATGGCGATGGGGACCGTTGCGCGAAGGAACAAAAGAAGTTTGACGATTGGCTCGCATGGGCGATTGGCCAATCTTAAAGGCTGTGCGACAAGTTCGTATAGGCGTCTCGCTTGACTACACGTATAGGCCCGATACAATCGGAATATCTAAGGGAGGTCATACGATGAATTGCCCGCAGGCCGTCTTAGAGCTATCTCTTACCCAATCCGAAATTTTGCGTGGTACGGTGAAGGCATGCTCAGGTATCTGAGTCGGCGCCGGTTTTACGCTGCCCTTAAATCGCGCGATAGGGAACATGGGAGGCGCACTAATGGCGTTTAGGTTCACGCAAAGCGAGAAAGGGCAGATAGACCAGCTTTTACGCGATCTTGGGCGTTGCCGTCAAGAATTGGAGGTGAGCAAAATGAACAATGCTTTTCTGGCCACCGTACTCAAAAATGTCGCAGACGTGCTTGAGAATTGCGGTAAGACGATTCGCGGCGCGCTTTCCTTTGTGCCACAAGAGGTAATTTCTCAGACGGAATATGGCATTACATGGCTGGTCAAGGATGGGTCCGGTTATTTTTTGCGCATGGAAGAGGACGGGCGCATAGAACGATCCTCCGAAACCTTTGCCAGCAAGAAACAAGCGCTTCAAGCGTATTGGGATGGCGATATTAAGTGGGTTCCTGATTGTTTGAGGTTCTGAATGGAAAGCGCGTTTTCTGCTAAATATTGGGTTGACCCGGATACCGGCTATGCGTGCGTCATTGTTCGACATCCGCATTTGGGCCATTTGTGCGGCTATGTTGGTGTGCCCGATGACCATCTAGCCTATGGGAAGGACTACGATGATGATATTTTTGACGCCGTGATGGTTCACGGTGGGCTGACGTTCTCGGGCTTTCGCCAAGCTATCGCTGGCGAGCCAACGGATTTGTGGTGGCTTGGCTTCGATTGCGCTCATTATGGCGATTATGTGCCCAACATGCCGGTGTGTAGTGTTGGAGGCGTTTACCGCGATGTTGGGTACGTTACCAGCGAAGTTACCATGCTCGCCAAGCAACTTAAGGCGTTGCATCAAACTCTTTGATTTGGGTGAGAGGCGGATATGGATACATCAGCAACTTATACGCCGGGACCGTGGATTAAGAAGACCCATCATAGGGTGTGTCGTGATTGGGACGGGAGCGAAAAGAAAATTCCCTGCTGGTACATCTCCGCAGAGAATGGTGTCGGCATTGCCGTCCAGCCGTCATATAGCTATCCGCTTGACGAGGAAGCCAACGCCAACCTAATAGCGGCAGCACCTGATCTGTACGAAGCGCTGGCTGCAGCCGTCGCAATGATCGAGCGTGATCGCCCGTTTTGGTCCAGCTTCCCTCAGCAACGCAAGGACGATTGGGGGCTGATGCTTTCCGAGATGAAGGCCGCTCTTAAGAAGGCCCGCGGAGCGCAGCCATGAACCCGTGCTCAGCAAGGTCTGGCATGAGTGGTACGGTTCTCACAACTGAGCACATCAAAGCGGCACTCCGGATGATAGAGGAATTCGACGACGCCGTTGATACGCCAATCATCCTGACGGAGCGTGAGGCCGCGATACTCGGTATCGACAGATCCTATCCCGGTGTTCTGATAGTGCCGAACTATAGGCCGCTTCCAATAGACTTGAAGGATGAGCGGTGAGCATGACCGTAGCGACAGTCAGAAAGCTCCGCGACGCCGTGAGGCACATTGACGGCTCTTGGGTTACTCGGTGGACTGACGGCTCCATTCTGGTTGGCTGCTCGCGACCTGGATTCGACATCGGTGCGCTGAAATTAGCGGTCGAACACGCGGGCTTCAGCGCTGAGATAGACGAGGATAATCGCCTCCTTAGGGTCATCGAACAGGAAGAGAGAGGGAGAGAGGGATGGGAGAGGTAGAGGCGCGAGTTCCGAAGCAAAAGATCTATCCAGAGATTGGCGCCGACATGTTAGGCGCCTCGGAGCGGCACACGAGCAATTCCAGAATTCTGGTCAAGCTCAACGAGGACAAGAACGAGGTA
>ERZ795043.1468-NODE-1468-length-11574-cov-3.934803_pt1 | contig 11574 bp, 7 predicted proteins | sample MGYA00375127_ERZ795043 | MGnify/ENA primary metagenome ERZ795043 (study PRJEB30172, sample SAMN05518447) | compost metagenome | isolation source: Feedstock adapted compost from Newby Island compost facility, Milpitas, CA | place: USA:Newby Island compost facility... | reverse complement strand
CATGAGGATCCTCCGTAAGATGATACAATTCGCCGTCTCCGTTGGTATACATATTATATTTCCATTCCGCGGTGCGGATGCTCTTTCCCTTTCCCAGCCACGCTTCCCGGTATGCACACCATACAAAACAGCTTTCGTCGAAAGGGCTGTCCGGCCGCGCATCAATGTCATCCACTCGCATCGGCTCCCCGTCTTCTCCACTTTCGACAACGACGAATTCGCGCGGTTTATATGGTTCACCCATAATGTATGGAGCGAAACTTTTGCCCTGCACTCCGTAAGGAGTCGTACAACCTGCCAGTTCCAGAATCGTCGGCATCACATCGACCAATTCCACGAGGTGAGGGCACCGCTCGCCCTCCAGCCCGTTTCCTGGCCACGAAACGATCAGCGGAACACGGGTAAAGGAGTCATAAAAACAGTTGTGTTTCTGAATCAGCCCGTGCGCTCCCATGGAATCGCCGTGATCGGACAAAAACAGAATGACCGTATCTTCTGTCCATCCCCTCTCCTCCAGTTTGTCCATGACCCTTCCGATCGTATCGTCAATAAACCGGATCATGCCGTAATGAATCGCCCTTACGCGGCGAATCACCTCATCGTCCGCCCGATCCATGGCGTCCATCAGATGCATGACCATCTGCCTTTCCGGCTTTGTGCGGAGATCGTCGCGGGGCGGCATCGGCACGTCTTCCGGTCGGTACAAACTGGAATAAGGCTCGGGTACCTGGTACGGCGTGTGCGGATCCGGGAAGGACAACCACAGAAAAAACGGTTGGTCCGGATTTCGTCCATGTTCCAAGTATTCCAGCGCCTCTTCCCCGAGCAGATAGGTTCCGCATTTCCGGAAAGGAGCCGGATTCGTTCCATGGCCAAGCGGGCTACGCCAGCAATGATCCATCGCCCATTGGTGCGCGGCAATCACTTCGGGATCGTCCCGGTACCCGTCAACGAGATGTCCGTGTTCCCCCAGTACGATATGATCAAAAACCCGCTCCAGCGTCTCTTTGGGAAACGCGTGGTTTTTGCCGATAAGCGCGGTTTGATATCCTGCTTCTTTCAACACTTGGGGAAGCGTCGTTTCTCTGGGATCGATCAGCATATGATTGGCATGAACGCGGATGGTTGACGCATAACGTCCGGTCATCATGGAAGAACGGGACGGGGAACAGGCCGGATAATTGCAAAACGCATATTCGAACAACACCCCGGAGTCGGCCAAACGTTCCAAATGCGGCGTGCGCACGAGCGGATTTCCGTATAACGCCAGCGTTTCCGCCGACTGTTGATCCGTTTGAATCAACAAAATATTCGGTTTTTTTTGATTCATGGGGCTTCCCTCCGTTTACCCTTTGATGGACCCGATCATCACGCCCTGCACAAAATATTTCTGGATGAACGGGTACAAAATCAATACGGGAATGCTGGATACGATGATGACAGAATATTTGATGCTCTCCGCCATCATCACCCGTTCTGTCATTCCGATCTGCCCCAATCCCATATCGTCCGACTGATTGAGGATCAAAATCTCCCGCAAGATGAGCTGCAGCGGGAACAGGTCACGATCTTGCAAATAGATCAGCGCCTGAAAATAGCCGTTCCAATGCCCGACGACGTAAAACAGCACCATGACTGCGATAATCGGTTTGGATAACGGGAGAACAATGCTGATCAGCAGACGAATATTGGAACAGCCGTCCATCCATGCCGATTCCTGAATTTCAAAGGGGATGCTGTTTTGAAAATAGGTGCGCATGACGATCAAGTTATATGTGGCAATGGCCGTCGGTACAATCATCGCCCACAGCGTATTGACCATTCCGAGACCCTTTACGAGCAAGTAGGTGGGAATCAGTCCGCCGTTGAAAAACATCGTAAACACAACGATAAACATCAGGAAGTTTCTGCCGGGCAAATCTTTGCGCGACAACGGATAAGCGGCCATAATCGTCAGCACGACATTGGTGAATGTGCCGACTGACGCGTACAGCAACGTGTTCCGAAACCCGCTCCAGATGGAGTCATTTTCAAACACCAACCTGTAGGGTTCCAGCGTCCATCCTTGAGGAAACAGCCAAACTTCGCCTTTGATCACCTTCACCGGATCGCTGAAAGAGGCGCTCACGACGAAAACAAGCGGGTATGCCATCAATGCCAACAGTACGATGGCGACAGCGGAAACCGCCGCATCAAACAACGTTTCATCCGAGCGGCTCATACGTTCGATACCTGCAGTCCGCACTATTCTACCTCCTACCACAAACTCGTCTCCGTCTTGCGTCTGGCATAACCGTTCACGATCAGAAGCAAAGCGAAATCGATCAAGGAATTAAACAAGCCGGCGGCGGTGGAGTAGCTGAATTGGCCCTGCTGAATTCCGTTCTTATACACAAAGGTGGCGATAATTTCGCTCTTCTCCGCATTGATCGGATTTTGCATCAATAATACTTTCTCGAATCCGACATCCATCAGTTGGCCGATCTGCAAAATAAACAATATGATGATGGTCGGCATGATCCCCGGAATAGAGACGTGGAGGATGCGTTTCCATCTCGACGCGCCGTCCATCTTGGCCGCCTCGTACAAAGTCGGGTCAATCGAGCTCAGCGCGGCCAAGTAAATGATCGAATTCCAGCCCATATGCTGCCAAATGTGCGAACCCACAAAAATCGTCTGGAACCAGTCCGCTTTTCGCATAAAATCCACGGGATGGAGTCCGATCCATTGTATGACGCGATTGACGATGCCGACTTGGGGATCCAGAAACAAATTCAGCATGCCTACAACGACAACCAACGACAAAAAATGTGGGATATAGGTGACGTTTTGCAATGTTTTCTTCAAATACTTGTTCTTGATTTCACTGATCAGCAGTGCCAGACAGATGGGAATGGGAAACGTCACCAGCAAGGTGTACAGGCTTAGCGTCACCGTATTCCATAACAAGTCCCAAAAATAGTAGGATGAAAAAAAACGCTCGAAATGCTTGAAACCGGCCCAACTGCTGCTCCAAATGCCTCTGGAAGGAGAAAAATCCTTAAAAGCGATCTGCAGGCCGTACATGGGGTAATATTTAAACAATACGTACCAACCGATCGGGATCAACAACAGCAAGTATAGATCATACCTGGCCAACATGCGTTTGAACAACAGGCGCTTCGTTGCCGAAGCGCCGTTGCTCCCTGACAGCGGTTGAAAGTGCATTCCCGTACCGGATCTCAAACGGATCCGCTCCCTTCTTCTCTGTCTACCGGATCGCATCGTAAGCTTTCTGATAAGCTGCTTCCAGTTGGTCGATTCCCATTTGTTTCAAAGTTTTGACATAGTCGTCCCACGCATCGAAGCTGAGTTCGCCGATGATAAACTTCGCAACCGATTCTTCCACGAATTTGTCGATGTCCGCTTTGATCGGCAATATGGTTTCATTGGTTTCCTTGTCAAAAATCGGCGCGCCATAAATGACATCCGGAATATAATTTTCGATATAGCTTTGCACTTCCCGCACTTTCTCATTGTTCGTAGGCCCGCCGGTTTTTTCGATGACCAGATGCGGGAACCCTCCTCCGGGCACCAGGTTGATTTCGCCCATGGCCGCCATCAAACCGCGGGAATCATTCAGGATGGAATCGAGAAACTCGGGCTTCCCGTCCTTCATGGTGTACGATACCCCTTCGACACCGAACCGGGCGAACATCGAACCTTCCTCTCCGTAAAAATAATCGACCCAACGGATGGACGCCTCAGGATGTTTATTGGCTTTTGTAATCGCGAACGTTCCGTTCGGAGAGGCGATCGGAGCTGCGGCGCTATACTTTTGATCTCCGTAAGGACCGATGATCGGCGCCATACCTGTAAACTGGTCTTCTACGTTGACGAAAGGATCCGAAGCCTGAATGAAGAACATGCCGATTAACGCTTGAGACAAATTGCTGCGCCATTTGGGGAGGTCCCGTTTATAAAAATCGGCCCATAATATGTTTTCTTCATACATTTCGTTCAAGAACATCAGCATGTCCTTAAAACGGTCGTCCGTCAACCAGATGTGCACCTTGTCGTTTTCAATATTGATGCGGTAACCCAGTTGGCTGTCCAACCCCCATGATCCCGCGAACACGGTAAACACCATGCCCATATCCCGCAATCCTAACGGAATTTCATCCGGTTGTCCGTTACCGTTGGGATCCTGGTCCCGGAACGCTCGCAGCACCGTTTTCAGTTCTTCCAGATTCGTCGGCTTTTCGAGTTGCAAATTCCGCAGCCAAGTCTCATTGATCCAAATTTTGTCGCTTCGTTCCGAACCTAGCACCCGCATCATCGGCAAAGCGTAAATATGGCCGTCCGGAGCCGTTATCGTTTTTCGCGCGTCCGGGTATTCTTCAAACAGTTTTTTCAAATTCGGCGCATATTGATCGATATACCCTTCCAGCGGCACCAAAACTTGTTCCTGCATGCCGTATATCGCCAAATCCGTATTCGTGAGGGAAGCTCTCAGGAAAATATCCGGCAGCGTATTGGAAGCCAGCAGCAGATTTTTCTTTTCCGCGCATCCTTCCTGCGGTGTCTCTTCAAATTGCATGTGGACATTGGTCATTTTTTCGTATTCTTTGAAGATGAGGATATCTTTCCACGATGCGTGGTTGGGGTCCTTGCATCCGAATACCCGTAGCGTGATCGATTCGTTGACAATCGGAAATCCGGTTTCATTCACTCCCGTTGCACCGGTTTCTTCCACGTTTGCCGAGCCGTTTACGGTGTTCGTCTCGTCGGAGTCCCCTTTGTCTTTGCTTCCGCACCCTGCCAAAACCATAAGTACCGTCAAAATACCCGCAAACCAAGCCGTCCATTTTCGTCGCAAGTTCATTCGCCCCTCTCCTCGTACAAAAAAAAGATTCATGGATTTGTTACCCCCACAAAATGCAAGGGCTTTCAAATCATGAATCCATTATATAAGGAGTCGCGGCGACACAAACGACAATGTTTTTCAAAAAAATATCACATTTTTGCAACTATTTCGTACTCCGCTTTTTTCGCACGGCTCTCGCATAGGAATAAGGAGTTTGTCCGGTCGCTTTGCGAAACACTTGAATAAAATAGCTGTAATTGTTAAAGCCAACTTGGTTGTAGATATCCTTCACGCGGATTTCTCCGTTATCGATCATCCGCTTGCTGACTTCGATTCGATACGTGTTCAAATACTCCGTAAAAGTCGCCCCCGTCTCTTCCTTGAACAACCGGCTTAAATAGGAAGGAGTAATCCCGATCGAATGCGCGGCTTCCTCCAATGAGATGTTTTGTTTGTACCGGGTGCGGATCAAGCGAACGGCTTGTTCCACATAAGGAGAGTAAGCGCTCTGCCCTTGTTGTGAATGTTCTAAAATTCTCAAGTAAATTTGATGAATCCAAATCTTCATTTCGTCAATATCCGTATTTTGCTGTTGCATGGCGAATATTTGCCGGAAAATCCAATCGGTCTCTATCCCAAACTTTCTGCCGATTTTTTCGGCATATTGAATCAATTCCGTCACCACACGCTGTTTTGAACCGTAGTCCTCCTGACGCAACCTACTGAAAATTTCGTCCAGCACTCCAAGCACTCCGTCTGTGTCCGCCATCTCCAGCGCCGCGAGCAATCGCTTTTCTTCGCCGACCGTCATCGAAAGGTCCCCAGCCTCCATGTCTTCCGGCGAACGATTGCCGAATACTCCCTCCAGTTTTCGCAAAAGCGATTGATAGCTGTCTTTCATCTCTTCCAAAGCATGGATCGGCGCGCCTTTCAGACAAATTACCGACGTATTGAGGAACAATTTCAAAGATTTTTCAATTTTGCGCACGATCATATCCACGTGTTGACTCACCATATTTTCGCTGCGGAGTTCGCCGAAGGAGACGAAAAGAACGAATCTGCCCTTCTCCATATATGCGGCACATCCCGACAACGGTTCACCGACCGCTTGTATGCATAAATCGATCACGGAACGGTGGTAGATATTTAATTCGGCATCGGAATATTTGGCCGTCAACCATTCATAATGAATGATCTGAATGAGCAGCAGCACGCCTTGTGACTTTATTCCGCCGAAGATCATATTCCGAAACTCATTGTGCAGACGCTCATCCACCTTAGCGGTTCCCAGAATCATTTCTTTCAAAACGTTTTGCGTCAAAATCGGACTGGCGATCTCCCACTTACGGTTCGTAAGCTCCTGCTCCTCCAACCGCTTCGCGTCCTGAAGCAGTTGTTGACGTGCTTTATCGAGTACTTCCAACAGATCGGAGGCATTCATGCAATGCTTCAACAAATAGTCGACAACTCCGTTTTTCATGGAATCTCTGACATATTCAAATTCGTCATAACTGCTGACCACAATCATTTTCACACGGTTGAATCTTTCCTTTATGTGTTTCGACAACTCCACGCCGTCCATATGCTTCATTTTCATGTCGATAATCACAATATCCGGCTGCAGTTCCGGAATATATTGCAGCGCTTCTTCTCCGTTGCTTGCTTCCCCGCATACCGAATAACCGTATCGTTCCCATTGAATCATCGAGCGAATATGGTTTCTGGCCAGCACTTCGTCGTCCACTATCATCACTCTATATGGCATCGCTGCGGAGTCCCTCCTTCACCATAGGAATCATCATTTCCACCATGGTATACAATCCCGGCTCTGCTTGGATGGAAAGGCCATACATTTCACCGAACGCCAGTTTGATTCGCTTGTTTACATTCATGAGGCCGATTCCGCCCGGATGATCACGCGAATGATCCGATTTTGTGTCGAAAATGGCCGACTCGATATGTGCTGCGTTCATCCCGATACCGTTATCTTTCACCTGCATTTTGAGCAGATCGTTTTGCCGAAACACTCGGATGGAAATCAATCCGGGCTTATTGGTTCGCATCAAACCATGGATGATGGCGTTTTCAACAATGGGTTGAAGCACCAGTTTCGGTGTTACGCAATCCAACAGTTGATCGTCCTCAACCTCGAATACCAGGGTGATCGTCTCCATACTCCGATATTTTTGAATCGTCATATACTGTCGTACGATTTCCAACTCTTTTCGAATCGTGATCATTTCTTGGTTGTGATCGGCCGTATTCCGAAGCAGTTCGACCAACGCGGAAGATACTTCTTCGATATTCGGCGCCTGCTGCAAATGCGCCAAGTACTTGATCGTATTTAACGTGTTGTACAAAAAATGCGGGTTAATCTGGGATTGCAGCGCCTTGTATTCCGCTTCGCGTTTTTGCCGCTCGGATGTTCGAATGCCTTCCATTAATTGCTGCAAGTTTGTCATCATGGAAGTAAACATTTGGCTGAGCTGTCCCACTTCATCTTTTGTTCGTATATTCGGTTTGGCGGATAAATGTCCGGCGCTTACCAATTTCATCGCATTTCGCAGTCGTTTCAAGTTTTTCGTAATTTGGTTTGAAAGCAAAACGGACAAGAACAATACGACCAACAAAACCACCGCCGCCATGATGATCATTTGTTGGCGTATGATATGCACTTCGCTCAACAGTTCGCGTTCCGGTATCATTCCGATGGTTACCCACCCGGAGTAATCAGATTGAAAGCGAACCGTCAAATAGGAATCCCCGTTTATATCAATGATGGGATTCTTTTCGCCGACTGCCAAGATTTGTTCAGGTGCAAGTTGCGAATCCGACCGGAAAATCACATTTCCGTTATTGTCCATCAGTACGATCAGACTTTTTTCCAGCGGTTGAATGTCGTAAATAATCGGAATGATTTCCCTGTTAAAATCGATCAGCACCAGACCGGCCGTCTGTCCCTTCATCAACAATGGACGAGCGACGGATAACGAGTCGTTGGAAGTCGCTTGAAACAAAAAATGCACCTTGTTCTCGGACATCACGTCCTGTACCCACGGTTCACGCAGTATGGCGTTACTGATCAGCGGATAACCGGATTGGTAAGTTTTTCCGTTCAACCCGACGACGGCGATTCTGGATATGTATGACTTGTAGGCAATTAGCGATGCAAGAAACTCCTCTACTTCCTTTTTTTCTTCAAACCATTCATACGAAGGGGCGTAATGCGGGCTGAGAATCACATCCGTCACTTTATGGTGGTTGATGGCAACCACATTCGTAATTTGTTCTATGTCTCTCAGCATAATTTGCAGATTGTCATCCGCATGGCGAAAGCTGGCGGAAATGTACTCAATGGCGTTCTTGCGAATCGTATTTGCAGAATGATAATATGCGCTCATGGTCACCGCGAGGATAACGGCCAACGCGACCAAACCGAAGGCGGTAAAAATTTTGGATTGAATCGTACGCAAGACTTGGACACCTCGCCATCATTTTGCCCCTTCGTCACGCGGTCAGGAGGAAGTCAAAGCGCAGCCGTCCGGCGCGCGCGGGACACCGCTTTTTTCATTTTTTCGTAGTCGAGCACGCCCACGAACTTTTCCCGGACCGTTCCGTCCTCGTCGATCAAATACGTCGTGGGATAGCCGACCACCTGGTACGCCTTCATCACTTCTCCTTTTTCATCCAGCACAACGGGAAAAGTCAGCTGCCGCTTCTCCACGAACGGCCGAACCCGATCGGGACGCTCCTCGGTTGCAGTCAAATTGACGCCGAGCACGACGACGCCCTTTGCGGCATAGTCTTGGTAAAAACGCTGCATGTGCGGCATCTCCACCCGGCACGGCGGACACCAGGACGCCCAGAAATTGAGCAGGACGACGCTCCCCCGATAGTCGGAAAGCCGTACCGATGCACCGTCCAGATTCTTCAGCTCGAAATCGGGCGCCGGCTCGCCTGTGGCAATGCCGGCACGGAGCGCCGCCTGTTCCGCACCTTCCGCGAAATTCGCCGTTTCTTCCGAATCGTCACCCGTTCCCGTTGACACAACGGTTTCATACACTCCGTAAACGACAAGCCCCGAGAGCAGCAGGAGAGCGGCCGCATTGGCGCGGAACGCTTGTCCTTTCGTCAGCGGTTTGCTGTCGGCCGCACGCGTCGCGGCGGCGGGCCGAAACTTTCCGTCGGCCGAAGAAAAGATCATCCAGTACACGGCGAGCAACATCGCCGGAACCACGACGCCGGAGGCCATCTCCCGCACGGCTGCCGCGCCGGCCGCCGTCGTCAATAGACCCGCCGCCGTCCAACCCGCCAGCATATAGACAAGCAGCGCATCGAGCCGCACGCGTGCGGGAACGGACCGTCGCGTCAGATAATGCCAGCCATACCAAGCGGCCGCCGCCGACGCCAACGCGACGCCGCGCCAACCTCCGTCGAAGTAGACGAGCGACATCGGCTCCCAGAACGTATCCGCGGGATGAAAGAGCGCATAACTTGCTTTCCAGATGACGAGCCAAATCCAAAAAGCGTTGGACAGCGCATGGACGAGCGGCGCGCGGTGCTCGGACCGGCGAGACCGCAGCCGGACCGCCCACCAACCTGCCGCGCCGAATACGAGCGCCATCATCAACGAGCCGTTCAGCACGATCGTCCCGATTTGAATGTTGTTCATACCGCTCTCACCGGCGAGGCCAAAGACTGCCCCGGTTTCCGCCGGTCAACGCACCGGTTTCCGGTCCATCCCATGACAGCATCCCTCCGAAATGATGTGCAGGCTGCGGCATTCGGTTCCAAAACTCGATGCCTCGATCTCCCGGGTAACGCCAATCGATTCTACCTGCTTTTGATCAACAATTCAACGGCTTCCCGGACGAGCGGGCCGGTGTCCATTCCGCGATCGCGTTCCTGCAAAATGCGCTGTTGCAAATTGACCGCGACAATGTAGGCCATCGTCTTGTCGACGGCGCTCCGGATGGCGGAAAGCTGGTGGACGACATCGCGGCACTCTTTTTCCGCCTCCATCATTTTCAACACGCCTCGCACCTGTCCTTCGACACGCCGCAGCCTTTTCTTCACGTCGTCATCATAGGTCATCGTCGTCATGCCCCCCATTCATCAGGGTTGTATAAGAATTTTGCGACTTTACAGAACATGTACAGGATTATTATAACTTAAGCACGAGAATCATCGCATGCACACGAACGAAGAGCAAACCCGATCCCCGTCCGTAAACCGTTTGTCACCTTGTGGTCGGCAAACCGGATCAATCAGCGTCACCACCCATTGATTTCCAAGCCACGGCCGAAGGATCAAGTGCGGAAACCCAAGTATTTTTCGACATTAATTTTAATCCCATGAATATTTAATGATATTAAATGTCGATTTGTCCGATTTTGGCGAATGCGGAGCATTTCATCTCAACCTTGCGGCACCATGCGGTAACGGTCCTATAACACGGCCCGGCGCGCCATCAGCGTATTGGAAAAAGGGTGAACGTACTGGGAAAGCGTCTGGGAAGGCGTACCGAAAAAACGTACTGGGAGAACGTATTGGGAAAACGTATTGGAGGACGAGAACCGGCACAAGCGTTGAGGCGTGTCGGAACATAGAAAGCCACGCTCCCTGAGAGCGTGGCCGTGTCTTGGTCTCGGGTATGCCCGAAGGATTTCGACGCCTTCGGAGGAACGTTTCACGAAAACGGCGTTCATCTGCCGTGATGCGTACGGACCGACGGCAGGCCGCGTCGCGTCCTCCCTACCGCATTATCCGGTCACTTTTTCCTCCCAATCGATGCGGTAATCGTACATCCATTCATTGGAATGTTTGTTTGCGGATTTCAGAAAGATCGGCAGCATCAAATCGCGGAAAAACACCTGGACCGGGTTGGTCGCGTGTTTGCGCTGCCCGATGCTGCGGGAATACTTGACGATCCGTTCCACGCGTTCGCGGCGAAGCGCCTCAAAACGGGCGAATGCTTTTTCCGCGTCGTCGATATCCCTCATGCACTTGGCCAGCACCATCGCGTCTTCCAGCGCCAGCGATGCGCCTTGCCCCGCGTTCGGCGATACCGCGTGGATCGCGTCGCCGATCAACACGGCGCGGCCGCGGTGCCAGGCGGGTTGGGTGAGCATGTCGTAAATGGGGTATACTCCGATGCCGCCTTCCGTTTTTTGGATAATGTCCGGAACCGGGTCCGGATCGAAGCGATACAGTTCGTGAAAACGGCGCCGCCATTCCGTCTCGGAGATGACCTGCAGCGATTTTCGGGTCGGCGTGCCGGGCCAGGACAAATTGCCGAACCAAAAAATTTCGCCGTCTTCTTTGACGAGATAGCCGAAAAAGGCCTTTTTGCCGAAAATCATATGCTGAACGCCCGGTTCGCGTTTCACGGCCGCGCCCCTCGCAAATCCGCCGAAGCTGATCAAGCCCGTATATTCCGGTTTGGCGGCGTTCGGAACGACGAGCTCCCGCGTGCGGGAATGGATGCCGTCGCATCCGATCAGCACGTCTCCCTCGGCGGTCGAACCGTCTTCAAAAACGGCGGTCACCGTTGCCCCGTTCATCTGCACGCCCGCGAGTCTCTTGCCGAAATGGACCGGAATGTTTTCCCTTCCCGCCGCTTCGCGCAGCACTTTGTGCAGAAATCCCCTTTTTACCGTATACCCCTGCGGCTCGCCTTCCATGCTGCCGACTTGTCCCAAAAATTTGCCGCGGCCGCTTTTAAAGTT
>ERZ795043.1465-NODE-1465-length-11633-cov-26.419157_pt1 | contig 11633 bp, 10 predicted proteins | sample MGYA00375127_ERZ795043 | MGnify/ENA primary metagenome ERZ795043 (study PRJEB30172, sample SAMN05518447) | compost metagenome | isolation source: Feedstock adapted compost from Newby Island compost facility, Milpitas, CA | place: USA:Newby Island compost... | reverse complement strand
TCATCACCAGGATGTACTGGGCGATGAACAGCACGTTGCCCGGAATGAGCATGCCCAGAAGCACGAACTGGTACAGGAATTTGCTCGTCCGGCGGAACTTCATCCTCGTCAGGGCAAACGCCGTCCCGGCGGCCAGGAGAACCCCGGCGGCGGCCGCCGTCACAGACAGGTAGGCGCTGTTGAAGAAGTAGACGCTGATCTTCGCCTTCACCCACGCCTCCGCGTAGTTTTCGAAGTGCAGCTGGCGCGGGAAGCCGAACGGATTTTCCGCGATTTCGATGTTGCTGCCCTTCAGCGAGGAAAACACCACGAACACGAACGGATACAGAACCGCCGCCGTGTACATCATGAGAATGACGTGGGGCAGCGCTCTGGCGGCGATGCGGATCATGCGTATTCAATCCCTTCGTCGCGGTTGTGTCCGAAAACCAGCTGATACAGCGACGTCAGAAGCAGGGCGAAGGCGAAAATGATGAGCGAAATGGCCGTGCCGAAGCCGTAGTTCGGATCGACGCCCAGCGCCTTGTTGACCAGATAGGAAGCCATCACCTCGGTGGCGCCCACCGGCCCGCCCTTCGTCATCACCAGCACGATGTCCACCACCCGCATGGCGCCCGCGATGGACAGGAGGACGACGACGGAAATGACCGGCCGGATGAGGGGCAGCGTGATGGACAGCGCCCGCCGCAGGCCGCCGGCGCCGTCGATGGCCGCCGCTTCGTGCAGATGGCGCGGAACGGCCAGGATCGCGGCCAGGATGAGCACGATGTAAAACCCCATCCATTGCCAGGCGTTCGTGATCAGGACGGCGAGAAGCGCCCAGTCGGGATCGGCGAGCCAATATATCGGCTCGATGCCAAAGAAGCCGAGCAGCCGGTTGATCGCCCCCATTTCCGGTTCGTACAGGAACCCCCACAAAATCCCGATCACCGACGTGGACAAAATCGACGGCACGAACACCGCCGTCTTGTAAAACCGCTGCAGCCTGGCCACCGAACTGATCAGCATGGCCATGAGCACGATGAGCGGAATCTGGACGAATACGGAAAAGCCGATGAAGGCCAGGTTGTTGACGATGGCGGTGTGGAAGCGCTCATCCCGCAGGGCCCGGAGAAAATTGTCGAACCCGACGAACCGGTAGTCCTCCAGCCCGTTCCAGTCGGTGAAGGCGTAAAACGACGACGACAGCATCGGCCACAGGAAGAACAGTCCGTACAGCAGGATGGTCGGCAGAACGAATAGCGCATAGGCGACGGGACTGGTCAGTGCGGTTCTCATGGTCTCTCCCTCCCGAATGTGAAAGGCGCCGCCCGCTTTCGGGCGGGCGGCGCCCCGTCCGCCGGCGCGGACGATCCGTCATTCCCGGGCGTTGGCCGCGTCCTGCACGGCCTGCAGGGCGTCGCCCATCGCCTGCGGGGTCGTCATGCCGGAAATCAGCTTCTGGATTTCGGCTTCGGTTTCCCTGTACACGTCCGAAGGCACCGTGGAATCGAAGTGGGAGAAAGCGCCGCCGGCGTTGGACATGATCTGCATGACCTTCTTGACCAGCGGATCCTCCACCTTCGCCAGCGCGTCATCCGACAGCTTCATCGACGGCAGCACGCCGTCTTCCAGCAGGCCGCGCAGCTGCATTTCCTCGTTGTACATGTTCTTGATGAATGCCTTGTCCGCCATGAGCTCCCGCTCGTTCAGGTCGGCGGAGAAGCCGTAGCCGTTGCTGTAGTTGCCGTTGACGAACGTTTGGTCGCCTTTGCCTCCCGGCACGGGCGGCATCGCGAAAAACCCGACCTTGCCGGTCAGCTCGCCGGCCTGCTCCGGATCCTTGAACACCGAGGAGCGCCAGCTGCCGTCGAACATCATGCCCGCCTTGCCCATCAGGAACTGGTTGAGCATTTCGGCGTATTCAAGGCCGAGCTCGCCTTTGGTGAAGTAGCCCTTTTTCACCCATTCCTCGTACTTGGCGAACGCCGCCACCACTTCGGGGTCGTTCCACTTGTGGGTGCCCGCGGAAAACCCGTCGATGGCTTCAGGACCGGCGTAGCGGCCGATCAGCGTGTTGACCATCATGAGCGGCACCCAGGCCGCCTTCGAACCCATCGCAAACGGCGTGATGCCATTTTGCTTGAGCGTTTCCGCCGCCTGCTCCAGCTCTTCCCATGTCTCGGGTTCCTTGATGCCGAGCTGTTCGAACAGCACCTTGTTGTAGAAGAACCCTTCCGTGCTGCCGCCGATGGGCAGGCCGTACACTTTCCCGTCCAGGGTAAACTGGCTCAGGTTGAGGAACTTGTCCTTGATGCCGAGCTCCTCGATGATCGGCGTCACGTCCAGCAGCCGGCCGGCCTTGGCGTATTTCAGCGCGTCGCCGGCGCCGCCGAACAGGTCGAAAATTTTCGGCGGGTTGCCGGCCGCCATTTCCGCCGGCAGCTTCGTGAACCGGTTGACTTCGTCCTCCACGCCGTCCAGTTCGAAGGTCAGCCCCGGAATTTCCTCTTCCGTCTTCCGGACCACGTCATCGAGGATGGCCTTGCGGAATTTTTGCGCCTCCCCGATCTGGATGTGGCGAAGCGACACGGTGAACGGCTCCGCCTTCGCGGCCGGTTCGGACGCCGCCGCATTCGAACCGCCCGTCTGCGAATCCGCCCGGGCCGGCTCCTGCCCGCCGTTCGTGCCGGCCGAGTTGCCGGTGCCGCAGGCGGCCGCCGCCACCGCAAACGCCAGCAGCAAGGCCAGCGCGGCATACAAGCGTTTTCTCATGTCGAACCCTCCCAGCATTTGCCGTTTGTGTTCACTTCCGATTATAAAGAGGCCACCGCGCGCGGCAGAAGACGGATATTTCCATGATCGGGGGATAAAATTCTCTACTCGAAAAGCGCTGAAGGGCATCAAAAAAGGCAGCCGCGTCCGCGGCCGCCCCGTGGCACTACCGTCGTTTTCGCCCGTTCCGGGCGTCATTTCAGATCGATCAGCTTCGGCACCATCCGCACGGAAAGCTTCATGTCGCTGCCGCAAAGCGGGCAGGCCGGCTGCTGCTCGAACGACAGATCCCGGCGCATCCAGCCCTTGCACGAATCCCCCGTGCACGTCCACACCTCGGCCTCCGCCAGCTCGATGTCTTCCTGCCCGCGTTTTTTCCGGTTTGCCGCTTCTCCGCCCAACGTTCACCCCCCCTTCGGCCTCATCCCGTCCGGGAAAGACATTTCCTGTAAAAAGCCCGCCAAAATGCAGGAAGGCACCCCGCCTTCCTGGCGGAATGCCCTTTTGAGAACACGATACCATTTATGGAACAGGATGTCAACCGGTGCGCGGGAGAAGCCGATGGCGCGTCAAACGCCGGCATAGGCCATGAATCCGCCGTCCACGGGCACCGTGATGCCGGTGACGAAGCCCGACGTGGCGTCGTCCGCCAGCCAGAGCAGCGTTCCCAGCAGATCCTCGGGCTGCCCGAAGCGGCGCATCGGGGTATGGGAGATGATCCTGTGCGACCGCTCCGTCAGCGAACCGTCTTCGTTGGTCAGAAGCCGCCGGTTTTGCTCCGTCAGGAAAAAGCCCGGCGCGATGGCGTTCACGCGGATGCCCGCCTCGGCAAAATGCACCGCCAGCCACTTCGTGAAATTTTCCACGGCGGCCTTGGCCGCGCTGTAGGCGGGCACCTTCGTCATCGGCTTCGGCGCGCTCATGGACGAAATGTTGATGATCGTCGCGCCCCGCCGGCCGATCATCTGCCGGGCGAACGCCTGCGTCGGGATGAGGGTGCCCATCAGGTTCAGGTCGAACACGTATCCGAACCCTTCCTTCGTCAGGTCGAAAAAGCTCACCACGTCCGGATCCGCCAGGTCGCTTTCCCGAAAAGTCTCATGTGTGGTAATGCCCTTCGGATGGTTGCCGCCCGCCCCGTTGATCAAAATGTCGCACGGCCCGAGCGCCGCCGCCACCCGGTCCGCCGCCGCCTTCACGCCCACCGCGTCCAGCACGTCGCAGGCGACGGCGACGGCCGTGCCGCCGGACGCACGGATGCTTTCGGCCACCTGTTCCCCTTTTTCCGCCGTCCGGTTCAAAATGGCCACCTTCACGCCCTGCCGCGCCAGCTCCCGGGCCATCGCCGAGCAGAGCACGCCGCTGCCGCCGGTGACGACGGCCACTTTCCCCCGCAGCCCTTCATGCATCGGCAGCATCAGCGCATGCCTCCTTTTTGCAGACTGTCCCAGACGCCCCACAGGTACATGATGCCGAGGGCGCGGTCGTACAGGCCGTAGCCCGGGCGGCATTGTTCGTCCCAGATGTGCCGGCCGTGGTCGGGTCGGACGTAGCCGTCAAACCCGCTTTCGTGGTACGCCTTCACCACTTCCACGATGTCCACCGTGCCGTCCCGGGCGCGATGGCTCGTCTCGATGAAGTCGCCGTTTTCGTACACCCGGACGTTGCGGATGTGGGCAAACGGAATGCGCGGCGCAAACTCGCGGATCATCGCCGGCAGGTCGTTGTCCGGGTTGGCGCCGAGGGACCCGGTGCAGAAGCAGATGCCGTTTGCCGGGCTGTCCACCAGCTGCAGGAGCCGCCGCAGGTTTTCCCGGTTCGTGATGATGCGCGGCAGGCCGAACACGGAATACGGCGGATCGTCGGGATGGATGGCCATTTTGATGCCGTGCTTCTCGGCCGCCGGCACCACCGCTTCGAGGAAGTATTTCAAGTTTTGCCAAAGGTGTTCTTCGGTGACGCCGCTGTAGGACTCGAACAGCTCGGCCAGACGGGAGAGCCGCTCCGGTTCCCAGCCGGGCATCGTCAGGTCCGGATTGCCGGCGATTTTCTCCACCAATTCCCGCGGATCGATGCCGTCGATTTTCGATTTTTCGAAAAAGAGCGCCGTGGACCCGTCTTCCATCGGCCGGGCGAGATCGGTCCGCACCCAGTCGAACACCGGCATGAAATTGTAGGTGATCACCTTGACGCCGACCGTCGCCAGCTTTTCGACCGTGCGGATGTAGTTTTCAATGTATTGGTCCCGCGAAGGCCGGCCGAGCTTGATGTCCTCGTGCACGTTGACGCTTTCCACCACGTCCAGGTGGAAGCCGTATTCGTCGGCCCATTTTTTGTACTGCAGGATTTTCTCCATCGGCCATTCCTCGCCGGCGGGCACGTCATGCAGCGCCCACACGATCCCCTCCACGCCGGGGATTTGCCGGATCTGCCGCAGGGTCACGGTGTCGTTGCCGACGCCGTACCAGCGAAGCGTCATGCGCATCGGTTCGGTTCCTCCTCGCTTTTTCCGGTTTTATCGCATATGTGACGAACATGTTCTCCGTTTGTGTGCCACGATGTCCACCGCATATGTGCCGTCATGCTGCCTGCATGGGCACCGCGGCCTACGGGACAAAATAATCGGGGTGGCGGCTTTCCAGACGGCGCAGGACGCTGTCCATTTTGCCGATGTGCGCCATGAGCAGCCGGACCGTCCGCTCCTCATGTCCGCTGGCCACCGCGTCGAGCAGCTCCCGGTGCTCTCCGAGAATCCGGGCTTCGTCCCGTTCGTCCTTCAGCGACAGGAAACGGACCCGGTTCAGGTGGGCCCGCATCCGGTCGATGAGCGCCAGCAGGGTTTCGTTGCCGGCCACGCCCATGATCAGGCGGTGGAACGCCTCATCCAGGCGGAAAAACGCGGGCAGATCGCCGGCTTCGGCCGCCTGCGCCTGTTCCCGGAGGTTCGCCTCGAGCCGGTCCCGCACCGGCCCGTGCAGGTCCGGGTCCCACCGTCTGGCCGCCTCGCGGAACGCGCCGCTTTCCAGCTGTTCCCGGATGAACTGGACTTCCTTCACCGTGCGGAGCGAAATCAGCGTGACGCGGGTCCCCCGCTGGGGCAGCACGTCCACCAGCCGCTCGGTGGCCAGCAGGCGGATCGCTTCGCGGACGGGCGTCCGGCTGACGCCGAGGCGTTCGGACAGCTCGTTCTCATATAGCATCTGGCCGGGCAGCCATTCGAGCGTCACGATCGCTTCGCGCAGCCTGGCGTAAATCTGGTCGCCCAGGGTGGGGCGCCGCCCCGTCTCCGGCAGCATTGGCGGTGTTCACTCCCTGAATTGGAATACATGTTTCAACCCAAGTATACTTGCATACTTGTATACAAGTCAAATCGAAAGGAAACGCGAGCGGGGAAAGTTCCATTGACCGGGCACAACAGCCATATTGCGCATTCACGCATGAAACGAAAAAGAAATCCCGGAACGCCTGTTGGCATTCCGGGATCCGCTGTTCGCCTATAGGCCCGGTGGGGCTCGAACCCACGACCTGATGATTAAGAGTCACCTGCTCTACCAACTGAGCTACGGACCTGAGAACAGAAGATATAATAGCACAAACCCCGCCCGTGTGCAAATGAAAAAATGAAGCACGCCATACAAATTTTGAAGCACGCGGGCTGTCCATCGGTGGTCTCCGCATCTCCGCGAAAACCCCGGCTTTTCATGCCCGTTGAGGACAATCTGTCCCCGGTACTTCGCACGCGTTGCGGACAAAATGTCCGCATCTCCCTGAAAAAAAGCGCGTTTTTTTGCCGCGTTAAGGACAATTTGTCCGCAACGTCCCGTAAAAACCTCGGTTCTCCGCACCCGATGCGGACAAATTGTCCGTATCTCCGCAACAAAAGCGCGTTTTATTACCGCGTTAAGGACAATTTGTCCGCATCGAACCGCGAAAGCCCCGGTTTTTCACACCCATTGAGGACATATTGTCCGCATCGTCCCGCTTCCGCAGTTTCACACATGAGGCTGGAGCGTCATCCGGCCGCCATCGGTCAGTTCGTAGGCATGGACGCGCCGATCGCCGCCGCCCACACGGCGCACGAGATGCTTCGACTCCATCCTTTTCAACACGCGGCGGGCGGTTTTCGGATCGACGTTCAGCCATCCCGCCGCATCCCCGGGGCGAAAAGTTCCACCATGCGCCAGCGCGCCGCGGATCACTTCCCGCTCCTGCAGCGACAGTTCCGCCAGTCCACCCCCCGTCCGGCTGCCCAGCATGCCGATCAGTTCATGCAAATCCCGCCGGCACATGTCGGGCCGCTTCAAAATTTCATCCCTGCTGTAGGGATAATAGATCAACCCGACGTTGGCCAGCGACCGCGCCCGAAACCGCTCGAAGGCAAAGCGATCCCGCGTCACCTTCTCCGCATGCGTCACAAAATGTTCTTCCTCGAACGCGATTCGGAGCCCTTTGTGGAACACGTCCACGAAAATTCGCGCCCCCGTCCGCGTGCGTACCCCGTATTCCAGCTCCAGGTCGGCAAACGACCGGAACACCGGCCGGACCACCTCCTTCAGCAGCAGTTTCGTGCCCGTCAAATCCTCGCGCAGTTTTTCCAGACGCTGTCCGTCCGCCCGCTTCATCTGTTCCCGCAAAAAAACCGCAAACTCCCGTTCAAAGGCATCATCCGCCAACCGGCATTCCGCCGCCGAAGCTCCGGAAACCGGTTCGGTCCGCATCGGATGATCCGTCTCCGAATTCCGCATCCAAAACGATGCCATCATCATGTCCCGCCTTTCCGTCGAAAAACAAAACGCCGTCTCCCGATCGAACGGGAAAACGGCGTGTGCTTCACGCTGGAGCTTTTCCAACTTCTTGCAGAAAAACAATACCAAAAGGATGAGAGACCGTCAATCCCTTCCTTCAGAACGATCCGCCTGCGACCGCCGCCCCGCCGATCCGCTTCCATGCAGACAAGCCTTGAAAAACCTTGAAAAACGGAGCATGTTCCGATAGAATAGACATTAGCACTCTCTTTTAATAAGTGCTGACAACATGATGCGTCACCCGAAAACATATACATACAAAACCGGGAGGTGATGGACAACAAGGTCGACGCCAAGTGACGCAAGACGCCGCAACTCCGCACCGATCGCGGCAAACATCCTTGTCTCCCATACGGAACAAAACGGGAAGTCGACGTTAAACAGTTGGTTGATCCCCCGCGGGTCAAACGAGTGCTTTAATGGTAACTTCTTTTTTTGTTTTGAGGAGGAGGATAACCGCATGCAAGCATTGTTGCTCGCCGGAGGATTGGGGACGCGTCTGAGGCCGTTGACCGAAGACTGGCCGAAGCCGATGGCGCACGTCGGCAACCGGCCGTGGCTGGAACATTTGATCCTCATGCTGAAAAACCAGGGCATCGACGATTTCGTTCTGGCGGTGAAACATTTCCCCGAGAAAATCCAGCATCATTTCGGCAAGGGGGACAAGTGGAGGGTCCGCATCCGCTACGCGGTCGAGCGTTCCCTGCTCGGAACGGCGGGGGCGATCAAAAACGCGGAGCCTCTGCTGCAGGACCGGTTCCTCGTCTTCAACGCCGACATCATCCAGACGTTCCGGCTCGCGCCGTTCATCGAGGCCCATGACCGGCGCGGCGCGGCGCTGTCCATCGCGCTGACGGAAGTGGACGATCCGTCCCAGTACGGCGTCGTGGAGCAGGACGCGGACGGCCGGATCCTGCGGTTCGTGGAGAAACCCCGCCCGGAAGAAGCGCCTTCGCGGCGGATCAACGCCGGCATCTACATGATGGAGAAAACCCTCCTGGCCGACATCCCGTCGGGACGGGAAGTGTCCATCGAACGGGAGATGTTTCCCCGCTGGATCGAAAGCGGCGTGCGCGTGTACGGCCACGCCATGGACGGCTACTGGATGGACATGGGTACGGCCAAGCGCTACCGGCAGGTGCACCGCGACCTGCTGGACGGCCGGCTGGATCTGCCCGTGGGCGGCAGCGAAATCCAAAAGGGCGTGAAAATCGGGACGGACTGCGACATCCACCCCGGCGTGCTGTTCGTGCCGCCGGTGTTGATCGGTGACCGGGTGTCCATCGGGGAACGGTCCGTCATCGGGCCGTACACGGTGATCGGCGACGGCTGCCGGATCGGCAGCGGCGTTCGCCTGTCGGAATCGATCCTGTGGAACCGCTGCTCGGTGGACAACAACGCCATCCTGGCAAACTGCATTTTCGGCCACGGTCTCTCCATCGGCACCCGCTACGCCATGCACGAGGCCGTCATGAGCCGCATCGGGGTGAACTACGCATGACCAAAATCGCCTACGTCAGCACCTACGTGCCGGAGCGATGCGGACTGGCCACCTACACCCACCACCTCCGCATGGCGGTCCACGAAGTGAAAGGCCGGAAAGCGAAAGATCCCGTCGTCGTCCTGACCCGGGATCCGTCCCGGCACGAGCAGGATCCGCTCCTGTGGCCGCTCAGGCGGGACGACGACGCCGCCTATGGCAAAATGGCCCGCAAAATCAACCTGTCCGACGTGGACGTGGTCAGCCTGCAGCACGAATTCGGCATTTTCGGCGGCGAGGCGGGCCTTTACGTGCTGGACTTTGTCCGGAACCTGAAAAAGCCGCTGGTCACCACGTTCCACACCGTCTTCCGCCATCCCGAACCGCCCTATGCCCCCATTCAAAAGGAAATCGCCGACCGGAGCGACCTCGTCATCGTCATGAACCGGAAAGGAATCGCCTTTCTGCGGGACGGTCTCGGCGTGCCCGAAGGCAAAATCGTCTTTCTCCCCCACGGCACCCCGGCGCCGGACGGCACGGACCGCCGGCGCTTCCGCCGGGAACTCGGCTGGGAAGGGCGCCGCGTGCTGATGACGTTCGGGCTCCTCAGCAGGGGCAAAGGGCTGGAGCGGATCATCGGGGTGATGCCGGAGGTGGTGCGGCAGGTGCCGGAGGCGCTGTACGTCATTCTCGGCAAAACCCATCCGAACGTGCTGAAGGCGGAAGGAGAAGCGTACCGCCGCGAACTGCGGGAGCAAATCGCGAAGCTCGGCCTCGAAGAACATGTCGTCATGATCGACCGCTACCTGACGGAGCAGGATCTGGTCCATTATCTGGACGCCTGCGACCTGTACGTCACGCCGTATCCCGGCCTCGAACAGATCACCAGCGGCACGCTGGCGTACGCCGTCGGCGTCGGGCGTCCGGTGCTCACCACGCCGTACCATTACGCCGTCGACCTGCTCGGGGACTATCCCGACCTGATCATCCCCTACGACGCGGAACGCGAATGGGCCAACCGGATCATCGCGATGCTCGGGAACGACGCCGTCCTGGCCGAATGGGCCGGCCGGGTGAGCCGCATCGGGCGGCACATGCATTGGCCCGCCGTCGGCCGGGCGTTCCTCGACCTCGTCACGGGAGTGAGCGACGATGTCATGGCCGAAGCCAGGTGACCCGGCCGTCAACGGGCCTCCCATCCGGCCGGGCGATGCGGGAAGCGGCCGCCTGGAAACGTCCCGTCCGTCCGGCATGCCCGAAGGCGCGCCGGACCGTTTCCGCCACCTGCGCCGGCTGACCGACGACACCGGCCTCATCGAACACGCCGTCGGCTGCATCCCCCGCCGCAAGGAAGGCTACAGCACCGACGACCAGTCCCGCGCCCTCTGGATTTGCCTGGAATGGCTCGACCTTGCGGAAACGGAGCGGGAACGGGCGCTTCTCCTGGAGCTGGCGGACACGTACCTGTCGTTTTTGCTCTGGGTGCAGCGGGAAGACGGCCTTTTCCACAACAACATCGACTACGCGCGCCGGCCGGAACCGGAGACGCCGTCCGACGACTGCTTCGGCCGGGCGCTGTGGGCCGCCGCCTTCGCCTGGACGCGATTCGGCGGGGATCCCGCGAGGCGGATCGCCGCGGAAACGATCCTGCGGGAGGCGCTGCCGCGCGTGCCGGACGTGAAGGCGCCGCGGGGCGTCGCCTACGCCCTGGCCGCGATGAGCCTGCTCGCCGGACGGGGCTGGCCCAGTCCGCCGACAGGTTGGATCCGCGAATGCCTGGACCGGCTCAAGGCGCTGTACCGCGCCCATGCGCGGCCGGACTGGCGCTGGTTTGAACCGGCGCTCACGTACAGCAACGGCATTTTGCCCTGGGGCCTGCTATGGGCCCACGAAGCGACGGGCGACCGGGAAGCGCTGGCCGTCGCCCTGGAAAGCCTGGCGTTCCTGGCCGGCATCATGACCGGCCGCGGCGGCGTCATCCGGCCCGTGGGCAACGACGGATGGTGCTCGCCAGCGCGCCGGTCGGATTTCGACCAGCAGCCCGTCGATGTGCTGAAGCTGGCCATGGCCTGCGGCAAGGCCGCCGAGCTGACGGATGACGAACGCTGGCGCGACGTCCTCGCCCGCTGCCGGGACTGGTTCCACGGCCGGAACGACCACGGCCTGCCGCTTTACGACGCCGGAACCGGCGGCTGCCGCGACGGGCTGGAGAAAGACGGCGTCAACCTCAACCAGGGTGCCGAATCGACCCTGTCGTACCTGGGCACGGAAATGGTGTACCGGAAACTGTCGATGCGGCGCGCGCTCACGCCAAGGTTCTGAGCCAGGCCCGCCCGCCGCTCTTCACCACGTCCAGCGGCACGCCGAAAAACGCCTCCAGCGTTTCCCGCCCGATCATTTCCGCCGCCGGACCGGCCCGGAAGACGGTGCCGTCCTTGAGCAGCAGCACATGGGTGAAGGCGGGCACGATCTCCTCGATGTGATGGGTCACGTAAATCATGGCGGGGAACGGCTCCTCCGCCAGCTTCGCCAGATCCGACAGCAGCCGCTCCCGGGCGAGAAAATCGAGGCCGTTGCACGGCTCGTCCAGGATG
>ERZ795043.1450-NODE-1450-length-11750-cov-14.768363_pt1 | contig 11750 bp, 10 predicted proteins | sample MGYA00375127_ERZ795043 | MGnify/ENA primary metagenome ERZ795043 (study PRJEB30172, sample SAMN05518447) | compost metagenome | isolation source: Feedstock adapted compost from Newby Island compost facility, Milpitas, CA | place: USA:Newby Island compost... | reverse complement strand
GACCCTGGCCGAAAGGCCAGAGCCTATGCGGGATTATAATTTCCGAGAGGCTATACATATGGAATGGGGGTGATGATATTGGAAGACACGCAGTTGATGACCTTGATCACGACATCGATCTCCAACTTTGGGTTTCCGATCGTGCTTACCTGTTATCTGCTTATCCGGTTCGAGAAGAAGATCGAGATGTTTAACGACAGGATATTGGAGTTGCTTCACGTGATCAAAGAGGAAATGCGAAAAAACTAACGCAATCCGCAAACCTTCTCCTGCTCTCATTCGTGTAATAGATGAAAGGGGGGGAGCGGCGGGAAGTCCCTGGCTGCGTGTGATCGAAGGGATTTGCTTTTCGGATGAAGCCAAACGATTCCATGGAATCTGTATTCAGCGAACTGTATGAACGCCATATCGACACCGTCTACCGCATTTGCTACGCGATGATGGGCAACAGACAGGATGCCGAGGATGCGGCCCAGTCCGTGTTCGTCAAGCTCATGCGCAGCAAGATGACCTTCCAAAGTGTTGAACACGAGAAAGCCTGGCTGATCGCCACCGCCCGCAATCACTGCCGGGATGAACACCGCAGATGATGGAGGAAGAAGGTCGTCAAGTTTGAAACGGGCATGCCCGATGAGCAGCATGCCGACCGTTTGCCGCAGCACGAGATGATGGACGGTATAAGCAGACTCCCTCCCAACCACAGATTGCTTTTGTACCTGTACTATTACGAAGGCTACAAACTGCTCGAGATTGCGAAAATGCTCAAAATGAACATCAATACCGTCAAGACACGGATGAGGGATGCGCGAAAGCGCCTGAAGCTGGAGTTGGGGGATGATTTCTTTGACTAAGGAAAGGCTGCGTGCTGTATTTGACGGGATGGCGCCGGATGAAGAGCAGAAAGCTCGAATGAAGCAGCACATATGGGAGCGGTTGAATCGCCGGTCGATGAAGGGACGGGTGACGGGCAGGCGGTTGAGACGGGCTGCGGGCTTCGCGGTCGGTCTTGTGCTGGCGGTGGTGATCATGGTTAACCTTCCGTTCGAAAAGGCGGCACCCGCTTACGCGATCAGCGTGAAGGCCGGGGAAGACGGCCCCGTGTTCAAGTTGGCGGACCGGGAAGGGAAGCGGGATGAGCATGTCACAACCGTCAGCTATGTCGACTCCAGACCCGGGCTGGAATTCTATATTGAAGGAGAAAATATCGCCTCGATCCATATTAAAGCGAAAAATGAATATGTCTACGCGGTGGACTGGACGAAGACGCAGCACGAGAAGTATTGGAACGTGGAATATTACCAGCACTTCGACGAAGAAACCCAAACGTCCGTCGCTGATTTCGATCTGCTCTACGATAAGGAAATGACGATGACTTTCGATGAGGATTTCCACGATTACGACCAGATCTGTTACCGCTGGACGGCCTGGAACATGTACGAGTGGGCCGCCGAGGACAATTTCTCACGGTTCTACGGATTCGGGTATGATCCGATAGACATGGATGTTGACAGTTTTACGGAAGAAGAGAAGCGGGAACTTGCCGCGGAGAACGGGTCGTCCATCGGGCATATGAATCTGGAAGACTATCCGGATCATCTGAAGGAGGACATCATCACCATTACCATCACGGACAGGCAAGGCCATGTGACGACGAAAGCCATCCAGGTGAGAGTCGACAACAACCGGCTGGGGCAGACGGTCGTGACGGCACGGTTGAAGAATGTTTCCTGAAGCATAAAGAAGAAGGGGCGCCCGTCATCACGGCGCCCCTATCTCATCTTCCATGCTTGAACCGCGCGTCAATCCCAGTGCTGAATATACACGGTCGGCACGGGTTCTTTCGTAAATGTGACCACGGCGCCCAGAGCCTCGCTGATGAATCTGAGGTTCACGAAAGTGTACATATTCCCGTCTTTGTATTTGGAAGTGAAAGGAGATTGTGTCAATTTCACTTCCTCATCATTGACATAAGCGGTCTGACTATCAATGGTAATTTTGATTGTAGTACCATCTTTGGTTGCCGTAATGGTTTTCGTGCCCGGTTGCCAAATCACTTCAGCGCCATAGGCTTCAAACAGCGGCCTGAACGGCACCATGGTGTTGTCATTTACGGCAATCGCCGGAGGCGTGAAATCCATTTCCTCGCCATTCAGGATGACTTTGACGGCGTATTTTGTATAATAGGAATAATCTGTTTCCTGTGCGGATGCGGCCATCGACAAGCACAGAAGCAGCACTGCGGCGCATAACGACAACTTTTTCATGGGACACCTCGCATCAGAAATTTTACATATGGGAAGACGCTCGAATGCTGCACAAAGTTTCTTTATTTTCAAATGATTGTATTTCGGAGGCAGCTTGATGGAACTCAACCAAGAAGAATTGGAGCGGACCGTTGCCTTGCTCACCTCGACCATCGCCAAATGCGAGAAAATGCAGCAGAAGTTCACGGAAGGATCGTCCCGGCACTCGCTGCTGAAGAACAGGATCAAGGCGCTCCAAATCTCGAAGGCGCTTCTGACCAACGATCCATCGGCCAATTATACAAGCCGGGAACTGAGGGATGCGCTCCCGCCCGTCCAATCGATCATCCACAAGAAGACGAAAGCGCAGCGCAAATATGAGCAAGGAAGCCCGAAATACAATCAGTTTGAACCGTTGATCCGCATGATGGAGATTTCGAAAGCATGCATCGAGGGAAAGATCATGGAAGGTGCCGCCCAACCGGAACAGCGGAGCCCGTGAACCGTTCACCGGCTCCGCTCCATGGATCTCCGTAAAGCGGAAAATTGAGGCTCCTTGCCGAGGCAGGGGCTTTTCCGTTTTGTCGAGACCGCGCATAAAAAAAGTTTGGCCGACCCCCAGGATACGACAGTATATGCCCAATGGCTTTTGCTAGACTGATCGATGCTAAAACGTATTATCTTGGACGGGGGTGGTAAAAGGGGGATATTTCGTTCAACTCCGGCGTTTTGCTAAAACGTTATAAACGAAAGGAGTGGCGAAATTGTCATGGTGAAGAAAAAGCTGATCGCGACATTGATGGCTTTCCTCATGTTGACGCTCCACCTCCCTGCCGTTATCGCGGCGGAAGATCCGCCGGAGACGGCTCCGGATACCGTTCTGGAAGAAGGGCCGGAAGCCGTGCCGGAAATTGTGCCGGAAACGGAGTTGGAGCCGGCAACTGTAACGGTAACGGAAGCCGTATATCTCCCGTTCATTCTGAGGAACGAGAACTTCGCCTTCCACGAACGCACGGATGCCGTCATCATCGACGCCGGCAAGGAAGTCGACGGCTCCTCGCTGTCGAAGGACGATTTCGAAGCGCACGTGCGGCAAACCCGGATCGTCGACCCGGATTACGTCGCGTATGACGGCCCGCGCGAGATTATCGATGTTTACGTAAGCCAGGTGAACGATGTCGGTTCCCGTTCCGACACCGGACGGTACATCGTCATCGACTTCCCGGATGTCGGCTGGGGCGACGGCGGGTCCACGAATGACGGCGGCTATACCTTCGATTCGCAGTACACCATCACGTACAAAGGTTCCGGCATCAAGTTCACGGACGGAACGACCCTCGTGCCGGACGGTTTCACTCAGACGGCTGTCGTCAGTCCGGTGCTGGATAAGTTCAAGTACGCGAACCATGACGGACTGGACTACAGCTATTTCCTGAATGAAGAAGCCGAAGGGCCGCTGCCGCTTGTCGTGTTCTTCCACGGAGGCGGACAGGGCAACGATATCTATACGCCGATCCGGTTCAGCAACGGCGGCACCGTATGGGCGAATCCGGAGAACCAGGCGAAGCACCCGACCCATGTGCTGGCGCCGCGGAACGCGACGACACCGGAGGCGATGCACAAGGTCAAGGCGGTCATTGACCAATGGATCGAAGACGGCAAGGTGGACCCGAACCGCATCTACATCACCGGGTTCTCGATGGGCGGAGGTTCGACCTGGACGTTCCTGCAGACGTTCCCGGATTTCCCGGCAGCCGCGGCACCGCTGTGTCCCGCCGGCGGTCCGGGCAACGAGGCCAATGCGAAGGCGGTCGCGTACCTGCCGCTGTGGGTATTCGTGGATGTGGACGACTTCCTGTACGAGCGGGTTGTCGAAACGTACAATACCTACAGCCCGTTCTGGCATGAATCGAAGCTGAGCATTCTGCCGGAGAACCGGCTGAACAACCCGCCGTACAACGGCTGGAAGTTCGACGGCCACGCCGTATGGCTCCCGGTCTACAACGAGTATGTGGACGAGGAGCGCGGCATGCTCATCGACTGGCTCTTCGCGCAGAGCAAGGTGCGCGGCATCGAGGAAGTGAGCGTCCGCACGACGGCCGGAACCGCGCCGGTGCTGCCTGACAAAGTGAAGGTGGATATCAATCACAACGCGACGGGCATCGCTTCGGAAGAGCGCGCGGTCGTATGGGATGCGATCGATCCGGCAAGTTACGCCAACCCGGGAACCTTCACGGTCGAAGGCACCGTGGAGGGAGTCGTCGAGAAAGCAGTTGCGAAAGTATCGGTCGAGCGGCTCTACATCGGCGTGCCTTATGTGCCGCCGGCTCCGTCGCCCGATCCTTCGGAACCCGATGAGACCCCGGAAACCCCGGACACACCCGGCGACGGACAGGAGCCGGATGAGCAGGTGCTGTATCACCCGGCATACATCAGAGGCTTCAGCGACGGCACCTTCCGGCCGAATCAGGCGATCACGCGGGCCGAGCTGGCCGTGCTGCTGGCGCGCAACCTGGACTTTGGCGGCGCCCGGAGCGGTCAAGGCACCTTCAAGGATGTGAAGCCGACCCATTGGGCGGCGGCCGAGATCGAATACGTGAAGAGCGCCGGTCTGATGAGCGGGGACGCCCAGGGCAGCTTCAGGCCGAACGCTCCGGTCACGCGGGCCGAGATGGCGGCCATCGCCGCGCGGTACCAGAATCTCGGCGCACCGGCCGGTGCGAACCCCCGTTTTGCCGACGTGAAACCGACACACTGGGCGGCGGCTTCCATCGAGGCGGCTGCTGCGGCCGGCATCTTCGGCGGCTACGGGGACGGCAGATTCGGGCCGGACAATCATCTGACCCGGGCGGAAGCGGTCAAGGTGATCAACCGGATGTTCGGACGCGGTCCGCTGCATGGCGTCACGCGGCCGAGCTGGCCGGATGTGCCGGCGGCCCACTGGGCTTATCTTGAAATTGAAGAAGCGTCGCGGGACCACTATTTTGAAATCCGGCTGGAGGGCGGCGAACAGATCCGGTGATCCGATGACGGGCGCATGCGCACGGGATGCGTATGCGCCCTTCACGCTTTCGCGTTGCTTTTCTCGGCCGAATGCCAATCCAGGGACCCATGGGCGGTAAAAACGGGATGTTCGACCGTGAACGTCAAGTTGCCGCCGGGTTTCAGCTGTTGTGAATCTTCCCGACCAACCGCCCATAATCCGCCACGTAATGAAACGCAAGTGAACTGAGGACGATATCAAAACTTTCCTCGGGAAACTCCACATCTTCCATCGCGCAGCAAAGATATTCCAGCTGCGGGAAACGCGTTTTTTCTCTGGCCACCGCAAGCATTTGCGCAGCGTCTCCCATTCTCCCCCGCCGGCCAGTCCCATCTTTGAGCGGTTCGTCTGGCTGTATTTTTCGAAGAAAACCGGATCGTCATATTTGTTTTCCCGCATGGGACACGCTTCCGTTTATTCCGGGAATGAAGGTTTGAATCCAATATCTCAAGGTATGCGGATGATCGATAGAACAAATTGGGAGAGATGGTGCTTTTGGCCTAGATATTTGCTCTGGATATGGTAGAATAAGCTCAATTGCCAGACACGAGAGGAGATCGACCACTTGAAGAACGGGTTATGCAAGCGATTGTCTGCGATGACGCTCGGGATGCTGCTGGCCTGCGCGCCGTTCTCGGCGCTGGCGGCGGGGCAGCCTGCGGATTACGAGGGACATTGGGCGGAATCGCACATCCAGACCTGGCTCGACAAAGGCTATCTTCAAAGCGACGGGAACGGCAACGTCCGTCCGGACGAAACCGTTGAGCGCGTCGAATTCATGTCGCTCGTCAACCAATCGTTCGGCATCGCAGACTCGCTCGCGGAACCCGCGGACGAATATCCGGAAGCGGCCGATGTCACCCCGGACGGTCCCCATTACGAGACGGTGACCGCCGCGCTGGCGGCCGGTTACATCCAAGGCGATCAGAACGGCGCGGTGCAGCCGTTTGCTCCGCTGACCCGCGAGCAGGCGGCCGTCGTCGTCGCCCGACTGCTGAAGCTGGATGATGGCGGCCCGGCGGAGCCGCTCGGGCAGTTCCGCGATGCCGGGGACATCGCGGGCTGGAGCAGAGGCGCGGTTGCGTCCGTCGTCGCGAAGGGGCTGATCGTCGGGTTCGGCGACGGAACGTTCCGCCCCGGGCGTCTCCTGACGCGGGCCGAGGCCATCGCCATCCTGGATCGTGCGCTGGACCGGCGGTACGCAGCCGTGTACAACGAAGCCGGCACTTACGGGCCCGAATCCGGAACGCGGACACTGGAAGGCGATGTCTTGATCGACGCGCCGGGCGTTGCGCTGCGGAACGTCGTCATCACCGGCAATCTGACCGTCGGCGAAGGAGTCGGCGAAGGCGATGCCGTCCTCGACAACGTCGCCGTCGGCGGGGATACGCATGTGAAGGGCGGCGGCGTGAATTCCATCTATTTCAAAAATTCGGTGACCGTCAAAATCGTCATCAACAAGCAGACCGGCGAAGTGCGCTTTGTTGCGGAGGGCAACACGAAGATCCAGGAAGTCGACGTGCAGACCTCCGCGAGCATCGACAGTTCCAAAGCCTCAAACGGCGCGATCGCCAATGTCACCCTGTCGGACAGGCTCCCGGCCGGTTCCAGAGTCTCGCTGCTCGGCCATTTCGACAACGTGAATGTGAACGCGGGAGCGGTTGACATCGACGTTCCGGACGGCAGCATCAAGAACCTGAACGTGTCGGACAACGCGGCTTCGTCCAACCTGAACCTCGGCTTGAACGCGAAGATCAGCTCGCTCGTCCTGAACGCCGCGCTGAAGGTCACCGGACAAGGCACGATCGAGAAGGCGACGGTGGAGAAGGGTGCCGAGGGCACGACGTTCGAAAAGCCGCCCGCCGACCTGACCGGCGATTGGACTCCGCCCTCGCCGGCTCCGGAGCCGAGTCCGACGCCGTCGCCTGGTCCGTCGCCTTCTCCGTCACCGAGTCCGTCTCCGAACCCGGAGCCGAATCCGACCGATCCGACGGAACCAACCGATCCGGCGAACCCGGAAGATCCGACGGATCCGGCAGACCCGACGGATCCGGCAGACCCGGCGGATCCGGCAGACCCGACGGAACCCGCACCGACGGTAACCGGCCTCGTCTATGGCGCGGACGTCTCCCTGTACACCGGTGATGTCCTGCGGCTGACGCTGCAGGCCGAAATGAGCGACGACACGCTTGCGGACGTCACGGCAGAGGCGACCGGCTGGACCAGCAGCGACGAGTCCGTCGCAACGGTCGACGCTGCCGGCCGGATCGCGGCCGTCGGTGCCGGCAACGCGGTGATTACGGCGCAGTACGGCGGGTTTACGGCCGCTTACGCCGTCACTGTTGCGGTCAGCCCGGTTGTGAATGTCATTACTGCCAATCAAGTGAATATCTCAGACAATCAATACCTGTCCCGGGATGTCGACGGCGTGTACATCTTGACGGAAAATTCCGATGCGCACAGACTTCTGTTCGTCAGGTTCAGCCATGACGTTGACGCGACTCATGCGGTTGTCTCGGGATTGCCGGGAGCCGTTTCGAAAGGCACCTATTCCGGCAACGACGCAATGTTCTACCTCCAATATGAACCGGTTGAAGCCGGGAACCAGTATGAACTGATCATCACCGGCCTGAAAAAAGCGGATCCGGCATCAGAAGACATGGGTGCGATTCGGATCAGACTGAAACGGTAAGAGCCCGAACCATAAGGCAGGTTGTCGCCAAGACAGCCTGCCTTATTTTTTCACATTTCTCGGTGTTGAAATTTGGAAAAGGGGTTGCTATAATTCCGCTTGGTGATAATGATATTCATTATCAACCAGAAAATCAAAAAGGACGGGGAGAGACGCAATGAAACGATACGCAACCCTCTTGCTCACCGCCGTACTCGTTCTGGCGCTTGCGGCTTGCGGCAGCGCGGACAAGACGAGCGGCAACCATTCCGGCGGCAATGCCGGCGCGAACAACAACACGAGCAGCGCCGCCGGCTCGAATGAGGCCGAGACGGCCGCGGCCAGGCCCGACAAGCCGGCGGCGATCGAATATACGGATGCGAGCGGCAATGCGGTCACGATTCCGGTCAATCCGAAGACGGTCGTGTCGCTCGATAACCGGACGTTCGAGACGCTCGAAGCGTGGGGCGTCAAGCTCGCTGCGGCTCCGAAAGGCGTCATGCCGGCCGGCTCCGGCTATGTGTCGGATGAGTCGGTGCAAGACATCGGGAACCACCGGGAGCCCAACCTGGAGATCATCGCGGCGGCGAATCCGGACCTCGTCATCGTGGGCCAGCGCTTCGCGAGCTACCATGAAGACATCAAGAAGCTGGTTCCGAACGCCGCGGTCGTCAACCTGGACATCGACGTATCCGCTGATGACGGCACCGCGGGCGAGAAACTGGTGAACGGCTTCAAGGAGGTTACGACGCTGCTCGGACAGATCTTCGACAAGAACGAAGAAGCGAAAGCGCTGATCGAGCAATTCGATCAGGCGCTGGAAGCCGCCAAGGCTGCCTACAACGGAACGGACACCGTCATGAGCGTCATCGTCTCCGGCGGCAACATCGGCTACTCGGCGCCGCACAACGGCCGCGTGTGGGGTCCGCTGTACGACATTTTCGGCTGGGTGCCCTCGCTGCAAGTCGACAATACGACGACCGACCACCAGGGCGACGAGATCTCGGTGGAAGCGATCGCCCAGAGCAACCCCGACTGGCTGTTCGTCATGGACCGCGACGCGGCCATCAACAGCACGGAAGCGAAAGTGCCGGCCCAAGACGTCATCGAAAATTCGCCTGCGCTGCAAAATACGACGGCCGTATCGAAAGGGCAAATCGTCTACGCGCCGGCGGATACGTACACCAACGAGTCGATCCAGACGTTCATGGAAATCTTCGAAGCGCTTGCCAACGCATTGAAGAAGTAAAACGGAGGAGTACGGCACTGTGCTCATGCATGCGCTGAATGAGGCGGAGATGCGTTCTCAACCTCCGTTCTCCGAACCGAGTGCGAACCGCAAGAAAATTTTCACCTTACCGTTCGTTCTCGCCATATTTGCCGTCATGGCGCTCGGCGTCATCTCGCTGTTCACGGGCGTGTACGACATATGGGGACAGGCGGACGGCAGGGACATGTTCTTCATCACCCGGGTGCCCCGCACCATCGCCCTGATGCTGACCGGCGCCGCGATGGCGATGACGGGACTGATCATGCACCTTGTGACCCAGAACAAAATGGTGGAGCCGACCACGATCGGGACGACCGAATGGGCGGGTCTTGGACTGCTCGCGGTCTACCTGCTTGTGCCGGGGCCTTCGCTCGTCTTGCGCATGACCGGTGCCATCGTGTTTTCCTTTGTCGGCACGATGATCTTCTTCCTCTTCCTGCGGCGGGTCAGGCTGCGTTCGTCGCTGATCGTTCCGATCATGGGGCTGATGCTGGGCGCGGTCATCTCGGCGCTGTCCACCTTCGTGACGCTCTATTTCAACATGTCGCAGGTGATTGAGAACTGGTTCATCGGCTCGTTCGCCCCCGTTCAGATCGGAAGATACGAATACTTGTGGATCATCGTCATCGTCACCGTCATCCTTTTCCTGTATGCCAATCGCCTGACCATCGCCGGCCTGGGCGAAGAAGTCGCCGCGACGTTGGGCGTCAATTACAACCGGCTGATCGTGCTGGCCAACGCCCTGATCGCTGTCTGCGTCGGCATCGTCGCCGCCGTCATCGGCAACATTCCGTTCCTGGGCCTGATCGTCCCCAACATCATCTCCATGGTCCGGGGCGATGATCTGCGCAGCAATCTGCCGTGGGTCTGCCTGATGGGGATGGGCACGATCACTCTGTGCGACATCATCGCCCGGGTCGTGATCATGCCCTTCGAAGTGCCCGTCTCGCTGATCCTGGGAACGGTCGGAGCGGTCGTCTTCATCCTGATTTTGCTGCGGCAACGAAGGAGCAGGAGGCTGCGATGAGCACACTGGATATCGGTCTTGCCACAAACACCGGCGGCAGCCTTCGCGCCCGAACCACCGGCGCTTTCCGCACCCGGAGAGACGCACGGCGCTACTGGATGCTGCTCATCCTGTTCATCGGCGTCGGGTTGCTGGCCACGCTCGGACTCATCCTGTACAAAAATCCGGTACCCGTCGATTCGCCGTCGTTCATCCCGGTGGTGAAGCGGCGGCTTACGGCCGTCGTCGCCATGTTCATCGCGGCGCTCTGCCACAGCTTCTCGACGGTCGCCTTCCAGTCGGTCACGAGCAACCGGATCATCACGCCGTCGCTGCTGGGCTACGAATCGCTGTATTCGTTCATCCAGACCAGCGTGCTGTTCTTTTTCGGCGCGGCGACGCTCGTCAAGTTCACCGGCACGGGCGCCTTCTTCCTGCAGGTTGCGCTGATGATTGCCTTGAGCCTGATCCTGTTCGGCTGGCTGCTGTCGGGCAAGTACGGCAACCTGCACCTGATGCTGCTCATCGGCATCATCATCGGCGCCGGGCTGAACGCGGTGTCCGGATTGATGCGCCGGGTGCTCTCGCCGTCCGAGTTCGATCTGCTGCAGGCCCGGCTGATCGGCTCGGTCAACAACGCGGACGCGGACTATTTCCCGATCGTCATTCCGCTCGTGCTCGTGACGGTGCTGTGCTTGTATCAACTCTCCAGAAAGCTGAACGTCCTGTCGCTGGGCAAGGATGTCTCTACCGCGTTCGGCGTGAACTATCAGGCGAACATCATCCTGGTGCTCGTCCTGATCGCCGTCCTGATGTCGGTCTCGACGACGCTCGTCGGTCCGATGACTTTCTTCGGATTTCTCGTTGCGCTGCTGAGCTATCAGGCGGCTCCTACATACGACCACCGGTATGTGCTGCCGATGGCGTTCGCGATCGGGTTCTGCATCCTGACATCCGCGTATATGTTGCTGTATCACGTGTTCCGCGCGCAGACCGTCGTATCGGTCATCATCGAACTGTTCGGCGGCATCGCGTTTCTGATCGTCATTTTGAGGAAGAGGTCGCTATGATCACGATCAAGAGTGTCAGAAAGTCGTACGGCGACGAGGTCCGGATCGGTCCCCTGAACATCGAGATTCCGAAGGCGGGAATCACCTCGCTGATCGGCCCCAACGGCGCGGGCAAGTCAACGACGCTGCTCATGATCGGCCGGCTGCTCAACATGGACGAAGGGCAGATCAAGGTCGCGAACATGGATATCATCAGGTCCAGGTCGAACGACATCGCGAAGATACTGACCATTCTCCGGCAGGAAAACCACTTCATCACGCGGCTGACGGTCCGGCAGCTCGTCGGATTCGGCCGGTTCCCGTACTCCAAGGGCCGGCTGACGAAGGAAGACGAAGCGATCATCTCGAAATATATCGGCTTCTTCGAGCTGACCGACCTCGAGAACCGGTTTCTGGACGAACTGTCGGGCGGCCAGCGGCAGCGGGCCTACGTCGCCATGGTGCTGT
>ERZ795043.1445-NODE-1445-length-11774-cov-23.627528_pt1 | contig 11774 bp, 9 predicted proteins | sample MGYA00375127_ERZ795043 | MGnify/ENA primary metagenome ERZ795043 (study PRJEB30172, sample SAMN05518447) | compost metagenome | isolation source: Feedstock adapted compost from Newby Island compost facility, Milpitas, CA | place: USA:Newby Island compost... | reverse complement strand
CCCGCACGTATTTTCTCATATGCGTCTTCCGCCGTAAAAATGCCGCCGCAGCCGATGATGGGCAGCTTCCCCTGCGTCAGCCGCCGGATGCGGCGAATCATGTCCGTGGACAGCGCCGCCAGCGGTCTGCCGCTCAGGCCGCCCGGTTCGGCGGCGCGCGGGCTTTTCAGCCCGTCCCGGCGAAGCGTCGTGTTCGTGGCGATGATGCCGTGGACGCCGCTGTCGCATATGGCCTCCACCGCCCGTTCCAGCTCCTCCGGCGCCAGGTCGGGCGCCAGCTTGACCAGAATCGGCCGTTTGGCGCCATGCTTTTCTTCGAGCAGTTCCAGCTCTTCCACGATGGCCGCCAGAAGGTCGCGGAGGGCGTCCCCCTGCTGCAGGTCGCGCAAGCCGGGCGTGTTCGGCGAGCTGATGTTGACCGCGAACAGGTCCGCATGCGGATACAGCGTCCGCAGGCAGTCCAGATAGTCTTCCACCGCCGATTCGTTGGGCGTCGTTTTGTTTTTGCCGATGTTGACCATGACCGGGACCCGGCGGCTTGCGTAGCGCGCAAGGCGCGCGGCCATCTCGCCGGCGCCCCGGTTGTTGAAGCCCATCCGGTTGATCAGCGCGCCGTCTTCCGGCAGCCGGAACAGGCGCGGCTTCTCGTTGCCCGGCTGCGGCCGCGGCGTGACCGTGCCGACTTCCACGTGCCCGAACCCGATGGCGGCAAACATGTCCACCGCCTGGCCGTCCTTGTCCAGCCCGGCGGCGAGTCCGACCGGATTCGGAAAATGGAGCCCCCACAGGTCCACCGCCGTCTCCGGCCATTGGTCCGCCCCGTACAGGGCATGCATCAGGCGCGCGGCACCCGGCATCCTTTCGGCCGCCGACAGCCCGCCGATCGTGAGATGGTGGGCGGTTTCGGGCTGCAGGCGAAACATGAGCGGTTTCACGATCGTTTTGTACATGTGGCCTTCCCGTCCTCCGTCGTCATTCTTTCCCCAGTGTAGCCTTTTGCGTCCGAAAAGAAAAGTGAACCGCATCACCGTCCGGGGCTCGTCCGTCCGCCCGCGGCGGCTCTTTTTATCGGAAAAGTGATGTGATAAAATGAAAGGCGGACAATCCGTGCGGGAAGGATGTATCGCGATGGCGAAAAAGAAAATGAGCTACTATGAACGCAGCAAAAGGGAGCAACAGCAGCCCGTCAACAAAAAGGCCCTCATCACGATCGGCGCCGTTTTTGCCGCAATCGTCATCATCATGACCGTGCTGTTGATCGTCCAGTCCTGAAGCATCGGTCTTGACCGGACCCCACGGCCGCGGCGGGAACCGCCGTCCCCGGGCGTTGGCCGGGCATCGGGTTTTGCCCGCGACCGGACCGGCCGGTCCGTCCGATGCGGAACATCCGTTTCCGGAACATGCATGACGGGGCTTTTCCGGCCGTTCGCCGGCCGGGAAAAGCCCCGTTTTTGCTGCAAATGCGGATCATGCGGCCGGCGCGGTCAGCGGATGACGACCAGTTTCCATTCGGCCATCCAGTCCACTTGACGGTCCAGCGCCTCGGCGATGAATCGGACCGGCACCATTGTGCGGATCCCTTCGATGAACGGCGCCGCGTCCAGCGTCAGGACGGTCGTTCCGGCGTCTTGCGAAATGTCCGCCCGCGCATCGCCGATGCGCAGGGTGACGCGCACGCCGGATTTCGCCAGCACCACCTGCCGGTTGTCCAGCGCCTGCACCTCGTAGCCGAGCGCTTCGGCGATGTGCCGGACGGGAACGAAGACGCGGTCATGCCGGATGACGGGCTGGACGTCGAACTCGATGAGCCGTCCGCCGTCCGCCACCCGGATGACGCCGTCCTTCGCCGTTCCGGCGGGCAGGCGGTATCCGGTGATGAAGCGGATCTGGTTGTTGTAGGCGTCCGCCACGTAAATGTTCCCTTGGGCGTCGACGTCGACGTCGGTCGGGAACGTGAGGCGGGCGGACTTCTCCGTGCCGTTCGTCCGGCCCGGTTCGGCCCCGTCGTTGCCGACGACGGTGTACACGCGGCCGTCCTTCAGCAGGCGCACCGCATGGTTGCCGCTGTCCGCGATGAGCAGGCTGCCGTCCGGCGCAACGGCGATCCCGCGGGGGAAGTCGAAGCGGGCTTCGAGCGCGTCGCCGTCCGCATAATCGCCTTCCGCGTAGAAATCGCCGGGCCCCGCGTTGCCGCCACCGGCCACCGTCGTTACGGTTCCCGCCGCGAAATCGATGTAGCGGATGCGCTGGTTGCCGGCATCGCTGACGTACAGGTTGCCCTTCCCGTCGAGCGCCAGACCCGACGGCTCGTTGAACAGCGCTTCCGAAAGCGGACCGTCCCGGAAATCGCCGGCGGGTTCCACGACGCCGGCGAACACTTCCACGCCGCGCAGCCTGAACGCATTCAGGGTCGTCACGACACCGTCCGGCGTGACTTTGCGGATGACGTGGTTGAGGGTGTCCGCCACGTATACGGTGCCGTCCGGCGCCACCGCGAGGGCGGACGGCGCATGGAACCGGGCTTCGCCGCCCCGGCCGTCGCGGTAGCCGGGCGCGCCGACGGGGCTGCCGGCCAGCGTCGTCACCCGGCCGTCCCGGTCGATCTTGCGGATCACGTTGTTGCCCGTGTCGGCCACGTAGATGTTGCCGTCCGCGTCGACGTCGATGTCGGACGGCGACTGGAACACGCTGGCGCCGGCTTTCCCGTCCGCCAGCCCGCCGACGGGCAGGCCCGCCGCGTCGAAATCGAAGGTAACGCCCGCCACCTTGTCCGTGCGGCCCGCCTTGACCGAACGGATCAGATGGCTCCCCGTGTCGGCCACCAGCAGCGTGCCGTCCGGCAGCAGCTTGATGCCCTTCGGCGTTCTGAATGCGGCCGCTGCCGCCGGCCCGTCGGATTCCCCGAAGTCGCCGGAGCCGGCGTGCACGGCGACGTCCCGCAATCCGTCATGGGTCGCCGCGGAGGCGACGGAACCGCCCGCGGCGGCCAATGCCAGCACAAAACACCATGCCAGGCGATGGAATCGTTTCAAAGGTTTCTTCATGGCATTCTCCCGCTTTTCACGAAAATTTGCGTTCCGTCAGTCGGCGGCCGCCTGCGGCAACTGGATCGTCAGCACTTTGCTGTTGAGTTCCAGCACTTTCTCCCCTTCTTTGTTCACCAGAAGGAGATCGACGTGGACCGGGACGGACGCAGGGTTGATGGCGGCCGGATGGAACCGGACCGGAAGCGAAATGAGCTGCGATCCTTTCGTGACGGGGATGCCGTCCGCGTCCGGGAACATCATGAACGAGACAATCATTTCAATGGCGTGCTCGCCGTCAATGCTGGCATCATCGAACAGCTTCCAGTTCCAGACGGCGCCGGACGCCTGGTTGCCGCCGAACAGGGACCACGGATTTTCATCCTGATTTTGCCAATCCGGGGCCATGAAGGATGCGGGAACCGCCACGTGCAGCTCCGCGCCGAACACGGCGTCCGCGCCGGTCGCGTCTTTGCTGGCCTCGACAATCAGGGTGAACCATACCAATTGTCCGTCGAAATCGAGGCTGTTTTCATCGATCCGGACGACGGCATCTTCCGCATCGCCGGGATCCTGGCCGCCGGGCTGGCCGCCGCCGGGCGTGCCGCCGCCGGACGTGCCGCCGCCCGTGCCGGAATCGGTCCCGGCCGGCGTCTCCTGGGCAGGCGACTGCTTTGATTCGGCGGCCTGCCGTTGCTGTTCGATTTCGGCTTCCCGCGCGGCCCGTTCCTGTTCCAGCAGCTGGCGCTGTTCCTCCGTCAGGCCGCTCGCGTATTCCTCATACGCCGACTGCGACCGCTCCTGCTCAAACTGCTCCGCTTCCTGCTGCTGCTGCTGCCGGTTCTCCTGCACGGTGTTGTAGACGTCCGGATTCTCGTTTTTCAGCTCTTCCTTTTCGTCCATCAGTTCCTGCGCCTGCTGTTCGTACTGCTCCCGGACCTGTTTTCGCTTCTCCAGCTTGCCCGCTTCTTCTTCCGGATCCACGCCGCTGATCTCGGCGGTGGACGGCACGGACTTGCCCAGGTCGATTTGGATGGAGCTGTCCGCAATGTTCCGGTTGACCGTTTCCGCCAGTTCCGTTGCCTTCGATTCCGTCAGCACGCCCCGGTTCACGCTCTCCTGGAGGATGAGGATGAACACGTTCGTGACGTCTTCCAGCGTCGGCGGCTGGCCGATGTCCGGATTTTGCTCCCATTCTTCCTGCAGCCGTGCGATTTCTTCATGCAGTTGCGGGGTTTCCAGAATCATTTTTTCGATCAGGTCGGCATTGGCCGCTTTGAAGAAGGCGTCCAGGTCCAGCACCGTCACGTTTTCGTTCGGATCCGCCGTTTCTTCGCCTTTGAACAGCTCGAACACGCGCAGCGGAAGGATGATGGCCTCGGCGCCTTCCAAACCGGAAGGCTGGGCCGCCACGATGCCTGCCGCCGTCGTGACCATAAGCCGCCCCGATACCGGATCGAACACGACCATGAACTGGGTGCCGCGCACGCCCATGACCGCCGTCGGCGTTTCCACCTCGAATTCGTCCTGGGCGCCGGCCAGCGTCTTGACCTTGTTCCAGACCGATCCGGCCCACAGTTTGAATTTCGATTTCCCGCCGTCGTCCGTTTCCGTCAACTCGGATATGTACAGGCTGGCGTTTTCGCCGATGGTCACCTCGTCCTCGCGGCCTTCCACCTCGAGGATCACCTTGGCGCCCGGGCCGGTCACGAGGTAGTCGCCCTGGTTCAGCGTCATGCCCTTGAACAGGCGGAACTGCTTGGTACCGCCCTTCTTCGTGATGTGCGCGTCGCCTTCCACTTGAAGCACGACGGCGTTCTTTGACGATTTGGCCGCTGCCGCCGCAACCGGGACGAAGACGGTGCCGACGGCCAGTAAAAGCGAAACGAGAAGGATGAATCCCTTTTTCAAACCCATGCCGCTCCTTTCGTTGCTCGACTCGGATTTATGTCGATCAGGTCAACCGGCCGTGGCGGCCGCCTGTTCGTCCGATTCGGTTGCGCCGGGTTCTCCGACCAGTTCATACAGCTTGACGGGCACCGTCTTTCCCTTCATCAGGCGCTCGTCGAAAAACCGGTACTCGAACCGGTCCTTCGTCCGTTCATAGGTGACCTCGGACACAAGCACCTGGTTGGCCGACGTCTGGGACTCGATCCGCGCCGCGGTGTTGACGTTGTCGCCGATGGCGGTGTAGTCCACCCGAAGGTAGGAGCCGATGTTGCCGACGACCGCTTCGCCCGTATGGATGCCGATGCCGCAGCTGATGACGACGCCGTACGTGTCGAGCACGCGCTTGCGGACCGCTTCCATCCCCTTCTGGATCTCATAGGCGGTTTTGACCGCTTTGTACGGATGATCGGGCACGTCCAGCGGCGCGTTGAACAGGATCATCGCCGCATCCCCGATGAATTTGTCGATGGTGCCGCCGTTGGCCAGCGCCCATTCGGTGATCAGGTCGAACATCATGTTCAGGAAGCCGACGACCTCTTCCGGTTTCAGCTTCTCGGACAGGGTGGTGAAGCCGCGCACGTCCAGAAACAGGATCGTCAGTTCCTTGTTGATGCCGCCAAGCTCGATTTCCTTGCCGCTGGCGGCGATCTGCTTCACGAGCTCGGGCGAGATGTAGCGGCCGAACTGCTTCGTGATGTAGCTCCGTTGCCGGGCTTCGTGGAACGTTTTTACCGACATGTTCAGCAGGAACGACAGAACCAGGCCGAACAGCGGGTAGATCGGGTCGGCAAACACGTTCGTCGCCGCAAACAGGGCGTATTGGCCGGCGAACAGGAGCGCGATCATGCCCGCCAGGTAAAGAACGGACACGAGCGCCTTTCCGCGCCAGACGACCAGCGTCGTCAGGCCGATCATGAGGAGGGCGGCGGCCAGCAGCAGTCCCGTCGGAACCAGGGAAACCCTTTCATTTTTCAGCAGCTGGTCGATGATGTTGGCATGGGCGTAGACGAGGGTCATGGACTTGTCCACCGCCGTCGGTCCCGTGTCTTCCCCGGCGGCGGTGACGCCCACGAGCACGACGGCGTCCTCGTACATGGCCGGGTCCGTTTCCCCGACGAGATGGAACGGCACGGTGAGGAAATCCCGGTCGTAGCCGTTGAAGCGGATCAGCATTTCCCCGCCCGGGCTGGCGCCGAACTGTTTCGTCTTGGCGGGCTTGTCCAGGAACGCCTGCACGTTCGCGCCGAGCCGTTCGGCGGCGAGATAGGCGACGGAATGGATCACGCCCTCCGGCGCCCGGACGGCCAGGTGCATCCGGCGGGTGACGCCGTCCTCGTCGGCAAAGCGGAAAATGTGGCCGACGTCCGCCGCTTCGGCGAACGCCGGAATGGGCCGGTTGACGCCGTGCACCGGCAGCAGCTCGCCGGCTTTCGCCCGCAGCGTGCGGGAGACGGCGGTTTCCGTCACCAGGGACGCCGCCAGAATGACGTTGTCGTGCCGGGCCAGCGCTTCGGCGAAGCGGCGGTCGCTTTCCTTGTCCTTGCCGTCCGTGTTGAACATGATGTCGAACATGACCGCTTTCGCCCGGGACACGTGGTCGAGGAACGGCACGAAGGCGTCCCGCTCCCAGGGAAACTGGCCGTACTGCCTCAGCGATTCCTCGTCGATGGCCACGACGATGATGGATTCGTGGGGGCTGTGGTCCATCGTGCGGCGCATGTCGAAATCGTACACATTGTAGGAAATGCTGCGAAAGGCGTCGTTCATCATGAACCCGACAAGAAGGAGAAGCACGATGACGTGGCCGATCAGCGATATGCGGAAAATCACTTTTTTGGCCATGGGGGTTCAAACCCTTCCCAAAATTTCGCACGATTCCCATACCATATTACTTTTTTTGCGGCAATTTGTCGAACATGGATTTTGGATGGCCTGAAGCGCTGCCGGAACCGCCGCGATGAAACACGGGAACCCGCCCGGGGGGCGGGTTCCCGATGCGTCCGTCCATGCGGAACGTCCATGAAAAAAACCGCCGTTCCCCATCGGGAACCGGCGGTTTTCGTCGCCAGTCAGGCTTGGCAATCAAAAGGCGCCATGAAGCGTTCATGACGCCGTTCCGGCCGTAATCCGGTCATTTGTTGAACGGTTCCTCGGCAATCTTGATGGATTCCGTCGGGCAGCCGTCCAGGGCATCCTGCATGTCGTCCCACAGTTCTTCGGGAATGGGCGTCACGCCGCGGTTGTCGTCGCCGCCGTAGATGACGTGCGCCAGTCCTTCGTCGTCATAGTCGTAAATGTCCGGCGCCGTCGCGCCGCAGGCTCCGCAGGCGATGCAGGTGTCTTTGTCCACCCAAGTGTATTTTGCCATGAAGAATCCTCCCACTGAAAGAATTTCGAAAACAACCCCTGCTTTGTCTGTGTGTTTTCTCTGCGTTCATCTAAAAATATAGTATATTTCCTGGCAAAGTTCAAACGAAAATTGCCGCCGGTCCGGCGTATCCGGTCATGGATTCCGATCCCGCCGGTCCGGCCGGCCCGGCCCCTCCGGGTCGTCCTTCTGCAGGCTCGTCCCCCGCCGTTTCCGGTCGCGGATGAAGGCGGACGGGTCATCGAGGAGCATGCCGGCGGTCAGAACGGCGTTCTCCCCGAATTTGTCCCGCAGCCGGTCCACCGTTTCGTTCAGCTTCTCCCGGGTCTGCCGGCGAATGTGGTCGAACAGGTCCAGCTGCAGCGCCGCCCGGTCTCTTGGTTCGAGCCCCGTCACGGAAACGCCGAGAAGCCGCACCGGCTTGCCCGCGGGCCAGTTGTCCGCAAACAGCCGGACCGCTTCCCGGTGGACGTCCAGCGCGTCATCCGTGGGCACGTCCAGCGTGCGGGCGCGGGTGATCGTCTTCATGCGCGGGTCGCGGATCGCGATCTGCACCGTGCGGGCGACCATGCCCTGCCGGCGCAGCCGCCGGCACACCTGGTCGGCCAGGTTGAGAAACACCCGGGCGATGTCCCCGCTGTCGGTGTAGTCCCGCGGCAGCGTGACCGAATGGCCGATGGATTTGTTCGGCTCGCGCCCGGGCACGACGGGCGACGGGTCGATGCCGCAGGCCGCCCGCTTCATCCATCGGCCGTATTCGCCGAAACGCCGGGCCAGCCGCTCTTCGTCGGCCATCGCCAGCTGGCCGATGGTGCGGATGCCCATGGCCGCCAGTTTGGCGGCGGTCTGCTTGCCGATGCCGAACAGTTCGCCGCACGGCTTCGGCCACAGCACCCGTTCGACGTCCCGCAGGCGCAGCACCGTGAGCCCGTTCGGCTTTTTCATGTCGGAAGCCATTTTCGCCAGCAGCTTGTTCGGCGCGATGCCGACGGAACAGGGCAGCGACAGCTCCGTGCGGATCCGGTGCATGAGACTTTTCGCGATGTCGAGGGGGGTGCCGAACGCCTTGGAACCGGTAATGTCCATGAAGCACTCGTCGATGGACATCGATTCCACGAGCGGCGTATACGATTCGGCGATGGCACGAAACCGGCGGGAGTACCGGCGGTAAAGCTCGAAATCCGGTTCCAGCACGATCAGACCGGGACACAGGCGGAGCGCATCGCGGACCCGCATGCCGGTCCGGACGCCCTTCGCCCGGGCGGCATAGGATGACGTGACGATGATGCCGCGCCGTTCTTCCACGCTTCCCGCGACGGCCAGCGGCTTTCCCCGGTATTTTTCCGGTTCCTCGGCCTCGTGGACGGATGCAAAGAACGCGTTCATGTCCACGTGCAGGATGACCCGTCCGGAAACCGGATACGCCCTGCCGGTGTCCACTTCCGTCCCCTCCCCGCCGCTTTTTTGAAAAAGAACGAAAAGCGTGCCTTTCGCATGTACACAATCAAATGAATGGTGCTATAATTTAAAATTATATCAGGCAAGTGATGGTCCTCAATGACCAAAGGAGCGTTAACCGGATGAATCGACACATAACCCTGTTCGATACGACCCTCCGGGACGGCACCCAGGGGGAAGGCGTCAGCCTGTCCGTGGAAGACAAGCTGAAGATCGCCCGCAAGCTTGATGAACTGGGCATTCATTATATTGAGGGCGGCTGGCCGGGCAGCAACGCCAAGGATGTCGAATTTTTCCGCCGCGCCCGGGATCTCCGCCTGAAACATGCCAAACTGACCGCCTTCTGCAGCACCCGCCGCAAGGGCATCCGGCCCGAGGACGACGCCAATCTGGCCAGCATTCTGGAAAGCGGCGTGCGGGTGGCCAGCATTTTCGGCAAATCGTGGGATTTCCACGTGCACAGGGCGCTGCAGACGACCCTCGAGGAAAATCTGGCGATGATCGCCGACTCCGTGGGGCATCTGAAGCGCCACGGGCTGGAAGTGATCTATCTCGCCGAGCATTTCTTCGACGGGTTCAAGAGCAACCGGGACTATGCGCTGGAAACGCTGCGGAAGGCGGCGGAAGCCGGCGCCGACTGGCTCGTGCTGTGCGATACGAACGGCGGATCCATGCCGTCCGAAATCGCCGACACCGTCGCCGCGGTGTGCCGCTCCTTCGAGGTGCCCGTCGGCATCCACGCCCACAACGACTGCGAGCTGGGCGTCGCCAATTCGCTGGCGGCGGTGCAGGCCGGCGCCCGCCAGGTGCAGGGCACGATCAACGGCATCGGCGAACGGTGCGGCAACGCGAACCTGTCCTCCATCATTCCGAATCTGCAGCTGAAGCTGGGCTACAAAGTCGTCAGCGACGAACAGCTGGCGTCCCTGACCTCGGTCTGCCGGTACGTGAGCGAAATCGCCAACCTGCACATGCCGGTCAACCAGCCGTTCGTCGGCCCGGCGGCCTTCGCCCACAAGGGCGGCATCCACGTGTCCGCCATTTTGCGGGACGCGTCCACCTACGAACACATCCGGCCGGAGCTCGTCGGCAACAAAACCCGCGTCCTCGTGTCCGAACTGGCCGGCCAGAGCAACCTGGTGTTCAAGGCCCGGGAGCTCGGGCTCGATCTGGACCTGGACAACGCGAAAACGAAGGAAATCATCAACAAAATCAAGGAGCTCGAGCACCAGGGCTACCAGTTCGAAGGCGCCGACGCGTCCCTTGAACTGCTCCTCCGCGAGGCTTCGGGACGTCTGGAAGAAATCTTCACCGTGCAGTCCTACAAAATCATCGTGGAAAAGACGGGCGACCGCCCGGCGGTGTCGGAAGCCATCATCAAGCTGGACGTCGCCGGCGAAACGGTCTACGCCGCCGCCGAAGGCAACGGTCCCGTCAACGCCCTGGACAACGCCCTCCGGCAAGCCATCATGCGCTATTATCCCGAGCTGGAACAGATGCATCTGACCGACTACAAAGTGCGCGTCCTCGACGAGAAGGACGCCACCGCGGCCAAAGTCCGCGTGCTGATCGAATCGACGGATTACGTGAACCGGTGGAGCACCGTCGGCGTGTCGGGCAACGTGATCGAAGCGAGCTGGAACGCGCTGATCGACTCGATGCGCTACGCCCTCATCGGCAAGGAGCGCCCGCGGCTCGCTTCGAACGGGAAAGCGGAACGCCAGGGCATCATGAACCACTAGCGTCCGTTTCGCCCGCGCGTTTTTCATCTTTCCGGATCATCCGGCCGGAGCGTCCATGTCCCAAAAACGCCCGGCCGGGTTTTTTTGTCCGTTTTTTTGCCCGGACCGGCCGGCCCGAACCGGCACCGTGCGGCGCAACGTCCGCCGGGCGCGTCCGGCCGCGCCTTTCTCCCGAACCGGGAATAGCTTCCTTCGCGAACAGGCATACTATGCCATGGTTTGAAAAAACCGAACCATCCGTTTTCCAGCGAAGGAGGATTTGTCCATGGCAGCCAACATGGGAGCCCATGAAGTCATGGAGCTTCACGAAATCCTCAGCGGGGCCATCGACGGCATCAACCAGATCCAGCTGCTCCTGCCGCACGTCCGCGACGGCCAGCTGCGGAACATTTGCATCAACCAGCTGCGGTTCATGAACGACGAATACAACGCGATGGTCCGCATGCTGAACCAGCAGGGCGCCGGCGAAGCCGCGCCGTACCGTTCGCCGCGCAACCAGGCGCCGGTGTACGGCCTCGACCATCCGGCTCCGCAAACGCCGAACGCCGGCCCCGAAGAAATCGACGACCGGGACGTCGCCAGCATCCTGCTGTCCATCCACAAGGCGGGCGCGGCGAAGAAGATGATCGCCGCGCTGGAAATCGCCAACCCCGCCATCCGCCGGTTCGTGCAGCAGAGCGCCGTCAACTGCGCGGAGCAGGCGTACGAGGTGTGGCAATTCATGAACCAGATGGGCTGGTACCAGGTGCCGACGATGAAACAGATCACCACGGACACCATGTTCCACACGTACCAGCCGGGCTCGGCCGACGCGGCGAACGCCGGCTACGGCGCCTGGCCGCAATGACGCCGGCCGAAGAGGACCCGCCAACGGGGAACGGGCTTTGTGCCCGTTCCTTTTTTGTTTTGCGGCGCCCGTCTACATCCGGTATGCCGGTCTGCGCGGGAGCGAGTTGATCGATTTTCTCGATGATCTCGCCTCCAGCCGGTCCGTTTTCGCGCGAATTGCCCGGCTATTTCGATCATCTCGCGGCCGGAAAGCCGCTGTTCGGCGAGCGGTGCCTGAAAACCATGTGCCGCCGCGATGCCGCCGGCCGTCGGCGCTTGACAAGGCCGGTGGCGAGGGGTACTGTACTTATTAAAAGTCCTAAAGCCTAAGACACCGACCGGACGCCTGGCGCGTCCGGATCAAACATTGGGGGAGAGACGATGGCAAACCGGAAAATGCGTTCC
>ERZ795043.1443-NODE-1443-length-11782-cov-3.773088_pt1 | contig 11782 bp, 9 predicted proteins | sample MGYA00375127_ERZ795043 | MGnify/ENA primary metagenome ERZ795043 (study PRJEB30172, sample SAMN05518447) | compost metagenome | isolation source: Feedstock adapted compost from Newby Island compost facility, Milpitas, CA | place: USA:Newby Island compost facility... | reverse complement strand
GCACGTGACGAATAACCAACGACCAAACGAAGTCGTTTTCGCGTGCAGGTGTAAACCCATTCATTATGTCGTTATTTGATCCCGGGAAAAATTGGTAGAAGAGCTTGATGTTGAAAAGAGGGGCCTTGTGCGGGAAGTCGCGTGCGGAGTGTTTCGACTTATATCTACAATATAGCAAATGCCGCGAACATTGTCACTATATGAAATTCCGGCGCGTGGGCACAAGACCTTTCGAGAAAGTTTTCGTCAAAAGATGTGATTTTATGACATTCACCACAAAAAAATTAGAAAAGGTTTCTTAAAGTTCGATGATAGTTAAGGATTTAAGGCCGTAACAATTTTTTGATAGCTCGCCAAAGCATCTAATAAAGATTGTTGAGCAGAATCGGGGTCGTCTTTACCTTCCAAATGGCTGTATGCCGATTCGACGGCACCTCTAAAAAAAGTTAAATCTTTCTTAAGGGAACCTGTAACGTTTAATTGATCGATCGCCGCCCAATGATTCAGTTTTTCATTAAGCACCGAAAGTTTTGTGTCATCAATTTTCTTCCCGAGCGCTTTTTCTGTCGATAAAGGGACCATCGCCATCATGAGATTTTTCCCATCAATTAAAAACTCACCAACCTGTTGGGATGTTCTTACAGCTTTCGGTGAGAAAGAGAAGGCTTTGCCGTAAAGAGCCATTCCCCCAAATGTATTCGCCAATTGTTTTCGGGTGGCCTCATCTTTGGCTAGACCAACGATGACTTTATAATTGCCGTTTTCTTTTAAGACGGCCCCCGGCTTTTCATTTTCTTTCAGTTGGCTTAAGTCTTCCTTGGCTCCGGCTTCTGTTTTATAGGAATTTTCCTGAAGCACTTGAACAGTCATGGAAAAAGGGGTCCCATCCAACGTATTCACTTTCAATTCAGCACTCGTCGCAACAGCCTCTGGGGCTTCCGGAGCTTTGGCATGGTTGGTTTTATGATCCGAAAACATTAGAAGTACGGTAAACCCAATGCCTAGACCGACAACAACAGCCGATAAAAACGGAATCCAAAACATTTTAAAAAGCTGACCGAATCCATAGTTGGGTTTATGGAGCCGCTTCTTTTTTACCTTTTTATAAGGCACAAATCCAGTCGGAGCCGGTTCACTGTTGTCGGGTTTTGGGGTATGTTCCTCAAACACTTTGCGCCAATTTAAAGAAGCATCGTCATCGACCGCAGCTTTTTCATTTTTCATCCAATCTTTCAGCCTATGGTTTTTCCCGTTAAATGTAACGATGACATCCTCTTGATTTTTGCGGGTTTTTGTCAAGGACGAGCGCTCCTTTCCCATCTGTTCTAATTTTTAAGGGTAGCACCGCCCGGCCGAAAATGGACAAGACATTTGTCGCTATCAGGAAAATTCTTTTCGACATAAACGTTTGAATATGGACAAAAAAGGATATCAGGGATTCAGAATGAAAAAAGACCGCTTCTTCATGAAAGGTAGCGGTCCATGTTTTATCCGATATAAGTGGCCACGCGATTGCGGCCGCGCTGCTTCGCTCCAGCATACATCGCTCGATCGGCATTGCGAATAAGGGAAAGAGGATCTTCTCCCTGGCCTGGAGCAGTCGCAAGGCCAATGCTTGCCGTCACATGCACGAGCCGTTTGTGGTCGCCGCTTGTCGTGATGAGGAAAGGTTCATTCGATATGCGCTGGCGGATTTCTTCAGCCATTTCATAACATAACTGGCTTCCAGTATCAGGTATAAGCAAAATAAATTCTTCCCCACCGTAGCGCGCTACCGTTCCGCGGTCTCCGATGATGGCACACAACCGCTTGGCAACTTCTTTTAGGATGATGTTTCCGTTCTCGTGACCATATGTATCATTAATTAGCTTAAAGTGATCTAAATCAATCATTACGATGGAAAATGGCTTGCCATTCGCCAATTGATATTGGGTCTCCAAAAGTTTCGTGAAAAAGCGATAGTTGTATAGACCTGTGAGCGGATCGCATTCGCTTTCCCGTTTTTTTCGTTCGTAGCTTTCGGCATTTTCGATCGCAATGAAGAAAAAGTTCGTTAAAATCTCAAGAACCATTAAATGTTGTTTGCCATATAAACGGCGTTTCTCAGAGGCACAAACGACGGCGCCAAGGGTATCCTGATGGCGGTGTGTCGGAATGACGAGCACAGATTGTGCACTTACCGGCAAAAACCCTTTCAACAGGCGGCGCCAATCCTTTCGTGTCCCGGCCAAAAAGTTTTTTCTCGTCAGTTCGGTCGGCCAGCGAACGCTTCTTTCCGCCGACACTCGGTATTCCTCCAAAACCTGTGGGCAAATAAAGTAACTCTTGATGGCGTAATGGCGTGAGTCCTCTTCAGCTTGCAAGATAAACACATAATCTGTTTTTAAAATTTTGTTGAGATGGCTAAAGAACATCTCATGGATTTCTTGAACATTCAGTTTTTCCGCCAATTGACTGCCAGCTTCATTCGTTTTTCGCAATAGATCATTCAGTTCATAACTGTTATTAATCAACCAGAAAATGATCGCCATCGTCACAATGGGCACGGCCATGATGAGAATGGACAGGCTTTCCAGTTGAATATAGATAAAGTAGAAAATGACGCCAATCGGTGAGACGACCGCGGTATTGATCAATTCTACTAACACATCTTTACCGAACAATTCCCCAGTACCATAATAAACTTTATAAAAATAGTATAAAATGGTCTGATTTAAAATAAACGATGTCAGCACATATCCCAATGTCGGCCATATCTTGAAGCTTACTTCCTGCGCTACCCCTGTTTCGCCGCCCAGCGCATAAAAGACGAGTGCAGAGAATGCGGACATTAGGATAAACATCGTCATGTTGAAGGCATAACGAAACCATTCTTCCTTAGCCAACCGTCGTTTTAACATACCGGTAAAAAGGGCCATTTGCATTAAAACCATTTCGACAAAGACGCCATAGATGAGAAAAGCTGCAAGGGACAGGCCGCCCACCACAAAAATATTCGTTTCTTTTACTTTAAAAGAGGAAAGGGAGATCAGGATCATTAAAACGCCCATGCCAATGACCGGCCAAATCGTCCCATCAATTTTTGGCGGTGCAATCACCCAAGTTAAAAGAAACGTCAGCGGCCATATGACTGCTGCTAAAAGCCAAATCACACGGCGAATTTGCGCTTGCATGTCACATTCTCCCCCACCCCTAAAGAATCGAAAACGACATCCCTCTAGCTTTTTAGGTGTTCCTACCTAAAACTATTTTACCAAATTTCCATGAAAATATTAACAATCTATCGCGAAAAATTTATATTTTTTAAATTTAGTTTCACCTTTAACTTGCCCTATGCTTTCTAATCAAGCCGCTTAATTTCAGAAACGAAGTACAATGAACCCGTAACGAGTAAAAGCTCGTTTTCTGCAAGGTTATTCCTAAGGGCTTCATACGTCTTACGCCAATCCGCTTCGAGTCGAGCATTAGGCAAATAGGTTTTTAATGCATCTGCCGAAATCGCTCGTGGATTTTCAAAGCTCGTTAAAGTGATGTCTTGAGTCAGCTCGGACAATGTATTCAGGAGAGCACGGTGATCTTTATCTTTGACGGCCGCAAACAAGACTTTCACATGGCGTTTTGGAAAATGCTTTTGAACCGTCTCCACAAGCGCTTGCATGGCTTCCAAATTATGAGCGCCATCCAAAATAACGAGCGGGTCGTGCGACAGGATTTCAAAACGCCCCGGCCATTTGGCTTTTTTTAATCCTTTCCGGATGTCTTCTTCGGATAGATCGAGGGCAAAATAGTAATGTAAATATTCCACGACCATCAAGGCGACTGCCGCATTATGCACCTGATGTGAGCCAAACATGGAAATTTGCAGGGCTTCATATGTTTTAAATGGTGAAATAAACGTAAACTGCTCCCCATCGGCTAGCGGCTCAATGTTTTCGATCCGAAATTCCCGCCCGAGTCGATATAATTTCGCATGTTTTTCTTTCGCCGTCTCTTCAATGACGGTCAATGCCTCGCCATAAGCTCCCGTCACGGTCGGCATGCTCGATTTCATAATCCCCGCTTTTTCCCGGGCAATATCTTTGATCGTCGGACCGAGTTGCATGACATGATCCGTTCCAATGTTCGTTATCGCACCGATGATGGGTAGAACCACATTTGTGGAATCATGTCGCCCGCCGAGACCGACTTCCATGATGACAAAATCACAAGCGGCAAAGCGAGCAAAATAAACTAGAGCGATCGTCGTCATTACCTCAAATTCCGTCGGCGCGCCGCATTCAGTGCCTTCCAAACTTTCAACCGCTTCATACACCAAATTCACAGTTTTCAAGAGATCCTCATCGCTAATCACCGCCCCATTGACGGATATACGGTCATTAAAACGCGTTAAAGCCGGAGATGTAAACATCCCAATGGTATACCCCGCCTCACGCAGCATGCTTGATATATAGGTAGCCGTTGACCCTTTGCCATTTGTCCCGGCAATATGGATCACCCGGCTATGGCGTTCCGGATGATCTAAAGCTTCCATGAGGCGTTCCATTCGCTCAAGTCCTAGTTTAATACTAAATTTATCCCATTTTTCGATCCAATCAACGGCTTCTTGCACAGTATGTAACATCTTTATCCCTCCGAAAATATGGAAATCGATACAAGAGTTTTTAACCACTATTATTAACAAATTTTACTGTAAGCGAGCAAGGAAAAGGCGACGGAGACTCCATCGCCTTGGTGCCTTCGGGATTAAGCTTCAAGTTCCCGAATGCGCTCTTGAACTTTTGCTCTTTTATCTAGATAATCTTTTTCTTTTTCGCGTTCTGCTTGAACGATGGCAGCCGGCGCTTTCTTTACAAACCCTTCGTTCGCGAGTTTCTTTTGAACGCGTTCGACTTCAGCTTCCCATTTTTTCAATTCGGCTTTAAGCCGCGAAAGCTCTTCTTCAATGTTGATTAACCCGGCAAGTGGCAGATACAGCTCCGCACCCGTGACGACAGCCGAAATGGATTTATCCGGAGCACTCAGAGACGGATCGATCGTCAATACGTTTGGGTTACAGAAGCGTTGAAGGTAACTTTGATTTTCTTCCAACGTCCTTTGTTCCCGTTCACCCGCTGGCTTAATGAATAAATCAACGGGCTTCGATGGTGCCACATTTTTTTCCGCACGGATATTTCGAACGGAGCGAATGATATTTTGAAGAAGCGCCATGTCGCGTTCAGCATCCGCGTCTCGCCATGCGGGATCGGCTTTCGGCCAATCACTCAGCATAATTGTTTCGCCGCGGTGAGGAAGGTGTTGCCAAATTTCCTCGGTCACAAACGGCATGAGCGGATGCAAGAGGCGAAGCGTTTGGTCAAGGACGAAAACGAGAATGGATTTCGTCATTTTCTTCGCAGCTTCATCGTCTCCGTATAGACTGATTTTCGCCATTTCAATATACCAATCGCAGAAATCATCCCAAATGAACGCATACAACTTCCGACCCGCTTCACCAAAATCATACGTCTCGTAATGGTGAGTGACTTGTTCTATGACATCTGCAAGCCGCGACAGTATCCAACGATCACTGACGGTTTTTTCACCCGACAAATCGATGTCATCGGCTGTAAAGCCATCTAAATTCATTATGAGAAAACGGGAGGCATTCCAGATTTTATTGGCAAAATTCCAGTTGGCCTCTACTTTTTCCCATTGGAAACGCAAGTCTTGCCCCGGCGTCGTTCCGGTTGCCAAGGTAAAGCGCAACGCATCCGCTCCGTATTTATCAATGACATCCATCGGGTCGATGCCGTTGCCGAGGGATTTACTCATTTTCCGCCCTTCCGCATCGCGAACGAGACCATGAAGCAGCACATCGTTAAAAGGCTTTTTCCCCGTAAATTCCACCGATTGAAACATCATGCGGGCAACCCAGAAAAAGATGATGTCATACCCAGTGACAAGGGTGTTCGTCGGAAAATATCGTTTAAAATCAGGCGCCTCTTCATTCGGCCACCCGAGTGTTGAAAATGGCCAGAGAGCAGAGCTAAACCACGTATCCAAAACATCTTCGTCTTGTTCCCATAGTTCGGGATTTTCCGGTTCATCCATACCAACGTAGATTTCACCGGTCTCTTTATGGTACCATGCGGGAATGCGGTGTCCCCACCAAAGTTGGCGTGAGATGCACCAGTCACGGATGTTTTCCATCCAATTGAAAAAGGTTTGTTCGAAGCGCTCTGGAACGAACCGCACTTTATCGTTCGATTTCTGCAATACGAGCGCAGCTTCAGCGAGCGGCTTCATTTTGACGAACCATTGCGTAGATAAATAGGGTTCGACGACAGCGCCAGAGCGCTCGGAATGGCCAACGGAGTGGACGATGTCCTCGATTTTGACCAGAACACCTTGCGCCTCAAGATCTTTTACGATTTGCTTGCGGCATTCAAACCGGTCCAAACCTTGATATTTTCCAGCATTTTCATTCATGACACCCGCCTCATCCATGATGAGGATGCGTTCCAGATTGTGGCGGTTGCCCATCTCGAAGTCGTTCGGGTCATGAGCTGGTGTTACTTTTACCGCACCCGAACCGTATTCCATATCGACATAATCATCAGCGAAAATCGGAATTTCCCGACCGACAATCGGTAGAATGACGGTTTTACCGATGAGATGTTGATACCTTTCATCATCCGGATGAACAGCAATCCCCGTATCACCGAGCATCGTTTCCGGCCGGGTTGTCGCGATTTCAATATAACCAGAGCCATCGGCGAGCGGATAACGCAGATGGTAAAGGTGACCCGGAACTTCCTTATAAATAACCTCTATGTCAGAAAGCGCTGTTTTCGTTTCAGGATCCCAGTTAATGATGTACTCGCCGCGGTAAATCAACCCTTTTTCATACAGGCGGACGAACACTTCGCGAACAGCTTTGGATAACCCTTCATCCAATGTAAACCGTTCTCTTGTATAATCGAGCGAAAGGCCAAGTTTTGCCCATTGTTTTCTAATAAATTCAGCATACTCCGCTTTCCATGCCCAAGCTACTTCTAAAAATTTTTCTCGGCCCAACTCGTAACGATTCGTCCCCTGTTCACGAAGCTTGGCATCGACCTTCGCTTGAGTGGCAATCCCAGCGTGATCCATTCCCGGTAAATACAGAGCATCATAGCCTTGCATCCGTTTAAAACGAATGAGTAAATCTTGCATCGTCGTGTCCCACGCATGGCCTAAATGCAATTTACCCGTAACGTTCGGCGGTGGTATCACAATTGTATATGGGGGCTTCGTTTGATCTTTTCCGGCCGTAAAATACCCCTTCTCCTTCCAAATGGGATACCATTTCGCTTCGGTTGCGACCGGATCGTATTTGGTTGGCATTTGTTGTGGATCCGTCATGTTTTTCCCTCCGTTTTCATACTGGAAAGCTGTGCAAATAAAAAAAGCCTTCTTCGAAAAGGACGAAGAACGCTCCGCGGTACCACCTTTGTTTGCATAAAAAGACTTTATGCACACTCAAAAGGATAACGGCTTTTCGGCCGGTTTCGGCTAGTCAATCCAAAAAGGATTTTTCACACGAAACTGCTCAGGGGCGACCTTCCGAACTCTTCCTAAAGAAACCTCACAGCCATTGGGTTTCTCTCTCTGATAGGTTGAGGATCGTACTCTTCCCCGTCAACGCACACTTTCCTATTGTGTTTTTCATTTTAACGATTAATAACCGGATCGTCAACTGTTACACAGCATTTCCGGCTTTCCCATAACATATGCACATCCACTGGAATGTTTCCATAAAATATTTTAAGAATGCTCTCACGGAGGGAGTCGCTATGAACCGTTGGAAATGGAATCAGTACTACCGCTGGCCACCTTGGTTGCGCAAATTGCGTGACGGTTTTGAAGTGTTTGTCTTACCGCTTGCCGTTTTCCAAATGATTCGTGCTATTTTCTGGCCGACGACTTTCGATGTCGTCGTTTTGATCGTCTTGGTCGGCCTCTACATTTGTTTCTTGAAGCGCTGGATCTGACTCAGCGATGTCTTTTTCTAAAAAAGAAAAAAATGCCTGCCAATCTTGTCTTCTTTCACAAAGGACATGCAAGTCGGTGATGAATTTTAATTCACGCACCGGTGATTGCGATTGATAGGACGCGATCAATTTTAAAAAAGGTGTCGGAAACAAAAGATTGGCCAAGAGCGCCTTTTTTTCCTCTCGGCTCAAAGGGTTAACGGTTTGATATTGTCCATAGAGCCGGATCATCCACTCCGATGAAAGCTTTTCGGCACGAAAAAAATCCGCCAAGTCCGAAACCGGGCTCCGCCATTCCGCCTGAGTGAAATCCAGAAAATAAGTTTCACCATTATAAACGATAACATGTGCGCAAGAGACCCGCCTCATGCAAAAAGAGACGGCCTGACCTTCAGCATCCTGGCCTTCAGCAAATAAGGATTCCGCTCGCTCGGCATCCCCGCGAATCCGGCTATAAAGTAAAAAAATTCTTTGCTCAAAAGGTGACGGATACACCCGGTGTTCCGCTTTGTCCATAAAAATTTCCATGATGTCAAAACGGACGTCGGGTCGTTCATACGCCGCGCCAGACGGAAGCGCTGTTTTCGTTTTTCGGTGAAGAACGGCGAGTTTGGCAATGATTCGCTCCCATTTTTCATAAGGATGTCTCACATTTTCTTCGATCCAAGGGGTCAAGTAATAACTCCCACCTTCTGTTTTTGCAAAAGGCGTCCCATCAAGCGTAAAATAAATGGGTAAATGGGCGATCCGATGCCGATCTAATACCGCTAAGGCTTCTAAAAAACCCGCTTCGTCTCCGCTTTTTAACGCATGCAGCATAAAGCTGCCTCGTGGTGTTATGATTTTATATACTTCCCCAATTTGCAAAGCATGATCCGAATACAAGCCGTATTGTTTTAATACTTGTTGAATGTGTTTTGGGTGGACCACCATGCCGCCACCTCCCGCATTCTGACCAAAGGAAAAGGTTGACTCCCAGTCCAGCGGTCGGCCTGAACAGCAATACCATATATCGAAGGTCATGGCAAACGGCCTTTCTCATATATGGTCCTGCACTCAGACAGGCCCATCCCGAGTCAACCTTAACACCTATTTTTTATTAGAAACCGGAATGTAAAGGACTTGCCCTTCACTAATCTCATCACTTTCCAACCGATTCCGTCTTAGAATGGTCGTCACAGGTACTTCATAACGATGGGAAAGCTTTTCCAATGAATCCCCATTCTGTACGATATAGACTTTAATTTTTGTAAATTGATCTTCGGAATTGGTGAGCATCTTCGTTAGATATAAGGCATTTTCATCGCGCCGTTTTGTGTGGACAACCGCCTCCTCATCGGAATCTGTTGTTTCATTCTCTGAGGCATCCGCTCCAACCGGTATCGTCTCAGTTTCCAGTGGGAGATACGGATGGACGGCATCAGATTCCCCTTCTGTTCCTGAAGGTGTTTCCTCGTAACGGCTGTCCGGTTCCTCTTCCTCAGGGTCTTCATCAAAAAAGTTTTCAAAAATATGATGCGGTATCGCTCCGTCCGACCGTTGATTTAACTCTATTTGTGGCTCTTCAGTAACTTCTTCAACTTCTGGTTCCCTGTAACTTTCATACTGCACAACTTCTGTCGGATCATAATCAACGTCACTTTCGGTGGCAGGAGGCTCTTCAGCATTCCGGTCATCGACGAGCCCAGAGATCGTGATTTCTGCTTCCAGCTGGATGCACCCTTTATCGGGCTGATGGTAATCAAAGGATTCGACCGTCACGAGAAGGTCATCAATATCGGCAATGCGCCCCGTCGGGATCGTTATATCGACAGGAAAACGATGTTCAATAAGGACTGTGCCGACATCGGTTTCAGTCACCTCATCAACCGTTCGATACGATGGTCTTCCGTAATCCTCTACCGTTTCGTCCGTATCGTCTGAAGCGGTCGGCTTGTACTCGCCACTTAGCCGCAAAGCGCCTTTAATCGTTACATATTGTGGGTTTTCCTCTATAGTGATGTCCGGTTCCAGCGCCATGGACAGTATTTCTTCTGCTTTTTCCCCGTCCCTAAGCCATACGGATTCGTTAATCGTAAACTGCAGACTTTGACCTGATGATTGGGACATGTTTCTCACCCTTTCCGCATGATATCACTACATATCTATGCGAACGGTTAATGATTATGCCTACGGGTTTTTATCAGCATGTCCCAGTCAAACCGTTCGCGATGCCCCCTGCCTCTTAGTTACCCTTAAGCTGGACTGAAAAATGATCAACTTTCATACCAACATAAAAAACCTTCCGCATCAAATGATACGGAAGGTGATTAAGAACCCATGTCGTGAGGTATTTAACTTTCGGCATGTATTTGCGAAAAAGCGTATTCCGCCGCTTCGATGGTCGCTTCGATATCTTCCATGGTGTGGGCAGTTGAGAGAAAGAGCCCTTCAAATTGCGACGGCGGAAGGGAAATGCCTTTTTCAAGCATGTACCGGAAATAGCGCTTAAAGTGATCAAGGTTTGCGCTTTTAGCTGTTTCATAATCAACAACGTCTTTATCCGTGAAGAAAATCCCGATCATGGAACCAGCCCGGTTCACGGTCAGCGGGATATCGTATTTTGCCGCCGCTTCCCGATACCCTTGTTCGAGACGATCGGCTTTTTTCTGGAATTCCTGATAATCTTCCGGTTTTAGTAATGACAACGTCGTGTAGCCCGCCGCCATGGCTAGTGGATTCCCGGAAAGCGTACCGGCTTGGTAAATCGGTCCGCTCGGGGCGATTTGCTCCATGATCTCCCGGCGGCCACCAAAAGCGCCGACGGGAAGGCCTCCGCCGATGACTTTACCAAGACAGGTCAAATCAGGGGTGACGTTGTAAAAACCTTGGGCACAATGATAATCGACGCGAAAGCCGGTCATGACCTCATCAAAAATCAGCAAGGCTCCGTATTCTGTTGTCACTTCTCTCAAACCCTCTAAGAAGCCTGGTTGAGGTGGCACGACGCCCATGTTACCGGCGACCGGTTCCACAATCACGCAGGCAATGTCGTCGCCGAATTGTTCAAATGCCAACTTAACGGCCTCAAGATCATTATATGGGCATGTAATCGTATGGCGGGCGACGCTTTCTGGAACGCCGGGGCTATCCGGCAAACCGAGTGTAGCCACACCGGACCCCGCTTTGATTAAAAGCGAATCGCTATGCCCGTGATAGCTACCTTCAAATTTAATAATTTTATTTCTTCCTGTGAACCCGCGGGCAAGACGCAAAGCGCTTAACGTCGCCTCTGTTCCTGAGTTCACCATACGCACCACTTCGACGGATGGCACGCGGTCGATGACCAATTGCGCCAACTTCGTTTCCAAAACATGCGGGGCACCAAAGCTCGTCCCTTTCTCGGCCGTCTCCTTAATCGCCTTTACCACATGGTCTTCAGCATGGCCTAGAATGAGAGGCCCCCACGAAAGCACATAATCGATGTACATATTGCCGTCTAAATCTTTAACCTTCGAACCTTTGCCTTCCACCATATACACTGGATTCATATCAACGGAACGAAAGGCGCGAACGGGGCTATTTACCCCACCGGGCATGACCCGCTTCGCTTCTTCAAAAGCTTGGATGGAGCGCTCCATCGGTCTCATCGGAATGATTCCTCCCGCAACCATTTTGCCGCATCCTTGGCATGGTAAGTAATGATAATATCGGCACCAGCGCGCTTCATGCTGACGAGCAGTTCCATGACAACGGCTTTTTCATCAATCCAACCGTTTTGCGCAGCCGCC
>ERZ795043.1442-NODE-1442-length-11792-cov-123.823975_pt1 | contig 11792 bp, 9 predicted proteins | sample MGYA00375127_ERZ795043 | MGnify/ENA primary metagenome ERZ795043 (study PRJEB30172, sample SAMN05518447) | compost metagenome | isolation source: Feedstock adapted compost from Newby Island compost facility, Milpitas, CA | place: USA:Newby Island compost... | reverse complement strand
ACGTCCATTACGTGTCCAAACGGATGAAATATGCGGTCGTCTACATCAATGCGGATCAGTATGACGCCATCGTGAAAAATTTGTCGAGGCTTCCCTATGTCAAAAAAGTGGAACGTTCCCTCCGCCACGAAATTCCCACCGAATTCGACACGGGGCGTTCCGGCAAGACACTTTCCTACAACAACTGACATTTTTCACATGGAAAATTTTGCGGTCATCGGGTAGAATGGTCTGTGGGATTCCATCCACGGTTCGGCCAACATCGGAAGGGGTGACCCTTGTTGAAGGATCGCGTCGCGAATCGGTGGAGCACCCGCGAACCGTTCTACGTCCCGCTCGGCGGCAAGCGGATCGCCGACATCGTCATCACCCATCATGCGCTGCACCGCTGGAATGACCGGATTTCGAGGGAAAACGGCACGATCCGGGACATTTGCGACTTTCTGTGGGACCGGCTGAAACGGGGAAGCGTGCGCCCGTACTACCGGAATGAACAGGACGTCTATCTTATCGATGACGATCTGGTGATGGTGGCCGAATTCAGCGAACTGGACGCAAACACTTCGTCCGGCGAACCGCTCCACAAGATGATCGTCGTCACGTTCCTCGGAAAAATGAGCGAGACGATGGAACTGAGGGATTTGAAAACGTATTATTCCTGGCTGCGCCATTCCCGGCGGATGACGCTGATCAAAAGCAGCCGGAAACGCCGCTAGACGGCCGGCGCGGCCGGGCGGACGGGACTGACGGCAAAGCGCGGGGCATTCGGGCTCCGGCGCTTGTTTTGTTTTTTCGGGTGCCGCTACAATAGGGGAGGTGGCAAAAGGGAGAGGCTGCGTTTGGGGTTCAACTCGGGCCGGGCGCTTTTGCCCCATGCGGAGCATTGCATCGCGCTGATGCGGGAAACGGGGCGGACGATGAGCCGGTTCACCCGGGATCTGGCCGGCAAACTGCAGCTCGGCGCCAGCCCGACGTTCGGCGAACTCATCCCGCCCCGGATTCTCGGCGCCTTCGCGCGGGAGTATCCCCCATTTCCATCAGCATGACCGTGATGAACGCGAAACAGCTTCTGGACGAGGTGCTGACGCACAACCTGACCTACGGCCTGGTGGAAGCGGAGTTGTCCCATCCCGATCTGCACATCGAGGCGGTGCTGTCCGACGAACTGAAACTGATTCTGCCCCGCGCCATCCGCTTCTTGAGAAAGCCGTCATCCGTTTCGAAGACGTGCTGGCCTATCCGTTCATCATGCGGGAACCGGGCTCGGGCGCGCGGGACGTGATGGAGCGGGAACTCCGGCGGCACGGCTACGGCATCGGGCGGCTGCGCACGGCGATGGAATTTTCCAACACGGGCGCCATCAAGCCGGCGGTCGAGGCCGGCTGCGGGCTTGCCGTCATGTCGCCCGCGTCGGTGCGGCACGAAATGGCGCTCGGGCTTCTGGCGGTGCGGGACATTGACGGGATGTCTCCTTCAAGCGGCATTTTTATGTGATATACTTGAATTCAACGCTGTTGCCGCTGACGGCGGTGACGTTTTTGACCTTTTTGAAGGAACGGGATCTCAGACATGGCTGACGCAGGGCAAGCGGATCTGCACATGCACACGACGGCGTCCGACGGCGTCCATTCCCCGCGGGACGTGGTCCGCATGGCGAAGGACGCCGGTCTGGCCGCCATCGCCGTCACCGACCACGACACGCTCGGCGGCCTCGCGGAAGCGCGCGAAGAAGGCGAAAAGCTCGGCATCCTCGTCGTGCCGGGCGTGGAAATCAGCACGTCGCTGGCGGGCCGGGACATTCACGTGCTCGGCTATTTCGTGGACGAACGGGATGAAACGTTCCGCGCGCGGCTGGCCGGCCAGCGGGAAACACGGGCCAGGCGGAACGCCATGATGCTGGAGAAGCTCGCCCGTCTCGGCATCCGGATCGGGATGGACGAGCTGGCCGCCGTTGCGAAACGGGACGGGGGAAGCGGAAAAGCGGCTGGCCCGGCTGCAAGCGGCGAAGAGGCGATCCGCTCCGTCGGCCGGCCGCACATCGCCCAGGTGCTGGTGGAAAAAGGCGTCGTGTCGTCGGTGAGGGAAGCCTTCGAGCGCTTCCTCGGGGAAGGCGGCGCCGCCTACGTCGCGCCGCCGCGCATCACGCCCGGCGAAGCGGCGCGCTGGATCCGCGAGGCCGGCGGGAAGGCGGTGCTGGCCCATCCGGGGCTGTACGGCGACGATGACCTTGTGCTCCGGATCGTTTCGGAGGGAATCGACGGCATCGAGGCCTACCACAGCGAGCACACGCCGGAACAGGAGACGCGCTACGCCGCCCTCGCGGAGCGGTTCGGGCTTCCGGCCACGGCGGGGTCGGATTTCCACGGCGCGAGAAATGGCGAACTCCTGCACGGCCGCGTGGGCGACCGGCGGGTCCCGCTTTCGGTGCTGGAGCGGCTGAGGGGCTGACGGAACGTCGCAGGAAACGGAATGAAAGGAGACCGTGCGGATGAAGAAAATTCGCAAGGCGATCATTCCCGCCGCGGGAATGGGAACGCGGTTTCTGCCGGCCACGAAGGCGCAGCCGAAGGAGATGCTGCCCATCGTGGACAAGCCGGCGATCCAGTACATCGTGGAGGAAGCCATCGCGTCCGGCGTGGAGGACATCATCATCGTGACGGGCCGGAACAAGCGGGCGATCGAGGACCATTTCGACCGATCCGTGGAACTCGAAACGATGCTGGCGGAACGGAACAAGCCGGAACTTCTGGAGATCGTCCGGGACATCGGCCGGATGGCGGAAATTCACTACATCCGCCAGAAAGAGCCGCTCGGCCTCGGCCACGCCGTCTGGTGCGCGCGCAAGTTCATCGGCAACGAACCTTTTGCGGTGCTGCTCGGCGATGACATCATGGTCTCGGACCCGCCCTGCCTCGCCCAGCTGATCGGCATGTACGAAAAAACCGGTTCCCCGGTGATCGCCGTCAGCGAAGTGCCGGAGGCCGACGTGAGCAAATACGGCATCGTGGCACCCGCGGAATGTGAACACGGGGACCGCGTGTACAGGGTCGCGGATTTGCTGGAGAAGCCGTCTCCCGACGAAGCGCCGAGCAACCTGGCCATCATCGGCCGCTACGTCCTGGATCCGGCCATCTTCGACATTCTGGAAAGCCAAAAGCCCGGCGGGGGCGGGGAAATCCAGCTGACGGACGCCCTGCGCGAAATGAATCGGAAACGGCCGATGCTGGCCTGCCGGTTTGACGGGGAACGGTATGACGTGGGCGACAAGTTCGGCTACATCGAAGCGACCATCGAGCTGGCCCTGAAAAACGAGGAATTGCGGGAGGATGTGAGCCGCTATTTGCGGCGGGTTGCGAAGCGGCTGGAACAGGAAGCGGTTCCGGAACATTGAAAACGCCGGGCCGGACCCGCGCCTTGCGCGGGCCGCCCGGCGTTCGTTCCGCCGGCGGCGCCGGCCCGCGACCGTGCCGGGCCGGCCGTTACTGCCGCTCGGTCCTGAGCGTTTTGATCAGCTGTTCGTCCGGCGTGACGAACAGCGTTTTTTGTTTGTCATAGATGACGAAACCCGGCTTGGCGCCGGACGGCTTGCGGACATGGCGGATCAGGGTGTAATCCACCGGGACGGAGCTCGACTGCTTGCCCCGGCTGAACCAGGCGGCGAGCATGGCGGCTTCGTGCAGGGTGCGCTCCCCGTATTCGCCGCGGATGACCACGTGGGAACCGGGCATGTCCTTCGCGTGGAGCCACGTGTCGTTCGGGGCGGCGAACCGGTTGGTCAGGTAGTCGTTCTGCAGGTTGTTTTTCCCCACGTAAATCGGCACGCCTTCGCTGGACAGATAGCGGGTCAGCGCGGGACGGTCCGGTTTTTTCTTCGCTTTTCCGGGCGTTTTCCTCTCGCGGACGTACCCTTGCGCGGCCAGTTCTTCCCGGATTTCTTCGAGATCGGCCATGCCGGCGTCGTCCAGCTGCTGGCGGACCGTTTCCAGGTAGCGGATGTCCTCCCGCGTTTTTTCGATCTGTTCCGTGACGGCGGCGACGCTGTTTTTCAATTTGCCGTACTGCTTGAAATACCGCTGGGCGTTCTCGGAAGGGGTCAGCCGCGGATCCAGCGGTATGCGGACGACGGCGCCCCGTTCGTCGTAAAAATCGACGGTTTCCAGCCATTCGTCCCCTTTGCGGATGAGATGGAGGTTGGCGGTGACCAGTTCGCCCAGCCGGCGGAAGCGGTCGGCATCGCGGGCCTCTTCCAGCGTTTTTTCGAGTTTCTCCAGCTTCGCGGCATTTTTGTTCAGTTCGTTCTGCACGATCCGGATGAGATCGAGGGCTTTCTGCCTGACGGCGTCGCGTTCCGCCTTTTCCCCGTAGAAGGTTTCGAGGCATTCGCTGATGCTGGCAAACCGGGTGACCTCTCCCGCAAGGTGGGTCAGCGGCGTGATGGAGAAGGCGGGTTTTCCGTCCGGCGGAAGCACCAGGCAGGCTTCGGCTTCGCCCCGCTTCACCCGCTGCGCCAGACGGAAAATCTCGTCGTGGACGCCATCCGGGTTCCGCCACACGAGTTCGCGGGCCAGAAGCGGGCTGACGCCCTTGATGCGGCCGACGACCGCCTCCGGCGTCACGGGGCCGGCCGGTTCCAGCGCCTGCCGGATCTCTTCCGGCGTCGCTTCAAACGGGTCCAGTTTGTCCTGTTCCGGCGGCGGCACGTACGGACTGCCCGGCAGGACCGTCCGATGGCTGCTCACGGCCGGCGTCACGTGGCGGATGCCGTCCAGCACGGTGTTCGTTTCCGGATCCAGCAGGATGATGTTGCCGTGGCGGCCCGTCAATTCGACGACGATGCGGCGGGTTGCCGCGTCGCCGAGCTCGTCGCGGTGCCGGATGTCCAGATGCAGCACCCGCTCCGCGCCGACCTGCCGGATGTCCCGGATGATGCCGTTTTCGCAATGCTTGCGGAGCAGCATGCAGAACATCGGCGCCTCCGCCGGATTGACGAACGCACGGTTCGTGAGATGGAGGCGGGGATAGGCCGGATGGGCCGACAGCAAAAGCCGGACCTGGCCCGTCCGGCAGCGGACGGCCAGGACGATGTCAAATTCGTTCGGTTGATGGATTTTGACGATCTTGCCTCCGACGAGCCCCGAAAGTTCGACGGCCAGCGCGCGGAGGACGAATCCGTCCAGAGCCATTTTTTGTGCACCCCGTTCTATGACGCATCATCTATCATGCCACACTTTGCCCGGTTGTTCCAGTCCGCCGCGGGATATTTTCCGGCTTGTCTGAATAGAGTGGGTTACGGGGAGGGACAGGTGATGGAGGAAAAAACGTGGCATCAACTGGACGCCGGAACGGTTTGCCGGCTGCTCGGAACCGACCGGACGAGGGGGCTGTCCGGCGGGGAAGCGGCGCGCCGGCTGGCCGAAACCGGGCCGAACGAACTGGAGGAGACGCGCGGCGTCTCGGCCGTCGCCCAGTTTGTCGGCCAGTTCAAGGATTTCATGGTGCTGGTGCTGGTGGCGGCGGCGCTCATTTCCGGACTCCTGGGGGAATTTCTGGACGCGATCACGATTTTGGCGATCATCGTGATGAACGGCATTCTGGGGTTTGTCCAGGAATACCGCGCGGAGAAATCGCTCCGCGCTCTCAGGCGGCTGGCTTCGCCGATGGCGAGGGCGGTCAGGGACGGGCGGACGCAGGTGCTGCCGGCCCGGGAGCTGGTGCCCGGCGACGTGGTGCTGTTGGAAAGCGGCGACCGGGTGCCGGCCGATCTCCGGCTCCTCGAGGCGGAAAGCCTGCACGTGGAGGAATCGGCGCTGACGGGGGAATCCGTGCCGGTGGAAAAGCATGCCGCCGTGGTGAAGGACGCCGAGGCGCCGCTCGGCGACCGGCGCAACATGGGCTTCATGGGCACGATGGTCACCCGCGGAACCGGACGCGGCGTCGTTGTGCGCACCGGCATGGCGACGGAAATGGGGCGAATCGCCCATCTGATCCAGACGACGGACGCCGGCGCCACGCCGCTGCAGCGGAGGCTGGAGCAGCTCGGCAAAATCCTGATCGGCATCGCCGTCATGCTCACGGTGGCCGTCGCGCTGACCGGCATCCTGCACGGGCAGCCGGCCTATGACATGTTTCTGGCCGGCGTCAGCCTGGCGGTGGCGGCCATTCCGGAAGGGCTGCCGGCCATCGTGACCATCGCGCTGGCGCTCGGCGTGCAGCGGATGATCAAACGGCGGGCGATCGTGCGCAAGCTGCCGTCGGTGGAAACCCTCGGCTGCGCCACGGTCATCTGTTCGGACAAGACCGGCACGCTGACCCAGAACAAAATGACGGTCACCCACCTTTGGCAGGACGGCGGCCTGATCGAGGTGACGGGCACGGGATACGAGCCGGCGGGCGCATTTCTGAAAGACGGCAAGCCCGTCGATCCGCACCGCAGCGAACCGCTGAACCGGCTTCTGCTCGTCGCCGCGCTGTGCAACAACGCCTCCTTCGTCGCGGCCGGCGGGGGAGACGGGGAAGACGGCGGGGCGTCCGGCCCCGGCGGCGCCGGGCGCCCGCCGGGCCGGACGAAAGGAAAGGGAAGGGCGGAAAAAGGCGGCAAAGGGAAAGCGGAAAGCGGGCCGGCCTGGACGATCCGCGGGGATCCGACCGAAGGTGCCCTCGCGGTGCTCGCCGCCAAAGCCGGCGTGTGGGCAGACGCGCTGGCGGCCTGGGAACGGGAGCGGGAATTCCCCTTCGATTCGGAACGCAAGCGGATGTCGGTCATCGTGCGGCACGGCGGCAGACGTTTCCTGCTGTGCAAGGGCGCGCCCGATCTGTTGCTGGACGCCTGTTCCCGCGTGCTCTGGCAGGGCCATGAGATGCCGCTGGCGGGCCCGCTCAGGGGCAAAATCCTGGCCGCCAACGAAGGCATGGCGCGGGCCGCCCTGCGGGTGATCGGCTTCGCCTGGCGGGAACTCAAGCCCGGCGAACATCCGGCGGATGCGGAAACGGCGGAGCGGCACCTGGTGTTCATCGGCCTTGCGGGCATGATCGATCCGCCCCGCAAGGAAGTGCGGCAGGCCATTTCCGCCAGCCGCCGGGCCGGCATCCGGACGGTGATGATCACCGGCGATCACCAGGCGACGGCCGCGGCGATTGCCGCCGATCTCGGCATTCTGCCGAAAAACGGGCTGACGGTGACGGGCCGTGAACTGGCGGCGATGAGTGACGACGAGCTGGAACGCAAAGTGGAGGACATCTACGTATACGCCCGCGTGTCGCCGGAACACAAGCTGCGCATCGTCCGGGCGCTGCAGAAGAGAGGCCATGTGGTGGCGATGACGGGCGACGGCGTCAACGACGCGCCGGCCATCAAGGCGGCGGACATCGGCATCGCCATGGGCGTCGCCGGCACCGACGTGGCCAAGGAAGCGTCCTCGCTCGTCCTGTCCGACGACAATTATTCCACCATCGTGGCGGCCATCGAGGAGGGGCGCGGCATCTATGAAAACATCCGGAAATTCATCCGCTACCTCCTGGCCTCCAACGTGGGGGAAATCCTGACCATGCTGCTGGCCATGCTGATGGGCATGCCGCTGCCGCTGGTGCCGATCCAGATTCTGTGGGTGAACCTGGTGACCGACGGACTGCCGGCCATGGCCCTCGGCGTGGACCAGCCGGAGAAGGAGCTGATGCAGCAGAAGCCGCGGCCGGCAAGCGAGAACATTTTCGCCCGCCGGCTCGGTTGGAAAATCATCAGCCGCGGCACGCTGATCGGCGTATGCACGCTGGCCGCGTTCTGGATCGTGCTGCGGGAGCGTCCGGGCGATGCCGCCCACCTCGTCCGGGCACAGACCGTCGCCTTCGCCACGCTGGTCATGGCCCAGCTCATCCACGTGTTCGACTGCCGCAGTTCCCGTTCGATTTTCCACCGCAATCCGCTGCAAAACCGCTATCTGGTGCTGGCCGTGCTGTCTTCCGTGCTGCTTCTTCTCGGCGTCGTCTACATCGAGCCGCTGCAGCCGATTTTCAAGACGGTGCCGCTCGGCGCTCCGGAATGGCTTCTCGTCCTCGTTTTCGCGGCGTTCCCGACGTTCTTCTTCGGCATCGGCAGCCTGCTGTCCGGCCGGCGGCGGGCGCGGGGCGGCGCAACGGGCGGCGCCGCCTTCCGGCGGGCCGCCTGAACCACTGGTCAGCGAGCCGTTTTTCGGGTATGATAGCGGGTATGACAGATTGCAAGAGTTGAAGCGAACGGGGACGTTCGGCGGGCCGTCGCGCCGGGCATGGCCGCCGCATCGTTCCGCGCTCCGGAAACCGGCTGCCGGGCGCGGCGATGCGGTTTTGCCCGCCCGGTTCCGTTTTCGCGGCATGTGCGGATTGCGCCGCGGGAAGGCCGGCGCGGACGGCCGCCGCGCCCGGAATCCATACTTTTCTGCCGGGATTACAAGGGAAAGTTGGTCGAATCCATGGAGCTGTCGCTGAAAGAAGCGCTGTCCGGCCGGACGCTCGTCGGAGACGGCGCGATGGGCACGTATCTTTATCAACTCGGGCTGCCCGTCGGCATCGCGTATGAAGAATTGAACCTGTCCAATCCGGACCTGATCGAGCGGGTGCACCGCGAATACGTGGAGGCGGGCGCCCGCGTCATCGAGACGAACACGTATTCGGCGAGCCGGGAGCGGCTGGCCAAATACGGCCTGGAAGGGGAAGCGGAGGCGATTCTCCGGCGGGGAACGGAAATCGCCCGCAAAGCCGCCGGCCGGAAAGCCTACGTGCTGGGCGCCGTCGGCTCGATCCGTGCGGGCATGAGGAAAAACATGGAAACCGCACGCCTGAAGGCGGACTTCGAGCAGCAGATCGGCGTGCTGGCGGATACGGACATCGACGGCCTGCTGCTGGAGACGTTTTACGATTTTGAAGAGATGATGCTGGCCCTGACGATCGCCAGAAGGCTGGCCGGCCATCTGCCGGTCATCTGCCAGTTCGCCGTGGACGAAACGGCGCGGACGAGCGACGGAATGCCGGCGGGCGAGGCGTTCGCCCGCCTGGTGGAAGCGGGCGCCGATGCGGTCGGCTTCAATTGCCGCACCGGGCCGTCGGCCATCCTGCGGGCGCTGGAGAAGACGGACCTTCCCGCCGGCGTGCCGGTGTCCGTCTACCCGAACGCGGGTATTCCCGACTATATGGACGGCAAATACCGCTATGTTTCCACGCCGGAGTATTTTGCGGAAAGCGCCCGGCGCTTCGCGGCCATGGGCGTCCGGCTCATCGGCGGGTGCTGCGGCACGACGCCGGCGCACGTCCGGGCGATCGCCGGCGCGCTGGCGGCCGCCGCGCCGGAGCCTGGTGACGGGCCGGAAGCCGGGACCGCCGCGCCGGCGGCACCGGCGGACGAAACCGGGAGGGCGGCATCCGGCGCCGGCGCGGCCGTCGTCGTCCGCGAACCGGCGCGGACGGAACCGACTTCCGGCGACCCAGCCGGCGCCCCGGCCGCGACCGGCGCCCGGGATGCGGCCGGCGGACGGGGCGGGGACCGCTTCGGTCCGTCCATCGTCGAACTGGTGAAGCGGCGGCACACGGTCATCGTGGAGCTCGACCCGCCGCGGGATCTGGACATCAGCCGCTTCATGCGGGGCGCCGAAGCCCTGAAGGCCGCCGGGGCGGACGCCCTCACGATGGCGGACAACTCCCTGGCGGTCACCCGCATGAGCAACATGGCCCTCGGCTCCCTGGTGCGGGAACGGGTCGGCCTCCGGCCCCTCGTCCACATCGCCTGCCGCGACCGCAATCTGATCGGCACCCAGTCGCATCTGATGGGCCTTGACGCCCTGGGCATCGACCATGTGCTGGCGGTGACGGGCGATCCGGCCAAATTCGGCGACCTGCCGGGTTCAAGTTCCGTCTACGACCTGACCAGCTTCGAAATCATCCGCATGATCAAGCAGCTGAACGAGGGCATCGCCTTTTCCGGCAAGCCGCTGAAGCAGAAAGCCCGCTTCGTCGTCGGCGCGGCGTTCAACCCGAACGTGAGGCACCTGGACAAGGCGGTCGAGCGCCTGTGGCGCAAAGTGGAAGCCGGCGCCGACTACGTCATGACCCAGCCCGTGTTTGACGCGGAGCGGATGGTGAAGATCCGCGAGATGACCCGCGACCTGCCCATCCCCGTGTTCATCGGCATCATGCCGCTGGCCAGCGGGCGGAACGCGGAATACCTGCACAACGAGGTGCCGGGCATCCTGCTGTCCGACGAGGTGCGCGAGCGGATGAAAGGGCTGGAGAAGGAAGAAGGGCGCAGAATGGGCGTGCAGATTGCCAAGGAACTGCTTGACGCGGCCATGTCCCTTTTCAACGGGATCTACCTGATCACGCCTTTCACGCTCTATGAAATGAGCGCGGAGCTGACGGCCTACGTGCGGCACAAAAGCGCCGCCATGGCGCCGTTTCGGCAAAATGCCTGAACCGTTCATGCGGGGATGAACCTTTGCGGCTTGAAGCGGCGAACGCCGGTCCGGGCGCTGAAGCGGGGATGGATCCGGGCTTCGTCGGCCGGCGGGTTGGCCGCCCTGGACTCGCGGCGGCACGATGCAGCCGGATGATTCCCCGGCGTCCGCAAACGGCCGCATGCCGCTTTCCACTTGTAGCCATGGGCAAAATCCGCTATACTGATATTTAGTCGTTTGGCCGGCCTTTTTTTTCATGGCGGGCCTTACCCTTATTTGACACCGGACGGATGTGATCCGAACGTGATCCGCAGCATGACCGGATACGGACAGGCCGTGCGGCAGGGCGGAAACCTGCGCATCCGGGTGGACATGAAATCGGTCAATCACCGGTTCGGCGAAGTGAACATCCGCATGCCCCGCGAATGGCTCGCGTTTGAAGACCGGCTGCGCAGGCTGATTGCCGGGCGGGTGAAGCGGGGCCGGGTGGAAGTGTACATCCAGGCGGAACGGACGGGCGACGGCCCGGCGGACGCGGTGATCGACTGGGCGCTGGCCGGCGCCTACCGCAAGGCGGCCGAAGAGCTCAAAGAGCGGTTTTCCCTTGCCGGAAGTCTGACCGTGTCGGATCTGGTGGCCGTGCCGGGCGTCGTGGCCGCCGGCGGGACGCTTGACACCGGTGAAGAAACGGCAATCGCGCTCGAGGAAGCCGTCGGCGAGGCGCTGGAGCAACTGTGCCGCATGCGCGAGACGGAAGGCGCCAGCCTGGAAGCCGATTTGCGCAGGCGTCTGGCCGTGCTGCGGGACCTTGCGGAGGAAGCGGCAAGGCAGGCTCCCCTGGCCGTCGAGCAGATGCGCGCGAGGCTCCGGCAGCGCATGCAGGAACTTTTGGGCGACGCGGGCGTCCTGCTGGATGAAAACCGGCTGGCCATGGAGGCGGCCCTCATGGCGGAACGGTTCAACGTTGACGAGGAGCTCACGCGGATCCGCAGCCATCTGGACCAATTCGCCGAAATGCTGAAAGCCGCCGATCCGATCGGGCGCAAACTGGATTTTCTGATCCAGGAGCTGAACCGGGAAATCAATACGATCGGGTCCAAGTCCGCGCAGACGGAACTTTCCGTTCTCGTCGTGGAAATGAAGGCAGAGCTGGAAAAGATGCGCGAGCAGGTGCAAAACATCGAATAGATGCCGGCACGGCACGGCGCGGACGTTGCGGCGGCCGCCGCGCCCAAGGAGGAAAAGACCCATGACGATCAAGCTCATCAACATCGGATTCGGCAACATCGTATCGGCAAACCGGATCATCTCCATCGTCAGCCCGGAATCCGCGCCGATCAAGCGGATCATCCAGGAAGCGAGGGACCGCCAGAG
>ERZ795043.1437-NODE-1437-length-11809-cov-139.281606_pt1 | contig 11809 bp, 13 predicted proteins | sample MGYA00375127_ERZ795043 | MGnify/ENA primary metagenome ERZ795043 (study PRJEB30172, sample SAMN05518447) | compost metagenome | isolation source: Feedstock adapted compost from Newby Island compost facility, Milpitas, CA | place: USA:Newby Island compost... | reverse complement strand
CTGCCGTGACGCCTTCCTTTAGCGCTGCTCCAAGCTCGTCAATCTAGTCCGCATATTTGGCCAAGTCCGCACATAGACATGTACCAGTCGAGAATCGCGAGGACGAGGGGATGGGACCATGCGGAAATGGATGCGGACGGCGGCCATCGCGCTCATCGCGCTGCTGGCGCTGGCCGGATGCGGCAGGAAAGATGCCGGGGAAGTGGCGGAAGAGCTGCAGCGGGTGATGGAGGACATGGACGGCTACCAGGGAAAAGGAACGATGACCCTGCACACGTCGCGGGAGCCGCAAACGTATTCGGTGGAGATCTGGCACCAGGCTCCGCATTATTACCGTGTTTCCCTGACCAATGCGGGGAAAGACGTCACCCAGATCGTGCTGAAAAACGATGACGGCGTGTTCGTGCTGACGCCGCATCTGAACAAAAGCTTCCGTTTTCAAAGCTCGTGGCCGGAGCGGCACGGACAGGTTTACATGTACCACACGCTGGCCGAAAGCATCATCCAGGACCGCAACCGGCAATTTGCCGAAGAAGACGGCGCCTATGTCTTTGACGTCGTGTCCAACCTGCAAAACCGGTCCATCAAGCGGCAGCGGATCTGGCTGGACAAGGACACGTACGCGCCGATCCGCGTGCAGGCGATGGACGAAAACGCCCGCGTGCTGCTCGAGATGCAGTTCGATTCGTTCCGCTTCAATCCCCGGTTTGACGATGATTCATTCGACATGGAGCGGAACATGACCAGCTTTCAGCTGAGGTCTTTCCCGGACGCGGAAGATGATTGGGCGGCCGCCGGCGGCGGTGCCGATTCGGGTGCCGGTCCGGACGGCGGATCCGAACCGGCATCGGGATCGTCGGGAGCGTTCGGCATCCTCTATCCGTCGTACCTGCCGGAAGGCGTTTCCCTGAAAGACGTGAGCGAAATCAGGGCCGGCGACGACCGGGGCGTGCTGCTCCGCTATGAAGGCACGTATCCGTTCACCCTGACGGAAATCCGGCCGAAAGACCGGGCGGTGACGGCTGCCGCCGGCACCGTCGTCGACCTGGATCTCGGATATGCCGTCGGCGTCCTTCTGGAAGGCAACGGCTGGCAGACGCTGAACTGGATCCATGACGGCATCGAATTCCGGCTGTCCTCGGCCGCCCTGCCTTATGAGGAAATGGTGAAAATCGCGCAGTCGCTGGAGGATCAGGTCGGCAAGTAAGCATGCCGCTTGGCCGGCGGTATGGCCGGCGGCCTCGCAAACGGGCCCCGCGGATGTGCGTCCGGCGGGCCGTTTTTTTTTTCTCAGGATGAGCAAAAGGAAGGGCCGGCAAGCGGCAGCGCACCGGCCCGTCCGCCAATTGGGCTGCAAATATTTGGATCTGGAAAGCGCATTTGCCTGCGATCATGTGCGCACACGATCCGCGGAATGTCTGGTCACCGAACTGGAAAGCGGCCGTCGCCGGGAAATGCCGTTGCTTGACTATCAGCTGATCGACGGATCGTCTCTCCGATTGCGATTTTGCCTGTCTGATTTTTTCCGCCTTTCCGAAATGTCCGCCAAACTTGCCGTGTACGCACACGATCCAAAAACTCCGCATGGCCGGCGTTTTTCCCGCATAAACATGAAGGCATGAAGATCAGCATGGTGCGCCATCATCGGGAAACGTTTGATTTTCTTCATCGTGTGCGCACACGATCCAAAAAAACGGAAAAACGCCCCGAATCAATCCGAAAAACGCGTCCCGTCAGTATTCGACCCCCTTTTTTTAAAAAGACAAAGTTAAGCGCTTTCAAAATCTTCTTCCGAATCGATACGAACCTTGCAAAAGGTTTGTATATGCAAAATCTCTCACAAGGGGGAAGCACGCATGCTTCGATCAAAACGTTTTTCCCTGCTGGCGCTGATCACGGCCCTGCTGGCCGCCCTTGCCTTGAGCGGTTGCGGCGGAGGGGGCGCAAGCGGCGGCGCAGACAACGGCGGATCGACCGGGACCGAAACCGGGACGGGAACATCGTCGGGAGACGGCCCGTCATCCGGCGGCGACGCGACGGTTCTCACGTTCTGGACGTTCAATGCGATCCACCAGGAGTTTTACGAAGCAGCGGCCGAACGATGGAACGCGGCGAATCCGGACCGTCAGATCAAACTGGAAGCGACGACGTATCCGTACCAGGACATGCACAACAATCTGCTGCTGGCGGTCCAGTCCGGGGTGGGCGCGCCGGACATGGCCGACATCGAGATCAGCAAATTCGCCAACTTCCTGAAGGGCACCCCGCAGCTGGAGCCGCTCAACGACATCGTGGATCCGGTGATCGACAAGCTCATCAAATCCCGGCTTGACATTTACAGCAAAGACGGCACCGTCTACGGGCTGCCGACCCACGCCGGCGCGGCGGTCATGTACTACAACACGGAACTGCTCGGACAGGCGGGCGTCAATCCGGATGGCATCAAAACGTGGGCGGACTTCTTCGAAGCCGGCCAGAAGGTGAAGGCCGCCACGGGCAAAGTGATGACGACGGTCGAAACGTCGGACCAATGGACGTTCTGGCCGATGATCGTGCAGCGCGGTTCCGACTTCCTGGATCAGGACGGCAACGTCATTCTGGACAACGACATCAACATCGAGGTGCTGCAATTCCTCCGTTCCATGGTCGATGAAGGCATCGCGGTCGCGACGCCCGGCGGCAACCACCACGCCGAGGAATATTACGGCTTCATGGCCCAGGGCAACGCCGCCGCCGTTTCGATGCCGATCTGGTATATGGGACGATTCCTGGAATATATGCCGGACCTGAAAGGGAAAATCGCCATCCGTCCGCTGCCGGCCTGGGAAGCCGGAGGCAAACGGTCGGCGGGCATGGGCGGCACCGGGACGGTCGTCACGACCCAGGCGAAAGACAAACAGCTGGCCAAAGATTTTCTGGCGTACGTCAAATTGTCCGAGGAAGGCAACATCAAGATCTGGACGGAGCTCGGCTTCGATCCGCCGCGCTGGGACGTGTGGGATTCGCCGGAAGTGAAGGCGCCGAACAAATTTTCCGACTATTTCGGGGACGGCATTTTCGACATGCTGCTTGAGATCCGCAACGAGATCGATTCCCCGACCACCAGCGAACTGACGCCGCTGGCGTCCGACCTGGTGAAGACCTCCGTCATGTTCAGGGCGCTCGAAGAAAAAAGCGCAACGCCGGAGCAGGCCTTGAAGGAGGCGGCGGACGAACTCCGCGGCAGGTAATCGTTCAAACCCGCCGGGCGCCGGCGCCCGGCGGGTTTTTCTTCCCGCGAAAGGAGGCTGGACGAAAACGATGAAGTCGCTGCTTCATTCCCGGAAGATCGCGCCGTACGTGTTCATTGCGCCTTTTCTCATTTCCGTCGCGCTGTTCATGGCGTATCCGATCGCCAGCGCGATTGTCATGAGTTTCCAGGAAATCGTGCCGGGATCCGAGACGTTCGTCGGCCTGAAAAACTACAAGGCGCTCAACAATTCCCACTTTTTTGCCGCGGTGTCCAACAGCCTGCGATATACGTTCTGGACGCTCGTCGTGCTGATTCCGCTGCCGCTTGTGCTGGCCGTCTGGCTGAACGCCAAATTCATGGTGGCGAAGAACTTTTTCCGCTCGGCCCTGTTTGTTCCTTCGCTGACGTCGATCGTGGTGGGCGGTGCCATCTTCCGTCTCGTCTTCGGCGAATTGCCGGAGGCGCCGATGAACAAATTGCTGTCGCTTTTCGGGGTGGAACCCCGCAACTGGATGGGCGGTGCGGCGACGGGCATGCTCCTGATGGTGCTGCTTGCGACCTGGCGATGGCTCGGCGTCAATATCGTCTATTTCCTGTCCGGCCTGCAGAGCATCCCGCAGGAACTGTATGAGGCGGCCGAGATTGACGGTGCGGGACCGCTGCAAAAATTTCTGCGCATTACCGTACCGATGCTGAAACCGGTCACCGTCTACGTGCTCACGATCAGCATTTACGGCGGACTCGCCATGTTTACGGAAAGCTATGTGTTCTGGGGCGTGAATTCGCCGAACGATATCGGGCTGACGATCGTCGGCTATCTGTACAAGGAAGGCCTTGTCTTCTTCAATCTCGGGTTCGGGGCGGCCATCGGGATTACGCTGCTTGTCGGGGTGCTGGTGATCAATCTGATCCAGCTGACGCTTTCCGGACAGTTTCGGAGGGAGGACTGAACGTGAACGCGACCCCGAAAACCCGGACGCTGCGCGCAATCCTGATCGCCGTCTTCGCCTTGCTGACGTTCCTGGCCATGTTCCCGTTTTACGCGCTGCTGCTCGCATCGCTCAAACCGCCGACCGAACTGCTCCGGTACGGACTCAATCTGCGGCTCGATTTCGGGATCATGAACTTCGACAACTATCTGTATTTGTTCACGACCGGCAAAATCTATTTCACCTGGTTTTTCAACAGCGTGATCATCACCGCGCTGAATACGGCGCTGACGCTGATCACCTGTTCCATGGTGGGCTACGGGCTGGCCAAATACCAGTTCAGGGGACGCAACGCGGTTTTCGTGCTCGTGCTTTTTGTCATGATGGTGCCGGTGGAAATCATCATGCTGCCGCTGTACAAGATGGCGGTGACGTTCCGCATGCTGAACACGTATTGGGGCGTTGTCATTCCGTTTGCGGTGTCGCCGTTCATCGTGTTCTTTTTCCGCCAGTTTGCCGTTTCGATTCCGAAAGACTTCATGGATGCCGGCCGCATCGACGGCTGCTCCGAATACGGCATTTTCTTCCGCATCATGATGCCGCTGATGGCGCCGGCGTTCGGCGCGATGGCGATCCTTGCGGCGCTGAGCAGCTGGAACAACTTCATCTGGCCGTTGATCGTCCTCCGCACCAACGACATGTTCACGCTGCCGATCGGGTTGTCATCGCTTTTGACGCCGTACGGCAACAATTACAACATTCTGCTGTCGGGCTCCATTGTTTCCGTGCTTCCGCTGCTCATCCTGTTCATCCTGTTCCAGCGGTATTTCATTTCCGGCCTGACGGTCGGCGGGCTGAAAGGATAGGGGGGACGTTTGTTCCGGGCTGAATGTTGCGCAGCGTTTTTACGTGTCAGATCGCGCCGCTGCTGCTCGAGGACATCTATGCGCATGAAGATGCCGTGCTGGTCGGCTGCATGCTGGTCACGCTGCCGAAGCACAGCGGTCGCGTCAAAATTGCCTGCCCGGCGCAACTGGTCAACGTGATCGCCCGATCATGACGAGGAATGGCGGCGCCGCCTGGCGGCAGACGATTTTTTACCCGTACATGCAAGCGTCCCGGTACGGACGGGGGACGGCGATCCGTCCCGTCATTTCCTGCCCGGTGCATGACAGCCGGGACTTTACCGACGTGCCGTATCTGGAAGCGGTCGCCGTATTCAGCGATCCGCCCGGCGTTTTTCGGATCCGGCCCGCGTTTCATTGAACCCCCTTCTCCCGGGGATTAAAATAGGGTTATGAGCCGGGAGGTGGGCCTTTTGTTGAGCGATTTTTATCGTCCGACCTGGGTGGAAATCTCGCTGGACGCCATCCGCCACAACATCGCGCAGTTTCGCGGGATGCTGCCGGAAGGCATCCGGCTGATGGCCGTCGTCAAGGCCAACGCATACGGGCACGGCGCGGTGGAAGTCGCCCGCGAAGCGGAGCGGGCGGGGATCGACTACCTGGGCGTTGCGTTTCTGGATGAAGCGCTCCAGCTCAGGGAAGCGGGCATTTCCGCGCCCGTTTTTGTTTTGGGGTACACGCCGCCAGACGGCCTCGACGCGGCCGCGGAGCGCGACATCGCCATCGGGCTGTACGACGAACGGGTGCTGGAGGCGATCGCCGCCGGCGCCGGCCGCCGGAAAAAACCGGTCAAGGTTCACGTCAAGATCGACACGGGCATGGGGCGGCTCGGGCTGGCCGATCCCGATGAAGCCGTCCGCTTCATCGACAAGGCGCTCCGAACGCCCGGCGTGAAAGTGGAAGGGCTCTACACCCACTACGCCAAGGCGGACGAGGCCGACAAAACGTACACGGAAATGCAGTACCGCAAATTTGCCGGGATCGTGGACCATTTCCGCCGGAGGGGCGTGACGTTCGACTATCTCCATGCCGGCAACAGCGCCACCGGCATCGACACGCCGGAATGGACGTGCAACATGCTCAGGATCGGCATCAGCCTGTACGGCCTGTACCCGTCCGATGAAGTGAAGCGGGAGCGGGTGGCCTTGCGGCCGGCCATGGCCTACAAGACGAAGATCATCCATCTGAAGGAGCTGCCGCCGGGCAGCGGCATCAGTTACGGCGCGATTTACCGGACCGCGGGGACGGAACGGATCGCCACCCTGCCGGTCGGCTACGCCGACGGCTACTCCCGGCTGCTCACCGGCAAGGCGGAAGTGCTGATCCGCGGCAAACGGGCGCCGGTGGTCGGCCGCATCTGCATGGACCAGTGCATGGTGAACGTCACCCACATTCCGGACGCGACCGTCGGCGACGAGGCGGTGCTGTTCGGCCGCCAGGGGGACGGGGAGATTACCGCCGACGAGCTGGCCGGCTGGCTCGGGACGATCAATTACGAAATCACCTGCATGGTGAACCACCGGGTGCCGCGCGTGTACGTCCGGGACGACGGAACGGTGGAACGGATCGTGAACGGGCTGGCGGACGGCCGTTGACGCGCGGGAGGAAACAATTACCTCGCGTCGAAATGAATTGTCCACAAGGATTTTGCCGCCCTTGGGCGAAATTTAAATCGTCCGGACTGCCGGCCGTTCGGCGAACCCGCCGGACGGGGCGCGCCGTCCGGTTCTTGTGGTGTCATGCGTTATAGACGCCGGGCATATATTTGCTTTTGCATAATTTTGCTTTCCGGGTTGCATAATGAAAATATTGCATTGGAAACCGTTGGAGGTGCAGTGGTTCGTGGAGAGCGCGCGCAACACGAAGCGGATCATGATCAGCCTGCCGGAGTACCTGCTGCAGGAAGTGGACGGCGTGGCCGAGAAGGAAAATTCCAACCGGAGCGAGTTGATTCGACAGGCCATGAAAATGTATTTGAACGAGCGGAAAAAGCGGCTGTTGCGTGAAGCCATGCAGCGGGGATACATGGAGATGGCCAACATCAACCTGCGCATGGCCTCGGAAGCTTTCCACGCGGAGGATGACGCCGATTCGATCCTGGACCGTCTGGTAAGCGGGGTGTAAGCCATTGATTGTCAAACGGGGCGACGTGTTCTATGCGGATCTTTCGCCCGTCGTCGGTTCGGAACAGGGCGGGGTGCGGCCGGTGCTCGTCATCCAGAACGACATCGGCAACCGTTTCAGCCCGACGGTCATCGTCGCAGCGATCACGGCGCAAATCCAGAAAGCAAAACTGCCCACCCATGTGGAAATCGACGCCAAAACCCACGGGCTGGAGCGGGATTCGGTCATTTTGCTGGAGCAGATTCGGACGATCGACAAGCAGCGGCTGACCGACAAAATCACCCATCTCGACGAGGAATCCATGCAACGGGTCAATGAAGCGCTGCAGATCAGTCTCGGTTTGATCGATTTTTGACCCTACATAGCGGATCCGGGGACCGGCTGGCCGAGCGTTCGGCCGGCCGGTCTTTCTTTTCCCGGAGAATGCAAAATCCCTTTGGTCCCGCAGCCTGATTTGGTACAATCAAATGCGGGTTTTTTCGGACTTTTCGTTATGGCGGCAGAAACAGACAGGGAAGGAGCAGGTGACGACGGTCCATGACGAACGAACGGACGGAGAGGGAAGAGACCCGGGCCATCGGGGCGAACGCAGCGGGAGCGGGCGGGCCGGAAACGGCGGAACCGGCGTCCCCGGAAAACCGGCGGGAAACCGCGGAACCGGCGGAATTGGCGGGAGCGGCGGAACCGGCGGACCATGCGGCGTCCGGGATCCGGATCGATGCCCGTCTTCTGGTCAACCGGATCGCGGAAGAAACGGGCCTGGCGGTTTCCCGCGTGAAAGCGGCGGTGGAGCTTCTGGAGGCGGGCAACACGATTCCGTTCATCGCCCGTTACCGGAAAGATATGACGGGGGAATTGGACGAAAACCAGCTGCGGAACATCGAAGAACGCCTGAACTATTTGCGCAACCTGGAAATCCGCAAGCAGGAAGTGCTGCGGCTCATCGGCGAGCAGGGGAAGCTGACGCCGGAGCTGGAGGCGGCCGTTCGCGCGGCGGTCCGGCTGCAGGAAGTGGAAGACCTGTACCGGCCGTACCGGCCGAAGCGGAAGACGCGGGCCGGCCTCGCCCGGGAGCGCGGGCTCGGGCCGCTGGCCGACTGGATCATGGCCCAGCCGGCCGACGGTTCGCCCCTCGAGGAAGCCGCCCGGTACGTCGACGCGGAGAAGGGTGTGGAAACGGCGGAAGACGCCCTGCAGGGCGCGCTGGACATCATCGCCGAAATGATGGCCGACGATGCCGGCGTCCGGGCCTGGACGCGCAAGTTCGTCACGGACCACGGCACCATCGTGACGGAGGCGAAGGACAAAGCGCTCAGGAGCGTCTACGAGATGTACTATGACCACCGCGAACCGGTCCGCAAAATTCCGCCGCACCGCGTGCTGGCGATCAACCGCGGCGAGCGGGAAGACGTGCTGAAGGTGACGATCGAGGCGGACACGGCGCGCATCGAGGCGGAAATCGCCCGGCGTTTCGTCAAGGGGCCGTCCGTCGTGAAGGACCTGCTGGAGGCGACGATCGCCGACGCCTGCAAACGGCTCCTGTTCCCGGCCGTCGAGCGGGAAGTGCGGGCGGCGCTCAGCGAGATGGCGGAGGAACAGGCCATCAAGATTTTCGCCGGCAATTTGCGGAATCTGCTCCTGCAGCCGCCGGTGAAGGGCAAAACGGTGCTCGGCGTCGACCCGGCGTACCGCACCGGCTGCAAGCTGGCCGTCGTCGATGAGACGGGGAAGCTTCTGGAGGTGGGCGTCATCTACCCGACGCCGCCGCACAACCGGACGGCGGAAGCGGCCGAGACCGTCCGCCGGCTGATCGAACGGCACGGCGTCGACCTGATCGCCATCGGCAACGGGACGGCATCCCGCGAAACGGAGCTGTTTTTCGCCGGATTGCTGAAAGAGATGCCGGCGCGCAGGCTGCAATACATCATCGTCAATGAGGCGGGCGCCAGCGTCTATTCCGCCTCCAAACTGGCGGCGGAGGAGTTTCCCGATCTGGACGTGGCGGAGCGCAGCGCCGTTTCCATTGCGCGGCGGCTGCAGGATCCGCTGGCCGAGCTGGTCAAGATCGACCCGAAATCGATCGGCGTCGGCCAGTACCAGCATGACGTCACGCAGAAGCGGCTCGAGGAAAGCCTGCGCTTCGTGGTGGAATCGGCGGTCAACCACGTCGGCGTGGACGTGAACACCGCGTCGCCGTCGCTGTTGTCCTACGTGTCCGGCATCAACGCCGCCCTTGCGAAAAACATCGTCAAATACCGGGAGCAGATCGGCAAATTCACCAACCGGTCGCAGCTGAAAGACGTGCCCCGCCTCGGCGCGAAGACGTACGAGCAGTGCATCGGGTTTCTCCGCATCCCGGGCGGCGACCAGCCGCTGGACAACACGCCGATCCACCCGGAATCGTACGGGGCGGTGGAACGGCTGCTCGACAGGCTGGGACTGGACGCCGGGGCGCTCGGGAAACCGGAGCTGAAGGAAGCGCTCGGGACGCTCGATCCGGAGCGGCTGGCGCCGGAACTCGGCATCGGCGTGCCGACGCTCCGGGACATCATCGAGGCCCTGCTCAGGCCCGGCCGCGATCCGCGGGAAGATTTGCCGCCGCCGATTTTCCGCACCGACGTGCTGAAAATCGAGGATCTGAAGCCCGGCATGGAGCTTGTCGGCACCGTCCGCAACGTGATCGACTTCGGCGCCTTCGTGGACATCGGCGTGAAAAACGACGGGCTTGTCCACATTTCCCAGATGTCCGACCGCTACGTCCGGCATCCGATGGACGTGGTGTCCGTCGGGGACATCGTCAGGGTGTGGGTGCTGTCGGTGGATCCGGAGCGGGGCCGGGTGTCGCTCACCATGCGGAAGCCGGATTGAGCGAGTTGAGCGCGTCGATTGCGCCGACGGCCGCGTATTTCGAGGTGCCGGGGACATAATAGCAAATGACGCGTTCCTCCGGCGTGCGCGTTTCGATCAGGGCGCCGCAAAACAATCACAGCCGCCTGCATGGGCGGCTGTGCCTTGTCGGAGCGAATGGGGTTTGTGGTCCTTTGATCCGTGCATTTGCATGTCTGGATGCACGACGCGGAGCATGGATGCGCCTGTCATGGCTGAATGTGCCTTTCTCTCCGGTGGTTGCGGTAGAAAAACCAGCATTCGTTCAAATAGCGAATCTGCCGGCGGTCTTTCCGCTGGAAAGCCCGCTGCAGCTGGTTGCAAAGCCACTGCGGCACGTCAAGCCCTCCTTGCCGTTTTATTGATCGTTTTGTGATCAAGACTACTGACCAATGTATGAACGGCAGGGGGGATTGGTTCCCGTCCGGGGGGTGGTTGACGGGTGTTTTCACAAGGAGGTGGTTTTCAGGCCGTCTCCTCCTGTTCGTCGTGCCAATGTTCCAGCTGCGCCAACAACGCGCGGATTTCCGTCAGGAGCGAGACGAGCGGGTAGTGCTTTTCCTCGATGCGGGCGAAATCCCGTTCCAATTGCCGCACGTACTCCAGCCCGCTGACAATGCGGCCGCCGGAGCCGGTCAATTCCACGTTGTCGCATTCGGCCGCGGCGACGGGCAGCTTCGGCACGCCGTCCGCCGTCAGCTTGCCGATCTCCTTGTGCAGCCTCTGCATCAGGGCGGTCAGCTGGTAGGCATGAGTGGCGGGCATTTTGACGAACGTCAGCCCGTCTCCGTTTAGCAGCACATAACGCACTTGTCCCATCGGCTTTCGGCCGGCTCCTCTCCTTCGTTCATTTTGCGGGTTGCGTGCAGGAATCGCGTTTCGTCCGGCGTCGCCCGGTGAACGCGTTTTGCGGGCTTCGCATTCCCGGCAGGTTTCCTGCTTCGCGGTTCCACTTGACAGTGTAGCAGACGGTTGCGATACAATTCAAGAAACGCGGGAGGAGGAGCGGCCGGATGACGGATGACGAGTTGCAGGCGTGGGTGGAGCACATTTCGCTGAGGGATTTCGGCCGGCCTTTTCTTCACAAAGCGCGGTTCAACGGCCGGCTCAGGTCCACGGGTGGACGGTACTTCACGCACACCCACGACATCGAGATCAGTTCCCGGCAGCTGGAAGCGTTCGGGCCGGAAGCCGTGGAGAAAATCATCAAGCACGAACTTTGTCATTATCATCTCCACCTGCAGAAAAAAGGATTCCGCCACCGGGACAAAGACTTCCAAGAGCTGCTCCGCCGCGTGGGCGGCACCCGGTACTGCGCTTCGCTTCCCGGCGTCCGGCGGCGCAGCGAGCCGTACCGGTACAAGCTCGTTTGCCTGTCTTGCCGCGCGGAATATTTGCGAAAGCGCAAAACGGATCCGCGCCGCTACCGGTGCGGCGTGTGCCGCGGCCGGCTGGCGCTGGTGCCGCTTGTGACCTCCGGCACGAAACCGGGACGCTGACGCCAATGCGCAAGTCGTGCTTTTCCGTTCCGTCACATTTTGAAAAACGCCGAGTCTTGCCAAACAGCGTCTCGTGGCACCGTTGGCGTTCCCCGCAGCCGGCGGGCTTGACTGTTCGTCATGGTTCATGGTAACATGGTGGTGCCATTCCTCGATAGCTCAGTCGGTAGAGCGCTCGGCTGTTAACCGAGTTGTCGCAGGTTCGAGTCCTGCTCGAGGAGCCATTTTTTTTGA
>ERZ795043.1430-NODE-1430-length-11887-cov-10.955460_pt1 | contig 11887 bp, 7 predicted proteins | sample MGYA00375127_ERZ795043 | MGnify/ENA primary metagenome ERZ795043 (study PRJEB30172, sample SAMN05518447) | compost metagenome | isolation source: Feedstock adapted compost from Newby Island compost facility, Milpitas, CA | place: USA:Newby Island compost... | reverse complement strand
CCAGTCGATCACCGCGGCGAGGGTGCGCTGCCGGGCGGGCGCGTCCCGCGGCCCCCGGCCGAGCAGCCCGAACCGGTCACGGGGAACCTGGAGCCGGGCGGCGAGCTCGGCCACCCCGAGGGCGGGCACCCGGGTGGCGGCGAGCTCCAGGGCGAGCGGGATCCCGTCGAGCCTGCGGCACACCTCGGCGATCGCGCCGACGTCGGCGTCCCCGTCCAGGCCGGCCCGCGCCGCGAACAGCCGTACCGCGGGGCAGGCGGCGAGCCGCTCCGGATCGTCGGTGTCCGGGACCTCCAGCGGCGGCACCTCCCAGCGGGCCTCGCCGCGCAGCCGCAGCGGCTCCCGGCCGGTGGCGAGCACGTGCAGCCCGGGCGCGGCGGCGAGCAGCGCCGCGACGAGGCCGGCCACCGGCTCGATCACGTGCTCGCAGTTGTCGAGCACGAGCAGGGTGCGCCGCTCGCGCAGCACGGCGGCGAGCCGGTCGGCGGCCGGGCGGGTCTCGCCGGGGGCGTCCGGTACGGCGAGCGCGGCGAGCACCGGCTCGGCGGCGTCCCCGGATCCGTCCCAGGTGGCGAGGTCGACGAGCCACACGCCGTCCGGGAACGCGTCGACGAGGGAGCGGGCGGCGGCCACGGCCACGCTGGTCTTGCCGACCCCGCCCGGGCCGGTGAGCGTGACCAGCCGCCCGGCGCCGAGCAGCTCGCGCACCCGCGCCACCGCGTGGTCGCGGCCGATCAGCTCGGTCACCGGGGCGGGCAGGTTGGTGGCGGGCCGTGCCGCGCGCGCGGCCGCGGGCGGCGGGTCCTCGGCCGGGTCGCCGCGGAGGATCGCCTGGTGCAGCGCGGTCAGCTCCGGGCCGGGGTCGAGGCCGAGCTCGTCGGCGAGCAGCCGCCGCAGCCCGGCGAAGTCGTCGAGCGCCTCGGCGGTGCGGCCCGACCGGTGCAGCGCGCGCAGGTGGGCCGCGCGCAGCCGCTCCCGGAACGGGTGCCGGGCGACGAGCTCGCCCAGCTCGGCGACGAGCTCCCGGTGCTCGCCGAGCGCGAGCCGTACCTCGGCGTGTTCCTCGACGGCGGCGAGCCGCCGCTCCTCCCAGTGCCGTACGGCGTCGCGGGCGAACTCCTCGTCGGCGAAGTCGGCGAGGAACGGCCCGCGCCACAGCTCCAGCGCGGCGGCGAGCAGCGCCGCCCGTTCCCGTGCGCCGGCGGCGGCCCGGGCGCGCTCCACCAGGGCGGTGAACCGCGCCGCGTCGACCGCGCCCGGCCCGGGCCGCAGCGCGTACCCGGGCGGCTGGGAGACGACGAGGTCGCGCCCGCCCGGCTCGGCCGCCTCGAGCGCCCGCCGCAGCTGGGAGATCCGCACGTGGAGGGCGGCGGCCGGGTCCGCGGGGGCCTCCTCCCCCCACAGGTCCTCGACCAGCCGGTCCCGCGACACCACGTGTCCCTCGTGCAGGAGCAGGTCGGCGAGGAGCGCCCGCACCTTCCGCCCCGGAATCGTCACCGGCTCGCCGTCGTCGGTCCACACGGCGAGCGGCCCCAGCACGCCGAATCGCACCACCCCACGCTACGGAACGCCCGGCCGCCCGGCGACCCCTTTGGCCGATCATTCCGCGCCGGGCCCTCGCGCCGCGCCGGTAGGGGGTACGGCGGCGCGGCCGTGCCTCGAGCGGACAGGATTGGGCGCATGCAGACGTCCGCGTGGGAGAAGCTGGTCCGGGACCGGATCCCCGAGCTGTATGCGGAGGGGACGTATCGGGTGGCGGAGCCCGGCGAGCGCGCCGCGCTGCTCCGCGCCAAGCTCCTCGAGGAGACCGAGGAGTACCTCGCCGCCCCCGACCCCGAGGAGCTCGCCGACGTCCTCGAGGTGGTGCGCGCGCTCGCCCGGGCGCACGGGATCGACCTCGCGGAGCTGGAGCGGCTGCGCGCGGAGAAGGCCGCCCGGCGCGGCGGCTTCGACGGCGGCGTCGTGCTGCGCGAGACCCGCCCGGTACGGCAGAGCGCCCGCGCCGTCCTGCTCGACGGCGGCGACCTGATCCTCTTCCGCCGGGTACGGCCGGGCCGGCCCGAGCCGTACTGGGTCACCCCGGGCGGCAAGGTGGAGCCGGGCGACGCCTCGCCCGAGGCGGCGCTGCGCCGGGAGCTCGACGAGGAGCTGGGCGCCACCGCCGGGCCCGCCCTGCCGATCCTCGTCCTCGACGAGCCCGGCGCGCGGCACTGGTTCTTCGCCTGCCGGCTGCGCACCCTCGACCCCTCCCGGCGGCGCGGGCCCGAGTTCGGCGACCCGGCCCGGGGCCGCCACGAGATCGTGCGGGTGCCGTGCACGCCCGACGCGATCCGCGCCGTCAACCTCGTGCCGCCCGGGCTCGCCCGGTTCCTCGCCGCGAACGCCGCGCTCCTGCCCGGCCTGCTGGACGCGGCGACCTACGCCCCGGGCCGGTACCGGTCCGTCGTCGACGTGCATCTGCTCGTGCTCGACGGCGACCGGGTCCTGCTCGGGCGCAGGCGGAACACCGGGTACGCGGACGGCGAGTGGCAGATCATGCCCTCCGGCCACCTCGACGAGGGCGAGTCGGTCGTCGACGCGGTGATCCGCGAGGCGAGGGAGGAGCTCGGCCTGCACGTCGACCCCGCCGACATCGCGCCCGCGCACGTGCTCCACCACCGCAACCCCGGCGGCACCGCCCGCGTCGGCTTCTTCTTCGTCGCCCGCCGCCCGCTCGGCGAGCCGGTCAACGCCGAGCCGCACAAGTGCGCCGAGCTCGCCTGGTTCCCGGTCGGTGACCTGCCCGCGGACATCGTCCCGTACGCGGCGGCGGGTATCCGCCAGGCGCTGCGCGGAGCGGCGTTCTCGCTGCACGGCTGGGGCGATCCGGGCCCGGCCGAGCTGCGGGCCGAGGCCGCACGGGCCGGGTACGCCGAGCTGTCCGTCGCCGTCGTCGCCCACCGCGACGGTTCGGTCCTCGTCCTCTCCGACGAGCACGGCGACCGCCTCCCCGAGACCGTGGTACGGCCCGGCGAGCCGGTGGACCACGCCGCCGCCCGCCTGTGCCCCGGCCCGGCCCGCTACCTCGCCGCCGAGGACTACGTGTCCCCGGCCGGAACCCCGGCCCGCCGCTTCGCCTTCGCCGTCCCCCTCCCGCCGGACGCCCCGCTCCCGCCGAACGGCCGCCTGCTCCCCGCCGGCGCCCAAGCCCGACTCACCGCCGCCCAGCGCCGCTTCGTCGACGCGTGGCGGGCCTCCGGCGCACCCGGGTCCGGCCGCTGAGGCCGGCCGCAGGGGCGCGGCTGTCACGTCTGCGAGCGGCGGGCCGCCGCGGTGTGGGCACGGGCCGCAGGGCACGCCCTACCAGCGGGCGGCCGGCGCGCCGGGCCGGGGAAGCGGTCCGGGGCGTCCGCTACGAGGTGGCCGTGGTCGGTTCGGGGTGGGACGTGCCGCCGACCGGGGTCCGGCGGAGGAAGACGACGGCGAACAGGGCCGAAGCGGCGAGGAGGACGGCGGCGGCGATCGCCGCGGCGTGCATGCCGGCGGTGAACGCCTCGCGGGCGGCCGTGCGCACGGCCTCGCCGGTCGCGGCGGGCAGGTGCTCGGCGGCGGTGACCGCTCCGGCGAGGGTCTCGCGGGCGGCGTCGGCAACCTCGGCGGGGAGGCCGGCCGGGAGGGCATCGGCGGTCCGCCGGGTGTAGACGGCGGTGCCGATGCTGCCGAGGATCGCCATGCCGAGCGCGCCGCCGAACTCGGTGGTGCACTCCAGCAGCGCGGAGACCGCGCCGGCCCGGTTCGGCGGGGCGACGCTCATCACCATCTCGTTGCTCTGCGTGGTCACCACGACGAGGCCGATCGCGTACCCGCCGACGAGGAGCAGGAAGCCCCACAGCGGCGAGTCGGGGGTGATCCGCGTCATCCCCGCGAAGCCCGCCGCGGCGACGAGGAACCCGCACCCGACGATGTAGGCGCGGTCGAGGCGCCGCGCGAGCGCCACGCTCGCCGGTGCGGCGCCGGCGACGGCGACCGAGGGGAGCACGCTCCACAGCGCGGCCTCGAGCGGGCTCATGCCGAGCACGGACTGCAGGAACTGAGTGGTCTGGATGGCGAACCCGATCATGGCGAACATCGCCGGCAGGCCGACGAGGAGCGACCCGCCGAACGCGCGCCGCCGCAGCAGGCCCAGGTCGATCATCGGGTACGGGATCCGGGCCTGGCGCCTCAGGAACAGGACGGCGACGAGGAGCCCTGCCGCGATCGCGGCCACCGGCAGCGGCCGGTGGCCGTCCTTGGCGAGCTCCTTGATCCCGTAGCTGACCGGGAGCGCGGCGGCGAGCGACAGCACGGCGCTGAGCAGGTCGAACCGGGCCGACTCCGGCGCCTTGGACTCGGGCACGAGCAGCGGCGCGAGCACGAGCAGCAGCGCCATCACCGGGGTGTTCACCAGGAAGACCGAGCCCCACCAGAAGTGTTCGAGCAGCAGGCCGCTCATCACCGGGCCCACCGCCACGCCCGCGCTGAGCACCGCCGTCCAGATCGCGATCGCGGTGCCGCGCTGCCCGGGGTCGTGGAACATGGCGCGGATGAGCGCGAGCGTCGAGGGCATGAGGGTGGCGCCGCCGACGCCGAGCAGGGCGCGGGCGACGATGAGCAGCTCCGCGTTCGGCGCGTAAGCGGCGAGCATCGACGCCGCCCCGAACGCCGCCGCGCCCGACAGCAGCAGCCTGCGCCGCCCGATCCGGTCGCCGAGCGCCCCCATCGTGATGAGCAACCCGGCGAGCACGAAGCCGTAGATGTCGAAGATCCACAGCTGCTGGGTGGCGGTCGGGGCGAGCTGCCTGCTGATGAACGGCACGGCGAAGTAGAGCACTGAGACGTCCATCGAGACGAGGAGCAGGGGGAGCAGCAGCACCGTCAGGCCGATCCACTCGCGCCGGCCCGCCCGGGGTCCGGGGCCGGTGTCCGTCGAGGTCATACCGATCTCCAGGTCAATCGGAAGCAGGGGAAAGGCGGCGACGCGTGGGGCACGCCCGCCGGCGATGCGGCCGCTCACCTGAATACACTGTACGCATGGATGCGTACATGGCAAGCCGAGGTCGGAATTTCCCTTGCGAACTGCGACTTCATGGTGCCGGCAAATGCCTCGTGTACTAGTACATCAGCCGAATCCGCCGCCTGTGGGGATGTGCCGGTCGCCGATCGAAGCGCATGTGACCTGCGGTGACGCGTGATGGGTCGGCTACAGGTGTACTAGTACGCTAGGGGCCGCCGCGCTCGTGCCCTCAGCGAGAGGATGTCGGGGTGACCGCGTCATCCAGGAGACCCGAACCGCCGTACGCGCGGATCGTCACCGAGATCCGGCGTCGCATCGAGGCGGGCGAGCTGCGCCCGGGCGACCGCATCCCGTCGGCCCGCCAGATCACCAAGGAGTGGGGCGTGGCGATCGCGACCGCCACCAAGGTGCTCGCCGTACTGCGGCAGGAGGGCCTCGTGCACCCCCGGCCCGGTGTCGGCACCGTCGTCGCCGCGCCACCGGCCCCGGCACCGGCCGCGGCACCCGGCGCGCCGGGCGCCGTCGCCTCCATGCCCGGGTCGCGCTCCGCGGAGGCCGGGCTCCGCGGGCCCGGACCGGCGCCGCGCCGCGCCGGTCGCCACCCCGACCACGAGCTGACCCGGGACCGCATCGTCCGGGCGGGCATCGAGATCGCCGACGCCGAGGGCCTCGCCGCGCTCTCCATGCGGCGCATCGCCACCGAGCTCGATGTGGCGACCATGTCCCTCTACCGCCACGTGCCGAGCAAGGACGAACTCGTCATCCTCATGTACGACGCCGTCTTCGGCGCCGCCTCCTACCCCGACCCGCCCCCGCCGGGCTGGCGGGAACGCCTGGAGATCGGCGCCCGCACCCAGTGGGAGGTGTACCGGCGGCACCCCTGGGTGGCCCAGGCCGTCTCGTTCACCCGGCCCGTCCCGACCCCGCACGCCGTCGGGCACACCGAATGGCTGCTGCGGTCGATGGACGGGCTCGGCCTCTCCGACGAGCAGATGCTGTACATCGCCGTCACCGTCGCCAACTACGTGCGCGGCACCGCGGTCAACTTCGTGCTGGAGGCCGAGGCGCGCCGGGACACCGGCCTCACCGACGAGGAGTGGATGGCGGAACACGACCCCGTGATCGAGGAGGCCTTCACCGACGGCCGCCACCCGATCATGGCCCGCATCGCCCAGCGGCCCGGCCTCGACCTCAACCTCGACAGGCTCTTCGAGTTCGGGCTCGCCCGCCTCCTCGACGGCATCGAGGCCCTGGTGGCGGCGGAGGCCCGCCGTACGGGCCAAGGGTGACGGGCCCATGCCGCGCGCCGCGCAGCGAGCCGGAGAGGCTCGCCGGCGGCGACGAGGCTTCTTGGCGCTCGGGCCCTCGCCGGCCCGGCCTCGATACCGGGTGCCGCCCAGGCGCCCGGCGAGCAGCCCGACCGCGTCGACCGGACGGTCTCGGTGCGGAGCTCGCGGCGTGCAACGCCGGGTCGCCGCCGCGCTGCGGCGCACGCGGCCACCGCCGAGCACCGGGAGCGGCTCGTCTCCGCCCTGATCGGCCCGCCCCACGGCGCGGTCCGCCGCCACCTCGCCGCGGGCGAGCCTCCCCGCCGATCGGCGACGAGCCGATCGCCGAGGCGTGCCGGGCCGTACTCGGTCGCACGGGCCGGTGGGCCGGAGCCGCTAGCCGCGCGGCCGCCGCTCGACGATCATCACCTCGTTGGCGTCCGGGTCGGTCGCCTTGATGTAGGTGCCCCACGGCTCCTCGACCGGGTCGGTGACGTTCACCCCGGCCTCGCGGAGCTGCCGCGCCGTGGCGTGGATGTCGTCGCAGGCGAAGGCGAGGTAGGCGCCCTCGCCCGGCCGCTTGCCGAAGTCGGCGGCGGAGGACAGCACGATCGCGGTCTGCGCGCCGCGCGGGGCCACCTCCAGCCAGCGGGCGCCGGGCCACATCTCCTCGTCCCGCAGCACCTCGAAGCCGAGCTTGTCCACATAGAACTCGCGGGACGCCTCCTGGTCGGCCACGTACATGACGGCCGCGTTCACATGGGTGATCATGAGTCCTCCCGTCCGCCGGACCCGAGCATTGTTCGAATATCTGTTCGAAGTACGGCTCCTATGTTCTCTATCCCCACCCGGCGGGCCGAGGCAAGGGATTCCGCGATTACGGGTGCCGTCGTCGCGGGCAGAGGGTGTGCCCGGGTGCCAGCCGGAATTCGGCGCGGCACGGCCCGCCGCCGCTGCGTGCGGCATTAACGCCGTGGTTCCGGCGGGCGAACCGAACTCGTGGCGCTCGCCCGGCCCTGTGCCGGGTTCGGAGGCGGTGGTGCGGACGGGGAGCCGGCCCACGTGGCGAGGCCGTTCCACCTGGCACGCGCCGGACGCCGCCCGAGCCGCCGGGTACCCGACGGCCCGGCCAAGGGGCGAGCCCGCCGCCCGCCCGCCGGATCGGGGCACCGCCCGAATATCGCGCGAAATCCGCGTCACCGGGCCCAATACCGGTTCAGCCCTTGTCCCGGCGGCGATTTCAGCCGCGAAGATCGGCGTTTTCGGGCCCGGACGCCCGACGGTCGTACGGCGGCGCCGTACCCGGCCGGAGGCGCTGGACGGGATCCGCGGGAACGGTGATTTTCAGCCGGCTACGCCTGGCCTGCCCGCCGTTCGGCCGCAGCACGGCCGTCGTCAGGCGTCGGCGGGCGGGTCCTTCGCGACGTCCTGCTGGAGCAGGTCCTGCAGCTCGAGTGCGGTGAGGTCGACCGCCGCGAGGGTGAAGATGTTGGCGACCCGCGAAGGGGAGAGGCCGGCGTCGGTGAGCTGGGTGAGCGCGACGGCGGCGCGGAGCATCACCCGGCCGATCGTGACCTCGTCGACGTCCTCCAGGTCGGCCCGCCACAGGTCGGCGAACTGCTGGCCCAGTCTGCGATCGCCGTCGATCCGGGGATCGTTCAGCTCCGGGCTGGACAGGATTCGAGCGAGGTCTTCGCGCTCCTCCCTGGAGAGTTTGCTCATCGGCCCTCTCGTTTCCCACCGTTTTCTTTAGGCTCACCCACTTCACTGATCGTATGCGCCGGTATCGAGCCGTGCGGAGGTTGATGGGCGATCCGCCCATTCCGCGGGTGGGGGTTCGGCGCGCCGATCGCCGTTCACCGGTGCCCGGACGGCCCGTGACGCCGCGCCGCCCGGGCCCGCCGCGACGTCCGGAATCGTCCCGCGGTCCCACGGCGCAGGGGGCCGCCGCGGCGGGGCCGTACCGCTGCCGCGCCGACGCCGGCGCTAGAGTGCACCGGCGCCCGCTGCGCGGTTCCTCCCCGGCGGCGAACGCGGCGCCGGCTCCGCAGCGTGCTCGGGGATGAACCGGTCGTCTAGGTCGGCATGCCGCGAACCCGACGGATAACGCGTACCAGTCACTCGGCATCCGGCGACGCGAGACCATAAGAGCCGGGCCGTTACTCGGGGGCCTGGGAGGAGTTGCCGTGAGTGAGCTGACGCCTGAACAACAGGCCGAACTCGCCCTCGTGCGTGCCATCGCCGACAGCCTTCGCAGGCGCATGCCCGACCTCAACGACCGCACCCTCGGCCGGGTCGCGTTCCACATCGCCGACCTGCTCAACGGCGTCGCGATGGTGCTCACCTCGGACTCCGGCGCCGTCGTGCCCACCCGCACCGGGCCCGCGCGCACCCCGGGCACCCCGCCCACGGGCACGCCCGCCTACCCGGCCACGCCGCGCCCGCAGCCGTACGACGTCACCGAGCCCATGCCCCGCGCGACCGACCGGCCGCCCGCCCGGTACGGCACGGCCTGGGGCACCGGCGCCACCACGTACCGGACCGGCGAAGCGCAGCCCGGACGCACCTCCGGCGAGTTCCCCGCCCAGCCGCGGCGCACCTCCGGCGAGTTCCCGGCCCAGCCGGTGGGCCCCATCCCGGGCGCGGCCCCGTTATGGTCCGCCCCGGACGACACCACCACCCAGCTCCCCGCGATCCAGGCGACCGGCGAGATCCCGATGGTGCCGCCCGACGCGTACCCCGCAGGCCGGCGGCCTGCGACCGGCGACCACCCGGCCGTACGGCGCACCACCGGCGACTATCCGGCGGTGCGGCGCACCACCGGCGAGTACCCCGCGGCCCGGCCGGCGACCGGCGACCAGCCCGCACTGCGCCGCCCGGGCGAGCCGGCCGCCCAGCGGCCGGGCCGGCCGCGGATCCGGTTCCCCTCGGCGGAACGGCGGACCGAGCCCCCGCGCCCGGCGCTCCCGCCCAGCGAGCCGGCCGACGGCGACTACCTCACCGAGGCCCCGAAGGGGCCGTGGGTGGCCGAGTTCTTCCAGCTCGACGGCACGCCGCTGGAGGAGGCCCAGTGGGCCGAGCGGGACCAGGCGCTCCGTGGCATCGCGGGCCGGATCCGCTGGCTCGCCTTCGACGGCACCGAGGTCACCGTACGGCTGCGCGGCCCCGGCGGCATCGACATGGATCACGAGGCCGTGCTCGCCGCGATCGAGCGCATGCGCCGCGGCTGACCCGCCGGCCCGCGCCGGGGCGGTCAGCCGCGCGGGGTCAGCGAGTGCACGAACACCACGTTGGGATAGGCCGGGTTGTCGGTGTAGCCGCGCACCCCGCCGAGGTAGGCGCGCTGGTGCACCACCACCCAGGGCACCGCGACCACCGCCAGCTCGTCCACCAGCCGGGTCTGCAGGTCGGCGTACGCCTTCTGGGCCGCGGTCCGGTCGGTGGCGAACAGGCTCGGCAGCGCGTCGATCCGCTCGTCGGTCTTCTCGTCCTTCAGGTAGGCGAAGTTGAGCGACGACGGGTCGTCCCCGTGGAAGAGGTTGCGGTACCAGGAGTAGGCGTCGGCGTAGTCGGGCCGCCAGTACATCACGAAGATGTCCTGCCGCCGCTCCGGCTCCTTGGCCCGCGCCCGGGCGAGCTGGGCCTGCCAGGACAGCGCCCGCGCCTCCAGCCGCACGTTCAGCCGGCGCAGCGCCACCGCGAGCCGCCGGACGAGCAGGCGCTGGTCGGCGTCGCCCGCGGCGTAGGTGAGGGTGAGCCGCAGCGGCCTGCGGCCGGGGCCGTACCCGGCCTGGGCGAGGAGCCGCGCGGCCTGCGTCAGGTTCTGCCGCGGCCTGCGGTCGCGCACGTGGCCGACGAGCCCCGGCGGCACGAGCCCGGTGGCGGGCGCGACCGCCCCGTCGAGCGCGTCGACCACGCCGCGGTAGTCGATCGCGAGCTGTACGGCCCGGCGCAGCCGCCGGTTGCGCAGCGGCCCCGAGGCGGTGTTGAACAGCAGCAGCAGGTTCTGGAAGGACTGCGTGCTCACGCTGCGCACCCCGGGGGTGTTCTCCGCGCGCCGGAAGTACGGCGGGGTGACCCGGGCGAGGAAGTTCACCTCGCCCTGCACCAGCCGCCGCCAGGCGCTCTCCTGGTCGGGCTCGACCCGGAACACCACGTTGCGGTAGCGCGGGCCGTCCCACCCGCCCCAGTAGTCGTCGAACGCCCGGAGCGTGAGCTGGGCCACCTTGCCCTCGTTCCACTCCGCGATCGTGTACGGCCCGGAGCCGGCGTCGCGGCCGCTCGCGAACCACCGCTTCAGGTCGCCCGAGCCCGCCGCGGCCGTGTCGTAGATGTAGGCGGCGTAGCCGGAGGAGGCGATCAGGTCGAGCGGGGCCGGGCGGCTCAGCTGGAACACGACCGTGGTGGGGTCCTCGGCCGTGATGCTCTGCACCGGATCCCAGATGTACGCGGCGGGGCCGCCGAGCCGCCGGGTGCGCTCGATCGACTGCCGCACCGCCTCCGCGTCGAGCGGCCTGCCGGTGTGGAAGCGCACGTTCGGGCGCAGCCGGAAGGTCCAGGTGCGGCGGTCGGCGGAGGACCGCCAGGAGATCGCCAGGCGCGGTCCCGCCTTGCGCGTCACCGGGTTGTAGACGGTGAGCGTCTCGTAGATGTTCTGCAGCGCGATGATCTCGTTCCCGTACGCGGTGGCGGGGTCCCAGTCGTCGATCACATCGCTGCCGGTGGTGTAGACGAAGGTCGCCTCACGCACCGAGAAGTCGGGGCTGGGGGGCGGGATCACGCCGCTGCCCTCGCCGGTGCACGCGGCAAGAAGCAACGCGATGAGGATCGCGCACGCTACTGCCAACCGCGAGGACCTGCGCACGAGGACCGAACTTACTCCACGTATCACGCAATGTGCAGCATGAAGGGGTATTTACCGCCTTCTGCCACCTGAATGTCAAATTCCGTGGGCGCTGCTAGTCTCGTCAATTGTCTCCTCGACGCTGCGATGAGGTTGTGATGGGAGTGCCCGGCCGTACCCGGCGCAGGACGATCAGATTTAAGATCTTCGGCCTGCTCCTCGTGCCGGTCGTCTCCATGATGGCGCTGTGGGCGGTGATCGTCGGCGTCGCCACCCGCGACAGCCTCGAGCTCCGCACCTACACCACGCTCTGGACCACGCTGCGCGTGCCCGCCGACCGGCTCGCCGTGGAGCTCCAGCACGAGCGGCTCACCGCGGCCCGGTACCTCGGCGGCCAGGGCGGTCGCGAGGAGATGCTCGCCCAGCGCAGGCACACCGATCGCGCGCTGCGGAACTTCCGCCGGCTCGCCCGGGACCAGGAGGCCGCCGGAACCATCACCTCGGTGATGCGCGAGGACCTGGAGGACCTGCTCGACCGTACGGCACGGCTCGAGGCGATCCGGGGCGACATCGATGCGGGGCTCACCTCGGTAATTCCGGCTATGGAGGCATATGACGCCATTTCAGATGCGGTGTTCCTCCTGCAGCGCAGTCTGTCGCGAATCGAGGAAATTCCGATTTATCAGCAAACCCGCATCGTGATCAACCTGGCGTACGCCAAGGAGCTGCTCGCCCGCGAGCAGG
>ERZ795043.1429-NODE-1429-length-11893-cov-139.631357_pt1 | contig 11893 bp, 8 predicted proteins | sample MGYA00375127_ERZ795043 | MGnify/ENA primary metagenome ERZ795043 (study PRJEB30172, sample SAMN05518447) | compost metagenome | isolation source: Feedstock adapted compost from Newby Island compost facility, Milpitas, CA | place: USA:Newby Island compost... | reverse complement strand
GCTCCTCGGCCACCCGCTCCTCGGCCGGGCGCTCCTTCGGCGGCGCCACGGTCACCGTCGGCGTCTCCGGGCGAGGCTCCTTGGGCTGCGACGGCGGCGGAGCGAAGATCACCGGCTCCCGGCGGGCCGCCTTGGGCTCCTCCGCCTCCGGTGCGGCCGGCTCGGTCTCGGCCGGCCGGACGCCGTCCGGGCTCTCACCGGTGAAGCGCTTGAGCTGGGACTTGACCCCGTCACCGAACTGCAGCGCCCGCCCGACGGCCACGAGGACGGCCTGGAGTACGAGAACCGGCAGATCCTTCGCCTTCTCCAGCAGCCGCTCGCGGTTCTCCATCGCGTCGCGGACCTGCTTGGCTATGTCTCTGAGGACGGACATCGCGGCTCCTGGGGCAGAAGATCGGTTTCGCACATCCAGTGTCGCAAGACCATGGTCAAGAGGCGGGTGACGCTCCCCATAGCATAGGAACCCATACCATTAGGACCATGGAGTCACCGAGCCCCGCACCCCGCCGTGTCCTCCTCGCCAAGCCGCGGGGGTACTGCGCCGGGGTGGATCGGGCGGTGCAGACGGTCGAACTGGCCCTCGACCGCTACGGCGCCCCCATCTACGTGCGCAAGCAGATCGTGCACAACACCCACGTGGTGAAGCGTCTCGAGGAGCGGGGCGCCATCTTCGTCGACGAGCTCGACGAGGTCCCCGACGGCGCCATCGTGATCTTCTCGGCCCACGGGGTGGCGCCCACCGTCCACCAGGAGGCCGCCGCGCGCGGGCTGAAGACGATCGACGCCACGTGCCCGCTCGTCACCAAGGTCCACAACGAGGCCAAGCGGTTCGCGGCGAAGGACTACGACATCCTGCTCATCGGCCACGCCGGCCATGAGGAGGTCGAGGGCACCACGGGTGAGGCCCCGGACCACATCCGGCTCGTGGACGGGCTCGACGGCGTGGACAAGGTCCAGGTCCGCAACCCGGACAAGGTGGTCTGGCTCTCCCAGACCACGCTCTCCGTCGACGAGACCAAGGAGACCGTCGCCCGGCTCCGCGAGCGGTTCCCGAACCTGATCGACCCGCCGAGCGACGACATCTGCTACGCCACCTCGAACCGGCAGGCCGCGGTCAAGCGGATCGCCCCGCAGTGCGAGCTGGTCCTCGTGGTGGGCTCCGCCAACTCCTCCAACTCCAAGCGCCTGGTCGAGGTGGCCAAGGCCTACGGGGCCAAGGCCGCCCACCTCGTCGACGACGCCTCCTACATCCGCGAGGAGTGGCTGGAGGGCGTGACCACGGTCGGTCTCACCAGCGGCGCCTCGGTCCCCGAGGAGCTGGTCCAGGGCGTGCTCAAGCGGCTCGCCGAGAGCGGCTTCACCGACGTCGAGGAGGTCGAGGCGGTCGAGGAGCACATGCGCTTCGCCCTCCCGTACGAGCTGCGCCGCGACCTGCGCGCGGTGGCCAAGTAGGCGCCGGCGACGCGCGGATCCCCGACGGGCGGCGGTATCCCGGTCGGCGACCTGAAGTCCGGCGGCCGGTCGGCATCCCGGCGGGCGCCGGGATCGGACGGTGCCGTTCCCGGTCACCATCGACGGTGCCGACCTCCGGGCCGCCGCGGACCGATGTGGGGGAGTCGGTTTTCGGCCGGCCTCATGGCGCGGTACGAGCGGCACGACTGCCCGCCATACCCGTCTGCGGCCGTCGGCGACCGTGCCATGTATGGCCGGCATCGCCGGCGCCGCGTACGGCCCACGGACCGGCCGGCGTGACCCGCTCAGTCCTCGATCGCCCTGCCGTACAGGCGCGGCTCGAAGTAGCCCTCGGGCTCCGGGTCGAAACCCCTCCGCCGGTTCCGGCGGCGCGGCCCGCGCCGCTTCCCGGCCCCGGGCCGGTTCGCGCCGCGGCTCAGCTCCCGGCGCAGCTCCCGCACGTTGGCCGGAAGACCGCGCGGCCAGGCGAGGACGAGGGTGAGCGCCGAGCCGAGGAAGAGCCAGGGCGCGGCCGAGGAGAGCGTGGTAAACAGCCCGAGGCCGAGCGCCTGGAGCATCGAGCCCGAGCCGAGCGCCCGGATGAACTCCACGAACAGGGCGGCGCAGAAGAACACCAGCGGGGGCGTGACCGCGAGCGCGAGCAGGTCGCGGCGGTGGACCAGCAGCACCACGGTGACGCAGCCGATGACGAACACCGGGCCGGGGGCGAGGAACTGGCCGAGCAGCGAGATCATGAAGAGCACGACGACCGCCCCGCGGGCCGTGAGCCTGAGCCGTGGCTGATCGGTGCCTGTCATCGAGCCCCCTTAGGCCGAGTCGCGGGTCAATTTACCGTTCTGGCGGGACAGGGGCGGGGAGATTACGCTCTCTTCACCTTCGTCAAGCGCGGGTAGCGCGGCGTCGCCGGCCTCGGGGGGCACGACCTGCCGCGGCGCCTGGTCCACCTGGGCCGGCGCCTCGAGCGGGCCGTCGGTGAGCCCGAGCTCGTGCAGCCGCCGCGCGCTCACCAGTAACCGGCTCTCCAGCGACCCGACCGTCCGGTTGTACGCGGTCACCGCCCGCCCCAGCGCCCTGCCGAGCTCGTCGAGGTGCCGGGCGAGCCGGCCGAGCCGCTCGTACAGCTCCTTGCCGAGCCGGAGGACCGTCTTGGCGTGCTCGCTGATCGCCTCCTGCTGCCAGGCGTACTGGGCGGTGCGCAGCATCGTGATCAGCGTGGTGGGGGTGGCGATGTGCACCCGCTTGCGCATGGCGTACTCGAGCAGCTCGGGGTCGCGCTCCAGCGCGGGGGCGAGGAAGGCCTCCCCGGGGATGAACAGCACCACGAACTCCGGCGCCGGGTCGAACGCCTGCCAGTACGCCTTGGCGGCGAGCCGGTCGACGTGCTCGCGCAGGTGGCGGGCGTGCGCGTCGAGCCGGGCGGCGGCCACGTCCGGGTCGGCGGCCTGGGCCGCCTCCAGGTAGGCGCTGAGCGGGACCTTCGCGTCGACGACGATGTTCTTGCCGCCGCTGAGCCGTACCACCATGTCCGGGCGGACCGCACCGTCCCCGGTGGCCGCGCCGGCCTGCTCGTCGAAGTCGCAGAACCGGGCCATCCCGGCGAGCTCCGCCACCCGGCGGAGCTGGAGCTCGCCCCACCGGCCGCGCGCCTCGGGCCGCTGCAACGCCCGGACCAGCGCGGCCGTCTGGGCCTTGAGCTCCTCCGAGCTGCGCCGGACGAGCTCGATCTGCGTGGTCAGCTCGGCGCGCGCCGCCCGGGCGCCGGCCTCGCTCTCCCGCAGCCGGCTCTCGACCTTGGCGAGCGTCTCCTTGATCGGGGTGATCAGCGTCTCGACCGCCTGGCGGCGCTGCTCGAGGTCCCCGGCCACCTCCGCCCGCGTGGTGTTCAGCCTGCTCTCGGCGAGCTCGAGGAAGCGCCGGTTGCTCGCGTCGAGCACCTGGGCGGAGATCGCCTGGAAGCGCTCGGTGAGCTGGGACTCCACGTAGGCCGCCTTCTCCTCGGCGGCGCGCCGCCGCGCCTCCGCCTCCGCGATCCGGGCGGCGACCTCGGCCGCCGCGCCGGCCGTGCGCGCCCGGGCGAGCGCGGCGCCGATGACCAGCCCGGCGGCGAGCCCGATGGCGAGCCCGAGCAGCAAAGCCATGACGTCCACGGATTCGTATGATTTCAGCCAACCGGCGGCCCTGCCGGGAGGCGCGCGCAGGCGGCGCGGTACGGGCGAGGATCGCGGGTGCCGATGCCCTCGCCGGGCGGCCGTGCCGTACCGGATCAGGGGCCCGCTCCGGCCGGTCCGGGGCCCGCCGGCGGGTGGCCGTGGTCCGGCATGCGCTCGGCAGCCCGTAGACTCGGCCTACGTGAGCTTGAGCATCGGCATCGTCGGCCTGCCCAACGTCGGAAAGTCCACGCTGTTCAACGCGCTGACCAAGAGCGCAAAGGCTCTGGCGGCGAATTACCCGTTCGCCACGATCGAGCCCAATGTGGGCATCGTCGGCGTGCCGGATCCACGGCTGGAGAAGCTGGCCGAGATGTTCGGCTCGGCCCGCATCGTCCCGGCGAAGGTGGAGTTCGTGGACATCGCCGGCCTGGTCCGGGGCGCGTCCGTGGGACAGGGCCGGGGCAACCAGTTCCTCGCCCACATCCGGGAGACCGACGCCATCTGCCAGGTCATCCGGGTCTTCAACGACCCCGACGTCACCCACGTGGACGGGGACATCTCCCCGCAGCGGGACATCGAGACGATCAACACCGAGCTGATCCTCGCCGACCTGCAGACCATCGAGAAGGTGCTGCCGCGCCTCAGGAAGGAGGCCACGCACCTCAAGGAGCGCAAGGCCGTGCTCGAGGCGGTCGAGGCGGCCGCGAAGCTGCTCGACGGCGGCACCACGCTGTACGCGGGGGCGAAGAGCGCCGGGATCGACCTCGCCGACCTGCGCGAGTTCCACCTGCTCACCGCGAAGCCGTTCCTGTACGTGTTCAACGCCTCCATGGACCAGCTCAGCGACGAGGAGCTGAAGGCGCGCCTGTCGGAGCTGGTCGCCCCGGCCGAGGCCGTGTTCCTCGACGCCAAGCTCGAGGCGGAGCTGGTGGAGCTGCCCGAGGAGGACGCGGCCGAGCTGCTCCGCTCCGTCGGCCAGGAGGAGTCCGGCCTGGCGCAGCTCGCCAGGGTCGGCTTCCACACCCTCGGCCTGCAGACCTTCCTCACCGCCGGGCCCAAGGAGGCGCGCGCCTGGACGATCCGCAAGGGCGCGACCGCTCCGGAGGCGGCCGGTGTCATCCACAGCGACTTCCAGCGCGGCTTCATCAAGGCCGAGATCGTCTCGTACGACGACCTGATCGAGGCCGGTTCGATGGCCGCGGCGCGCGCGGCGGGCAAGGTCCGGATGGAGGGCAAGGACTACGTCATGCAGGACGGTGACGTGGTCGAGTTCCGGTTCAACGTCTGAGCGCTCGCACCGCTGAGCGGTCACCTCTGAGCGGTCGCGCGGCCTGACGGGCTCGCCCCCGGCTGCCGTCCCTCCGGCGGTCTTTTCGCGGATGATCATCGCCCGGGCGTCTCGGGTCTTCTCGCGAGCCGCTGGGACTGCGTGTCCACCGTGCTGCCGGGGATGCCGAAGGCGCCGGCGTCCGGCCGGCCCGGCGCCTCCACCGGCCAGAACGACGCCGCGGTCACGTGCTGGGCCGCAGCCGTCCTCCGGACCGGGATCCCCGGGGCGTCCCGGCCGCCGGGGCGATGCCGGCATGCGGCCGTCCTCTCTGCGCGGCCGGAGCCGGTCGATGCCGTGCTGTGCACGGGGTCGATGCCGTGGCTGCGCGCGGGCTCTCGCGTGCCGGAGGCCGTGCCCTGTGCCGCCATCCGGTGCGCCGTCCGCAAAGGTCAGGGGCGGGCGGCGCCGCCGTGGGGCCGCGTGCGCGTCCGCCCCGTCATCTCCGATCGGAGGGCGCCCGACCGCGCGCGGCCGCGGCCGGCACGGTCATCACGCTCACCCGGCACGGTCATCGCGCTCACGTGGTGCGCCACCACGTCGTGGAGCTCCGGGTGATGCGCGAGCGCTCCTCGGCGGTATGCCCGGTGCAACCCTCGCGCGCCCCGATGGGCCGGCCGCGGACGGCGCCGTGCCGTCAGCGCGAGCACCCCTCGCGCGCCCGGATGAGCCGCGGGCCGGTCCGCGGGCTCCCGCGGTGGCCGGTCTCTCCCCGGGGGCCACCGCCCTCACCTCGTCCTTTCCGCCTGATCCCGGCCATTCGGCGCGCCGCGTGCGATACGCCTCGCGGAAACATGCACGCCGTGGCGGGCTCGGCGGCGGGCCGATCCGGCCGGGAAGAAAAGCGCGAATACCGGATGACCGGCATGCGGTGCACGTGCCGGCACGGAACCGTGAGCGGGCGATTACCGGAGCGCCGGCCGATGGAACCGGTTATCGGGTCACTGGGATATCACCCTTCGCGCCATTCCCCCGTCTCTGGGCTGATTAAACCGCAATTGAACGGCCATTTCCTGGGAAAGAACCCTCGCGGAAACCGTGGGAAACCCGATAGGGGATGAAAGGTGTCTTCAGTGGTGTGGCCGTCCCGGGCGGGTGGTGATGCCCGGTCGCCGGTGGCCCTGATGCAGGCCGCGCACTGCGATCGCGCTGCCGCCTCGCGCGGCGCGGCGGTACGGCTCGCCGGGCGCGTACGGCCGGGCACCAGGCCGCCCACCGGGACGGGCGCCGGAGGCATGGCCGAGGAGACCGCGCCCACCGGAGGCCCGGCCGTGCCGGCCCGCGGTACACCGCGCTCCCGTGCCGGGCCGTACGGCATCGCCGTACCGGACGCCCGCGCGGCGGACGGCGGCACGGCCCGGTGACGGGGAGCGCCACGGCGCGGCATCAGAGGCGGCCCATCAGGGCGAACGCCGCAGGTCGCGCACCCGAGGAGCCTGCAGCAGGGATGGCGCGCGCCGCCCGTACGGCACCCGGACGGAACGCCGGGATAGCAATACATGGCGGTGGGGTAATCCGAGAACGCCCTGGCCAGGCGCAACGCGCTTTTCCGCCGGAGTGGATAGGAGTGGGCCGTCTCAACGGCATCTAGACCTGGTTTGCTCGCTCACGGCGATGCTTGCACCATGGGCGTGGCTTACCTGGAAGAATTGACCAGACGGCTAGAGTGAATAATTCGATACGGCTAACCGGATCGAGAGTGAGACACCGCGCCGGCAAGGGGGAAAGGCGCGAGCGGAGGCGTGATGACTCGCAGGTCAACGGTCCAGCAGAATCCGCGGCGGATCGCTGGCGACCCCGAGTCGTATCCTCCCGACGCCGCTGATCGGGGGGACGCCGCGCACGGCGCCTCGTTCCGGCGCGCCGGCGGTTGGAGCGGCGGTGGAGGGCGCTGGCTGGTCTGGATCGGCCGCGCCATCCTGTGGGCCCTGATCATAGTGATCGTCGTCAACGGGGTGCGGGCGCCGTTCGAGCGGATGCGCGGGGACGCCGGGGCTCCCGCGACCTCGGCCACGCCGAGCGATCTCGGGTTCCCGGTCACCCAGGGGGCGGCGTTCGCCATTCAGTTCGCCGCGGTCTACCTCAACTACGACGCGGCCAACCCGCAGCAGCGCGCGGAGCGGCTGCGGCCGTTCCTCCCCGAAGGCGCGGACGCCCAGTTCGGCTGGAACGGGTACGGGCGGATGTCGGCGGGCGCCCTCCAGTTCGCCGGCATCGAGGTGACCGACGCCAACAACGCCCGGGTGACCGTGATGTACCAGTCGGGCGGCACCCGGGGCCTGCTCTCCGTGCCGATCTACCACGACGGGGGCAGGTTCGTGGTCTCGGGCCGGCCGGCGATGCTCCCGGCCTCGGGCCCGGCGGGGCTGCCGCAGCTCCCGGAGCCGGACCGCGACTCGGCCGCCGAGGCGGAGCTCCGCCCGCAGCTCGAGGGGTTCTTCAAGGCGTACGCCGCAGGCGACCAGGTCGACCTTCAGCGGTACGTGGTGAACGGGGCCCCGATCGAGGGGTTCGGCGGCGGGATCACGCTCGCCCAGCTCAAGGACGTCATCGTGCCGCCCGGCCCGGAGGACAGCAGGGTGGTCACCGCCGTCGTCGTGTGGGCCGTCGAGTCGCAGGCGACGCCCGCCCCGAGCGCCACCCCCGGCGACCCGGTCACGGAGCCCGCGAGCCTGGAGCAGGCCTACCGGCTCACCATGGAGAAGCAGGGTGGCAAGTGGTTCGTCAAGGACATCCAAGGTGCGCATCGGTCCGCGGGGTAGCGCATGCTCGATCATGACATCGCTGTTCCACTCCCCCGGGAGGGCGAGAATTGATTCTGCAAACGCTGGTGGACGGCCTCATTGACCTGGCCGCGCCCACGTCACCCCCGCCGACCCCCGGTATCGACACCGAGGGCCTCGCCGACTTCCTGCGGAGGTTCTTCGCCCCGCTCTTCCTCGCCGTCGTCTCCGTGGTGGCCATCTTCTTCCTCTTCACCCGCGAGATCACGAAGTTCGTGCAGTTCATCCTGCTCGCGATCGGGATCGGCGTGATCTTTTACGTGCCGAACATCATCGAGGTGACGGCGAAGGCCATCGCGACCGCGCTGGGCATCAAGTGATCACGCGGAGGGGAGAGTCGGGTGGACCTACCTACGTACACCAACATCTGGCGGATCGAGAAGCGGCTGTACAAGCTGTACGACCTCCGGCTCCCCATGCCGCTTCCGATCGTCTGGATCGGGGTGTTCGTGGGTGTCTCGGTCCCCTGGTGGCTCCTCCTCTGGCTGGTCGGGCTGCCGTTCGACGCGCCGTGGCACGTGGTGTACCTGGTGCCGCCCGGCGTCCTGACCTGGCTCTCCACCCGGCCGGTGATCGAGAGCAAGCGCCTGACCGAGCTGCTCCAGTCCCAGCTCCGCTACCTGGTGGAGCCTCGGACGTGGTGCCGGATGGCCCCGAAGCGGGAGCCCGACGAGATCGCGTTCACCGTGCGGGTCTGGCGCTCCCGCGCCCAGGTCGCGGCCCGGGGCGCCGTGCGGGCCCCGCTGCTCCGGCGCGACGCCCTGCCCGCGCGGGCGCTCCTCCAGGGCGCCGCGGCCGTTCCGCTCGCCGAGCCCGTCACCGTGGACCAGGTACGGCACGCCGGGGACGCCCCGCACCGGGCGGCCGGTGACCGGACCGCCGAAGAGCAGGCGACGGTGGCGGACGTCCGGCCGGCCCCGCGCCGGGCGGCCGGGCGGACCGCGGACGCGGCCCCGCCGCTGCCGCTCCCGGTGGCGTCACCGTCCCGCTCGGGAGAGCCCTCCGCGCCGGAGGAGCGGGAGGCCGGGGCTGCGGAGCCGGTGGAGACGGGCGCCACCCGGCCCGCCGTCGTCGCCTTGGCTCGGCAGGCCACCGCGCCGGCCGGCGATGCGGCCGGGGCTCCCGCGGAGGCGCGGACGGACGCCGCAGCGGCCGCGCTCTCCTCCCGGGCTCCGGACACCGGACCGGCCGAGGTCGCGGCGCCGCCTCAGGCGGAGCAGGCCCCCGCACCGGTGGAGCCGGCCGCCCCGTCTCCGGCACGGGCGCATGCGGAGGCCGCCGAGCCCGCGCCACCGCCGGCGCCGTCCGTGGCCGAGGACGCGCCGAGCTCCCCGGACGAGGACGCGCCGAGCTCCCCGGACGAGGACGCGCCGAGCTCCCCGGACGAGGACGTCCCGAGCCGGAAGGCCGCGTTCCTGGGCGCCGAGACCATCCGCCGGCTGCGCAGGCTGGCCGCGAGCGCCGAATCCCCGCGGGGGAAGGCAGGCCGGGAGCGGACCCACCGGACCGGCGCCGCCGACGCGGAGCCGGCCCCGCACCCCGCACCGACGGCATCGGACCCAGCGCCAAGGGATGCCGAGCGGACGGTCATCCCGCTCCGCGCCGCGAGCACCGCGGACGACCGGGCGGATCTCGGGAGCACGCCCGGTCCCGCCGAGGAGCGGCGCGGCGAGACGGCCCGCGGGGACGAGCACACCCGCCCCGGCGGCGAGCCGGCCCACCGCGATGACGCGCGCCACGGCGACGAGCAGGCCCACCCCGGCGACGGCGAGCGGCCCCACCGGGCCGACGCCCGCCCCGAGGCGGAGCGGGCCCGGCCCGCCGAACCGGCCGCCCGGTCCGAGCCCGAGCCCACCGATCCCGCCCGGCCGGAACCGGAGGACACCGCCGCCCAGGACGCGGGCGACGACGCGGCCGAGTGGCGGAGGAAGGCCTGGGAGCAGCACCGGAAGGGCCGCCCGCCCCGGCCCTACCCGCCGCCTGCGCCCCGCCCCGGGGCACAGGAGCGGCAGGGCCGGCCGCGCCCGCTCGGGCCGCAGGACTCCCCGGCCCGCCGCCCGGCCTCCGGCACCGCTCCGCACCGCGGCCCCGGCTCCGCTGAACCCCGGGAGCCCGCACCCGGGGTGACGATCCGGGCGGTCACCGACCCCGTCACGCCCGGCGGCCCGCCGGGCCTGGTCGCCCAGGGCCGGGGCTCCGCCGAGGAGCCGGTCCGGCTCCGCCGGGTGGAGGCGGTCGTGGGGCGCGGCTCCTCGGGCGGCTGGCGGCGGCTCGCCCAGGTGGTCGTGGGCGGGAGCCGTACCGACACGATGGAGCTCGACATCGAGCGGGCCCGCACCCCGCTCACCGAGAGCCGGCGGATCATGGTGCTGGGCTGCGCGGGAGGCGCCGGGCAGACGACCACCGCGCTCATGCTCGGGCACACGCTCGCCCGCTACCGCGACGACCGGGTGGTCGCCCTCGACGCGAACAGCGGTGAGGAGACGCTCACCAGCAAGATCGCGGCCGAGTCGCCGGAGACGCTCACCTCCCTGCTGAAGAGCTCGGAGACGGTCACCGGCTACCTCGGCATCCGGGCGTTCACCAGCCGGTGCGAGTCCGGGCTGGAGGTGGTGGGCGCCGACCCGGACGTGCACGCGCCGCAGCGCCTCGCCGACCTCTCCTTCCTCGCCGACTGGCGGCGCACGCTCGCCGTGCTCGACCGGCACTACCGGATCACCGTGATCGACCCGGCGGCCGCGGTCGCCGGGCGGCTCCTGCCGTACGTCGACCAGCTCGTGCTGGTCGCCCCGGCGAGCGAGGACGCGGCGAACGCGGTCGCGATGACCTTCGAGTGGCTCGACGGGCACGGCTGCGCGGAGCTGCGGCGCCGCGCGGTGCTGGTGGTCAACGGGGTGAGCCGGCGCAGCCTCGCCGACGTCGAGCAGGCGGAGGCGGTGGCGAGCGGCCGATGCCGGGCGATCGTCCGGGTGCCCTGGGAGGACGCGCTCGCCCCTGGCCGGCCCGGCCCGGTCGATCTCGATCACCTGCGCATGAGCGGCCGCAGAGCGTACGTTGCCCTGGCGGGCGTGCTGGTGAGCACGCTCGCCTCGATCCAGGCCCAGGAGGAGGTCGCCAAGTGAGCCCAGGGGCGGTGCCCGGCTCGACGGGTGCGAGCGGACCGCGCGGGGGACCGCGCCGGGCGGGCGGCGACGGGTGCGTGCAACCGTGGACGGGGAAGTTGGTGGGTGACCGATGAGCAGGGCCAGGAGCCGGCTCGCCGTGCGGTACTTCGACGACCGCATCCTCCTCACCGACTCAGCGGCGTGGGCCTACTTCCGGCTGCCGACCGTGAGCTACGAGTTCCTCACCCCCGAGGAGCGCGAGGCCCTCGCGAACAACATCACGATCGCGCTCGCGGCGATCCGGATGCCCGACGCCGAGGTGCACCTGCGGGTGGCCCACCGGCCCTACCCGGCCGCCGAGTGGGCGATGGCGCTCGACGCCACCTCCGACGGCGGCCCGGGCTGGCGCGAGTACCTGGAGGAGATGTACCGGCACGTCTGGGCCAAGGACTTCTGGACCAAGGAGGTCTACCTCGGGGTCCGGCTCGGCCCGCGTGGCGCGCAGCTCGGCACCGGGGTGCTCGCCCAGCTCTTCGGCCTGTACCAGCGGGGGGAGAAGGCGCTCGGCATCGAGGACGACCACGTGCCCGAGCGGGAGATCGAGCGGTGGACCGAGGCCGCCGAGCGGCTCGGCCGGGCGCTCGCCTCGAGCGCGCTCTACGCCCGCCACGCCACCTCCGACGAGATCGCCTGGCTGTTCCAGCACGCCGCGTCCGGCGGGCTCGGCGACCAGCGGCCCTCGGCGACCCCGCGCCGCCGCTGGGGGAGGGGCGAGATCGAGGCGCTGGTCGAGGGCCAGATCCACAACGGCCGCTCCCTGCTGCGGATCGAGCAGCCGTACGGCGAGGCGTACGTCGCCTTCCTGTCGTTCGCCCGGTTCCCCGACCTCATGCCGTTCCCGGACGGCGAACCCTGGCTGCACTTCGCCGACCAGCTCCCCTTCCCGGTCGAGGTGTCGAGCCGGATGCGGCTGATCCCGCCGGTGCGCGCGAGCAAGGACGTGGCGCGCAAGCTCGCGCACGCCCGGGACATGGACATCCACATCCGGGAGGCGGG
>ERZ795043.1427-NODE-1427-length-11921-cov-6706.781392_pt1 | contig 11921 bp, 12 predicted proteins | sample MGYA00375127_ERZ795043 | MGnify/ENA primary metagenome ERZ795043 (study PRJEB30172, sample SAMN05518447) | compost metagenome | isolation source: Feedstock adapted compost from Newby Island compost facility, Milpitas, CA | place: USA:Newby Island compost... | reverse complement strand
CCCAGCACTTTTTCCATTTTTTCTTTCTCCCGCTGTAGCCTTAATCTTTCTTTTTTGGTTACGCTATCGAGCGTTCCATCCGTGAGCATTTTTTCAATGCTCTGCATTTTCTTCACGCTCCTGCGAATGGTGGCAAAGTTGGTGAGCATGCCTCCCAGCCAGCGTTCGGTAACATAAGGCATGTTTACTTTCTGTGCCGCTTCGGCTACGATATCTTTTGCCTGTTTTTTGGTAGCTACAAACAAAATTTTCTTTCCGCTTTTAGCGATGGATTTCAGCGCAGCTGCAGCTTCCTGAAGGCATTCAGTGGTTTTGTTTAAATCGATGATATGAATGCCCTTTTTCTCAGCGAAGATATAGGGAAGCATTTTGGGATTCCATTTCTTACGGAGGTGTCCGAAATGAACCCCGGCCTCTAAAAGCTGCTGCTGTAAGGATACTGCTGATTCTTCCATAAATATTTACAATCTTTGGTGAAAAGGATTGATTTACAATAAGCATTATCGTTTGGAGAACTGGAAGCTCCGACGCGCTTTTTTCTTGCCCGGCTTCTTACGTTCCACTGCCCGGGGATCACGCGTTAGCAAACCTGCTTTTTTCAACAGCGGTCTGAATTCCGGATTCAGTTCGCACAATGCGCGGGCAATGCCTAACTTAATGGCTTCGGCCTGTCCTTTTTTCCCACCACCCTGCACATTTACCACCACATCAAATTGATCAAGTGCTTCAATGGTTTTCAAGGGTAAGGTAACCTGATGCTGCAGGTAAAGTACTGGGAAATAGGTGGCAAATGGCTTTTCATTAACCGTGATCTGGCCGGTACCCTTGCGGATGACCACGCGGGCAACAGCTTCCTTACGACGACCAACCTGGATGAGTTGCTTTTCCATGGAATTTATTTAGTTGATAACTGAATGGGTTCTGGTTTTTGAGCATGGTGCGGATGTTCAGGGCCAGCGTAAACAAATAATTTCCGAAATAGCTTGCGCCCCAGCCTGTTTTTGGGTAACATCCCTTTCACGGCTCTTTCAATCAGTGCTTCCGGTCTGCGGTGAAGCAAACTGATGGCCGATTCTTTTTTCTGGCCACCCGGATAGCCCGTGAAACTGATGTATGCTTTGGTTTTCCATTTCCTGCCGGTTAGGGCAACCTTGTCGGCATTGATTACAATGACATAATCGCCACAATCCACATGGGGTGTAAAATAGGGTTTATGCTTCCCCCTGAGGATGGCTGCAATCTGTGAACAAAGCCTGCCTAAAGTTTGATTGGTGGCATCTACCACATACCAGCGATGCTGTACCGTGGCAGCATTGGCTGATATCGTCCTGAAACTATTTTTTTCCATGATTTGATGCTTTCAAATGGGGCTGCAAAGATAGCGAGACACCCCGATTTTGACAACAAAATGTATGAAATTTTTGATCATGCATGTATAACACGTTGATTATCAGGTAAAAATTCGACTACTTTTTAATTTCGGTTACGTCCGCCCAGAAAAATGCTGATGTAATAAAATAAGGTGATCAGCGAATTAATCGCCGCAACTACATAGGTCATAGCCGCCCACCACAAGGCATCCCGGGCTTTTTCATATTCTGCAGGAGTGGTAATATGAGCCGATGTAAGCCAGGCAAGCCCCCTGCGCGAAGCATCAAATTCTACGGGAAGTGTAATCAAAGCAAAAAGGGTAATCACCGCGAAAAGGATGATGCCAATCAGCAACAGCTGCGGGAAAAATCGAAAGGTGAGAATACCCGCCAGCAAAATCCAGTTTACGATGCCGGCGCTGAATTGTACCACGGGCACCAGCTGAGAACGTAACATCAGCATGCTATATGCCCGGGCGTGTTGTACGGCATGCCCGCATTCATGAGCTGCTACAGCGGCTGCAGCCACACTACTGCCATGATATACGTCAGGACTCAAGTTTACCGTCTTATTCATCGGGTTGTAATGATCCGTGAGCATACCTTCTACCGAAATAACCTGCACATCGTAAATACCATTGTCGTGCAACATTTTTTCAGCCACCTCCTTACCGGTAAGCCCTGCCTGCAAGGGTACCTTGCTGTATGTATTGAACTTACTGCGCAATTGCAGGCTAATAAGCAATCCGGCGCCTGCCACCAGTATCATCAAGAGAAACCATCCAGCCATATGCTATGGAAATTTTGATTGCATAAAAGTTTACAAATCTATCTTTCAAATTGCTTTCCGATTTCTTGATAACTAGGAATTTAACCATTTTTTTCAAAAAATCAGCCAATCTGACAGTTATTCCTCCGCATCCATCCGCCTAACCGTCATCATTGCGTTACATTTTCAAAATAATTAAAATAGATCATAAAAATTATGTGTACTGTACTGTTTAATATAGTGGTATATATTAATTCAAAAACACATTCATATTATTTTTATCATGTACAATATGCTTTCGGAAAAAATTTCTTAAGAATCGAGAAATAAAACTTTTTTATTCCTGCCCCTTTTCCTAATTTAGTCCTGAATTTAATGGGTTAGTAAGTAAAAAGAGTCAGTCCTGGTGCTGGCTCTTTTTACTTTTTAGCAAAATATGGCCAAACCAAAAGTAGCTTTTTTCTGCCAGCATTGTGGCTATGAGAGCCCGAAATGGCTGGGCAAATGTCCTTCCTGTGGACAATGGAATAGTTTTGCAGAAGAAATCGTTGCTCCTGCAAGCCGCCCATCCGCATCAACGCGCAAATCTACTTCACCCGTCTCACTGGAGCTGGTACGTACAGCGGAGGAAAATCGCATACGGATTCCGGATGAAGAATTAAATCGTGCATTGGGCGGTGGACTGGTGCAAGGAAGTTTAATATTGCTGGCCGGTGAACCCGGTATTGGAAAATCAACGCTGTTGCTGCAAATGGCCCTGCAGCTGCAACAGCTGCAGATTCTCTACATCACGGGCGAAGAAAGCGAACAGCAAATCCGCATGCGTGCCGATAGGCTCGGGCTTACCCATCCTACCTTTTACTTACTGGCGGAAACAGACATGCAGGCGATCATGAAAGTGGTGCATCAATTACAGCCCAATTTGGTTCTGGTGGATTCTATACAAACGTTGACCACCCCCTTGCTGGGCTCTCCTGCAGGCAGTGTGGGGCAAATTCGAGCATGTGCCGCTATCTGGCAGGAATATGCCAAAGCCAGCCACACGCCGGTAATCCTGGTGGGACATATCACCAAAGACGGTCTGATCGCCGGACCTAAAGTGCTGGAGCACATCGTCGATACTGTATTACAGTTTGAAGGAGACAGGCAATATGTGTATCGTTTGCTACGCACGGTAAAAAACCGATTCGGGGCTTCGTTCGAGCTTGGGGTATATGAAATGGCCGATCGGGGATTGAAGCCGGTGAGCCAGCCTTCTGCCCTGTTTTTGCATCAAAAGGAAGAAGTGTTCAGTGGAAGCGCTGTGTCTGCAACACTGGAAGGCATCCGTCCGCTACTGGTTGAAGTGCAGGCACTGGTTACACCTGCGTTGTACGGCACACCACAACGAACGGTGAGTGGACTCGATCTCCGGAGATTGCAGCTGCTACTGGCCGTGCTCGAAAAACGCGGGGGATTTCATCTGCATACCCAGGATGTATTTCTGAATATTGTGGGCGGATTGCATATCGAAGATCCAGCACTCGACCTGGCCGTGGTAGCGGCGCTATTATCTTCTTATGAAGATATAAGTATTTCTCCGGCCACTTGCTTTGCCGGCGAAATTGGTCTCAGCGGTGAAATACGTGCCGTCAGTCGACCAGCCCAACGAATAGCCGAAGCAGCTCGTCTGGGTTTTCAGCACATTTTCCTTTCTCGTTACAATCAGGATATTCCATCTCGTCCCGAAATTGACGTGGTGCTCGTCGGCAAGGTGGAGGAGCTTTATCAACGCCTGTTTCAGTAAAAGCTCAACTGTTTGCGGGTCAGCATGCCGGGAAAAGCTACTTACTTGCCCGAACAAAATCAGCATATTATTTTCACCTGATGTTTTCCTTCCTGCATGAAATGATGAATGCATTGCTTCCTGTACGCTGTGCAGGATGCGGAAAAGAAATCACCTATATCTCCCGGCAATGGCTGTGTTATGATTGCCTGTCGTCCTTACCCGCCACAGATTATCATCTGGTGGAGCTCAATCCCATGTTTCAATTGTTCATGCATCATCAGGAAGTGAAATTTGCCACAGCCTGTTATTTTTTTCATCATCAAGGCATCTTACAACGCATCATCCATCAAATCAAATATCACCATCACCAACAATTAGGAACATATATGGGCGAACGGATGGCCTGGATGCTCCAAAGACAACTCGTTACGGTTGACTATATCCTGCCCGTGCCGTTACATCCCCGCAAACAAAGGCAACGTGGATTCAACCAGGCCGCCTTGCTGGCCGATGCGATGGGGAGTTGTTTGCAAATACCCGTAGTTCATCATCTGCTCAAAAGAAAGCTGTTTACGGAATCACAAACCCGTAAAAACAGGCAAGCCCGCCAGGAAAATGTGCAACAGGCTTTTCAGCTTCATGCAAATACCGATATCTTTACCGGAAAACATCTTCTTTTGATCGATGATGTAGTCACCACAGGCGCCACGTTGAATGCTTGTGTGGACGCGCTCTCCGCGATTCCCCGGGTGCAGATCAGCATCGCCACACTGGCCATTGCCACAACATAATCCTGCCTGAAAATTTTCCCATACCCTGTTATGGATATGATTTAAAAAACTGCAAATAGGTGTGCCTTTTACTTACCCACAAACAGGCTCCGGCACACCACCATCGAACGGCGCCCCTGTTGACAGGTATATGCAATAGCCACCCGATCCCCTCCTAAAGGAAATAAAACCGGAAATTGCAAATCACACCCGGGATCGGCGATGTACCAGGTTTTTATCCATTTCCCATCGGCCGTTCTCAGTTGCATGCCTATGCGCTGATGGGCTGTAGTGCTGTTCAGCGGAAATTCATCCCAGGCTATTACCAGCCTTCCATCGGGCAGGGCTGCAATCTGGGCATGTTTGGCCGACATGTTGAAACCGCTAACCTGCTGACGGGCGGCAAACGCTACATGTTTTTCAGTAGCGGGAGAAGCAACCGTATGGGTGTAAAAGATACCCTGGCCATGCGACAGGGTGTACCAGACCACATGCAATCCCTGTGCATTAACGGCCATATCAGGCCCACTGTGTGGACATGCACGTATGACCCAGTTGTCAACACTCACCCGCTGTGGCTGCGTAAAAGTTTTACCCTGATCATACGAAGCCATATACATGATATCGCGAATGCTATCCGAAAGGATTTGCCTGTATGCAATATGTATCACCTGGTGTGTATCGATAAGCATCGCTGTACGACAGCAGGGGCAGAGCTGATAAGCAATGGGCTTGCTATCCGAAACATTTCCCGATGGAGATATCCTCGCAAAAAACAATGTAGAGCCTTCCGGTCGGGCCTTCAGCCGATCATCCATCCAGATGATGGATATGCTTTTTGATGCCGGTTGATTTTCACCTTCAGCTACACCAAGCGCAAAGTACCGCTGATCATGGCTACTGCTATCGGTAACCAGGGGTTGAGCGGCCGACCAGTGCCTGCCAGCATCCGTACTATACACATATTGAATTTCACCCGCATAAGGATTCGATGAACGATGCGCAACCGTACCAAATGCCAGCACCCAGAATCCATCTTCAGTACAGGCCAGTTTAGGTAAATTTTCTCCATGCGGATACACGCCTGCGGTGTGCGCAACGGGAAACTTGTCCTGCAGCCGAAAGGAATGGATATTAAACCTCGCCATCCATACCTGAGATTGCTTGCCGGAAGTATCGGCACCCGCCCAGGTGAGCAACAGATGCCCCCTTGCATCAGAAGTGAGATACGGACAGGAAAAATTCCATCCATCCTGCTTAAATACATATTCAAATGTACGCTGCTGTTGACTACACGATGTCCAGAAAATCAACTCCAGGGCAATCCATAAATAAAAACATATTTTCATGACATCATGTTTTATAATGAAGATTGTATACGTCTGGAAAAATCATAACCCAGGCCCAGCTGCCAGGTGCGCGGAATACCCGCACGATACGTATTTCCATAACTTGCATAATCGACGGTGGTCGCATAAATGGTATTCATCACATTCCATACATGCAACCACATGGAAAGTCTTTGCCATTGATAACCTAATCGAATATTCAACAAGGTATAGCCCCCGTAAATCTGGGTATTGGCCGGATCAATATAATATTTACCCACATGCTCACAGGATATTGCAATATGGCTCTGTTTCAAAAATGCTGGACGATAACTCAGCTCTGCATAATACAGCAAGTGTGGAGCGGCATTCATCTCATGATGACTGTAATCTTTACCGTTTATTTGATATTGAATAAACCGATGCCGGGCCCATGTACCATTCCACTTGAATTGAATATCCGAAACGGGATTACAGGTAATTGCATATTCTACACCATAATGAAGCGTCTTTCCTGCGTTGGCATTTTGATAAGAGCCATCATCCTGCCTCACGCTGATGATTTCATGCGTTCCCGTCATCCGGTAAACATCTGCCTGCCATAATATTTTATCCTTCCAGAAACTCCACCACAGGCCAGCTTCATAATTCTGATAGGTGGCTGGTTTCAGATAGGGCACTTTCACGCCGTTATATAGATCGGTAATATCGGGCGGTGCGAAGCCCTGACTGAAATTCAGGTATCCACCCAGATTTGATGAAAACGAATAGTTAAGTCCAATCTTCGGCGTAATATGTCCAAAACTGTTTGTGCTGGAAGGTGCGCCGGTATAGGCCGAGGGTGGTAAATTATTCACGAAATGATAGCTGATACCATCGCCTCGCAAACCGCCCACCAGATAGAGGCGAGCAACCGGTTGCCATTTCAGCTGTACATAAGCCGCATAGGTATAAATGACGGCCCGATAATCACTTAACAATGAATCGGTTGGCGTATAACTGATATAATAACCTGCCTGATTTTTCTGAATCTGGATATAATTGGCATGATATTGAAAAGGACTGTATTCGCCATTCAATCCAGCGATAACCTGTAATTGTTCAGGCCGTAACTGCCAGGAATGTTTTGATAATAATCCAAATGTATGAAAGATATTATCGTTAATCTCACCCGAAGCCTTCAGTGGATCGGAAGTTCGCTTAATGCGATAACTGGGATTCTGCTCCACATTATTATCATGATAATAAGCTGAAACGAATCCGCTGGAATGGGTGTCCTGCCCATAATACAAACTGCTGGTATAACGCAAAGCGCTCACCTTGCGATAATTAAACGTGTAATAACTCGCATAGTTTTTTTGATAAAAATCCAGGCTATCCAGCCCACCATTCATATCTGAGTAATAATTTACCCAGGTGAGTTCATTGGTCCATTTGCTGTGCGTACTCAATACCCGATCGACACGCAGGGTTAAAGCCAGTTTATGAAAATCATTATGCTGATGATAGGTATCATGTTGATTCGCATAATATCCGGCCAATCCTATTCCCCATCCTCGTGCGGTACCCGAAACATCGGCACTGAATCGCTTGTAGCCTATGGAGCTACCTTCGATGGAAACACTTCCGGTAGGTATAACAGCCGGCGTGCGTGTGATAAAGTTGATTACACCACCGATGGCATCACTTCCATACAGCGATGAACCCGGCCCACGGATGATTTCGATATGTTTCACCGCCGCAGAATTCATTTCAATCAGGGCGTTGTGATTAAAATCGCCGACCGTTCTGATAGGAATGCCATTTTCCAGGTACAGATACACGTTTCTGTAGCCGATGGGTTGACGAATGGCCATCGTATGCTGTTCATTGCCCAGATCGACCATATACACGCCACTTACCTGATTAAGCAGTTGATCGAGTGTGATGGCATGTGTCTGGGCAATCATGCGGGACGAAATCACACTGATGGCTGCCGGCACCGTAGATCGCTGCTCCCCTTCCCGGCTGGCCGAAACCACGGTCTCCCGCAAAATCGTTACTTCTGGTGTCAGGTAAATGATTCCATTTGCAGGCAGATGCACAAGATGCACGGTTTGATATCCTACACACGAAATAGTAATACTGTCAACAACTGCGGGAAGGGAGAACTGTCCCCGCAAATCGGCTATAGCAATGGCCTTACCCGAAGCTGCATGAATTACCGCACCGGCCACGGGTTCGCGAGAAAATGCATTGACAACATATCCTTTAAACATTTGCTGGGCATGTGCAAGCGAATGATAAATTACAAATATGAGTATGAAGTGTATGCTGTGTTTCATGATACAGGTATTTAAAAAAACTTGAAATGATGAGTCGTGCAACGGTCATCTGGTTACCCCAAAGTGTTGATGATATCAAATGAATCGTGCAATGAAGCACGCGTTACATGCACGATCAAGCTACACATGCGGAATTCACAACAGCATGATGCATGTGTGGTACAAAAGATGGCAGGTATATCAAGCCTGAGTCTGGTAAGCGGGAGGATGAAACACAGCTTTCAGTGAAGGATGTAAGGTTACAGCGGTGCACACGGGGAAATAAATACGCTGTTCAGGACTCAATGGCAATTGCAAATCATCATGTTCATCGCTGTACACCACATCCGGCAGATTTTTATCCGAACTATTGCTGGTAGCATCGCGGTGATGATCTTTTTCTAATTGCTTTTTCAGAAAACATTTTCCCTCACAATGCAGCTGTGGCTTATTGCGGTTCTCACATAGATGCGTGGCGATATAATGCCGGTTGAGATGATAATTGAGAATGATCAGGTTTTTGCTGAAAGCCTGGGCAAGTATTGCAACCAACCATATGATAGCAATCAGCCGCATAAATCTTGAGCCTGCTACAAAATTAAATACGGCTGCTGGAACTCACAAAAAAATCTTCAGAATCCATTAAATCGAATACCAAATGCATAAGGATATTGTTTTACGCCGTATTGATGCAAGGGCGTAAGGCTGTAATTGACGTAAAACGACCAGCTATGCCAGGCCAGCACAAGCTCGGGAGCAATTCTAAAGGTGCTGAGGTTAAAATTGTCATTCACCTTTACTTTGCCACGAGCGTCACTGATCTGCTTGGTACGCGATTTAAACAAATATCCGAAATTGGCTCCTGCTTTTAACTGAAAACCCCTATCACCTTCCCCCGACAGATGTACACAGATGAACAGCGGCACCGTGAGATACTCCGTAAATAATTTATTTTTCTTGAAATTCACGCTATCCACAATCACTATGGTGTGACCACCTGCATTTACATAAGTAATGTTGTTCCGATATCGAAAATTGTTCATCCACAATCCTAACCCATATTCGATGCCCAATCGTTTATTTCGCAAAAAACGTTGCTGACGAAAAATCCATATATCCACATTGACTGATTTTTCAGGGATTAAAGAAAAAGTAGATGAACTTAAAGGATCACTCATCGGGCGCGGTGCAAATGTGTATAAACCCTGAGCAGAATAATCATATACTTTCACATTTGGATCCACATCAGCCAATCCTGCATAAGCACTTCGATCATCGTAATTATTCCATCCAAAATCAAAAGCAAACCAGTGGGTGAACACAAGTTGATTGGCTGGTTTGGGTACTCGATAGATATCCGTTCGTGAAGTACCATGCGAGGATTCACGATGAATGATGCGCCAGCGACCGATGACTACCGTATCTTCTTGCTCCACCGGAAAACTATCTTTCTGCTCATGTATTGCAGGAAGCGTGGTATCCCGTGAAAGGTTAATCGCTGTTTCGCTATCTTCATCAACTGCATACACATGCAACCCTTTGTTTGCTTCTACTTTTACGGATTGCTTCCGCTGTGCTTGCCCTGATGTGTATATCATCAGTATCATCAGCATGCTGCCAACAAATGAGTATGTATTGCTTAGTTTATTCATGGTTAATGTTTTGCTTTCTGAAATTCAATATGAATATGTTGTGTTTCAAATAAAGACTGTTGAATTTTATGCGCATAATCCGCTGTTCGGGCCATAGCGAATATCACCCTTCCCAGCTTAGCCGATCCACGTTCGGATACAGACAGAACCGGCTTTACCTCAGCTTTGTTTGGAGTGAATTCAGCATCCAGTTGAATAGCATCATGGGCATGCAAAATTTTTATATGTTCGTCAGGAGATGCATTCCAGGTCATCAGCGACGGCAACTGGTTGAACTGAGAAGACACTGAATCTGCATCGATTATCGTTACTTCATTAAATTGATCCATTGTATCTTTCACTATTGCATGCGTGTTTTGCGCCGGGATTAGTTTGTTTGCGACCTGACGTATCACGCGCTTTGCGTTTTTAGGACGATGAGAAGATGAGTGAGAAATATTTTCAGTAGAAACAGCATTGGATGATTGTGCTTCCTCATCCGAAACGGGCGCAACACCTGATAAGGATATTCCATGCTGGCCTGCTACCGGTTTTTGTGCATGATGGGATTCAGCAAACCATATTTTTCCTATCAACCAGAAACCAGCTATACAGGCTGCAGCTGCTATCAGCCGGTAGAGATACTTCATCCTGCGATGATGATGTCGATATAATTTATGCTTATCCGGATAAACCATGATTTCCTCAGGCAATTCCGTCATCTTCCATTTTTCCCATTCCGCATGTAATTCCGGATGAGCCGAAATCCATTCCTGCAATTCCCGCCATTCCTCATCGGAAACTTCTTCGTCAACAGCTCGTATCATCAGCTCTTCAAGACGTTTTGGATCCATAATCTTACCATTTAAGAGACGAAATATTTTTCCAGCACCTGCTTAAGTGCTTTCCTTGCCCGATGCAAATACACTTTCACCTGAACCAAACTCAAACCGGTGATCTCAGCTATTTCTTCATACCGATAGCCTTCATAATCCTTCAACATAATCAACATTTTTTGTACTTGATCCATTTCATTCAAGGCTTTTTCAATAATAAACTTTACTTCCCAGTCGGCCTGCGGTGATTGCACAAAAGCTTCGGGATGAAGCGACACATGATTGCGAAATTTCGATACACGCAGATGATCTATCATGGCATGATAGGCTACAGTAAATAAATAAGATTTCGCTTTCTCAAATGTTACCTTCCTGTGATTTTGCCAGAGCCTCTCAAAACTTACCTGCACCAGATCGCGTGCAGTTTCTTCCTGTTTCAGGTTTTTCACCAAAAAACGATACAGCCCATCAGCATACAGATCCACGCAGGCATTATATTCTTTTTCCGTCATCAGGACAACATGTAAAGATGTTCAATCATCCATACAACGAATCTACGCCCGTAAGGTTACATTTCATTCAAAAAACAATTGTTTGCTTCATGGCCGGTGATTTTGCGGGATACATCTTATCATCCGACAGGATAGCAGGCTGATGAAGTATGGAAATGAATTCCGACTTTTGTTGAATGAAAATCTACCCGTCATGGACACTACATTTTTGAAACGCCTGCAACAGGAAATCGATGAGCTGCGTACGGCGGGCCTGTACAAACAGGAACGCATCATTGAATCGCCGCAGGACGCGGTGATCCGGGTCAATGGCCGCGAGGTCATCAATTTTTGCGCAAACAATTATCTCGGGCTGGCCAATCATCCGCGTGTCAGGGAAGCCGCCAGGAAAGCCATTGACGAGCGGGGATATGGATTGAGCAGCGTGCGTTTCATCTGTGGTACGCAGGATATCCACAAAACGCTGGAGCGCAAGCTCAGCGAATTTCTCGGCACGGAAGATACCATTCTTTACGCCGCCTGTTTCGATGCCAACGGCGGTGTATTCGAACCCCTGTTGAACGAACAGGATGCCGTGATTTCCGATGAACTCAATCATGCTTCCATCATCGACGGGATTCGCCTGTGCAAGGCC
>ERZ795043.1426-NODE-1426-length-11936-cov-4.564683_pt1 | contig 11936 bp, 9 predicted proteins | sample MGYA00375127_ERZ795043 | MGnify/ENA primary metagenome ERZ795043 (study PRJEB30172, sample SAMN05518447) | compost metagenome | isolation source: Feedstock adapted compost from Newby Island compost facility, Milpitas, CA | place: USA:Newby Island compost facility... | reverse complement strand
AAACGTGGAAAGAGACGATCGTTCCGGTAACGGCGACCATCCGGGAAGCGGTCAAAGCGATCGATCTGAGCTCTCTCGGCATTGCGCTGGTCGTGGATGCCGAACAGAAGCTGTTGGGAACGGTGACCGATGGAGATGTCAGAAGAGGACTTCTAAGAGCGGTATCTTTGGACGAGCCGGTCACGGTGGTCATGAATGCCCATCCCACTGTGGCACGGGAATTTGAAAACCGACCAAGCATCATCGAAAGGATGAAGGCCAAGCACATTCGCCATATACCTATTGTCGATGACGAGTTTCGTTTGGTCTCTTTGATCACGTTAGAAGAGCTGATTCATCCGACAAAACAGGACAATTGGGTTGTGCTTATGGCAGGGGGGCTCGGGACCCGTCTGAGGCCGCTGACGGAGGACTGCCCCAAACCGCTGCTAAAAGTGGGAGGAAAGCCGCTCTTGGAAACGATTATTGAAAACTTCCTATCCCACGGTTTTCATCGCTTTTACATTTCGGTCAACTATAAAGCGGAAATGGTGGAGGAATATTTCGGCAACGGAGAACACCTGGGAGCGGAAATCGTATACATCAAAGAGTCGAAACGAATGGGAACGGCCGGAGCACTGAGTTTGTTGCCGGAGAAACCGAAAAATCCGTTGATTGTGATGAATGGCGATTTGTTGACTAAGGTCAACTATAATCATTTGCTCCAGTTTCATCAGGAGCAAGACTCGACCGCGACGATGTGCGTTAGAGAGTTTGAATATCAGATACCCTATGGTGTTGTTCGGGTGGACAAGCACCGGTTGGTAACCATGGAGGAAAAACCGGTGCAAAAATGTTTTGTCAACGCTGGAATTTACGTATTGGAGCCGGATGTTGTGAATTGGATTCCGAAAGATGAATACATAGACATGCCGGAATTGTTTACTTTGATTCAGAATCGCGGGGGACAATCTTCGGTTTTTCCGATCCGGGAGTATTGGCTGGATATTGGCCGAATGGACGATTTTGTCCGGGCGAATGACGATTTTGCCGAGGTGTTCGGATGAATGGGCTTGTCATTGGATACGGTTCCATTGGAACAAGGCACAGCCGGATATTAAAAGAGTTGGGCTGTGAAGTCGCAGTAGTGAGCCGTCGGCAAATCCAAGGGGTTCAGACGTTTCATTCATTGTATGAAGCCGTTCATTCATTCAGCCCCGATTATGTGGTCATCGCCAATGAGACGTCATGTCATTCGACGTCTCTGAAGGAATTGGTGGCGTCCGGTTATCAGGGGAAGGTGTTGGTGGAAAAGCCCTTGTTTGATTTTCCACAATCCCTTGATGTTAGTCAGTTCCAATCATGTTATGTCGCTTATAATTTAAGGTTCCATCCGCTGATGCAACGGTTAAACGATTTGGTCCCATCCGTGGGGCGCGTGATCTCTGTTCAAGTATATGCCGGACAGTATCTTCCCTTTTGGAGACCGGGGACCGACTACAGGAAAAGTTATTCCTCCCAGAAGGCTAAGGGTGGGGGAGTCTTGAGGGACTTGAGCCACGAATTGGATTATGTTCACTGGTTGTTTGGAGGATGGAAAGAACTGACCGCACTCGGTGGAAAATATAGCAGTTTGGAGATCGACAGTGATGATGCATTCACGATGTTGATGTCGACTGACCGCTGTCCGATGGTAAGTGTACATCTGAACTACCTGGATCGGGTGAGTCGCCGAGAAATCCTGATCCAGACGGACGAGCAAGTCATTCACGCGGATTTGATACGAGGTATATTGAATGTAAATGGGTCCCTGGAAACTTATGCGGTGGAGCGCGACGATACATACAGGGAGATGCACCGCCAAATGCTGCTGGGCACTTGTCACGGGTTATGTACTTATGAAGATGGGGTGATCGTGCTGGAGATGATTGAAGCTGCGGAGCGGGCGGCAACGGAAAGAAAGTGGGTGACCCGATGTCTTTAAAATTGTGCACAATCTGCGCCCGGGGCGGGTCAAAAGGCGTTAAGAACAAAAATATTCGCCTGTTACTGGATAAACCGTTGATTTCATACAGCATAGCGCAGGCGAAACAAGCGGGAATCTTTGATGCGGTCGCCGTCAGCAGCGACTCTGAAGACATTTTGCGTATTTCTAAGGAATATGGTGCGGATTATCTGATCCGGCGTCCTGCCCATTTGGCGAGTGATACCGCAGCCAAAATACCGTCGATTCAACATTGCGTGCGGGAAACGGAACGCATGGTCGGAAAAACGTATGATATCATTGTGGACTTGGATGCCACTTCTCCTTTGCGGATTCCGGACGATATTGTGCATGCGGTTGACTTGTTGGAACAGACCGGTGCATCCAATGTGATCACAGGCATGCCATCTAGACGATCGCCTTATTTTAACCTGGTCGAGATTGATGGCGACGGAAAAGTGGTATTGTCCAAGTTGCCGGATAAACCGGTGGTCAGAAGGCAGGATGCCCCTCAATGTTACGATATGAACGTTTCCATCTATGTTTGGCAAAGGGACGCTCTGTTTTATCAGTCCGGACTTTTTCATGACAACACCAGATTATATGTGATGCCGGAGGAGCGATCAATTGATATCGACTCGGAGCTGGACTTTGAAATCGTGGAAATGATCATGAAAAAGAGGGTAAAGGCATGAAAAAGGACTACAATACCTGTTTTGACTTGCGCGGACGCACGGCTGTCGTCACGGGCGGCGCGGGCATCCTGGGCAAGAAATTTTGTGCCGGACTGGCGAGTTTTGGCGCCAACGTGGCGGTCGTCGATCAGAATGGAGAGGCGGCTGACGCGCTTGCAAATGCATTGATCGAACAATACGGCGTTTCGTCCGTCGGCATTGCTTGTGACGTTTCCGCTCCAGAAGATGTACAAGCCATGGTTGAAAAAGTGGTCGAACGGTTCGGAGAAATTCATATCCTGCATAATAATGCCGCCAGCAAATCGTCGGATTTGGACGCTTTTTTCGCTCCATTTGAAGAGTATTCATTGGAAGAATGGCGCAAGGTGATGTCCGTCAACATTGACGGCATGTTTCTTGTCGCCCAGGCGATCGGTAAACAAATGATCAAGCAGGGCAAGGGCGGTTCGATTATTCAAACGTCATCGATTTATGGAATCGTGGCTCCGGACCAACGAATATACGATGGTTCCCATTACATGGGCCGTCCCATTAATACGCCGGCAGTTTATTCCGCTTCCAAGGCAGCTGTGATCGGTTTAACAAAGTATTTGGCGACATACTGGGCGAATTATGGCATCAGAGTGAACACTTTGACGCCCGGGGGAATGGAAAGCGGGCAGAATAAGGTGTTTAAAACCAACTATTCGAATAGGGTACCTTTAGGGCGCATGGGCAATCCGGATGAACTGGTTGGAGCATTGGTGTATCTCGCATCCGACGCCTCCAGTTATGTGACCGGGCAAAATATTATCGTGGATGGCGGATTAAGTGTTTGGTGAGCCCAGATTATTCCACCGTTTTCGGTTTTCGTTGACTTTACGTCGGCGCCGTGTTATAGTCGAGATGTGGGCAAAGCAAAGCCTGCAGCATTTGAATATGAAGGGACTGTATTACATGCAAGGAAGAGTAAAATGGTTTAACGCAGAGAAGGGCTACGGATTCATCGAGAGCGAGCAAGGCGGCGACGTGTTTGTTCACTTCTCGGCCATCCAACAGGAAGGATTCAAAACGCTGGAAGAAGGCCAAGCGGTTGAATTCGACATCGTGGAAGGCGCTCGTGGTCCCCAAGCAGCTAACGTAGTCAAATTGTGATTTCCTCTGCGTGAACCATTTTTTTGGTCCTACGCTTGAAGAATCCGCATGTTACGATATAGCTAGCGTGCACATCACCCCGGTATATCCGGGGTGTTTCTTTTTTGCGGCGCGAAATGCGGAGAAGCCTCTTCTGTAATACGGAACGGCCGCTCCTCGCAAGGAGGGACGGTCTGTTGGAGGAGGGACGACCTGTCGGCGCTGCACGGCCCGGCGCCGGCTTTCGGACCGTCCATCGGGGAGATGACGCCCATGCGGCCGATTACCGAATGTCACGCGATTGTCAACAATGGGTGGTCGCAATTCGGTCGTTTTGCTTTCGGGCACCCGCGGAGATATGTTAAAATGATGTTAAGTAAAGGAGGTTGGTACAGATGAAATTCAACATCCGCGGCGAGAACATGGAAGTAACGGCAGCTCTGAGGGAATATGTTGAAAAGAAAATCGGGCGGCTCGAACGCTATTTCGACGCGCCCCCCACCTCTGATGTCAACGTCACGATGAGCGTGATCAGGGACCTGCACAACGTGGAAGTGTCCATTCCGTTCCCCGGTGTCCTGCTCCGTGCCGAAGAGCGAAGCGACGACATGTACGCCTCCATTGACCTGGTTGTGGACAAACTGGAACGCCAGATCCGCAAGCACAAAACGAAAGTCAACCGCAAGTACCGCCAGGAAGGCGGACTGCGCCAGCTGTTCAAAGATCATTTCGAAGCGGAATCGGGCGTCCCGGAGCCATTTGACGACGAAGAAGATTTCGAAGTGGTGAGAACGAAGCGTTTCACCTTGAAGCCGATGGACGTGCAGGAAGCGATTCTGCAGATGAACATGGTCGGGCATAATTTCTTTGTATTTTCCAATATGGATACCAACGAAGTGAACGTGGTCTACCGCCGGAACGACGGACGGTACGGATTGATCGAACCGGCGAAATAACGGCCGCGGTCGGCCGCGAAACGGCCGAAAACGAACGGCGCCTGTCCCGCCCGCTCCTCGAGAGGAGCGGGCGTTTCCATTTTCCAAAACTTGAACCCGCCTTCGCGAATTGTTACAATTTATTAGATATCAACAACAGGAACTCGATTCATAAAATGCATTGATCGATCGTCCCAACAAATCACCGCAAACCTTGATCCGCTGTCGCACAGTCAGTCGAGAACACGGAAAGGGGACCGCCCATGCTAGGACTCGTCAAAAAAATATTCGGTGACGCCAACGAGCGCGAGATCAAGCGGATGTTGAAAACCGTGGAACGGATCAATTCGCTGGAACCGGCGTATGAAGCGTTGTCGGACGAGCAGTTGAAAGGAAAAACCGAAGAATTCCGGAACCGGCTGGCGAAGGGGGAGACGCTGGACGACCTTTTGCCCGAAGCGTTTGCCGCGGTGCGGGAAGCGTCCAAGCGGACGCTGGGCATGCGCCATTTTGACGTACAGCTGATCGGCGGCATCGTGCTGCACGAAGGGCGCATCGCGGAAATGAAAACCGGCGAGGGCAAGACGCTGGTCGCGACGCTGCCGACCTATCTGAACGCGCTGGAAGGCAAAGGCGTTCACGTTGTGACGGTCAACGATTATCTGGCTTCGACGCAGAGCGCGCTGATGGCCAACATTTACAACTTCCTCGGGATGACGGTCGGCGTCAACATGCACGGGCTGCCCGCGGAAGAAAAGCGGCGGGTGTACAACTGCGACATCACCTACGGGACGAACAACGAGTTCGGGTTCGACTATTTGCGCGACAACATGGTGCTGTACAAGGAGCAAATGGTGCAGCGCCCGCTTTGGTATGCGATTATCGACGAGGTCGACTCGATCCTCATCGACGAGGCGCGCACGCCGCTGATCATCTCCGGACAGGCGACCAAATCGACGGAGCTGTATTACGCGGCGGACCGCTTCGTCAAGAAGTTGGTGCCGGAAGAAGACTACACCGTCGACATCAAGATGCGCACCGCCATGCTGACGGAAAACGGCGTTTCCAAAGCGGAGCGCGCCTTCGGCATCGACAACCTGTACGATCACAACAACGTGCTGATCAACCATCACATCACGCAGGCGTTGAAGGCGAACGTCATCATGAAGATCGACGTCGATTACGTCGTGCAGGACGGGGAAGTCATCATCGTCGACGAGTTCACCGGCCGCCTGATGCCCGGGCGCAGATACAGCGACGGGCTGCACCAGGCGATCGAGGCCAAGGAAGGCCTGAAGGTGCAAAACGAAAGCATGACGCTGGCGACGATCACATTGCAGAACTATTTCCGCATGTATCAAAAGCTCGCCGGTATGACCGGCACCGCGAAAACCGAAGAAGAGGAATTCAAGAAAATTTACGGCATGGACGTCGTCGTCATCCCGACCAACCGGCCGATGATTCGCCAGGATCTGCCCGACGTCGTTTACAAGACGATGGACGCCAAATACCGCATGGTGACGGAAGAAATTGTCAAACGCCACCGGAATGGGCAGCCGGTGCTGGTCGGCACCACCTCCATCGAAAATTCGGAGCGGCTGTCGGACATGCTGAAACGAAAAGGCATTCCGCACAAGGTGCTGAACGCGAAACACCATGCGGAAGAAGCGGAAATCGTCGCCAAGGCGGGGCAGCGGGGCGCGGTCACCATCGCGACCAACATGGCCGGCCGCGGCACGGACATCGTGCTGGGCGAAGGCGTCGCGGAACTCGGCGGGCTGCACATTATCGGCACGGAGCGGCATGAGAGCCGCCGCATCGACAACCAGCTGCGCGGCCGCGCCGGACGCCAGGGCGACCCGGGGTCGTCGCAATTTTATTTGTCGCTGGAAGACGACCTGATGCGCCGGTTCGGTTCCGAGCGCATCATGGCGGCGATGAACATGCTGAAGCTGGAGGAAGACCAGCCCATCGAGAGCAAGCTGGTGACCAAGGCGATCGAGTCGGCGCAGAAGCGCGTGGAAGGCAGCAACTTCGACGTGCGGAAAGTCGTGCTGCAGTACGACGACGTCATGAACCAGCAGCGCATGATCATTTACAAGCAGCGCCGCGAAGTGCTGGAACAGGAGCGCATCCGCGACATCGTGATCGGCATGATGATGCCGGTCGTGGAACGCATCGTCACCGCCCACTGCCCCGACGACCAGGTGCCGGAAGAGTGGGATCTGAAGGCGATCGTCGACCGCATGAACAGCATCTTCCTGCAGGAAGGCCAGCTGACGGAAGAAGAACTCAAACTCAAGGAAAAAACGGAAATCATCGAACATCTCCAGAATCTCGTCCAGCGGCTGTATGAACAGCGCGAGCAGGAGCTCGGCGAGGAAATCATGCGCGAATTCGAAAAAGTCGTCGTGCTGCGCGCCGTCGACAGCAAATGGATGGACCACATCGACGCGATGGACCAAATGCGCCAGGGCATTCATTTGCGGGCGTACGGCGGCACGGATCCGCTGCGCGAATATCAGTTCGAAGGATACGAAATGTTCCAGCGCATGATCGAAGCCATTCAGGAGGAAGTGTCCACCTACATCATGAAAGCGCACGTGGAGTCCAACCTGAAGCGCGAAGCCGTCGCCGAAGGCCAGGCGGTGGATCCGAAGGCCCAGCAGTCGAAGCAGCCGGTCCGCCGCGGGGAAAAGATCGGCCGCAACGATCCCTGTCCGTGCGGCAGCGGGAAAAAATACAAATACTGCCACGGCGCGTGACGGAATTCGTCGGAGACAATGTTCATTCCTTTGATGTATAATAACATTATTCCATATGAGGTGTTGCCCGATGATTGATGCGGAAGTGAGACACGCCCTGAAAGACGCCGAAAGGCGAATCCAAGCGCTTAGGGGGTCTCTTTGACTACGATCTGAAAAAGGAACAGCTCGAAGATTATGAAGTGAAAATGAGCGCTCCCGATTTTTGGGACGACAACGAGCGGGCCCAGAAGCTGATCGCCGAAGCCAACGCGGTCAAGGAAGTCGTCGAGGCGCTGGACGCGCTGACCGCGGAGAGCGAGGAACTCAAGACGCTGATGGAACTGCTGGAGGAAGAATATGACGAGCAGCTTGCCGGCGACCTGGCCGCGGGCGTGCAGTCTTTGACATCGAAGCTCGAACAGTTTGAGCTGCGCCAGTTGCTCAGCCAGCCGTATGACAAATATAACGCCATCCTCGAACTGCATCCCGGCGCCGGGGGCACGGAATCCCAGGATTGGGCGGAAATGCTCTTGCGCATGTATCGGAGATGGGCCGAAGACAAAGGATATAAGGTGGAAGTGCTGGACTATTTGCCCGGCGACGAGGCGGGCCTGAAGAGCGTCACCCTGCTGATCAAGGGATTCAACGCCTATGGGTATTTGAAGGCGGAGAAAGGCGTGCACCGTCTCGTGCGCATCTCGCCGTTCGACGCGTCGGGCCGCCGCCACACGTCCTTCGTATCCTGCGACGTCGTTCCGGAAATCGAAGACGATATCGAGATCGAAATTCGTCCGGAAGATCTGAAGATCGACACGTACCGTTCGAGCGGCGCGGGCGGGCAGCACGTGAACACGACGGATTCGGCGGTGCGCATCACGCATTTGCCGACCGGCATCGTCGTCACGTGCCAGTCCGAACGATCGCAGATCTCCAATCGCGACCGGGCGATGAAAATGCTCCGGTCCAAACTGTACGAGCGCAAAATTGAAGAACAGCAAAAAGAACTGGCCGCCATTCGCGGAGAACAGACGGATATTTCCTGGGGGAACCAGATCCGCTCCTACGTGTTCCACCCCTACAGCATGGTCAAGGATCACCGCACGCAGGTGGAAACCGCCAATGTGGGGGCGGTGATGGACGGGGAAATCGACCTTTTTATCGACGCTTATCTCCGCATGACGGCCCGGCCGGCCGAACAAACGCGCTGAGGCGCCGTTTGGCGCGAAAGCGGCTGCGGCCGGAATTTGCAAAGCGCCCCTGAGGGGCGCTTTTGACCGTTCGGTTTGATCGGTACATCACCATGGGGAGGGGAAGAGAGGAAAGGAGACGGAAACTTGACGGACACGCGCGCCGGTACGGCCCGCAGCAGGCGTCCGGCCGTGAAGCCGGGCAGCCGGGCGTACACCGTTTATGAATACGCGATGCTGACGGCGGGAGCCCTGCTGATGGCGCTCAGTTTCAACCTGTTCCTCGCCCCTCACCGGCTGGCGTCCGGCGGGGTTGCCGGCATTTCCATTCTGCTTCGGCACACGTTTGGATGGGAGCCGGCCTACGTGCAGTGGGCGCTGAACGTACCGCTGTTCCTGCTCGGCTGGAAACTGTTCGGCGGATCCGCCTCATGGAAGACGGCGGCGGGGACCTTGCTGCTGCCGCTGTTCGTCTACTGGACCCGAGACGTCGGCACGCCGACGGACGACCCGCTGCTTTCGTCCGTTTTCGGCGGCGTGCTGACCGGAGCCGGGCTCGGCATCGTCTTCCGCAGCCGCGGCACGACCGGCGGGCTCAGCATTTTGGCCAAAATCCTGCACAAGTACGCCGGGCTGTCCTACGGTCTTTCGACCGCGCTTTTGGACGGACTGGTCATTGCGGCGGCGGGACTCGTCTTTGCGCCCGAACTGGCGCTGTACGCGCTCCTCAGTCTGTTCGTCACCTCCAAAACGATCGATATCGTGCAGCTTGGTTGGTCCGCCTCGAAAGTCGCCTTTATCATTTCCCGTGAAACGGAGGCGCTGGAACGGGCGATCCTGCATGAACTCGATCGCGGCGTGACGCGGATTCCCGCATACGGAGGCTATACGGGCGCGGAACGGCCGGTGCTGATGGTGGTGATCGGCACGTCGGAAGTCGCGCGGCTGAAAGAAAAAGTGCGGCACATCGATCCGTCTTCCTTTGTATGGATCAGCGACACGCACGAAGTGTTGGGAGAAGGCTTCAGACGGAATATGGATTGAATTTTTATACTTTCGATTGTATAATAATACATATTTTATGGGAGAGGTGCGCTATGGGCTCGCAAATCAGGGCGGCGATCGTCGGTTCCACGGGTTACGGCGGTGTGGAACTCATTCGGCTGCTGCAGCATCATCCCCTTGTGGATGTGACATCGGTCATTTCGTCATCGTCTGCCGGGGCGCCGGTGACGGACGGCTATCCTCATTTGGCCGGCATTCTCGAGCAGCCGCTCGATCCGGTGGATGTGGAACAGATCCGCGACCGCGCAGACGTCGTGTTCACCGCAACGCCGTCCGGCGTCAGCACGGAACTGGCCCCCGCCTTGCTGGAAGCGGGTCTGAAAGTGATCGACCTGGCCGGCGATTTCCGGTTGAAATCGCGGGCGTTGTATGAACAATGGTATCAGAAGCGCGCGGCGGACGAGGAGATGCTGCAGCGCGCCGTATACGGGTTGGCGGAAGTGTTCGGCGAGGAAGTGCGCGGCGCGCAGTTTGTATCCAACCCGGGTTGTTATCCGACCGCCGCGCTGCTCGGCATCATTCCCGCGCTGGCCGCCGGATGGATCGATCCGAAAACGCTGATCATCGACGCCAAGTCCGGCGTGTCGGGGGCCGGCCGGGGGCTCAGCCTGGGGAACCATTACTCCGAAGTGAATGAAAACTTCAAAGCGTACAAGGTGAACAAGCACCAGCATATTCCGGAAATCGAGCAAACGCTCGGCCGCGTGGCGGGGCATCCGGTGACCGTGACGTTCACGACGCATCTGGTGCCGATGACGCGCGGCATCATGTGCACGATCTACGCGCAGCTGACCGAGGAGCGTACCGATCAGCAGTTGATCGACCTGTACCGGGACTACTACCGGGGGCGGCGGTTCGTGCGCGTGCGCGATCAAGGGAAATGGCCGGCGACCAAGGAAGTGTGGGGATCCAACTATTGCGACATCGGGTTTGCGGCGGATTCCCGCACCGGCCGGTTGACCATCATCTCCGTCATCGACAACTTGGTCAAGGGAGCGGCGGGGCAGGCCGTGCAAAACTTGAACTTGATGATGGGATGGGATGAAGCGACCGGACTGGAATGGGCGCCGGTGTATCCGTAAACGAGGGCGCTCGGCGGCGGACCGGCGATCCATGGTGAAAATAAAGTCGAATTGTTGTCCGCCTATTGCGGGCGTGCGGAAGACGGCGGCGACCAATCCCGAATGTACGGCGGTTTTTGGCGGCCGACCGCATGCCGCCGGCTGTTAGCCGGCCGGAATGGGGTTTGTTTCGAATCATTGTCAGAGTTCCAAATGATGGGGAGGTTCTTTGCGGTGGAAGAGGTGGAAGGCGGATCGATCACGACGCCCAAAGGATTTCGGGCGTGCGGTCTGTACTGCGGGTTGAAGAAGTCCCAGCGCAACGATTTGGGAGCGATTTACTGCGAGGTGCCGGCTGCTGCGGCGGCGGTTTACACGACGAACTTGTTCCAGGCGGCGCCGATCCAGGTGACGCGGGACAGCTTGGCGGCGGAAGGCAAGCTGCAGGCGGTCGTCGTCAACAGCGGCAACGCCAACGCTTGCACCGGCAGCAGGGGAGTGGACGACGCGTACCGCATGCGTGCGGCAGCCGCGCGGGCGCTCGGCATCCCGGATCATTACGTCGGTGTCGCATCGACCGGAGTGATCGGCGAACTGCTGCCCATGGACAAGGTGGAAAGCGGTATCGCCAAAATTCCCGGTTTGCTGGGAGAAGACGGGGCGGCGGCGTTTTGCGAGGCGATCCTGACGACGGATTTGGTCAAGAAAGAACTGTGCGTCCGGCTGACGATCGACGGACAGACGGTGCACATCGCCGGTGCCGCCAAAGGATCCGGCATGATCCAGCCGAATATGGCGACGATGCTCGCCTTTTTGACGACGGATGCGAACATCGGCGCGGAACCGCTGCAGGCGCTGCTGCGGGAAGTCACCGATGAAACGTTCAACATGATCACCGTGGACGGCGACACGAGCACCAACGATATGGTGGTCGTGATGGCCAGCGGCCTCGCCGGCCATCGGCCGCTCCATCCGCGGCATCCGGAATGGAGCGCGTTCAAAGAAGCGTTCCGGAAAGTCGCGGAACATTTGGCCAAAGCGATTGCCCGCGACGGAGAAGGGGCGACGAAACTCGTGGAAGTGCGCGTCAGCGGTGCGGAATCCGACGCGGCGGCACGCGCCGTCGCCAAAACCGTCATCGGTTCAAGCTTGGTGAAAACCGCCATCTTC
>ERZ795043.1425-NODE-1425-length-11946-cov-13.285005_pt1 | contig 11946 bp, 6 predicted proteins | sample MGYA00375127_ERZ795043 | MGnify/ENA primary metagenome ERZ795043 (study PRJEB30172, sample SAMN05518447) | compost metagenome | isolation source: Feedstock adapted compost from Newby Island compost facility, Milpitas, CA | place: USA:Newby Island compost... | reverse complement strand
TTCATTTTGTCAAGTGTTCCCCATCGTTTTTACACCACTAGTAGGGACAATAACGCCCGCCTTGCGGCAGTACATAACGGAAGAGAAAATTGGGGACTTGATGAAGTCCCTTAATATTTTACCTTTAGCGATGATACGGTTCACCGTATCTATTGATATGGTAAACTGAATTTATTCATATTGTTCAAATAATGCCTAATAGCCGATACCCATTTAGGTATCGGCTATTTCCTGTTTGATTTAATGCTCATCTACAATTTGCAATAAAGTAAGTACCTGATCATCAAAGATTTTTATTGATTCCTCACTGATAGTATATTTAGCATATTCCTCATCAAACCAAATTGAGGAATTAACAATTTGTTTGTATGGAGCTCTACTGTTATTCAAAACAATACAAGCTGAAGAAGTTGGGGATATAGATTTAATTAAGTCTTCATATCTATAGGGAAAATCCTTTGACAAACAACTCCATTCAACAATAGAGCCTTTCGATACAACAATCCCTATTTGTAAATTACTTAATTTAACCCACTTAAGTGCCGCAAATGTCAATGATACCTCGCATATTCTGCTTATTTTATACAAATTTTCGTAGGTAAAATCCATTCTTCGAGTAAGATTCTTATATTCTTTATCGGGAAGAAGAATATATGAAGCAAAGTCATTCGCTTCCCTTTCCCTCCATTTGTCCATTCTAATCTTATTGGATTCGGAAATATCATCAACGTAACAGAAAAAATTTTCCATCACATGTTTAGGCAATACTGCATGTGCTATTTCGTGAGCTATTGAAAAATTAATTCTACCTTTAGTTTTTTTTGCATCATTAACAAATATAACAGGCATGGGTAACGATGCATCACGTAACAAGCATGCATCAAATTTTTCCGTATTCATTGTAGAGATATCAATGATTATACCTAAACTACTGGCTAATTTATAAACGTTAGGAAACTCCTCATTATAATATTTGCGATATTTTAATAGTAAGTCGTAAGCATAATCAATTGTATCCCAATTCTCGTTTTCAGAAATTATTATTTTAGGGTAAGAATTAACTTTATTGAGTCGATAAAAGTTTGTTATTCGATCAAGCATATACTGTGTATCGTTTGGATCCAGACGATCAAATTCATTTCTAGCGGCTAATCCGATAATACTTGGGACTTGCTGTCTTATTTTGTTTATTGTCATGAGAGATACTTTTCTAAAACTCGACGTGCCGTATTCACTAAACCTAGATAAGTATTTAAATATATTCTCTGTAAAAGATATTTTCCATTTTTTAAAAAATGCTTCCTTAATTGTAGAAAACTCAAAGAGATCCATTGCAAGTTCAATTAATTCCTGATTATTCGATGACAAACATTTAGTTATAAATTTGATACCGATTTCCCTTTCTTTTTCAATACCACCATTTATTATCTTTATAATTACTTGAATAATGTGAAATCGAGCTTCTCCATTAGTAATAATATTTGATATCATTTCAAGATACTGATCTTCTTCCAATGAATGTATAATTAGCTCTTTTAGAGGGGCATTCTTTGCCTCTAATAAATGATTAAAGTGTTTTATAACAAAGGTTTTATCTAACGAAATTGCTTGTTCCAAATTCCATGAAGCTAAAAAAGACATCACTAAAAACCGTGCATCATCATTTAGCTTAGAAATTATTTCAGGATTTATAAAATCAAGGCTAATTATATCTTCAGATGCAAGGTGTGTAATCAGATAACTTAAGCTCGTCTTATGTAATTCCTTGGTCGAATCCTCATTAACCACATCAATATAGATATCATAAATTGCTTCGGTTACATCCTTATGAGTGCGGAAGAACTCAACTAAATAATCTCCCCATGCAATTGAATTATCATGGTAAATTCTTAACGAAAGTTCAAGTAAGACATCCTTTTTATCGAAATTATGAAACGCCTGTTCTATTCGATTAAGAATTTGGGCATGAGATTCTTGATCATAAGGATTGAATTTTACATCCTCAAAAAACATATTGTTCACTCCGCACTTTACTCAAACTATAAGATCCGTCCACTTATCATTTTTCCATTCTTGAAAACCAAGAATTCTTAACGAACCTTTTTCTGCAAACACCAATTGTTTCATTTTTAATTTTTGTCCAATAGGGATACTTTTAGTCACACCAGCAGTCTTTTTAATTAATTTAAATTTTTCAGGTAAAATAATCTTTAAAATCGCCCTATATTTCATCCTTCTTATGTCGATTCCGTGAGTGTGAATTACCCTTTTAGGAACATCAATTGATTTAAGTCCTTCATTAAGAGTACAGTATGCTCCATCCCCATAATGAGGGATTAAAGAAAGACTATATTTAATACATTCTTCACACAAACAATTTGCAACGGATGCAATTGTTTGACTAGAAGCTATGTGATATATATCGGCTTTATTCCAAAAATAGCGATATGCAGTAATGCCCTCAATCAACTCCGATGTCTCTGCCTCTAGTGATGGCAAATGTGAAATATAATCTTTTTCTTCTAATATGCCTTCTACGTCAACCTCTATATGAGTATAATCTTGCGAGATTCCCCATTCTTTACAAGTATCACATTTTTCATAAATAAACGTGATTGTGTCCATCTATAAACCCCTTACTTCAAAACAACTTTATTTTTTATTAGAAACTTAGAAACTATTCTACATCCATATTTTGCATTCCCTTATTTGCAAAAGTAAAGAAACCTCCAAAAAATTTCGAGATAAGTTTGAAGGCCATAAGATAATTGTTTCAGAATCTCGAAAAATAATTATAATAATATCTCTTTATACTTACCGGCAGATGCTTCAGATCCAAGAATTACATGATACTTCATATTATTTGCACCTGCTAATTGAGATGCATATTCCTTTTTGGCCTGTACGATAGGATCATCAATCTTGTTGTCGCCTTTTACTTCAACAATTACCCACGATTCATCTTCTTTTTGAACGACAAAATCGGGATAATAACGCCTTACTGTATGTGAGTCGGGGTCGATGTACTGAATATAAAAATCGGACTGCCCGTGAGTAAGCATACCGGTAAAGTACACCTTCTTAACTTCACCGCTACGCAATAGATTACAGAATAATGTTTTCTCCGGGTTAGAGTCAAAACAATAAGTATCCAAGTGAAAACTTTTTTCCGCATATTTTGCAACAGTTGAATCTGAATTTGTTAATACCAATTCAGGCTTTGCAAAAACGGTGTAATATCCTTCCTTTGGTTCCTTTACTAGTTCAATCTCCTCCTCAACCCTTCTCTCATAGGCTTCTAAATCAAATAGTTCTTTGAACAATCGAGGAATAATCCAGTCATATAACAATTCATTGTACTCGTTCACTGCTTTCAAAATCTTTTCCATACCTTCGATTGTGTTTGTAAGGATCTCTTCGATTTCGATGCAAGAACGGTTTAGATAGCGAGCGATCTCAGCGATTAATGTCAAAGCACTGAACTGACGTTTTTCCTTAAATTCGGACAGGTCCTCCACAACTGTTGTCTTTTTATTTACAGGATCACTAAAATCGATTCCCTGCTTCTCTTTGTGGATAAGCTTGTATTTCTCAGTATCAGCAGAATCGAGCTCCAAACAAATACCCTTACGTGGTGATTTTTCCTTAAGCCGATGCAACTTATGGATTCTCTTCAACTTAATCTTAACCGGCTTTACAACTCTAACTTCATACAGTTTTTTGCCGGTGTTGCTCCCTCCAAGATCACTCGTGCCGATTCTAAAGTTTTCTTGTAGCTCATTTTCAAGAAGCTCCATATTTTCTTCTGATAAATAAACATTTGCGGTTTCTTGTACTTCACCGATTGCACGCATGCAACGCATTGTGGCCTGTAGAACAAACACTTTCGATTTCGGTTTGCGAAACAAAGCAACCCCAAACAAAGAACGACAGTTCCAACCTTCACGTCCTTTATTAACAAGTAAAATTATTTGTTTTTCAGAACCTGGAGTGTCAAGTCGATTAAATTCACGAATATCATCGTTAGTCGTTAGTTTTGGATCGCCAACGTTAATAAGTATCCGATCCAAAGGTATGTTAAGCTCAGCCATGGCACTTTCTACAGCGGGTTGTAGCTCTTCTTTCAATTCTTCAATTGTGGAGGCAAAAAACGCTAGTTTAGGTAGCATACCTTCATAACGTTTTTCACAGTACTTTTCCCAAAAATCTTTGATAACAAGTTTTACAAACTCTGTGCATTTGGGATTTTTGTACCCATGGAGAGTTACCTTCTTGAGATATCCGTTGTCAATTGCATCTTTAAGGCCATAGGCGTAAACAACTTCGGGTAGAATTTGTTTGCCTACATACGGAGTTCCTGTGAAGTTGTAACATGCAACAACGTGTGTACCTGCTCGCTGTAGGCTCGCCGCTAGTTCATTTATTGTTAACCGAAGACTGTTTGTCGCTTTTTTAATCCCCATATCTACTGCAAGTTGATCTCCAAAGGAATGATGGGCTTCATCAACATAAATGCCCAATTGTTCAAGTCGCGTTAGCTTATAGAAACGCTGATTTACTATTAATTCAGTTTCATCTTCTGGTGAATCAAACTCATAAAGATCGGCAAATTCATCATAAACAGTATTTTTTTCAAAATATTCTTTGAAAGAAAACATCTGCTCAACAGGATTTTTTTCCTTGTGTTTACGCTTCAAAATGATCTTCTGACTGTTTGTAATGATAAGATTAAACCGCGAACGATCCAACGTATTAAGAGTTGTTCCTGCTTCCTCAAGAAAATGAATTTGCAAATGTGTATCTAAGAAATTGGCATACTCCGGTGGAACTACTTTAGACTTATCAAAAGTATATATTTCCTTTAGTGACTCTAGTACAGTTCTGTCGGGAGCAAATACCAAAGCATTATGACAATAACGCTTATCCTTTGGAAATTTATTTGCAAGAATGAACTCATAAAAAATACAAGTTGCCATTAATATAGTTTTACCAGTTCCCATTGTGAGGGCAAAAATATAGTTTGGATATAACTGAGCATTTTTTTTCATACGGCTAAATACTGCCTTGTACTGCTTGTCATTTATCACCCCAAATAAATCCATTTGTTCGCCCTCTAAACCGACATCTTCACGAATCGAAAAACGATCCCTTTTTTGATACCAATCTTCAAAAATCTTATAGACGGGTGCATTGTTCAAAAATTCCTTTAGGAATATGTACATTTCCAATGCTTCATATTGTGGTACACGTAAGAAAGAGCCTGGATTAGTCGGATCATTAAAATCTAAGAACTTCTTTGACAAGTCTCGGTAGTAGTTTCGAATCGTACCTCGCTTATCAATGTAAAACTGCCGTAGATACTTAAAAAAGGCAAAGTCTAGATCGATGGATTCGTTTTTTGGGACGGTTTTTCTAGCCATGCTGAACGTTCACCTCCAGCGATTCAGATAACAAATCGGTAATTTTGATTCTTATTGTTCCAGCATCTTCGGGAATATCGTAAACGCCTTTTACCAATTCATTTTTACCCGGAACATCCACAACTGATGGTTCAAATACAACACCATCATAATTCCAGTCAATCATTATCGATTCTACAAGTTCACGCCAGTCTTCAACGTTTTCTCGAAGTAAACTTAATTTTTGGAGTAAGTTCATTGGATAGAAACGTTCAATTATTAGCTTATTATTCTGTATAGTAACTTTAGCCTCAGAGTCGCGTTTAAATTCAAGTTTAGATTTATGGCGAAGAATATCCACAACTTCAATGTCAAGCTTATAAGGCACTTCACTTTGTAAAGCGGCCGCCAAATCAGGTTCATGACCCATACAAACCAACAATAACTTCTCAACTGGTTGATTGGGGTGTTCTTCTTTTCGTTTTTCAAAAAGTTTATAATCAAAACCTGTAATAAGCTCATTTAAGTCAGCACGTGTGGCAATTCTATTAATCGGCATAATTTTTACCATTCTACCGTCTTTAACGCCATCATAGATTGAATTCTGATTCAAAGGAGTAATTTCTAAAGCTTCCATTAGTAGCTCACGTGCTTCAGCTGGATTTCGGAATATATCATAGTGATTTACATTATATACGCAAAATCCAGTATAAAATTTTGTAATCGGCTCTTTAGTGATAGGGATTTCTTCCCCTGTATCTTCGTCATATATTGATGAAGTACTTTGATCTTGAAACGAAATTTGTTCTTTTCGGTTACGAAGCTCATTAGCTGTATTAATTAGTCTACGAGTTGCGATTTGAATTGCACCTAAATTAATATCAGCTCCTATAAATTTTCGTCCAAGCTTCATTGCAACAGCCTGTGTTGTACCTGAACCCATAAAGCAATCCATAACTATGTCACCTGGATTGGAACTTGCTAATATGATTCTTTCAATTAAATGTTCAGGTTTTTGTGTCGGATAAAATAAATTTTCCGTACGATCTGCTGGTTGCAACATTGACAAACGCCATACGTTGTCAACAACCCTTGTATCCGATATTCTATACATTACATTCCCATTTTCGTCCCGAGCATTCACCATTTTCCCATCAACTTTTCTTCTTACTAATTGTTTGACTGGTCGATCACGCTTCTCAAACAAAGGATTAAATATTACCTTAGACTTATTTTTCGCATACCACAAAATTGTGTCAGTAGCACGTGGAAATACTCCTTTTCTAGTGTCAGGCATTTTATTGTAATAATACCAATAAATTTCATTTCTAAAATTATCAGGACCAAATATTTCGTCCAGAATGCACCTTAAATGATGACTTCTGTTCCAGTCACAATGTAAGTAAAGACTACCGTCATCAGAAAGTAATTCTCGGATTAAGATAATTCGTTCGTACATAAACTGTAAGTATTCATCATTTGTCCATATATCCGAATATTGCTTATCCTCAAAAAATGTATGGTCATTTGTTATGGATACTCCTCTCAGTTGAACTTTCTTTTTGTAATCAGCTTTACTGTCAAATGGTGGGTCTATATATACCAGTTTAATTTTTCCCCTAAAATTTTTCAGCAGATGGCTCATTACTTGTAAGTTATCTCCCCAGTAAATTTGGTTAAGCCATCCGTCTACTTCATCGCCATGTTTTTCTTTTAATTGGGCAGGGTAATATTGAGTCGATCGGAAAGGTCGTTTACCTTTCCAATGGAGCATCGGATAACCTTTTATAGGTTCAAATTGATACTGCTCGACAGAGTCTACAGTTGTTGAATTTACATCAAGTTTCAATTCTTGTTGTTCAGCCATAGGACTCCCTCCAAAATGGTTCATTGTCTATCACAGTAGAATCGCATATCGCATTCAGCACATATCTTAGTCGGTCGTTCTGTAATGGTAAATTCCTTTCTTTCAATTTTATTTACAATCTCATCAAAAGCTTCAATTGTTTGATCAATGGATTCGCTGTTCTTATTAAATGTCACATATGGATTACCGTCATCTTCGCCAGTAAAATATATGTGCAATTTGCTTACTTTTTGTCCTGTTCGACTTTCAACCAAGTGAGCGTAAACTTCTAATTGTCGACGATAACGTTCAAGACGTTCTCGGTCGTTAAATATATCTGGTTTCTTCTCTGATTTGAAATCAACGATCTCTACTGTATCATTATCGCCGCGAATCAAATCAATTGTTCCCTTGAGGATATAATTCTCTTTAATCAGGGATACGTCAACTTCTGCCTCTTTGATTCGTGACCAGTCGCCTCCCTGTCGCTCTACATATCGAAGAATCTGTTTGAGTGCGACTTGTTGAATATGCGGAGCAAGGTAAACCCGTTCTTTTTTGGTAAGATATAAATAATTTTTATTAAACCAAGCTTCAATGTTTTCTTCAGTAATAAGATGTTCTTCATTCCTTAGTACAGTCTTGTGAATATCTTCAATTGTTTGGTGTACAAGCATACCGAACAATGTAGCATTGTGTCTTACCGGTGAAAACTCCAACTCTTTAAAGAATCTGTACTGAATTGCACAGTTTTCAAACAATGAGATGTGTGATGTAAAGGAATATTCTTTCTTAAGATTAACATCCTTTACTTTCTCAAATGTTATCTTATGAAGATCAAACGTCTCATCTGTCCAATATGGCAGTTCATTGTAAAGTGGCAGAAAATACTTTGACGGAGAATGTTTTTGGCCTCTCCCTTTCGGCGTATGCTCCTGACACGTCAAAACCAGTAAATTCTGTGCTCGGGAGAAGGCGGTATAATATAGACGCCAAAAATCGTAATCCTTTATTTTCTCTATAGGCTCAAAAGGCGGTTTACGATAGTATTCATTTTGTAATAATTCATCAAGCTCAGTGTATTGTTTTCGAGGTGTATCATTCAGTGAACCAACGAAAACAACAGGAAATTCCAAGCCTTTTGATTGATGGATAGTTAAGAATGATACGCAACCGCTAGGTGCATACTCTGAAGAATCTTCATATTCATTGATTCCACCGTCCATGAGAAAACGGAAGAACTGATTAAATAAGTCTCTGAGATTTTTTTCAAGGTATTTGGGCGTCAAAACTGAAATATGATGTAAATACTCAAACTTAGTTAATAGTTTGGAAAAAAGGGCTAAATTTCGTGCCGGCCTGCTGTCCACTACTCCGCTGGCTGAGTGATCTTGTAAATATCGGCTGAACACTGGGAATTGTAACAATTCATAAAACAACCGAGTAAAGCCATAATCAGTATTTTCACTCAAGTTAAGATGGGCTTTGGCTCTTTCTCGGCACCACATAAGGAGGTCTTTGTTTTCCGGCAATCTCAATAGCTTCGCAAAATCTCGGAAACAAGAATCGTAATATTCCCATTCTGGAAGGTATGCTTGTTCATTCCACTTACGTACATGCGGAAATTGTGGAAATAAGAATATTAAAGCCCCGATCATCAAACGCACTTCTTCACGTTCAAAAAACATATTTGAACGTGGTGAATAAACAGGGATCCCCCTGTCTTCGAGATAGTGTGCTAATCTAACTACCTTATCATTTTTGACTGATCGGAACAAGAATGCAACCTGGTTCCAATCTGAAAGTTTCCCGGAAGATTTCAGAGTTTGCAAAAACGAGTATACTTCATCATACCAATTATCTTGTCCATCTTGGCCAGAAACCTTGATAACACACTGAGTATCAGGAAATTCACCATCTCTGGGCAAAATAACTTTGTTAAATCTGAATGATTGACCTTCATGCGTCCAATTATTAAGCTCCATCCATTTGTTAAAAAAATCAATTATTGTTGGATGAGATCGGTAATTTGTTACTAACTCCACTTGCTTACAATGGCCCTCAGGAAAATTTCGAGGGAACTCTAGTATGTTCCTGATTGTAGCTCCACGGAACCGGTACAATCCTTGATCATCATCACCAACAACGCATATATTTTTCGTATGGCCAGCTAAAAGAAATAGAATTTGTTCCTGTACCGTATTTGTGTCTTGGTACTCGTCGATCATAATATATTTTATTTTTTGCTGAAGCTTTTGAAGTACATCAGGATTATTTTCTAACAAACGAAAGGTTTCTACTTGTATGGTCGAAAAATCCAATGCGTTTTCTTCAAGTAACTGTTTCTGATAAAGCTTGTAACATTCGCCTAGAGCTTTAACCTTTACATTGCATGAACTGAGTAATTGTTCAACTTCAATGCATTCTTCACTAACTTTATTTAGCCATTTCATTAAGGATTCTGCTTGATCCCAACGTGATGTTCTGTTGGTTTCACCAATAATTAGCTCGATATTCTCTATTTCTTGATAATCGTTAATTTTTTGATACAAAAAATACTGCTGGTCAAATTGATCCATCAGGTTGTAATTACGTTTTAGTCTCGTGTATTCTCGATATTCATCAAGAATACGCAAGCAGATAGAATGGATGGTTCCTATGTACATTTCATTTAGATTAACGCTAACTCCCTCTTCAAGCAAACGATTTGATATCCTTGTTATTAGTTCTTGTGCCGCCTTCTCTGTAAAAGTTGCTACAAGGATATTTTCTGCTGGAACCTTCTTCTCGTTGATTAAATAAAAAATCCTTTCCACAAGGGTAAATGTTTTACCTGATCCTGGTCCTGCTATTATTAATAATGGGCCCTCAGTGGTTTCAACAGCTAATTTTTGTTGAGGATTAAGACTTCTGTTATGAGAATTAACTATTACATTATTAGACACTTCAAGAACCTCCAGACTATACTTATACTTTACATACTCTTATAGTGCATTGAGATCGTGTGTAATAGTAGTCCCCGATCTTTACAAAATCTGAATTGTACTTCTCTATAAGTTGAAACCGGACGTCAATATTATTGTCATACTCCACCTCAACTGGAGTTTGAAAAAAGATACAATTATCAAGATCAGCATCAGTAAAAATTATTTTTCCATTTTGCATAGAACCTCACTCCATAAAGAATTTGTTATAGGTATCAAGCTATTATTTTGCAGGCTAACCTTCCCAATTTCTGTATAACCGATACTTGCCTACGCCCAAACGGTCGGCGTAACTTCTTCCTCGACGATAAATATTTTTCTGGCCACGGTTAAACTCAACACTTCAATTATCTCTTCACGTCCAGAAAAATCACAATAGCCAATCCATTTTTAGATTCTCTCGCTTCATCGTCTTGTATTGGGATGTAGTTTCATACTATTCCCTCTCGCTTGATATAGTTGTACTACAATGTATTGCATCAATATTCAGACATATAGCTTCATAAAAAAGTTGCCTCCCGCTTTTTCCCATATGAAGTGATAGCTGTTACGAAGAGTGAGAGGGCCACCGTATGGTTTGGCCGTACGATATTCCAACACTCGCCCTGCTTCATAGATTGTACAGTGTCGGAAGTCAAAATCAGCAGTATCCGGTGAATAACTGTCCTGATTCACATAATGCAGATGATCAGTTGAGATGAAAAACAGACCAAAGTTGTATTTTCCTGAGTTTACATAGTCCTCAAGATTATGCAAGTCTTTATAGACGTCATAGCGATTGTTCGGCTCCCGATGATTGTCTCTCTGAATAAACTTCAGTTCTACCGCACAGTCAGACGCTTCGGAAGGGTTTTGCAAGCCGATAACAATGTCTATTTTTGCCCTGCTGGAACCGCTTTTGTTTAACGTACCTAACGACAGGTAAGGAGTCTCCAACTGGATAGTAAATGTATCGTTTGGTGAAAATTGCATCAATTCTCCAACCGTTTTTAGAATGTAGGCAAAGTGAAGTTGGAAGGAGGCCTCGTTATGAATCACAATCCGTCCTTTAGCTACCTGACCTAGTAACAGATCATAGCTTGCTTCAATAATTTTTTTCAGTACATCCACTTGATTTAGATTTGAAAAACGGTGTTCGGGAATGCTTATTCTGCTCATAGATATCTGTCTCCCATCACAAAAAGTGCGATGACTCAAGTAGTCACGATCACTTCTTTACTTCCCTTTTCCATCATTGATTTACATAATGGGCATTCTTTTGATGGCAATTCCGCTTCCTCAAAGGTTTTAATTCGTTGCCATGCGTTACATTGGTTGCTAGTACATATCCATGCGTAAACAATTTCGGTCTTCGTGCTGTTGATTGAAGGAGGTTTGCTTGCCGCCGCCCGATTAAATTGCTTTGTTCCTGCATCGCTCACTAGGCGTTTGGAAAATGCCGACAGTATGAACCTTGATACCGCCGCTTTCTTTCCTCGATGGTAGGCTGGTGAGCTTATTATCAACTCTTCCTTGGCACGGGTGATGGCCACATAGGCCAACCGACGTTCTTCTTCCATTGCGGCGGTAACTTTGTCTCGGCCTTTGTGTGTGGCGAATACGTCATTCATTCGCTCCGCATCAAAGATGGAACTGTGCGGCATGTTGCCTTCGGATGCACCAATCAGGCATACAACCGGAAACTCCAGTCCTTTTGACTTGTGAATCGTCATCAGAG
>ERZ795043.1424-NODE-1424-length-11948-cov-9.402506_pt1 | contig 11948 bp, 11 predicted proteins | sample MGYA00375127_ERZ795043 | MGnify/ENA primary metagenome ERZ795043 (study PRJEB30172, sample SAMN05518447) | compost metagenome | isolation source: Feedstock adapted compost from Newby Island compost facility, Milpitas, CA | place: USA:Newby Island compost... | reverse complement strand
GGCCATGGCCACGTCGCCGACCAGTGGCGTTCCGTTCAAGAACGCGCTCAAAGGTGCTGCGGTTTATGGCAACGAGTACAATCGGGCTCGCATGATTGCCAGCGGCGGCGCGTTCAGCTTCGGCTATGTCTACGGCCAGAACGCGGATGATATTAAAGCCAGCCTCAAGGGCACGCTGCGCAAAGGCCGGCTGCTGTCTGATCCTGTGCTGATCCCTGGGGCGCTGCTTAACGCTTGGCGCCAGTGGGAGGGCGTCACCAACTTTGCCGAGAACGTGAACCGGGCTGGCATCTGGGACCACAACCTAGAGCAAGGCAAGCTCAAGGCCGCATTCGAGGCGCGCGACCTGCTGGACTTCTCCGCCCATGGCGACGCGCTGATCGTGCGGCTGATGGTCGACCTAGCACCGTTCCTCAATGCCCGCATTCAGAGCGTGGACAAGCTTTATCGTTCTGGCATCAAGCCTGGGGTCAAGGTTCTTACCGGGAAGGGCAATAAGACTGACCGCAAGAATTTCGCGCGATTTGCTGCCGTGACCGGCGCGCTGGCGATGCTCTCGATGCTCCTCTATCTCCGGAATTGGGATGACGAGGAGTACCGCAAGCTGGAGGACTGGCAGCGGGATACCTACTGGTTTATCCGGTTCGGCGTTATCGCCTTCTTCATCCCCAAGCCGTTCGAGGTGGGCGCGATTGCTACCTTGGCGGAACGGGCATTGGAACAGTTCATGGACCCGACTGTTGCCGGTCGGAAGTTTGGCGAACGGCTGTGGGCGGTGCTCACGGATACGTTTGCGGTAGACCTGCCGCAAATCATCAAGCCTCTCTACGAACTGGCAGTCAACCGAGATACGTTTACAAACCGGCCCATTGAAGACCAAAGCATGCAGCGGTTGAGCCCGAGCCTCCGTGTACGGCCAACCACCACCAGGCTAGCCGAAGGGGCGAGCCAGGTGATGGAATCGGCGCTTGGCCTGGTCGGGGCTGAGAACGCGGCGCTCTCGCCGGTCCAAATCGACCATCTCATTGCCGGTTATCTCGGGCAGGTCGGGGCTGGCGTTGCTGCCACGGCAGACGTGATTTGGCGCCGTGCCTGGGGCGAAGAGATGCCGTACCGCCATTGGTATGAGTATCAGCCGATCCGACGGTTCTATCGGAACCTTGAATTGCCCGCGCCGTACACGCGCTACACCACGGACTTCTACAACGCGCTGAAGGAGGTTGATCAAGCCTACGCCAACATTCAGCACCTGAAGAAGTACCAGGAGTTTAAGCGGGCGGCGGAACTTCAGCAGAAGGAAGCGGACAAGCTTGCTTTGCGGAAGTGGCTAAATAGGGTTCAGCGCGATTTGGCGAAGATCAATTCCGAAATGCGTAAAGTCCAAATGGATAAGAGCATGAGCGGCGAAGAAAAACGCTATCGCCTGGACCGTCTGCGTGAGCGGAAGAACATGATTACGGAACAGGCAGGCAAGGAGCTTGAGCGTCGCAGGGCTATGAGCGCCGAGTCATCAGCGCGCCCATAACTAGGGCTGCGGGGATGAGAAAAGCCGGCTGCGCAAAGATGGTAAGCGCCACCAGCACAGCCGGCACAATCCCGACGACGATGAGCGCGAAGCCGCCCAGCGTCTGCCAGTGGCTAGGCATCATGCAATATATGACTAGCCCAATGCCCATCATGACGACAGCCAGCGCCATAAAATCATGGATCTCTGCGGTCACTTCCTTCCTCCTCTTCCGTAGGCACGCAAGGTTCCTATGTTCTTCGAGATTGCTCGCCCGGCAGACTTCGTGATCTGTCGGGCGCGCTCAAGCATGCTATGGTAGTCCATTATCGTTTCCTTTTCTCATACTGCCGGACGGCTTCCTGCACGCGCCAAAGTCTGGCGATTTCGTCCGTTGCCGCCTGTTCTACCACATCCCGGATGAAACTGGACTTTGAGCGGATCGCTTTGTGCTCAATCAGGTAGTCAAGCTTCTTCATCAGGGGTTCCGGGAAGGGGACATTGATGCCGATCTTCTTCCCGGAATCCGCGCGCTGCCACGGCAGGTTTTCTCGTTTCATTCCCATCCTCTCCCACACTATCCCACACGTGATTCGTGGTTCTGTGCCACGGCCTCATTGAAGCCGGAAGCCGGAGCGCGTGGACCGGATCGTTGCCGGGGTGATCCGTGGTTCTGTGCCACGGCCTCATTGAAGCAACATCTTCTGCGCCCGAGGCCCGACCTGCGCGTCCGCGCTTGCTTCCGCCATAATGGGTGCGGACATCCTCTCTCGTACTTACTAATAGGGAGCGTACAAGTGTCTGGCTGCGGTTCACCGGCTGAAGTCTTCCGCGCTTTCCTCAAGCTCGGGGTGAGCGCGTTCGGCGGACCGGTCGCGCATCTGGGCTATTTCCGTGACGAGTTCGTGCGGCGCCGGCGCTGGATCGACGAGGCGGGCTACGCCGAGCTGGTGGCGCTGTGCCAGTTCCTGCCCGGCCCGGCGAGCAGTCAGGTCGGTTTCGCGCTCGGTCTGTTGCGCGGCGGTTTTCCGGGCGCTTGCCTGGCGTGGCTCGCATTCACCCTGCCTTCGGCGCTGTTCATGTTTCTCGTCGCGCTCGGTGCCGGCGTCTACGGCGGTTCCTTTTCGCAAAGCGTGCTGCACGGCCTCAAGCTCGTCGCGGTGGCGATCGTGGCTCAGGCGGTGTGGGGCATGGCGCGCAGTCTTTGTCCGGATCTGCCGCGCAAGACGATCGCGCTGGCGGCGCTCGTCGCGCTGCTGGTCCTGCCGGGCGCGTGGACGCAGCTTGCGGTGATCGCCGCCGGAGCCGCTGTAGGCGGCATTGCGTGTAGCGGCATTGCGCCGCACGAGACCGCTATGCTGCGCTTCCCGGTATCGCGTCGCGCGGGAGCCATTGCGCTCGCGCTCTACTTCGTCTTGCTGTTCGGTTTGCCTTTGCTTGCCGTTGCCGTTCCTGGGGCGGCATTGTTCGAAGTGTTCTATCGCGCCGGCGCGCTGGTGTTCGGCGGCGGTCATGTCGTGCTGCCGTTGCTCGAGGCGCGCGTCGTCGGCGAAGGATGGACGACTGCGGATGTGTTCCTGGCGGGTTATGGCGCGGCGCAGGCCGTGCCTGGACCTTTGTTCACCTTCGCCGCCTATCTGGGCGCGGCCGTGGGCGCACAGCCGCTGGCCGGCGCGGTGACCGCGCTGCTTGGTATTTTCCTGCCGGGCTTCTTGCTGCTCGTCGGCGCGCTGCCTTATTGGGACGCCGTGCGTGCGCGCCCGGCGGCGCACGCTGTCATCGCCGGTGCCAATGCCGCGGTGGTCGGCGTTCTCGCCGCGGCGCTTTACCGGCCCGTGTGGACGAGCGCCGTGGCGGCGCTGTCGGATGTCCTCATCGCGTTGCTCGGCTTCGCGCTGCTGGTGCGCTTCAAATGGCCGCCCTGGAGCGTGGTCCTGCTCACGGTTGCGGTGACCGTGATGGCGGCCGCCTATTGAGCCAGGCGGCCGCGCTCGCGCAACCAGGCGAGCACGCCTTCGGCCGCCACTTTGCCGCTCGCGAAGCAGGCGGTGAGCAGATAGCCGCCCGTGGGCGCTTCCCAGTCCAGCATTTCGCCGGCGCAGAACACGCCGGGCAGGGCGTGCAGCATGAGGCGGTCGTCCACGGCTTCGAACATGACGCCGCCGGCGCTGCTGATCGCTTCGTCGAGCGGACGCGGCGCGACGAGCCGCAGCGGCAGCGCCTTGATGCCGCGGGCGAGGGTGGCCGGATCGGCGAAGCTTTCGGCGGGCAGGCATTCGCGCAGCAGCGCGGTCTTCACGCCCCGCAGGCCGATACGGCTTTGCAGATGGCTCGCCATGGAGCGCGAACCGCGCGGATGCGCGATCTGCGCTTCGAGCCATTCGGCCGAACGTGCAGGAGCGAGATCGACGTACAGCACCGCCGCGCCTTCTCGTTCGATCGCCGCGCGCAACGGCGCGGAAAGCGCGTAGATGCCGCTGCCTTCGACGCCGTAGACGCTGATCACGAATTCGCTGTGCAGGTGCGTGTCGCCGAACCGCAGCGCGACCGATTTCACCGGCTCGCCGGCGTAGCGTTCGCGGAAACGGTCCGACCAGCGCACTTCGAAGCCGCAGTTGGAGGGTTTCAACGGAGCGATCTCCACGCCGCGGGCGGCGAGCAGCGGGACCCAGGCGCCGTCCGAACCGAGCTTCGCCCAACTGCCGCCCCCCAGCGCGAGCACGATGGCGTCGGCGCGGACCTCGCGCGCCCCTTCGGGCGTGTCGAACACCAGGTGCGAGAAATCGGCCGACCAGCCGGTCCAGCGGTGGCGCGTGTGGATTCGCACGCCCGCCTCGCGCAGGCGCTCGAGCCACGCGCGCAGCAAGGGCGCGGCCTTCATCGCCTCGGGGAAGACGCGGCCCGAGCTGCCGACGAAGGTTTTCGCGCCCAGCTCGTCGGCCCAGGCGCGCATCGCTTCCGGCCCGAAAGCGTCGAGCAGCGCGGCGATTTCGCGCTGCCGCGCGCCGTAACGCGCATCGAAACCGGGACGCGGCTCGGAATGCGTCAGATTCAGCCCGCCGCGGCCGGCGATCAGGAATTTGCGCCCGGGCGTGCGCATGCGCTCGTAAACGTCCACGGCCACGCCGGCGCGCGCCAGGCATTCGGCCGCCATCAATCCGGCCGGGCCGGCACCGATCACCACCACCTGCGCGCTCATGGTTCGAGCAGGTCGCGCAGGGCGCGGTAGTTGTCGATCAATGTTTCCAGGCGCACCGCCGCGTTCGCCGGACTCGGCGAAGGCGACAGAAAGACGCGCGTGGCGCCGATGCGGAACGATTGGAGTCCCCAGTTCTCGGGTTTCATCGCGAAGCCGCCGTAGCGAAGGAAGTTGTGCAATGCCAGGCGGCCGTGGAACCAGGCGATGCCCGGCTGATAGCGTTCCAGTTTTGCGCGCAATTTCGACGCACCGTCACGCCAGTCCGCGGCGGTGAGGTCGCTGGCCTGAGGGGTGGGGCGGCTCACCACATCGGTGAATCCGATGCCGTAGTGATGGAACAGGCGTTCCACCGCCGCGACCGAGGGCGTGAGCGTCTCAGGCACCAGTCCGGCGGCGTTGAACGCGGGCCAGAAGCGGTTGCGCGGATGCGCGAACGCGAACCCCAGTTCCGACGACATCCGGCCGGGATTGATGCCGATCGACAGCAGCCGCAGGTTTTTGCGGATATAGTCCGGCAGCGGTCGGGTCGGCAACGGGCGTGGCATGACGGTGAAACAAGAAAGCCGCGCATTGTGCACGCGTTGCGCGGCCGGCGGAAGAATCGCGGACACGGTCCTCCCGATTTGATCTCCATCAAATCGGCCGCACCGATATACCTTAGCCTCCCCCATGAACGAGAAGGAGCAGCTTCTGAGCGCAGCATTGCCGGAAGTCGCCGAGCGCGACGCCGAACTCGATTCCGTCTGTTTCCATTGCGGCCTGCCTGCCGAAGGCGCCGGCGGCCGGCGCGCGTTCGTCGGCGGCCAGTGGCGCACCTTCTGCTGTCCGGGCTGCGAAGCGGTGGCGCTCGCCATTCTCGACCAGGGACTCGACGATTATTACCGCCTTCGCACGGCTCCCGCCGAACGCCCGGATGAAGCCGACGGGGAGCTTCTGTCCGTCTACGACGACCCGACGTTCCAGTCCACGTTCGTGCGCAGGAACGAAGACGGCAGTTGCGAAGCCAGCCTGCTTCTGGAAGGCGTGCGCTGCGCGGCCTGCGTGTGGCTGGTCGAGGAAACCCTGAAGCGCATCGACGGCGTGCAGGCGGTGGACGTGAACTATGTGACGCGCCGCGCGCAGGTGCGCTGGAACCCGGACACGCCGTTGAGCCGCGTGCTGCAACGCATCCGCGCCATCGGCTACCGTGCGCATCCCTACCAGCCGGACCGCGCCGAGCTGCTGCGCAAGGCCGAGCACCGGCAATGGCTGTGGCGCCTGTTCGTCGCCGGCTTCGGCATGATGCAGGTGATGATGTACGCCATTCCGGTGTACGTCGCCACCGACGGGACCATGACGCAGGACATCGAGCAGATGATGCGCTGGGCGAGCATGCTGCTCACCATTCCCGTGGTCGGCTATTCGGCGCAGCCCTTCTTCCGCGGCGCCTGGCGCGAATGGCGCCTGCGCCGCTTCGGCATGGATTTCCCCGTGGCGCTGGGCATCGCGGTGGGGTTCGGCGCGAGCGTCTGGGCCACGCTCACCGCCAGCGGCGACGTCTATTTCGACACCGTCACCATGTTCGTCGCGGTGCTGCTGCTCGGCCGCTATCTGGAACTGCTCGCGCGCGTCAAGGTGAGCGATGCGCTGAGCTACCTGGGCTGGCTGACGCCCGCCACCGGCGAGCGTCTGCTGGACTACCCGCGTTCGCGTGAGACCGAACGCATCGCGGTGGCGAATTTCGCCGTGGGCGACTACGCCCTGGTGAAGCCCGGCGAAGCGGTGCCGGCCGACGGCACGGTGGTCGAAGGCGCGAGCGAAGTGAACGAGAGCATGCTGACCGGCGAAAGCCTGCCGGTGGTGAAGACGGCCGGCAGCGCGCTGGTCGGCGGCTCCATCAACGTCACCAGCCCGATGATCATGCGCATCGATCGGGTGGGCACCGACACCATGCTGTCCTCGATCGTGCGCCTGGTCGAGCGCGCCGCCGCCGAGCGGCAGCCGCTGGCGGAACTGGCCGACCGCTACGCGCACCGGTTCGTGACCCTGATCCTGGTCGTGGCGGCCGCCACGGCCGTGGGCTGGAGTTTCGTCGATCCGGAGCGCGCGCTGTGGATCACCGTGTCCGTGCTGGTGGCCACCTGTCCCTGCGCGCTGTCGCTTGCCACGCCGGTCGCGCTGACCGCCGCGACGGGCGAGCTTGCGCGCCGCGGTTTCGTGGCCACGCGCGGCCATGTCGTGGAAACGCTCGCGCGCGCCACCGACGTGGTATTCGACAAGACCGGCACGCTGACCGAGGGCGAGCCGCGTGTGCTCGACGTGCGCATGCACGGGGCGCTTTCGCGCGAACGCGCCGTGGCCATCGCCGCGGCGCTGGAAGCGGGCTCCGAGCATCCGATCGCGCGCGCGATCGTGCGCTACGCGGAGGAGGAACTGGGCCAGGCGGGCGCCGTGGCCGTGGAAGTGGTCAATACGCCCGGCGAAGGCGTGGAAGGCACGGTGGAGGGCGAACGTTACCGCCTGGGCAGATTCCGCTACGCGGAAGCGCTTGCGGCGGCGCAGGCGCTCCGCCGCGACGCCTCGATGCATACCGAAGCCTGGCTGTACGACCGCCGCGGACCCGTCGCCTGTTTCGTGCTGGGCGACGCCCTCAAGCCGCAGGCGCGCGAGCTGATCGAGGCGCTGCGCGCCGCCGGCAAGCGCGTGCATCTGCTCAGCGGCGACGGCGAGGGCGCGGTGCGCGAGGTGGCGCAGCGCCTGGGCATCGAATACGCGCGCGCCGAAGCCACGCCGGAAGAGAAGGGCGAGTACGTGCGCGCGCTGCAGCGCGAAGGGCGCGTCGTGGCGATGGTGGGCGACGGCGTCAACGACGCGCCGGTGCTCGCGCAGGCCGACGTGTCGATCGCGATGGCGAGCGGCGCCACGCTGTCGCAGGCGCACGCAGATGCGGTGCTGCTGAGCGGCAAACCTTACGATTTGCTGCGCGTTCTCGCGCTGACCGAGAAAAGCCGCCGAATTATCAGGCAAAATCTCGCCTGGGGATTTGGTTACAACCTGCTCGTGATCCCGGCCGCCGTGGCCGGACTGGTTTCACCCTGGCTTGCCGCGCTGGGCATGTCGGCGAGTTCGCTGCTGGTGGTGGCGAACGCGCTGCGGCTGCGCCGCGGGCAGGCGGGGAAGTGAAGAAAGATGGATGCACTGTATCTGCTCATCCCGCTGTCCGTGGTCCTGGTGTTCGTGATCGCCGTGGTGTTCTGGCACGCCCTCCGGGGCGGCCAGTTCGACGATCTCGAAGGACCCGCCTTCAAGATCCTGCTCGACGACGACCGTCCTTCGGGACAAAGCACGCCGCGCTGAACCGATATCGCGCCGGTCGATGGTGGCTATCGACCGCGTGGATGGCGTCTCGAAACAGCCTTTGACCTAAATCAAGTGAAGATTTTTCGCGAGCCATAGGATTGGCTCGCCATATTGGATGCCTGCGCGCGTCGCAAACGAATTTCATAGCCAAGGGGAAGCGCCTACCAATGGACGCCACACAAGAAACCTATAACTACAAGGTTGTAAAGCAGTTCGCCGTCATGACGGTGGTCTGGGGCATCGTCGGCATGTTCGTCGGCGTGTTCATCGCTTTACAGTTTGTGTTCCCGGACATGACCCACGGCATACCGTGGCTTTCGTTCGGGCGACTACGCCCGCTGCACACCAACGCGGTGATCTTCGCGTTCGGCGGCTGCGGTCTGTTCGCGACGTCGTACTACGTCGTCCAGCGCACCTGTCAGGTGCGGCTGTTCAGTGACAAGCTGGCGGCCTTCACCTTCTGGGGTTGGCAGGCGGTCATCGTCCTGGCGGCCATCACCCTGCCGCTGGGCATCACGACCTCCAAGGAGTACGCCGAGCTGGAGTGGCCGATCGACATCCTGATCGCCCTCGTCTGGATCGCGTACGCCATCGTGTTCTTCGGCACCATCGCCAAGCGCAAGGTGCCGCACATCTACGTGGCGAACTGGTTCTTCGGCGCCTTCATCCTGGCCGTGGCGCTGCTGCACATCGTCAACAGCGCGGCGCTGCCCGCCACGTTCCTCAAGTCCTACTCGGCCTACGCCGGGGTGCAGGACGCCATGATCCAGTGGTGGTACGGTCACAACGCGGTGGGCTTTTTCCTGACCGCCGGCTTCCTCGGCATGATGTACTACTTCGTGCCGAAGCAGGCGCAGCGCCCCGTGTACTCCTACCGTCTGTCGGTAGTGCACTTCTGGGCGCTGATCTTCGTGTACATGTGGGCCGGTCCGCACCACCTGCATTACACCGCGCTGCCCGACTGGACGCAGAGCGTCGGCATGCTGTTCTCGCTGATCCTGCTGGCGCCGTCCTGGGGCGGCATGATCAACGGCATCATGACCCTGTCGGGCGCCTGGCACAAACTGCGCACCGACCCGATCCTCAAGTTCCTGATCGTGTCGCTGTCGTTCTACGGCATGTCGACCTTCGAGGGTCCGATGATGTCGATCAAGACGGTGAACGCGCTCTCGCACTACACCGACTGGACCATCGGCCACGTGCACTCCGGCGCGCTCGGCTGGGTGGGCTTCATCACCATCGGCTCGCTCTACTACCTGATCCCGCGCATGTACGGCCGCACCGAGATGTGGAGCACCAAGCTCATCACGCTGCACTTCTGGATCGCCACCATCGGCATCGTGCTGTACATCGCCGCGATGTGGATCTCGGGGGTGACCCAGGGTCTGATGTGGCGCGCGGTCAATGACGACGGCACGCTCACCTATACCTTCGTCGAGTCGACCAAGGCCAGCATGCCGTTCTACGCGATCCGCGTTCTGGGCGGTCTGATGTACCTGGCCGGCATGTTCTTGATGCTCTACAACCTCATCAAGACGGCAGCGATCGGGGAGCGCGTGGATGCGCGCATCCCGCCCGTCGAAGCTCATGCCCACGCGTAACGAGGGATCAAGAAAATGGCTTTCACACAAGAGAAAATCGAGCGCAACGTCGGTTGGCTGATCGTCCTCACGTTGTTGGTGGTGAGCGTCGGCGGTCTGCTCGAAATCGTTCCGCTGTTCTTCCAGAAGTCCACCACCACGCCGGTGGCGGGTCTGAAGCCGTACAACGCGGTGCAGCTGGCGGGACGGGACATCTACATCCGCGAGGGCTGCAACAACTGCCATTCGCAGATGATCCGTCCGTTCCGGGCCGAAACCGAACGCTACGGCCACTACTCGGTGGCCGGCGAGTTCGTGTACGACCACCCCTTCCTGTGGGGCTCGAAGCGTACCGGTCCGGACCTCGCCCGCGTGGGCGGCCGCTACAGCGACGAATGGCACCGCATCCACCTGATCAATCCGCGTGCGGTGGTGCCCGAGTCGATCATGCCGGCCTACCCGTGGCTGGAGAACGCGCCGGTGGACAACAGCACCATCCAGGCGCGCATGAGGACTCTGCGTAAGCTCGGTGTGCCGTACACCGACGAGGAAATTGCCGAGGCGCCCAAGGCGCTGCAAGGCAAGACCGAACTGGACGTGCTGATCGCTTACCTGCAGAGCCTCGGCCTCGCACTCAAAGACCGCAACTAAGGCGCAATCATGGAACTGAACGATCTGCGCGCGTTGATCACCGTACTGAGCTTCCTGTCGTTCATCGGCATCGTGCTGTGGGCCTACGGTCCGTGGAGCAAGGCGGGATTCGAGCGCGCCGCGAAATCTGTACTTGAAGAAGAAGAGGACACGGGGGCACGGCAATGACCGATTTCGTCAGCAGCTTCTGGGGGTATTACGTCGGCATCATCACCCTCGCATCGATCATCGGCTGCGCGATCCTGCTGCAGTCGCAAAGCAAGCGGCGCGTGCCGGGTGCGAAGGTGGAAACCACCGGCCACGTGTGGGACGAAGACCTGCAGGAACTGAACAACCCGCTGCCCAACTGGTGGCGCTGGCTGTTCTACATCACGATCGTCTTCGCGCTCGGCTATCTGGTGTTCTACCCGGGCCTTGGCTTCTGGGAGGGGACCCTCGGCTGGAGCTCGGCCAAGCGCTACGAGGAAGAGCAGCGCCAGGCCGAACAGAAGTTCGGGCCGCTCTATGCCAAGTACGCCCAGATGTCGATCGAGGAGGTGGCCGCCGACCCTGCCGCCATCGCGATGGGGCAGAACATGTACCTCAACTACTGTGCGCAGTGCCACGCTTCGGACGCGCGCGGCAGCAAGGGCTTCCCGAACCTCACCGACAACGACTGGCTGTATGGCGGCGATCCGCAGACCATCGTGGCGACCATCACCAACGGCCGCAACGGTGTGATGCCGCCCCTTGGTGCGGCGCTCGGCAGCGACGGTACCCGCGACGTGGCGCACTATGTGCGTTCGCTCTCGGGGCTGCCGCACGACTCGATCCGCGCCTCGCGCGGCAAGCCGCTGTTCGCGCAGAACTGCGCGGTCTGTCACGGCGCCGACGGCACCGGCAACAAGATGCTCGGCGCGCCGAACCTGACCGACAACGTCTGGCTGTACGGCAGCTCCGAGGCGACGATCGTCGAAACGATCACCAAGGGCCGCAACAACGTCATGCCGGCGTGGAAGGATTTCCTCGGCGAATCTAAAATTCACGTGTTGGCCGCTTATATCTGGAGCCTGTCCAACACTCCGCCGCAACGGAATCCGCTGGCCGAGCCGGACAAGAGCGAACCGGGTCAGGCCGAGCCGGTCAAAGTGGGACAGTCGTCCTGAGCACGTGGTCTGAAAGACACGAATCGCGCGGGCAACACGGGCCCGCGCGTTCTTTTTTTCCACGGGCACGAAGCAGCAAGTTTCTGATACGGAGCAGAGCGTGAGTCGCCGGTTAGAAGAGATCCCGGTCGTGCAGGCCGGCGCGATCGACGAGGTCGAACAAAGCCTTTACGAGGTACGCAAGAAGATCTACCCGCGCGCTGTGCACGGGTGGTTCGCCGCCTGGCGATGGACGCTCGTCTGGTTCACCCAGCTCGTCTTCTACGGGCTGTGCTGGCTGGAGTGGAACGGCCGCCAGGCCGTGCTGTTCGACCTGGCCGCGCGCAAGTTCTACATCTTCGGCTACGTCTTCTGGCCGCAGGACTTCATCTATCTCACGGCGCTGCTGATCATCTGCGCCTATTCGCTGTTCCTGTTCACGGCGATCGGCGGGCGCCTGTGGTGCGGCTATGCCTGTCCGCAGACGGTCTACACCGAGATCTTCATGTGGATCGAACGCAAGATCGAGGGCGACCGCCAGCGCCGCATGC